>ENA-UAKM01000334-UAKM01000334.1-human-gut-metagenome-genome-assembly--contig:-NODE-334-length-7820-cov-3.882292_pt1 | contig 7820 bp, 7 predicted proteins | sample MGYA00243689_ERZ654446 | MGnify/ENA primary metagenome ERZ654446 (study PRJEB26926, sample SAMN06164519) | human gut metagenome | biome: ENVO:00009003; feature: ENVO:2100002; material: ENVO:00002003... | reverse complement strand
TGCATATCCTTTTTTCGTTAGCATACAAAGGCTTCCCCTTCGGGGAAGCTGTCACCGCAGGTGACTGATGAGGGCAGACCTCGCCATTACAACCCATAATCGGGTCATCTCGGCAAAGCTGCCCCTCACCCGGCCTGCGGCCACCCTCCCCCAAGGAGGAGGGCTTTTCATCGGCTTTTTATCGCTGCATCGGCCCGAACCAGATTTTTTTGCCGGTCTTATTCTGCAAATCGGCCTTGCGCTGCAAATAGTGGAAATAATCCTCATCGACGGCGCAGTGGTTCCGCTTGGAATACAGATTGCACCGGCGGCAGAACACAAAATACGGCAGCAGGTACGCCGTCCCCAGACAGGCGCGCACGCGGGCATAGCGCTCGGCGCGGTCCGCGCTTTTGTTCAGGCTGGCGGGGCGGTTCTCGAGGTCTATGAAGCCGCGCTTTGAGAAATCGACCTCGATGCCCTCCTTCTCAAACAGCGGCACAACGTCAGATTCCACCCACTGGCCGTGGCAGATGCCCATCCACTGGCCGCCGTGGTAGCCGTAGTCGAGGAACCGCGCATCCTCCCGCGTAACACAGTAGAACTTATCCCGCGGGTGGGTGGCGGTCAGCACGTTGCAGCGCTCCTCCCAGTCCCATGGGCTGACCTTGTGCTGCCAGTAGGCGGCAAATTTGGCCGTGCGCCAGACGGCAGCCTGCAAATTCAGCGTGTAGCGGTTGCCGGCGGGCAGGCGGCGGTAGCCGGGGTAGCGGTCCACCTCCAAATCACACACCGCGGCGGTCACGTCGCTGTTGAAATAAACGATGTCCCGATCCGCGTCCATCCAGCGGACGATGTCCGCCAGCCGCGCAATATCCACGGGCCGCCGCAGGAAAAAGTCATCCAGCAGCAGCAGCGTGTACTCGGTTTTCACCTCGCGCAGGGCGTCTGTCATCCGCTCGCCGTAGGTCGGCGCGGTGCTGTGTACACAGCGTAGATTCAGCCCGTCAAAGGCGAAGTTCTTTGTCTCGGTGTTCAGCAGGATTTCCGCAGGCAGCGGCAAAAAATAGCGCTTGAGCAGCGTAAAGAACGGCTGCCACAAATCGGCGTAGGCGTCGCAGCTGTTGACCAGCAGGGTCACACGGTTTTGCCAGCTTGTATCGGTCATCGGTCAGCTTCCTTTTTTGAAAATATGGTTCTGCGTCCACCGCGCGGCGCGCATGGCAAAGTGGTTCCACCGCGCCACCGCCGGGGAGAGCTTCGTCTCCGGTGCGTCCTTGCGCAGCGCCGGAATGTCGATATACCGCGCCTTACTGCGGATGCGGATGATGCAGGGGAACGGCAGATGGTCCCAGCCCTCGGGGTAGCAGAACGCCGGGGTCAGCACGCGGAAGTCTTTGCGGAACAGGATATACCGGTTGATCTGGGATTCATCGTGCCAGAGCGCAATGACGCTGCGCTGCAGGTCGCGGCGGATGCGTGCATCCAGCGTGTGGCAGAGCTGCAAAAATGCCGCCGCCTCGCCGCCGTTGACGCCGCCGCAGACGTAGTATTTGCCCAGCCCGTAGGGGATACAGGCCGTGCTGCGGGGGTTGCGGTCATAGGTGAACTCATAGTTCGGTTTGGCGTAGAACGACGGGTGCTGCACGACCAGCAGGTGCTCGCCCTTTTCAGCGCGGGGCAAAAGCATCTCCCGCGTGACGGGCTGCATGAACTCGGCGTTGGCGTTGAAGAAGAAGATGTAGTCAAACGCTTTCAGCGCTTGCTCCTGCTTCAAAAAAATCTCAAACCGGCGCAGCGTGGCAAACGGCCAGGAGTAGGCTTCCTGCGCACAGATATGCACGCGGGGGTTGTCGTCCCCGGGCAGGGTCGCGGCGTCGGTAAAGACGAAGTAGTGGACCTCGCAGTCCTTGAGCAGGTATTTCTCGGCGCTCTCATAAAATTCCGGCCAGAACACCGTGTACCTGCCGGTGGCGATGTAGAGCGCCGCGACCTTAGTCATGCTGCACCTCCACCACGGCGGCGGTGGGCAGCTCAATGGGGCCCCATGCGGTGGTGTTCCACTCGGTCTCGCCCTCGGTCAGGGTGTCCACCATGCGGAACATCATGCCGGGGACCCAGTCCTCCACCGTATGTGCGCCGCCCTCGCCCTGGGTGATGACGGTGAAATAGCTGCCGTACTTGCCGGGGGCCAGCACGCTCAAATCATACCGCGCCGTGAACGTCGTATACCCGGGCTGCAGATCCAGCCCATAGACGCAGGTCGCGCCCAGCGGGTTGCCGACCTCGTCGCGCATTTCCAGCCGCAGACCCACGTCCGCGACAGCCTCGTTGACATGGACGCGGTAGCGCACCGTGACCGGCTTGCGGCGCTCGAGCACCTCATTGTCGGCGTCGAGCAGCTCAACGGACTGCAGACGGATGTTGTCGCGCTTGAACCAGTTGTCGCGCTTGACGCCCGAGTAGTCGATGAAGGATGCCTCCTGCGACTTGGTGGAGAGGTACAGCGCGATGCCCTCGTCCACGTCGCCGTCGAAGATGACCTTGCCCTTGTCCAGCACGATGCAGCGGTCACACAGGTCGCGGATCGTCGCCATGTTGTGGCTGACGTAGAGGACGGTCTTGCCGTCGCGCCGGGCAGCCTGGCGCATCTTGGTCAGGCACTTTTTCTGGAACTTCATGTCACCGACGGCGAGGACCTCGTCCATGATCATAATTTCGCTGTCCAGATGGGCGGCAACGGAGAATGCCAATTTCACGAACATGCCGCTGGAATAGCGCTTGACCGGCGTGTCGATAAAGTCGCCGACCTCGGAGAACTCAATAATTTCCGCCATCTTGGCGTCAATTTCGGCGCGGGTCATACCTAAAATCGCGCCGTTCAGGTAGACGTTTTCCCGGCCCGTCATCTCGGGGTGGAAGCCGGTGCCGACCTCGAGCATCGAGGCCACGCGGCCACGGATTTTGATTTCGCCCTCGGTGGGGGCGGTGATGCGGGAGAGCAGCTTGAGCAGCGTGGATTTGCCCGCGCCGTTGCGGCCAATGATGCCCAGTGCCTCACCCTGATAGACGGTCAGGTCAACGCCGTTCAAAGCCATAAACGTCTGGCCGAACAGCCGCTGGTCGGTGCCGATGACGGTGTTCGGGTCCTCCTTGCCGCGCACACGGGCCCACCAGCTTTGCAGGTCGTGGGTCAGCGTGCCGCCGCCGATCTGGCCGAGCTTGTATTGCTTTTTCAGCCCCGTGACCTCGATGACAGGGCGTTTTTCATTTGCAGACATAGTTACGCGCCCCTTTCTTACACGGTATCCATGAAGGTCTTTTCAATGCGGCTGAACAGCACGACGCCCAAAACCAGCGCCGCAGCGGTAAAAATCAGGCTGTACACGATGCCGAACGTCGTGACCGTGCCGGTGCCCAAGGTAGCCATGCGGAAAATCTCAATCGGCGACGTCATGGGGTTGAGCTGGACGAGCACCCGCAGGCGCGGGGAGTTGTCCAGCATCGACAGCGGATAGACGACGGGGGAGGCGTACATCCAGAGCTGCACGCCGAAGCCGACGGCAATCGCCAGATCGCGGTACTTCGTCGTTAAGGACGACACGATGATGCCGACGCCGAGGCCCAGCAGCATGACCTCCAGCACGACGAACGGCACAGCCAGCACCCACAGCGTAAAGGTGACGCCGCTGCCCGTGGCAAAGAAGTACACCCAGAAGATCAGGTACATGACCGCCTGAATGCCGAAGTTGATTAGGCTTGTCAGCACTTGGCTGACCGGCATCGTCAGGCGCGGGAAGTACACCTTGCCAAAAATCTGTGAGTTTGTCACAAACGTATTGGCTGTATTGTTGACGCAGTTGGCAAAGAAGGTCCACACCGTATTGCCGGCCATGTAGAACAAAAAGCCGGGCACGCCGTCGGTGGGCATGTTGGCCATGCCGCCGAACACAACGTTGAAAATCACGGTGGTGATGAGCGGGTTCAGAATGATCCACGCGGGGCCCAGGATCGTCTGCTTGTACAGCACAGTAAAGTTGCGCTTGACGAACATCATGATTAAGTCGCGGTAGCGCCAGAGCTCCTGCAGGTCGATGTCGAACCAGCCGGTCTTGGGCCGGATGACCGTAGTCCAGCCCTCGTCAGCCGGGCGGGTGGTTTGCAGATTTTCAGCCATAAAAATACCTGTTCCTTATGTGTAAAATCGTGGTTGCATAGTTATCCATAGTAATAGTGCTATTTTACCACATTTTGCGCAAAGAATCAACTTGCCGGGGCGTATATAATAGCAGCAGAATATCGTGCGCGGTGAAAGTGTAGGGGCGGATTCCATATCCGCCCGGGGGGCGTCCCCGCAGGCAAAAAAGCGGTCTGCCGAAAATCCATCGGCAGACCGCTTTCTATACAAATTTACAGCACCTTTGACAAAAATGCCTTCAAGCGCTCATTTTCGGGGTTGGCGAAGAACTCCTTCGGCGGCTTATCGACCTTGACGATGCCCTCATCAATGAAGATGATGCGGTTTGCGACCTCGCGGGCAAAGCCCATCTCGTGGGTGACGCAGACCATCGTCATGCCGCCGCGGGCCAGCTCCTTCATCAGCTCCAAAACCTCTCCGACCATCTCGGGGTCAAGGGCGGAGGTCGGCTCGTCAAACAGCAGCACGTCGGGGTTCATAGCCAGCGCACGCACAATCGCAATGCGCTGCTTCTGCCCGCCGGACAGCATGTTGGGGTAGGTGTCGGCCTTGTCGGCCAGACCGATGCGCTCCAGCAGCTCCATGGCTTTCTTGTCGGCCTCGGGCTGCTTCATCAGGCCCAGACGCACGGGGGCCAGCGTGATATTCTTCTTCACCGTCAGGTGGGGGAACAGGTTGAAATGCTGGAACACCATGCCCATCTTCTGGCGCACATGGTCAATGTCGTGGTCGGTGACTTCCTTGCCGTTGAAGATGACATGGCCGCCGTCCGGCTCCTCCAGACGGTTCAGGCAGCGCAGGAACGTGGATTTTCCGCAGCCCGAGGGGCCGACCAGCACAACGCAGTCGCCCTTGTTGATGGTCAGGTCCACGCCCTTGAGCACCTGCAGGCCGCCATAGTTCTTCTGCAGTCCTTTAACGTCTATCACTTTGCGCCAGCCTCCTCTCAAATTTTGCAAGCAGTGCGCTGAACAGCATGACCAGCACCAGATAGGTCGCGGCCACGCCGAGCAGCGGGAACATGGCCTCATAGGTACGGTTCATGATGCCCTGCGCGGCATACAGCAGCTCCTTGCCGCCGATGACCGTGATCAGCGAGGAATCCTTCAGCAGCATGATGAACTCATTGCCCAGCGCAGGCAGGATGGAGCGAATGGCCTGGGGGATGATGATCTCGAACATCGTGGTCATGTAGTTGAGTCCGAGGCTGCGTCCCGCCTCCATCTGGCCCGGGTCAACGGCCATGAGACCGCCGCGGATGATCTCCGACACATAGGCGCCCGAGTTGATGCCCAGCGCCAGCGCACCGACCATCGTGAAGTTGCGGCTGCTGGCGAAGATGACCATGCTCATGATGAGCAGCTGGACCATCATAGGCGTGCCGCGGATGACTGTGACATACACCTGCGCCACTGCGTTGAAGATGCCCAGGATCGGGTTGCGGTGGTGGGGCTTCTGCTGCGCGTAACCCACGCGGACCATAGCGACGATGGCACCCAGCACAACGCCCAGCACCAGCGCAATGGCCGTGACCAGCAGGGTCGTGCCCACGCCCTTGATGTACTGCTGCCAGCGGTCCGAGTAGAGAAATGCCTGGTAAAATTTTACGAAGAAGTCCTGCCCGAAGTTCAGCTTCTGGCCGTTCTTGACCAGCTCCGAAAGCGCTTCAAACTGTGCTTCCATCCGCAACACAACCTTTCTTTCTGTTTGAATTCAGCACACCTGTAGGGCCCGGGCATGCCCGGCCCGCGGCTTTCCGGCAAACTCTTGCCTGCGGGAAGGTTGCGGGCCGCATATATGCAGCCCCTACAGCGCGATATTTGTATTATACCATATTTTCGGGAAAAATCACACTAAATAAAAGAAAAGCGCGCCGGGATACCGGCGTGCCTTTCCGCTTGCTGCAAAGCGCTTATTCAGCGGTGATGTACTTGTCCACGATGGCCTGCAGGGTGCCGTCGGCCTGCAGCTCCTCCAGAGCGCCGTTGATGGCGTCCATCAGCTGGGTGTTGCCCTTGGCAACGCCGATGGCGTAATCTTCCTGGGCGTAAGCGGTGTCAAGGATCTTCAGGCCGGGGTTGGCCGCAACGAACTCCTGGGCGGGGGCATTGTCGATGACGACGGCATCGACCTGGCCGTTGTTCAGGGCCTGCACAGCGGTCAGACCGTCATCATAGGCGATGACGTTGTCCTCACCGAAGTCGTCGGTGCAGTAAATGTAACCGGTAGTGCCGCGCTGGGTGCCGATGGCCTTGCCTGTCAGATCGTCAGCAGAGGCAATGTCGGAATCCTCAGGCACGATGATGGACTGGATGCCCTCGGCGTAGGTGTCGGAGAAGTCCATGACCTTCTGGCGCTCGTCGGTGACGGTGACACCGGCCATGACGATGTCGCTCTTGCCGTTCTGGGCGGCCAGCAGGGCGGCGTCAAAGTCCATGTCGTCAACCTGCAGCTCCAGGCCGAGCTTCTTGGCGATGGCACCCGCAACCTCAATGTCGATGCCCTCGAAATCACCGTTGTCGGTGGTCATCTCATACGGGGGGAAGGCGGCGTTGGTGGACATCGTCAGCTTGCCGGCGTTGACGGTGGTCACCGCGGCAGCGTCGGCAGAAGCGGCCTCCTCGGTGGAAACGGCCTCGGAGGATGCAGCCTCAGAAGAAGCAGCCTCGCTGGAAACAGTCTCGGTGGAAGCGGAACCGCCGCAGGCGGCCAGGCTCAGCATCATAGCGGAGCTGAGCATCAGAGCAGTGATTTTTTTCATGATGATCTCCTCGATTCAATGTATCTCAAATGTTTGTACCTTCCCAAGCCCTCACTTGGTTGATGTATACAGTATAACTGCATAAATATGTAAAGTCAATGTATATTTAATAACTTCGGCGTTTTACATGGGCAGGGCAGGGGAGTGGAAAGTTTTTTGTGCAAACTGGCGGAGGTATAAATGTAGGGGCCGGGCATGCCCGGCCCGCAGCTTTACAACAGACGCCTGCTTGTCTTTACGTTGCGGGCCGCACATGTGCGGCCCCTACAACCTCAACAATCCAGATTTTTCCACTTGACTTAAAGCCGCACTTGTGCTATAAATAACTTAACTTCATCCTGTACAAAGCCATGAGGCAGACAAACGGGATGCGAGGTCCTGCACAAGAGAGAACCGCCGCGGTACGCCGCGTGGTGCAAGCGGTTTTGCAGCGGCCCGCAGCCTTACCACTGCCGAGCGCGGGGGCGAACCTCCGCCGGGTACGGCCCGTTACAGCCGGTACGAGCGGCGCTTACCTTTTATTATATAAGATATAAGCGCAATTTGGGTGGAACCGTGGAGCTATATGCTTCATCCCTTTTGTAAGCGAGGGATGGAGCATTTTTTATTTGCATTTTTGTGCAATTGCAAAAGGAGCGTACAATTATGAAGATCATCTACAAGGACGGTACCGTCGCCGAGTGCCCGCAGGAGGAAGAACTGCACGTTCTGCGCCACACGGCTGCCCATATCATGGCGCAGGCCATCAAGCGCCTCTACCCGCAGGCGGACTTTGCCTTCGGCCCTGCCACCGAGAACGGCTTCTACTATGACGTCGACCTCGGCGACACCAAGCCTGTCTCTTATACACATCTCCGAGCCCACGAGACTAGCGCTCATCTC
>ENA-UAKM01000300-UAKM01000300.1-human-gut-metagenome-genome-assembly--contig:-NODE-300-length-8178-cov-3.526037_pt1 | contig 8178 bp, 8 predicted proteins | sample MGYA00243689_ERZ654446 | MGnify/ENA primary metagenome ERZ654446 (study PRJEB26926, sample SAMN06164519) | human gut metagenome | biome: ENVO:00009003; feature: ENVO:2100002; material: ENVO:00002003... | reverse complement strand
GAGCGCTAGTCTCGTGGGCTCGGAGATGTGTATAAGAGACAGGACGAGCGCGTCGTCAACATGGAGCGCACCAACATCCGCAATGTCACGCTGGATATGCTGGCAGAGCCTGTTGAATTTTTCAGCGTAGATGTGTCGTTTATCTCACTGCATCATATCTTCCCGGTGGCGCAGGCTATCACGACGCCCGACGCAATGGGCGTCTGCCTCGTCAAGCCTCAGTTCGAGGCTGGCCGCGAGAAGGTGGGCAAAAACGGTGTCGTCCGCGACCCTGCCACCCACCGCGAAGTTCTCCACAATGCGATGGGCTATGCCGCTGCAAACGGTTTCGTCGTGCGCGGACTGGATTTCAGCCCCGTCAAAGGCCCTGAGGGCAACATTGAGTACCTGATGTTCGTCCAGAAGAGCGAACAGCCCGGTGTGCTGGATGATTCTGTTGCCGAGCAGGTCGTAGCGGCAAGCCACAGCTCTCTGGACAAGTAAATCTGCTGGGAGACGGAGGAATAAACCGCCCTATGACTGTTTACATTTCGCCAAACCCCGGAAAGGAACAGGCTGCCGACACTGCCCGCCGGGCAGCGCAGCTCCTGCTGATGCAGGAAGCTGTCGTCCTGATGCGGGATGACCTGAAAGAGTCCTGCTACGTGGAAGGTGTACAGTACCTTCCTTTGGAAGAATGCCTTTCGCGCACCGATGTCATCCTGACCATCGGTGGTGATGGAACCATCCTGCACGAGGCAAATTTTACGCTGCAATATCAAAAACCCATCCTCGGCATTAACATCGGACGCTGCGGCTTCCTCGCCACCTGTGAGGTGGATGAAATGGAAGAAAAACTCGCCGCTCTGGTGCGGGGAGAGTATCTTCTGGACAGCCGGATGCTGCTCTATGTGCGGGTGCTGGGCGAGGATGGCTGGGAAGGCCATGCCCTCAACGATGTGGTCGTGACGAAAGGCCGCCTGCAGCAGGCCATCGACTTCAGCATCTACTGCGACGACATCCTCGTAGAGCATTACCGTGGTGACGGCGTCATCGTGGCGACCCCTACAGGCTCCACAGCCTATTCGCTGGCGGCCGGCGGGCCGATCTTGGACTCGCAGACCAAGGGCATCGTCGTCACTCCCATCTGTCCCCACAGTCTGACCAGCCCTGCGATGGTCTTTGCTCAGGAGCGTAAAATAAACATCTGTGTGGGGCAGGTCATCGACAACGAAGTGTTCCTGAGCTGCGACGGCGCAGCGGAATATCCGCTCAGTGCCGGCTCGACGGCGGAGATACGCCTCTCTGACCAGATCGTACAGCTCGTCACCTTCAGCAGGGCGGACCAGTTTCAGGCCATCGACCAGAAGCTGCGCAGCCGGAGATAATAACAAGAGGAGGCAAGGAATATGGGCCGAAACAATCCAGCTGAGGCAAAAGGCAAGACGGAACGTCAGCAGACGATCCTCCGCCTCATTCAGGAACATCCCATCAGCCGACAGGAGGTACTTCTCGAGCATCTGCGCCAGGAGGGCTTCGAGGTGACACAGGCTACCATTTCCAGGGACATCCGGGAGCTGTGCCTCGTCAAAGCTGCCACCGCCGACGGCTACCGCTATGTTTCCAGCCACAACGAAAGCCTCAACCCCAAGATGCAGGGCCGATTTGAGACGATATTCCACGAGTCGGTGCTGGGGGTGGATTTTGCCGGACATGTCGTGCTGGTGAAGTGCTACTCCGGCATGGCGAACGCTGCCTGTGAGGTATTCGACGCCTTGAAATGGAAGAATGTCGTCGGTACGCTTTCCGGCGACGATACATTCCTTATCGTAGCCCGTTCGGAGCGGGACGCAAAGACCATCTGTTCGGAACTGACCCGTCATATCGGGCAGAAATAAACGCGGGAGTGAAACTATGCTGAGCAGCCTGCAAATCGAAAATGTTGCAGTTATCCAGAAAGCAAACGTCCATTTCGAAAAGGGCCTCAACGTCCTGACCGGTGAGACGGGCGCAGGTAAATCCATCCTCATCGACTCCATCAACGCCATTCTGGGCAACCGCACTTCCAAGGATCTTGTGCGCACCGGCGCGGCTAAGGCCGTCATCCGGGCCGCGTTCGAGGACGTGCCGCCTGCTGTTCTCGACAGCCTCGAAAAGGCAGGCTATGAGCGCTCGGAGGCCCTGCTGCTCAGCCGTGAGATCACCGCCGAGGGCAAGAGCACCTGCCGTATCAACGGGATGCCGGCCACTGCCGCCGTCCTGCGGGAGCTGTGCGGCGGGCTTATCAACATCAACGGTCAGCACGACTCTGTGGGTCTGCTGAACCCGGCCCGTCATGAGGGCATTCTGGATGCTTACGCCCAGAACAGCGCTGAGTATCAGGCGTATTATGCTATCTACCGGGAACTGGTCAGCGTCAAAAAGGCGCTGGACGCCATGATAACCGACGAGAGCGAAAAGCAGCGCCGTATCGATCTGCTGAGCTATCAGGTGCAGGAGATCGACGATGCCGGCCTGACGGCAGGGGAGGAGCAGACGCTGGAAAGCCGCCGCAAAGTGCTGGCAAATGCGTCCACCATCCGGGACCGTATCGCACAGAGTTATGCGTTGCTCTCCGGCGGCGACGAGGCCCCGGGGGCTGTTGACCTTCTGGGCGAAGCCTCCAACGCTGTGGATGCAGCGGCACAGCTCGACGGAGAGCTGTCTGCCGGTGCGGGCCAGCTGCTCGACCTTTATTACACCGCGAAGGACGTTGCCGCAGACCTCATTGGCCGTCTGGACGCCTACGACACCAACGACGCAGAGCTGGACGAGATCGAGCAGCGCATCGACCTTATCTATAAGCTCCGGCGGAAGTACGGAGACACCGTAGAGGACATCCTCGCCTTTGGCGAACGGGCACGGAAAGAACTTGAGATGATACAGTCCTCGCAGGAGAGGGTAGAACACTTGCAGAAAGAGCAGCGCCGCCTTTACACCCTCGCGCGGGAAAAGGCCGAAGCTCTGACCCAGACCCGTCTGAAAGCTTTTGATGAGCTGAACAAGCGTATCTCTGGCACGCTGGACTTCCTGAACATGCCGGGCGTGCGGATGACGCTTCGCCATTCGCGCGGCCCGCTGGCCAGCCATGGGCAGGACAGCATCGAGTTCTATATCTCCACAAACCCCGGCGAAGCTCCGAAGCCTCTGGCAAAGATCGCCTCGGGCGGTGAGTTGAGCCGTATTACCCTTGCCATTAAAAATGCAATGGCTGATAAAGACGCCGTTCCAACGGTCATCTATGACGAGATCGACAGCGGTGTATCGGGCAAAGCAGCCAGCCGTATCGGCGAGGTACTGCGTCAGAGCGCCGAGGGCCATCAGATCCTCTGCATCACTCATACGGCGCAGATTGCTGCACTGGCCGACTGCCATCTGCTTATTCAGAAAAATATCACGAACGAGCGTACCTATACTGAGATACACCCGCTGGACGAGAATGGCCGTGTAGAGGCGCTGGCCCGCCTCATCTCCGGCGACCATGTCACAGAGCTTTCGCTGGCCAATGCCCGAGAAATGCTAGGCCGGAACGCAGAAAAATAAGAAAAAAGCCAGCGCTTGACATTCCGGCAGGGATGTGCTAAACTGAATCTCGTTGAAAGGCGAAGATGGGAACCGAGTACCCTGATGCGCTCTGCCCAGAGAGGCCCCGGCTGGTGAAAGGGGCTGCAGAGACGCAGGCGAAATACGTCCCTGAGCCGCAGGCTGAACGAATAGTAGGCTGTGCCGCGTGCGAGCGTTACAAACGCAGGAGTGTCACTCTACTCTGGGGTGCGCACTCGTGAGGCCGTTTCTGTGAAGAGGCGGCAAACAGAGGTGGTACCGCGAATTTTATCGCCCTCTGCCAAATTTATTTTGGCAGGGGGTGTTTTATTTTCCCTCTGCCCGACAAACAGGAGGAAATTTTTATGACTCTGTACGAAGAACTCAAGGCCCGCGGCCTCGTGGCTCAGATCACCGATGACGAGATCATCGACCTCATCAACAACGGCAAGGCCACCTTCTACATCGGCTTTGACTGCACCGCCGACAGCCTGACTGCCGGTCACTTCATGGCCCTGACCCTGATGAAGCGTCTGCAGATGGCAGGCAACAAGCCCATCGCCCTCATCGGCGGCGGCACCACCATGATCGGCGACCCCTCCGGCCGCACCGATATGCGCAAGATGCTGACCAAGGAGGACATCGACCACAACGCCGAGTGCTTCAAGCGTCAGATGGAGCGCTTTATTGAGTTCGGCGAGGGCAAGGCCCTGATGCTGAACAACGCCGACTGGCTGCTGGACCTGAACTACATTGAGCTGCTGCGCGAGGTCGGCCCCTGCTTCAGCGTGAACAACATGCTGCGCGCCGAGTGCTACAAGCAGCGCATGGAGAAGGGCCTGTCCTTCCTCGAGTTCAACTACATGATCATGCAGAGCTACGACTTCTACTACATGTTCCAGCACTACGGCTGCAATATGCAGTTCGGCGGCGACGACCAGTGGAGCAACATGCTGGGCGGCACCGAGCTGATCCGCCGCAAGCTGGGCAAGGATGCTTATGCTATGACCATCACCCTGCTGACCGACTCTCAGGGCAAGAAGATGGGCAAGACCGCCGGCAACGCTGTCTGGCTGGACCCCAACAAGACCAGCCCCTTCGAGTTCTACCAGTACTGGCGCAATGTGGGCGATGCCGATGTGATGAAGTGCATCCGTATGCTCACCTTCCTGCCGCTGGAGCAGATCGATGAGATGAGCACCTGGCAGGATCAGCGCCTGAACGAGGCCAAGGAGATTCTTGCCTACGAGATGACCAGCATGGTGCATGGCAAGGAAGAGGCCGAAAAGGCTCAGAATGCTGCCCGCGCACTGTTCAGTGGCAACGCAATGGATACCGAGCACATGCCCAGCACCCAGCTGACCGAGGCGGATCTGACCGATGGCTCCATCGGCATCCTGACCCTGATGGTCAAGGCTGGTCTGGCTGCTTCCAACGGTGAGGCCCGCCGTCTCGTCGTGCAGGGCGGTGTTCTGGTGGACGGCGAGAAGGTCGCTGCTCCCACGGTCAGCTTCACTGCTGAGCAGCTGTCCAAGGGCATTGTCATCAAGAAAGGCAAGAAGGTCTACCACAAGGTGAGCCTGTAAATCTTCTGATAAAATAAAAAGACCCGGCTGGTTTCTCTCCGCAGAGGGGAGACCCGCCGGGTCTTTTGCTGCAACAGCACCCATGCCTGTTTTATCAGACACGGGTGCTGCTTAATATCGTTGTTACAGTTCGTAAGCCTTTTTCAGGGCCTCATAGGCTGCGTCCTCGTTCTCCGAACGGACCAGAAGGGAAATATCCAAATCGCTGGTGGTGATGAGCAGAACTTCGATGCCTGCCATCGCCAGAGCATTCAGGGCGCGGGCTGCGACGCCGCAGCTGGTGACCATCTCCTCACCGAAGAGATTCAGCTTGGAGTAGCCCACACTGATGAGGGGAGAAGCCTTGGCGTCCTTGTCCAGATTTGCCGCAGAGATGGCCTTCATGACCAGCGGCAGGTCGCTGTTGGAAGCCGTGAAGCTGAAGTCCATGCTGGTGCCGTGGGGAGCGCTCTGGCTGATCATATCCACCACGACGCCAGTGTCGGCGAAGATCTGCAGATAACGTGCCATCGTGTTGCCCTTGAACTCGGCATCCTGCACACTGATCATCATCAGGCTCGGCTCAATATTGATTTTGGATACACCGTACATAGTAAACACTCCATTCTGCCCATCGGGCGTTCTGATACAAGCTTTATGCAAGCTCCAAAAATTCGCTGTTGATGTAGGTCTGTGCCATCTGGCGGATGTAATCGTACCCAAAAGAAGGATACGCGGCGCGGACGCCATGGGCCTGTGCAAGCTCCGGCGTGTAATCCCGGAACAGATACGTGCGGACGTTAGACTTTCCGGCGTCATAGTGGGTCACTGTCACATGGAGCTTCGGGCCGCGCACTGCGCAATGGACGCTGCCGTCCGGCTCGGTGGTCTGCTCCAGTTCCAACGTCAGGACCGCGCCGATGAGCTGGTCAGGCTTGCTTTGGGTACTCAGGAAATTTCCCAGCGAATAGGCCACAAATACGTTCCGTCCATCGGCTGCGGTGCGCCATTCGGCGTCCTGCAGGACGTGCGGGTGGGTTCCGATGATCACATCCGCGCCCCAGTCGGCCAGAGACTGAGCTAAGGTGCGCTGCGCCTGTGTGATGTTGTGACTGTCCTCGACGCCCCAGTGTACGCCGATTACCACAAAATCGGCCTCCTGCCGGGCCGCCCGCACCTGCTGCTCCATGACATCCTGCTGGCTGGTGTAGATGATGTTTGCGGCCATCTTGCTGTTCCGGGGGATGCCGTTGGTGTGCTCAGTGTAGGAAAGGTACGCGATCTTTACGCCGTCTACTGTCTGGATGGGGATGCGGCCATAATCTGCCTCGCCCTTCCACAGGCCGGTGGTGATCACATCCTCAGGCATCGTCTCCCAGAATCGGAGGGTGGCGGCAATGCCCGCAGCTCCCTTATCGTAGGTGTGATTGTTCGAGAGGCTGAACACCCGGAAGCCTGCCCGGTAAAGCGCTTCGGCGCACTCGCCGGGGGTCGAGAAGCAGGGGTAGGTAGAAGGCGCAAGCTCTTTGCTGCAGAGCGTCTCCTGATTGATCCAGTTGATGTCCTGCTGTGCATAGAAATCGAGCAGATTCCTATAGCAGTAATCGAAGCTGTATCCTTCGCCCTCTGCAGCCCGCCGGGCGGCCTGTGAATAGATGGGCTCATGAATGAGGTTGTCCCCTGTAGCCGAGAAGCGCAATGTCGTGACGACAGGCTGCGGCTCAGGCACGGCAAGCTCCTCCGAAACAGCAGGGGACTCCACCTCCGCTGCCGGAGGAACTGCATCCACGCTGCGGCGGGGCCAGAAGCGCAGAGAGAGCAGCACCGATACAGCTACCAGCAGGACCCCCAGTGTGTACAGGGTGACGTCCTTATGCGAGGTGTGCTTTTGCGCGGAACGCCGACGGCGGGGAGGGGCTGTGTGCTTGGCCATAGGCTCGTCTCCTGACGCACGATACCGTGCCTTATGATGCCATGCGCAGAACAGCTTACATCTCTGCGATCATGTTACCCATATTGTACAGGCCGGGCTCCTTTTTTGCAAGATAAACGGCGGCATTTATTGCGCCATTTGCAAAAATATTGCGGGAATATGCCGTATGGCGGAGGGTGATGACCTCATCCGGGCCGCAGAACAGCACCTCGTGGTCGCCCACGATGCTGCCGCCGCGCACAGAGCTGATGCCGATTTCCTTCGGGTCACGCTTCTGGCGCACGGAGGAGCGGTCGTACACATAATGGTACGCGCCGTTATTTCCCTCGTTGATGGCGTCGGCCAGCATCAGTGCCGTTCCGCTGGGGGCATCCAGCTTGTTGTGGTGATGCTGCTCCACGATCTCGATATCATAGTTGATACCCAGCACAGCAGAGGCTCGCTTGCACAGCTCTGCCAGTACATTGATGCCCATGGACATATTGGCGCTCTTGAACACCGGAACGCTGCGGGACAGTTGCACTACCTTCAGCTGCAGCTCCTCCGAAAGGCCGGTGGTGCACACCACGATGGGCAGCTTGTGGGTCTGGCAGTAGGGCAATGCCTTTTCCACTGCGGCAGGGGAACTGAAGTCGATGATCACATCGCCCTTGCCGTTCAGCTTTTCCAGACTGTCGTAGACCGGAATGCCGTTTTGCTCGCCGTCCTTCATATCAATACCGGCCACCACACAGCAGTCCTCCCGCTGTGCGATCATATCGCACAGCACATGGCCCATGCGGCCGCCAATACCCTGAATCACGATCTCTGTCATTGCTGTTTCCTCATTTCTATAATATGGCAGAATGCCCGGAAGCTGAAGATCCCGGGCATTCTGTACGCTGTTGTTATTCCTTGATCAGACCTGCAGCCTGCAGAGCCTGCTCGATCTTTGCCTTGTGGGCATCGCTGGGCTCTACCAGCGGCAGACGGCATTCGCCTGCGTTCCAGCCCAGCACGTTCATGGCATACTTGACCGGAATGGGGTTCACCTCGCAGAACAGAGCCTCGCACAGGGGCAGCATTTCCAGCTGCAGGGCGCGGGCCCTTGCCGTATCTCCCTCCTGTCTCTTATACACA
>ENA-UAKM01000294-UAKM01000294.1-human-gut-metagenome-genome-assembly--contig:-NODE-294-length-8211-cov-3.349068_pt1 | contig 8211 bp, 9 predicted proteins | sample MGYA00243689_ERZ654446 | MGnify/ENA primary metagenome ERZ654446 (study PRJEB26926, sample SAMN06164519) | human gut metagenome | biome: ENVO:00009003; feature: ENVO:2100002; material: ENVO:00002003... | reverse complement strand
CTCGGAGATGTGTATAAGAGACAGCTTCTGCTGGCTGCAGCGGGCCCGGCGGTCAACCTGCTGGCCTGTGCGGCAGTGCTGGCCTTCATGCGCGCCACGGCCTATGCCTATGGCGGCTACTGGTTCGCCTGCTGCAATCTGCTGGTGGGCGCCAGCAATCTGCTGCCGCTGCCCGGCCTGGACGGCGCGCATATTGCCGCGTGTCTGTTGCATTTTGGCCGGAAATAGGGTACAATAAACTGATACACTAAAAAGCTAAGGATGGTTCACCAATATGGCGGAATTTTCCCCGAAATTTAAAGAAGCATTAAGCCTTGTGCAGAAGCCGGGCCGGTACACCGGCGGCGAGCCGGGCTGTGTCTATAAGGATAAGTCCAGGGTCGATGTGCGCATGGCGTTCTGCTTCCCCGATACCTACGAGATCGGCATGTCGTTCCTCGGCGAAAAGATCCTCTACGACATTCTCAACCGCCACGAAAACTGGTGGTGTGAGCGCGCGTTCATGCCCTGGACCGATATGAAGGAGCAGATGGAGCGGCTGGATATTCCGCTCTACTGCCTTGAGAGCAAGGATCCGCTGACCGATTTTGACATCATCGGCTTCTCGCTGGAATATGAGCTGGCCTACACGAACGTGCTGGCCATGCTGCGCCTGTCGGGTATTCCGCTGCGCGCCGCGGACCGCGACGAGCGCTGGCCGCTGATTATTTCCGGCGGCCCCTGCGTCTGCAACGCCGAGCCGATGGCGGATTTCTTCGACGTCATGCAGCTGGGTGAGGGTGAACAGATGCTCCAGGACATCTGCGCCGCAGTCGAGCAGGGCAAAAAACAGGGCTGGAACAAAGAACAGCTGCTTTTGGAACTCGCCAAAATTCCCGGCGTCTACGTGCCGTCCTTCTACGATGTGACCTACAGGGAGGATGGCCGCATTGAGGCCGTCACCCCGAACCGTCCCGGCGTTCCCGCCCGCGTGACAAAGGCCATCGTCAGGGATATGGACAGCTTCACCCCGCCGGAAAACTTTGTTGTGCCGCTCGTCGGTGCGGTGCAGGACCGCGCCTGCGTCGAGGTGCTGCGCGGCTGCGTGCGCGGCTGCCGTTTCTGTCAGGCAGGCCAGCTCTACCGCCCCTTCCGTGAGCGCAGCCCCAAGCTCATCAGCGACAGCGCCCGCGCGCTCTGCCGCAACACCGGCTACGATGAATTGAGCCTGTCGAGCCTGTCCACCTCCGATCATTCGCGGCTGGAAGAAATTCTCGACGAGCTGAACTCCTGGGCCGAGGCTGACCACGTCAGCTTGTCGCTGCCGTCCCTGCGTGTGGACAACTTCTCGGAATCGCTGGTCGAAAAGACGACGAAGGTCCGCAAGAGCGGTCTGACCTTTGCCGCCGAGGCCGGCACCCAGCGCCTGCGCGACGTCATCAATAAGAACGTCACGTGGGAGCAGATCGAGCGCGGCTGCCGCATCGCCTTCTCGGAGGGGTACACCTCGGTCAAGCTCTACTTCATGATGGGTCTGCCGACGGAAACGCTCGACGACATCAAGGGCATTGCCGACACGGCGCAGCAGGTCGTGGACCTGTTCTATAAGATCCCCAATCGACCGAAGGGCAAGGGCGTGCAGGTCACGATCAGCGTCGCCTGCTTTGTGCCCAAGCCCGACACGCCGTTCCAGTTCTGCGCCCAGGACCGCCGCGAGTCCCTGCGCGAGAAGCAGAAATATCTGCTCAGCTGCGTGCATTCCCGCAAGATCAAGGTCAACTACCACGACAGCACCACAAGCGTGCTCGAGGGTGTGTTCGCCAAGGGTGACCGCCGTCTGGGCCGTGTCATCGAAACGGCGTTCGAGAACGGTGCCTTTTTTGATACGTGGGAGGAATACTTCAACTATGACCGCTGGCTCGATGCGTTCAAGACCTGCGGCCTTGACCCGGACTTTTACAACTACCGCACCATCGGCCTGGACGAGGTCACGCCCTGGGACCATCTGGATGTCGGCGTGACAAAGGCCCATCTGGTGCGCGAGTACAACAAGGCGCTCGAGGCAAAAACGACCCAGCCCTGCAACCGCCAGTGCAGCGCCTGCGGTGCCAACAAGCTGATCGGAGGACCGTGCTTTGACTACAGTAAGAATCTTCTTTGAGAAGTGCGGCGAGTCCGCCTATATCTCGCTGCTTGACCTGCAGCGGGTCTTTCACCGGATGCTGAAAATGAGCAGCCTGCCCGTGTACTACACGCAGGGCTTCAACCCGCATATCTACCTGTCCTTCACCTGCCCGCTGTCCCTGGGGCAGGAGAGCCTCTGCGAAAGCTGCGAGGTCAAGACCGAGCAGGAGACGATTGACCCGCAGGCATGGATCGACGCCTTGCAGCCCCTGATGCCGCGCGGCATCGTCATCACGAAGGTCGCCCCGGCTGTGGAGAAGGTCGGCGAGATCGAGACGGCAGCCTATGAAATCACGATGCCAGCCGGCTCAGCCATCGCCCTTGACGCCTACAACAATGCCGAGCACGCCGAGGTCACGAAAAAGACGAAGCGCGGCTGCAAAACGCTGGAGCTGAAGCACTACCTTGACCGCATTGAGTACACGATTGAAGGCGGCACGCTGCGCTTTACGGCGCTGCTGCCCTGCGGAAGCGGCGAGGCACTGAACCTGAATCCGTCCCTGCTGACCGACTTCCTCCGCACGCAGGGGGCCGCTCCCGTCTGGCAGTGCCGCGTGGTGCGGACGCACCTTTATAATAAAGCGGGCAAAGACTTCGAGTAAGCTCCCTGGCCCCCTCGCAGAGGAAGGTTTTTGACACGCGGCCTTCCCCCTCGGGGGAAGGTGCCCGAGGCCCCGCCCGAGGGCGGATGAGGGGCGGCCTTCCGGGCAAAGCCCGTTTACGGGTAACTGCCGGGGACTTGCCCCTCATCCGGCCCTGCAGCGCCACCTTCCCCGCGGGGGAAGGCAAAAGCTGAAAAAAACTTCGTTTTTCTGTCAAAACCCCCTTGCCAAACGCGCTGCACAATGCTATAATACTAAAGCGTTAGTGCCGCCGAGCCATCGGCGGGATAATGACACATCATTATACAGGCGGTCCTCTGACGAACAATCGTGTATGAACGTCGCAATAAAATGGAGGAATTCAAACCATGGACGCAATGAAGCATTTTACCGAGGGTATGATCAAAGAGAACAAGCCCCAGTTCGAAGTCGGCGACACCGTTCGCGTCTCCGTCCGCATCAAGGAAGGCGACAAGGAGCGTATCCAGGCTTTTGAGGGCACCGTTATTGCCAAGAAGCATGGCGGCATCGCGGAGACCTTCACCGTCCGCCGCACCTCTTACGGTGTTGGCGTTGAGCGTGTGTTCCCGGTCAACAGCCCGTTCGTCGAGAAGGTTGACGTCGTTCGCCGCGGCAAGGTCCGTCGTGCGAAGCTGTTCTACCTGCGCGAGCGCACCGGCAAGGCTGCCAAGGTCAAGGCACGTATCTGAGCATACTAGAAAAGGGGAGGACGGTTGGCGTTCTCCCTTTTTTCGTATTTTTTTAAACGGGTGGTGGAAAACATGGCAGCATCCTTCAAGGACCGCTACCGCCGCAATAAGGAAACGCTGGAATGGTACGACGCCCTCGCTATGGCCGTGGCGGTCATTGCGCTGGCGTTCACCTTCGGCGTGCGCATCGTCAAGGTGGACGGCCACTCAATGGACCCGACCCTCTCCAACGGCGAACGCATCCTTATCAACCTTTTAAAAAAGCCCGACTATGACGACATCGTTGTCGTGGACGGCTACACGGAATACGGCAGGCCCCTCGTCAAACGGGTCATCGGCAAGGGCGGGGACACCATCGATATTGACTTTACCGCCGGTATCGTCTACCGCAACGGCGAGGCCCTCGACGAGCCCTACACCGCCGAGCCTACGTATTTATATGAAAGCGTGGACTTTCCCATCACGGTGCCGGACGGCTGCCTGTTCCTGATGGGGGACAACCGCAACAATTCCACCGACAGCCGCGATACCCGCGTAGGCTGCGTGGACGAACGTGACATTATGGGCGCAGCCGTGCTGCGCGTACTGCCCTTTGGCAAGATAGGAGCGGCCCAATGAGCCAGAGTGACATTATCAACAGCCGCCAGATCCAGTGGTTCCCCGGGCACATGACCAAGACCCTGCGCCTGATGGAAAAGGAAATCCGCAACGTCGACTGCGTTTTGCAGATTCTCGACGCGCGCATCCCGCTTTCCAGCCTGAACCCCGAGATCGAGCGCATCACCGCGGGCAAACCGCATCTGTACGTATTGAATAAGTCTGATTTGGCAGACCCCGAGATCACCAGGCAATGGCTGGCCTACTTCAAGAGTGCGGGTGCGGGCTGCATTGCGATGGACTCCAAGCAGCGCGGACGCGCCACGGCTACGAAGGGCCTGATCGAAAAGGAGCTTTCCGCGCTGATGGAGCGCCGCCGCAACCGCGGCATGGTCGGCGCAGCCATCCGCGTTATGATCGTGGGCATCCCGAACGTCGGCAAGTCCACCTTCATCAACTCGTTTGCGGGCACGACCCGCGCCAAGGCTGCCAACAAGCCCGGCGTGACCCGCGGCAAGCAGTGGATCTCGGTTGACAGCTTTGACCTCATGGACATGCCCGGCGTGCTGTGGAAAAAGTTCGATTCGCTGGAAACGGCGTCGAACCTTGCGTTTATAGGCTCCATCCGCGACGATATTCTCGACATTGAGGAGCTGGCCTGCGGTCTGCTCTCCAGCGTGCGCGGCATTTATCCGCAGCAGCTGCTGGCCCGCTACAAGCTGGACGCCGCGGCACTGACGCTGCCGCCGTATGACCTCCTGCAGGCCATCGGCGCCAAGCGTGGTATGCTGATTTCCGGCGGTGAGGTCGATACCGAACGCGCCGCCAAGATGCTGATCGGTGAGTTCCGCGCCAGCAAGTGGGGGCGGCTCTCCCTTGAGCGCCCGCCCCGGCGCGCCATTCAGGAAGATAGGGAAGAGGTGACGGACGATGCCCCGCAGGACGACGACTGGGACGACGAACAGTAACGAGGCGCTCTACGCCTTTGATACCGCCAGACGCACCGAACACGGTACTGTCTGCGGCGTGGACGAGGCGGGCCGCGGCCCGCTGTGCGGCCCGGTCTGCTGCGCGGCGGTCATCCTGAACCCCGATGACCCCATCGAAGGTGTCAACGACTCCAAAAAGCTGACCGAGAAGCGACGCGACGCGCTGTATGAGGAAATCACAAAGCGCGCACTGGCGTATAAAATTATCTTCATCTCGCCGCAGGAAATTGACGAGCGCAACATCCTGTGGGCTACGATGGACGGCATGGCGCAGGCTGTGGCGGGGCTGGAAATAACGCCCGACTATGTGCTGATCGACGGCAACCGCTGCCCGCCGGGGCTGATACAGCCCGCCGAGGCCGTCGTCAAGGGCGACGCCAACAGTGCGTCGATTGCGGCGGCGTCGATTCTGGCAAAGGTCAGCCGTGACCGTTATATGCTCGAGCTGGACAAGCAGTACCCGCAGTACCAGCTTGCCAGGCACAAGGGCTATCCGACCAAGCTGCACTACGAGCTGATCGCGCAGTACGGCATCCAGCCGTTTTACCGCCGCAGCTTTCTGAAAAAGCAGGGCTACTGGCATGACTGACGTCGGCCACACGGGCGAGGCCGTCGCCGCCAAGTACTACCAGCAGCGCGGCTGGCTGCTGCTGAACCACAACTACCGCACGCGGCTGGGGGAGCTGGACCTTATTTTGTATAAGGAAAACACCCTCGTCTTTGCCGAGGTCAAGACCCGCACCGGCGCGATGCTGGACCGCCCCGCCGCCGCGGTGGACGCCCGGAAGCAGAACCGCCTGATTTTGGCGGCCCAGCAATACCTGCAGCACAGCCCCTACCGCGATGCCGCCATCCGCTTTGATGTGGTGGAGGTCACGCCCGCCGCCCGCGGCTGGCAGGTGCATTGCATCCCGGGCGCGTTTGAGTGTTGAGCCCCTCTTGGCCCCCTCTGCGAGGGGGCTCCCGCCGCAGCGGGTGGGGGAGAGAACCTTGCGGCAGCCGCACACTTTCCGGGGCGATGACGGACATCGCCCCCTGCAACCCGTAGGGGCGCATTCCGTATCCGCCCGCAATCCGCCGCTCGCAGCAACGGTATAGCGCCAAAAAGGCTTATACATATAGAGGAAAGAGAATAAGAGAAAGGGTGTAAACGTATGCAGTATTTGAGCACCAGAGATTCCGCACTCCGCGTTTCCGCACAGGAGGCTATCGTCCGCGGTCTGGCACCGCAGAGCGGTCTGTTCGTGCCGGAGACCTTCCCCCAGGCCGATTTGGACGCATGGAAAAATCTCTCCTATCCCGAGCTGGCCGAAAAGGTCCTGGCCGGTTTTCTGACCGATTACAGCGCTGATTTCCTGCACACCGCAACGGCATCTACCTACGGCGCTGCCTTTGGCGGCAAGGCGGGCGAGACCGTCAAGGTCCGCGACGGCCTGTATTCTCTCGAGCTGTGGCACGGCCCGACCTGCGCCTTCAAAGACTACGCCCTGCAGCTCATGCCGAAGCTGCTCGTCGAGGCCAAGAAGATGCTGGGCCGCACCGAGACGACCCGCATTCTGGTGGCAACCTCCGGCGACACCGGCAAGGCCGCGCTGGCGGGCTACGCCGACCTCGACGGCATTGAAATTGAGGTATTTTACCCGAACGACGGCACAAGTGAGATCCAGCATCTGCAGATGGCGACCCAGAAGGGCGAAAACGTGCAGGTCTACGCCGTGCAGGGCAACTTTGACGATGCCCAGACCGGCGTCAAGAAGGTCTTTGCCGACGCCGACGTCGCCGCCGAGCTGGAAAAGCGCGGCATCCGCCTGTCCAGCGCCAACTCCATCAACTGGGGCCGTCTGGTGCCGCAGATCGTTTACTACTTTGCCGCCTACGCCCAGCTGCTCAAGGCAGGCAAGATCACCTTCGGTGACGAGGTGGACTTCTGTGTGCCCACCGGCAACTTTGGCGATATCCTCGCCGGTTATTACGCAAAGCAGATGGGTCTGCCTGTGGGCAAGCTGGTCTGCGCTTCCAACGAGAACAACGTGCTGACCGATTTCCTCACCACCGGTACTTACACCGCAAAGCGGGAGTTCTTCAAGACCACCTCGCCCAGCATGGACATTCTGGTGTCCTCCAATCTGGAGCGCCTGCTGTACCATGTGACCGGCAGCGATGCCGAGGTGGCGGGCTTTATGCAGCAGCTGGCTGCAACCGGCAGCTATACCGTCCGTCCCGAGACGCTGGCAGCTATTCAGGAGACCTTCTCCTGCGGCTGGAGCAGCGAGGCCGAGGTGGCAGGGGAGATCCGTTCCCGCTACGAAAAGGACGGCTACCTGTGCGATACCCACACCGCCGTGGCCTTCCATGTGGCTGCACAGAAAAAGCGGCAGGGCGTGCCCATGGTGGTGCTTTCCACCGCATCGCCCTTCAAGTTCCCCCGCAGCGTGCTGAGCGCACTGGGCAAAACCGCCCCGGAAAACGATTTTGAAGCCATGCAGCAGCTGGAGGCTGCCACCGGTCACGCCGCACCGGCAAGCCTTGCCGCTCTGCGCAGCAAGCCGGAGCGCTTTGATACCGTCATTGCCCCGGCACAGATCGCTGAGGTGGCGCTGGGCTATCAGGCATAAGCTTCTGCGGACAGACAGAACAGGAGTAAACAGACTATGGCACTTTTTGTGCTTGGCGACCCCCATCTTTCTCTGGGCGCATCCAAGCCGATGGATATATTTCCCGGCTGGAACGATTATGTGGACCGGCTGGAGAAAAACTGGCGCAAGCTCATCACCCCGCAGGATACCATCGTGCTGGCGGGGGATATCAGCTGGGCCATGCGCCTGACCGATACCCGCAAGGATTTCGCCTTTTTGCAGCAGCTGCCCGGACAGAAGATCATCATGAAGGGCAACCACGATTACTGGTGGTCCACCGCCAACAAGATGAACGCCTACCTCAAGGCCGAGGGCTTCGATACCCTGCATATCCTGCATAATAATTCTTACAGCGTGGAGGGGTACGCCATCTGCGGCACCCGCGGTTGGCTGTTTGATGTGGGCGAGCCCCACGATGAAAAGGTGATGAACCGCGAGATCGGCCGTCTGCGCATGAGCTTGCAGGCAGCGGAGCCCCTGTCTCTTATACACATCTGACGCTGCCGACGACTAG
>ENA-UAKM01000287-UAKM01000287.1-human-gut-metagenome-genome-assembly--contig:-NODE-287-length-8253-cov-3.797512_pt1 | contig 8253 bp, 9 predicted proteins | sample MGYA00243689_ERZ654446 | MGnify/ENA primary metagenome ERZ654446 (study PRJEB26926, sample SAMN06164519) | human gut metagenome | biome: ENVO:00009003; feature: ENVO:2100002; material: ENVO:00002003... | reverse complement strand
GACCAGGACAAGGCGTTTCCCGGCCGCCAGAAAAGCGGTCAGGACTTCCGCGCCCCTGTCTGTGATTGTAGACTTAAATCGTGCCATTCGTGTTTCCTCCTTCTGGGTGGTGTTCGTGGCGGACCATATTGACCATAGCGGCCCCCACGACCGAAGCCGGGCGAAGGACGGTCTGTGGGATTGCCGTTTGAAGCAACAGGACCAGGTTCGCCGGAATCATTTGTTTCAGCGTTTCCGCCAGGGCGTCCCGCTGGGTGTAGCCGGACAGTCTGATCCGGACGAACAGTTCATAGGCGTCATTATCCAGGACGACCTTGAAGTCGTCGCTGACGGTGGACAGGTATTTCAGAAGCGCCCTGTATGTGTAGGGTAGTTGGTCCAGGTACGCGATCAAGATTCTTTCGCGTCTGGATTCGACGGTGTCTTCTGCGGCCGCCACAAGGCCCAGAATCGCTTCCCAGCGCCGACAGCCATATTCGGACAGGCTCACCAGGAAGAAGTCGTCTGGCGCGCCCTGGACGTCCTGGACGGCCTTTGTGAACTCCGGCTGTTCTGCGGTTGCGATCTGGCCGAACTCGACCAGTTCTTGAAGGTGGCGGGGCCAGTATTCTTTAATTTCCATTCGTCACCGCCCCCAGAACTGGGATCGCTTCGCCGCCCAGGGAAATATTCGCGGTTCCCTGGTTGATCTTCGTCCCTGTGATGTCAATGACGCCGTCAACGTTCAGGACCTTCGTTTCGATCTGGCTGACGCGGACGATCAGGTTTTCGGTGTCGGCCCACGTCCGGGCCAGGCTGTCGAAGTAGGACTGGATCGCCGCCTTCACCGCGTCCTGGGTGCTGGTCCAGGACGCCCCGCCCTCAAAGGTCAGGTTGAAGGACACGTCGATCTTCGATCCCGTGACGCCGGCCACCGTGACGACATGGCCGATCGGGGCCAGGCCGACGCCGGTTCCCTGGGTATTCACAGGGTCGATCGCTTCCTGGACCTGTTTCACCAGTTCGGAAGACGGGACGCCCCATTCGCTGTCCACCAGAACAATTTTCACGGTTCCGCCACCGTTCCAGACAGGAAAAACTTTGACGGCTCCCACGCCGGGAAGAAGTTCGACCTTGTTTTTGTAGTCGGCGATATTCCCGCCGAACGCCTGGGATTTCAGCGATTCAAAGTAGCGGGCGCGAAGGGCGTCGTCGCTTTCTTCGTCTTCGCCTGGGATCAGAATGTCGGCCAGGCGCGCGGCCGCCAGTTCCGGGACGTAGTCGATCGGGAACAGGGTTCCGACATACTCGTTCCCCACAGTCCCGGCCGTTTCTGCTGTTAGGCTGTACTGGCCGGGGGCGATTCGCTCTGTGACGGTGAAGTTGATGTCACCGCCAGAAAAGCGCGTCCCGATCTCCATGTCACAGCCGCCGCCGTCCGCCTTCTCGAAGTAGCCCTTCCGGACTGCCTGGGTCGCGGCCGTCCGGAACACGCTTCTTTCGCGACACTTCTTCGTCAGGTCGTCGCCGGTTTCTGTGTCCGGGAAGGCCCGGTCCATAAGATAGGCCAGTTCAATATACAGGATCGCCAGTTCCGCCGCCGCCGGCGCGATCGCGTCGTAGACGATGGACCCTTCACGTTTATCCACCGAAGCGGAAACGCGGGCCAGACAGCGGTCCATGATGTTTTCAAAGGTCATATTCTCATACATTGGTTGTCACCGTCCTTTCGACGGGGATTTCCCCGAAGATTGTTTCGGCCGTGAAACTGACGCGGGCGGTCCTCTTGTCGATCTGCCCGACCTTGAAGTCTGTGACGCCGGTGATCCGGCTGTCCGCCAGAAGTGCTTCCGTGATAACTCGTTTGATTTCACTTGAAAACACATGGTAACTTTTCCCGACGACGGCGTTCAGTTCTGTCCCATAGTCCCAGGAATAGATCAGGTACGAAAACCGTTCCGTCATTAGGATTTTTATGATCGCCTGTTTCATGGCTTCCGTTTCGTCGACAAAACCAGCCACGCGACCGGTTTCAAAGTCTGCCTTGTAGGTTCTGGTCGGGTGTTCGGCGGCCGGCGTCACCTCGACGGCCTGGCCGATCGTGACCGAAGACTGGTTCGGTATTAGGGCCATAGGATCACACCCTTCCCAGGACCAGGAAGGACTGTCCGCCCTGGTTTCGTAGAAGGACCACCTTGTCACCCACAGCCAGGCCGTAATAATATTCGGACGTCGGCCCCGTGTTGGTCAGGTAGTCATTTTTCAGTGTGTGGTCGTGGGAAGCGAAGGCCGGATCGCCGGACCCGCCGCCTTTGGGCTGGGTAGTCGGGGAATCGGCGAAGCCGCTGTGACGGTGCGTCGGATAATAACCGGCGCGGAACTCCTTCATGACGACGATCGCTTCGCCGGTGATGTCGAAGCGGTTGTCGACGCGGATCGTCAGCGGGGACGTAGCCGTCACGTTCCCAAAAAGGAAGGCCGCCGGAACGTTCGCGTTCTGCGACTGTTCAGCGACCTTTTTCAAAGTGTCAAGAAGTGCCATGTCACACCACCTTCAATTTCAAAGTCATTTGTTCCTTCAAAAGATCGGCGCTGGCTTCCTCCACAATGAAGAAGGAACTGACGCCGACGTCCTTGATCCCGATATACAGGGCGCGGCCGGCTCTGACCGACAGGTCCAGAAGGGCCTTCACTTCGAAGGACTTCTTCGGCCGGTTGTAAAGTTCCAGCATTTGACCGCCGCGTTCCTTGATCTGGGCTTCGTTCATGTCTTCGTCAACGGTTTCGTAATTCTGCAAAACGCCCCACAGTTTGATGTTCTTGGAGTCCTGGAAAATATACACGTCCCGTTTTCCGGTCTTCTTGTTGTCGCGGACCAGTTTGATCTTGTTGTAGGATTCGGAATCTATGTCGGTTTCGTAGGTGTAGCCGGTCGCCAGGCTGGAATCTCCCACGAACAGGTCCAGTTTCGACTTCTCGACGTCTGTGATCCGAAGGGACCCGAAGTCGTCCCACAGGACGAACATTTTCCCGGAATTGATCAGGGTGTGATCCAGGGCCTTCAAAACGATGTCGAAAAGGGTCTGGCCGTCTTCAATCATGGAAGGGATCGCATAGCCGGTATTTTCAAGCGCCCCACATTTCAGGCCGAAGTCGGCCGCGATCTGGGTCAGGATTTGATCGGCTCGTTTTCCTGTGAAGACATAGGTTTCCTTGTTCTTCTTCAAATACCAGGTCTGGTCGTAGGCTGTGACCTCGACCCGGTCTGTTTCCTTCTGGCGGATTTTCACGACGTAGCCGTAAAAAATGCCGGTTTTTCCGTCCTTTAGGGCGACGATCCCCCCGTGGGTCCATGTCACGGAATCGTCGACGATCACGGTCAGTTCCAGGGAAGCGGGGGACCCGGACCGTTTTGTCGACCACTTCGCGCCGGCGCACAACGTTGTTACGTCGAAGGCGTCGCCGGTCACGTTGTTCTGGTACAGGATAGAGATCACGGGATTGTGAAAACCTGTCCGGGGTAGATCAGATTCGGGTTTGAACCGATTGTCCCCTTGTTGGCGTTGTAAATCTTCGTGTAGTCGCCCCCCTTGCCATAGAACTTCTTCGCGATATTCCACAGACAGTCACCGGCCTTCACGGTGTACGTCTTCGCGGCGGCGGCCGGGGGTTTCCCTGGTCGCTTCGGTTCTTTGGCCTGTGCCGGTTTCTTCGGCTCCGGCGGAAGGACGATCCGGCGCGGCGAATAGTCCTTCCATTCCGACAGTTTGATCGAATAGTAGAAGTCGCCCAGTTCTCCGGACCGTTCTTCGTAGTCGAAGGTTTCCACGCCCATTCGAACGTTAATGTCCAGGTCCGTTCCTGTGATCAGGAAACGAACCGGGTCCAGTCCGTCGCGGGCGTCCTGGATCGCGCGGACGATTTCGACCGGGGCTGTGATCCGGCCGGTCACGAAGGGCGCGTCATTCACAGGGAAAAAACTATCCCAGGCGACAGTCCGAAGTCCCTTCTTCCGAAGGATCAGAATGTCGCCCAGGACAAGAACGGTCGCTTTGTCGTTGTTACCTGGCGACGTCACTTTCAGTTTTTGCGGAAGGACGGGGATTTCTATTTCCCGTCCCCCCGCGATTATGGTCATTCCATAGTCGTTCATTATGCGTACACCCCCTCGGCGGCGGCTTCGAACTCGGTTTCCAGGCGTCTTTCGATCTTGTCGACCACTTCGTCGACGTCGACCTTCTCGCTGATCTTCGCGTCCACGGCCACAGTCGGGGTCAGTGTCACGAAGTTCTGAACGTAGCGCATTTCGGCCACGTCGCGAAGGAACTTCAAGTCTTCGTCGGCGATATTGACGTCTTCGTCGATGGACCCGACGGACCCGACGCGGTCCACGTTCCCGATGTCGCCGGGGTCTGTGTTCGCGTAGGCGGACCAGTCCGGTTCGGTGCTTCCGTTGCCGGCGGCGGCGGATTCTGCCTTCGCGGCGGCGATCTCCGCTTCTCGCTGGGCGGTAGCGGCGCGCGCTTCTGCCTTCATAGCAGACAGGGCGGAATCCCTCTCCGCGATCTGGGAATTGATCTGGTCCTGGTACGCGGCCAGGTCTGCGGCTCTGGCCTGTTTCGCGGCGTCATTCTCCATTTGTGCGGTTGTCCCGAACGTCACCTTCTCGATCGCGTCGATACTGACGCCCGGAATCTTGTTCAGGGTGTTTATGAAGCCGTTTATGATGTCGATCGCCCCGTTGACCATGTTTTGAAGGATCGTCAGGACGCCGGCCTTCATATCACCCATAAAGTTTTGAATGTTCACGCTGGCCGTGTAGAAGGCCAGTTGAAGTCGGTTCCACAGGTTCATAACGAAGTAGACGCCGGTCATGAATCCGATCTTCACCCAGTCCCAGGCGGTCAGAACCGCGTTGACGCAGATCAACCAGGCGACTTTCAGGCCACCGACGGACTGGACCCACTTATAAATCGCGGCCACCACGACGCCGATCGCAAGGGCGATCCAGAACAATGGGTTCGTCAGAAGTGTCGTGAAGAACGCCTGGGCGGCTCCGTTGGCGATCCATGTCGCGGCCGTCTGGATTCCCAGGGCCACAGCATAGCCCAGGGCGGCGGCCGCCAGGCCCCAGAAAACAGGGGCAATCATGGACCAGTTGTCGTATATCCATTGTGCGCCCTGGCCGATCAGGGTCAAAACGGGCGTGAACGCTTCCAGGGCGATATTCTTCGCGATTGTCCACACCTGGGAAAAGGTCATAGGCATAGCCGCGAACTTCGCGTTGATTTCGTCGGCGGACGCCAGCATGGCATTTTTCACGATCGTCGAAGTGATCTGGCCTTCGGCGGCCATTTCCCGGATTTTCCCGATCGGGACACCCAGGTAGTCGGCGATCGTCTGAATGATGGTCGGGGCCTGTTCGAAGACGCTGTTCAGTTCTTCACCGCGAAGGACGCCGGACGACATGGCCTGGGTCAACTGCAACATAGCCGCGTCGATACCGGCGGCCGATGTTCCGGCAATCGTGAACTGTTTGTTGATCAGTTCGGAAAAGGCGATCAGTTCTTCGTTGCTGGAAAAGGCGTCGCCGGCCATTATGCCCATTTTAGCCACAGCGTCGGCCGTGGTGGAGTAGGCCGCGCGGGACCTGTTGGCGGACTTCATGATCATATCTTGAAGTTCGGCCGTAGTTTGAAGGCCGTCGTTCATCAGGTCCAGCCGCGCGCGGGTGGTGGTCATGCCGTCAGCCAGTTCGACGATCTTTTTCACACTGAACGCCGCAAGGGCGGACTTGATAACGCCGCCCATTTTAGACCAGACGGACTTCACCCTGTTCGCCCCGTGTTCCGCTTGCTCTTGGCGGTTGTTGAAGTTGTCAACCTGACGACTGGCCGCCCCGATGTCAGCGGCGCTTCGTTCGAAGGGCGCGCCGGGGTCGATCGTGTCCGTCAGGGCGTCGGTTGCGTCCAGGGTTCGGTTCAGGCGTTGGGCCGCGCCGATCATGGTGTTCAGGCGGGAAGTCATTCTGTCCTGGATCGAAAACTGTGTAGATACGCCGGCCATTTTATCACCTGCCCTTCTTGCCCTTCCGGCGCTTCGCTTTTGCCGCTTCCTTCTTTTCCTTCTCGATTTGAAGGTCTATGGAAGCATAAATGAAGGCCCGTTCCCGTCTGGGAAGGGCCAGAAGTTGTCCCGGAAGGATTTTCAGCCGGTGGAGGGCGTAATGGGCGTACACCGATTCGCCGTCGGCGTCCGCCTCATTCCCGCCCCCCGTGATTAGTTTTTTGCTTCGTCCCTCAACTCGTTCACGTCGTCAGTGAAGCCGTTGATTTCCTGGACGGCCAGAAGAAGATCGGTGTACTGTCCAGGGTTCAGGACCAGGTTGATCAGGTCTTCCGCCCCACGGACGCCCTTCTTCGCCTGGAAGTCGGCGTCCTTGAAGTTGGGGTCAATGCAACAGGCCGCCACAAGGCGGGCGTTGTAAAGGTCAGTGTCGGTGTCGATTCGCTTCTGGCGGGTCTTCTTGTCGAACTCGACCTTCTGACAGGTCTTTCGAATGGCCTTGTTCTCCGCTTCCGTAATGGAACGGATCACGAAGGGGAAGGGGAACGGCGCGATCTGGACTTCCGTCTGGGTCGTGCCGATCTCCGCGTCCATAAGGAACTCTTGCAATTTACCCATAGTTTTTTACCTCGCTTTCAAATTAGAACTTGGTGAAGGGGGTCAGAATGTCGAAGTCCTCGAAGGTGAAGTCGACGTCTTCGTCCAGGGGATCGTCGCTGTCGCCGTCCAGTTTTGCCAGGACGACGGAATCCAGGTTACAGCCGATCAGAAGGACCGACTGTTTCCCGGCGGAAGATTCCTGGTCGTCATTCTCGACCACCATGTCGAAATAGATGTCCTGGCCGGTTTCCTTCCAGGTCTTGACCATGTTTCGGAACAGGGGCGTCAGATAGTAAAGGGTCATGGACCCGGTTCCGTTGCCGCCGGTGGTCTTGTGGCCGGTCATGCGCTTTCCGATTGCCTTGACCTCGGACTTCGACTTCTCGACGGTCGCTTCAATGGTCTTCGACATGAACAGTTCTTCGTTGTTGCCGTTGACCTTCGCATAGGCGCGGCCTTCCTTGCCGGAAATGGTATCAGGCGCGTTCAGGGTTTTCATTTCGGTTCACACTCCTTCCGTTAGTTGACGACAGTCGTCATATACAGTTTTTCCATACTGTCGTTCGGTTTCAGGGCGGAGTCGACGGCGACGTCGCGTTTTCCGTTGCCCTGCTGAATGGTAATGTCTTCGGAAACGAAGTCGCTGATCGCGTCGATGTCCTGATACTGCAAGGCCAGGGACACCAGGTCAGCCTTGAACAGTTGACGGCCGGTGTCGCTGTTGGTCACTTTGCCGATATAGGAATCGCCGAAGATTCGGGCGACGTCGTTCGCCCAGCCGTCCAGGACGCGGATCACGCGGTTCGAAGTCCAGTCTTCGGTCACGCCGCCGCCGAAACTGGTCAGGCTGTTAATGTCGGTCAGGACACGGGCCTTCCCATAGTCGGCATAGAAAACGAACTCGCCGGCCTGGATCGCCGCTTCGAACTGGGACTTCGTATATTTAATGTCCACGTCCACGGCGTCGTCGTAGGCGGTATTGGTCAGGCTCTCGTTGATCTCTGCGCCGGCGGAAGCGCCGGACACCCACGCGACGGCCTTGTCGCCGGTCACGGTGGTTCCGTCGTTCAGGACGACGCCATTCTTCACGTTGATCAGGCCGATATTGTCGCCTTTGTAGTCGTGAAGGACGCCGACGATCTTCTTTCCTTCGTCGTCGCGAAGACGCTTCACGAAGGTCGCATACAGGGACTTGATTTCTTCATCGGTCCCAGGGTAGCCGACCACGTTGAAGGATTCCACTTCGAAGGCGTTCAGTGCGGCGGTGTGGGCCGCGCCGTTGACGGTTCCGTTCGTGCCGCCGGTCAGCGGGGTCGCCACGGCCGGGGTCAGGGAAGACGCACTTCCGAAGGTGACGAAGTCGTTCGCTTTCAGGTTGGCCGATCCGGTGGCCTTTGCGACGGTCTGGGAATCCATGACCATTCCGTCAAGGTAGGTCACAACGTCGACGTTGGTCGCGTTGTCGGCGTTGGTCAGGATCGCGACGCTGATCGCGTTTCCGCGCGTTCCGCCACAGGCGGCCGTAACGGTCACGCCGCCGACGGTCGCAGTCGCCTTCCTGTCTCTTATACACATCTGACGCTGCCGACGACTAGTCGAGTGTAGATC
>ENA-UAKM01000274-UAKM01000274.1-human-gut-metagenome-genome-assembly--contig:-NODE-274-length-8390-cov-3.677025_pt1 | contig 8390 bp, 9 predicted proteins | sample MGYA00243689_ERZ654446 | MGnify/ENA primary metagenome ERZ654446 (study PRJEB26926, sample SAMN06164519) | human gut metagenome | biome: ENVO:00009003; feature: ENVO:2100002; material: ENVO:00002003... | reverse complement strand
GAGCGCTAGTCTCGTGGGCTCGGAGATGTGTATAAGAGACAGGTGTTATACTATGCCCAAGGTTTGGGAGACGGTACGTCAAAATCCCCTCTCCCGGGCCGGTCAAAATGATCAAAGGGTAGGCGCTCCCTTCTTTTGATAGCAGCTACTCTCTGCCCCGCTTTGCCGCAGGGCAGTGCGAGGCAGAGAGTTGTATGCTGCTTTATTGGAGAAGCGGGTGAGGCGTCAGGAATGGAAGCCCTTTCTTCTTCGCCAAATCGTCCTCAGCCACAAGGCGGGCGTTTTGAAATAGAAACCACAAAGGAAGCATCTATGCGTTATACCTATGTCCGGCAGCACGACACCACAGACTGCGCTGCCGCCTGTCTCGCAATGGTGTGCCTCCATTACAAAAAGGAGATCACCATCACCCGCCTGCGGGACATGATGGGTACCGACCTGAAAGGCACAAACCTGACCGGTATGGAAAAGGCAGCGCAGGAGCTGGGATTCAGCACTGCTGCCGTCCGCGTAGACCGGGAAAACTTCCTCAGCGAATTCACCACTCCCTGTATTGCACAGGTCATCACCGACGAGGGTCTGGCCCACTTTGTGACGGTCTTCAAGAAGACCACCATCAAAGACGACGGCGAGCGGCGTCGGCATATGCTCCGGCAGGAAGAGGAGCGCAAGAAGTGCGCTGACGAAGGAAAGAAATTCAGATGCCGCGACTACGTCATCATCGGCGACCCGGCAAAAGAGCTGAAAAAAATCTCACTTGATGAGTTCTACAAGAACTTTACCGGCGTTCTGCTCCTGATGACCCCGACCTCGGAGTTCAAGGCAGGCAAGCAGAAACAGGGCAGCATGGTCAAGCGTTTCCTCGACCTGCTGCTGCCGCAGAAGAAGCTTTTCTTCTACGCCATCCTCAGCTCGGTCATCATGACCGTTCTGGGTATCGCATCCTCGATGTATAACAAGATCCTGATGGATGAGATACTCCCCTACGGCCTGAAGAGCCTGTTGGTGGCTGTTATTCTGGTGTTCAGCATCGTGAGCGTCACCAGCGCACTCATCAGTATGGTGCGACAGTGGGTGCTCATCTATCTGTCCATCAAGGTCGATATTCCCCTGATGCTGGGCTACTTCGGGCATGTTTTCAAACTGCCCATGAAGTTCTTCGCCACCCGCAAGACCGGCGAGATCACCACCCGCTACTCCGACGCCAGCACCATCAAATCGGTGTTCACCAGCATCGCGCTGAGCGTCGTGATGGATGTCGTGATGGCCTGCGTCACCGGCGTCATCCTCTTCCGGATGAATGCCACCCTCTTCTCCATTTCGATTTTCACCACCCTGCTGAGCATCCTGCTGGTGTTCATCTTCAAGCAGCCCTTCAAGCGCATCAACGAAGAGACCATGCAGCAGTCTGCTATCCTCAACAGCCAGATGATCGAGAGCCTCCGCGGTATCGAGACCGTCAAGTGCAACGCCGAAGAGGACCGTGAGCTGGAAGCTCTGGAGCGGGAATACATCAAGAGCCTGAAGATAAGCCTGCGCTCCAGCAAGATCAGCACGGTGCAGTCCCTTATCTCCACCCTCATCACCACCATCCTCGGCATGGTCACCTCTTATGTGGGTATCATGCAGGTGCTGAATGGTGAGATGACGCTGGGCGGCTATATGGCGTTCAGCACCCTTTCCTCTTACTTTACGAACCCGGTCAGCGAGCTGGTCAGCTTACAGATGTCCATCCAGCAGGCCCAGATCTCCATCAAGCGTCTGACCGAGATCATGGATTATGAGTCCGAGCAGGACGAGACCCGCGAATACACCGAGATGGAAAAAATCGACGGTGACATTGAGTTCAAGGATGTCTCCTTCCGCTACGGCAGCCGTTCTCCGGCGCTGAGCCATGTTTCCTTCACCATTCCCTATGGCAAGAAGGTGGCACTGGTGGGCAGCAGCGGCAGCGGCAAATCCACCATCACCAAACTCCTGCTCAAGTATTATGAGCCGGAAAGCGGTACCATCAGCGTAGGCGGCGTCGATCTGGACGAGTACAGCAATGCATCCGTCCGCCGTGCCATCGCTTATGTCCCCCAGAACGTCGAGCTGTTCAGCAAGACCATCTACGACAACATCCGCATTTCCCGACCGGAAGCCAGCCTCGATGAGGTCAAGGCCGCTGCCAAGAAGGCAGATGCCCACGAGTTCATCCGCAAGCTGCCGCTGCAGTACAACACCTATCTGGAAGAAGCCGGCAACGGCCTCTCGGGCGGTGAGAAGCAGCGCCTTGCACTGGCCCGCGCCTTCCTGAAGGATGCGAACCTCTATATCCTGGACGAATCCACCAGCAGTCTGGACTTTGGCACAGAGAATACCATCTTTGATATGATCTACAACCAGCTTGCAGACCGCTCGATGCTGATCGTCGCCCACCGCCTCTCCACCATCCGTGATTGTGACCTCATCCTGGTCATGGACCACGGCGAGATCGTAGAGCGCGGCACCCACGAAGAGCTGCTGGAAAAGCAGGGCAAATACTACGAGCTCTGGAGCCTGCAGCAGGGCATCTTCCGCGATAAGAAGCGCGGGTCGAAGCCCGCAGCCCCCGTCTCTGCCGCCAAGGTGGTGGAGGACGAGGACGATGGCGAGTCCATCACTTACTAATTCGTTGCAGCTGCGTGCGCACGCAGTTACATAAATGGCTTTTTGGCTGGATGCGCATCCGGAAACTGAGCCGACTAAATTTGTTTTTCATTCATTTGAAGGGAGTAATTCATTATGATGATGCCTGCAAACTTTACTGCTGTTAACTCTGAGGTCGTCTACGGCGGCGCTGACCTGTTCTCCATCCTGGCTGACACCACCGCTCCTATCTGGAACGCTGCTAACGTCAAGACCTTCAACACCAACCTGCTGACCATCCTGAGCAACACCTTCACCAAGCACACCGTCGCTGCTACCATGGGTACCATGTTCAGCGGCAACTGGGGCAAGGACGGCAAGCAGCTGTTCGGCGATGATGGCTCCGTGAACAAGCTGTTCACCAATCAGTTCAACGACGCCGGCACCGATTACGCCGCCGACGAGATGAACTTTGGCAACAAGGTCATGCGCGCTCTGGGCGTGGCTGCTTCTGTCTACACCCTGGGCACCACCCCCGTCAAGAACTACATCAGCGAGACCGTCGTTGGCATCAACGGCATTGCCTAATCAGTAACCCCTAGAATCTGAAGTGTGTTTCGTCCGGCGGCTCTCGGGCCGCCGGATGATAATGCCTCGTAATGGTATGCCCGGAGGCACCTGCCTCCGGGCATACCTTATTTTTTTATAAAATTTACAGTTTGGCTCTTTATTCCGCACCGCCAAACCGTTATAATAAATTGATGCCTATATTCATCATGGGATGGGTAATAGGTGATAACAAAATATGAAGTCAGCCGATGCGCAGAGGTCTCCCCCCGCTCCGCAAAGGCTCTCCCAAAGGGAGAGTCTTTGCGAGAAGGTCAGGCTTCAGCCTCTAACTTCACGTTTTGTTATTGCCTATTACAAGCAATGAAACCAAGAACAGGTGGTATAAAATCATGAGAGAGATCCAGACCGCAGAAAACAAGACCCTCAAGCTGACCAATGTGGTCAGCCGCCGCATCCAGCCCGAAGAGTTCAACAATATGCAGATCGTGCTGACCCAGATGCACAACTTTATCAAGAGCAACGGCGCACAGCCCCTCGGCCCCCTCGTGCAGTGCATCAAACTGCCCGCCGGCCCCAACCCTCAGCCCGAAGTCTATATGATGCAGCAGGCCACCCAGCTCATCCCCCGCATGGAGGCCGGCTACTCCATGGACGCTGTGCTCCGCGTTCGCAACTGCCTGTACGCCCACTACGTCGGCCCCATGAGCCAGAGCGGCCTCGCCTCCCAGAAGCTGAACATCATGGCTTTTGAGCACGAGCTCGAGCTGACCGGCACTGTCTACACCATCTTTGTCAATCAGGATGATGACGAGGGCGTTGTGGATACCTTTATGGAGACGAAGTAATATGACGACGACCATCCGCGACATCAACGAGCTGCAGGACCGCCGCATCATGATGGAGAAAAAGCTGCCGCCTTTCGGCTACGCGCTCATTCTCCTGACGGCTGCCCTCATCCTCTTCCTCGTGGTGTGGAGCACCAAAAACTACCGCACCTACGTCAGTCAGTCCAGCGGCTCGGTGCAGGCCGCCAACAAGACCTACATCATGTCCAGCTACTCCGGCTCCATCACTGAGCTGAACATCGCCGAGGGTACCTACGTCAACGAGGGCGACCTCATCGCTCACATCAAGAGCACCGACCTCGATATGCAGCAGGACAGCATCCAGAGCCAGCTGGACATCTACAAAAAGCAGAAGAGCCAGTACGAAAAGCTGGTCAAGTCCATTCAGGACGACAAGAACTATTTCAGCGAGACGGACATTGACGACCAGCCCTACTACTACCAGTACGAGACCTACAAAAGTCAGGTCGCCCAGAAGGCCTTCGACGCCTCGCCCTATCAGGCCGCAGGCTACTCCGACGAGCAGATCAAGGCCCTGATGGAGCAGAACCAGAGCGAGGTGGAGGCCCTGTATTACTCTACCCTGCAGTCGATCTCCGCCAGCCTGACCAGTGTGCAGAGCAACATTGACAATCTGCAGAGCCAGATGGACGCCCTGAGCACCGGCGCCAACGACTACTACATCTATGCCCCCACCTCCGGCGTCATCCACATGGACACGCCCTATAAGGTGGGCATGGTGCTCAGCGCCGGCACCCCGCTGGCCACCGTCGCCAGCGAGAACAGCGACCTCGAGGTGGTGGCTTACGTCACCCTCAACGACAGGCCGCTGCTCCATGTGGGCGACCCCTGCAAGATCGCCATCACCGGCCTGTCGGAGTATTCCTACGGCACCCTGACCGGCACCGTGACCTCCATCGACAGCGATGTGACCGCCAGCTCCTCCGGCTCCTACTACAAAATGACCATCACCCCGGACAGCACCTACGTCATCAGCAACAGCGGCGACAAGGTCGATCTGTCCAACGGTATGAGCGTCACCGCCCGCGTGGAGTACGACAAGCTGACCTATTTCGAATACGCGATGGAAGCTCTGGGCGTTCTGTTCCGCTAAGCGCTCACATCAACGCCCAAAGAGGTACGAAAGAATGAAACTGAACCTGAAAATGCTGGCCGTGAGCACCGCTCTGCTGGGCCTGCTGGCCGCCGGCGCTGCGCTTCCGGCCTCTGCAGCCGGTCCCCTGAACGCGGCCGCTGCCCTCTCTCTGCCCTGGTCCGCTGCGGCTGTGGAGAGCGTCGAGACCGGCAGCTACGCCTCCACCATGACGGTGGGGACGCAGCAGCAGCTCTCGCCGGTCATTCTGCCCGCCAAGGCCGCACGCAATGCCACGGTAACTTTTATGTCCAACGACAGCACCATCGTGAACGTGACGTCTGAGGGCGTGGCGCAGGCGGTGGGCGTCGGCACGGCGCAGGTCATCGCCAGCGCAGACGGCGTGAGCTGTGTCTACACCATCACCACCGAGCTGGATGAATCCATGATCGTCAAGGAGATGGACATCACGCTGGCCTCCAGCACCATCGCTGTCGGCGAGACCACTTCCCTGTCGCTGGGCGTGCTGCCTTCCAGCGCATCGAATTACGCCAGCGTGAGCCTCAGCTCCTCCGATCCCGCTGTGGCTACCGTCAATAACTTCGGTAAAGTCACCGGTGTCGCCCCCGGCACCGCCACCATCACCGCCACCTGCGGCGATGTGAGCGCATCGGCCACTGTCAAGGTCGTCAACAGCGGCGTAGACCGTCAGTCCATCGACCTGAACACGAGCTATGTCGTCCTCAAACCGGGCGCCAGCCGCACCATCACCGGCAAAGTGACTCCGTCTTCCGCCTCCCAGTCCCTCACCTTTAAGTCCAATGACACCAAGGTGGCCACTGTGAGCGCCAAGGGCGTCATCACTGCCGTGGGTACGGGCGCGACCTCCATCGTCGTCTCTAACGGCACGGCGTCTGCTTCGGTGACGGTCATCGTCAACCGGAATGCTTCCAGCTCCGGCAATGGCGGCGGCAGCACCGACGGCAACAACGGTGAGGTCATCACCGACCCCGTCGTGGAGGCCATCGAGGCCGACGGCACCGACGAAGTGACCTTCGCACAGCGCGAGGTCCCCATCATCACCGGCGAGATGCTGAATGCCCTCCGTCTGAACGGCAAGACCCTCGTGGTCGAGGCCGATAACTACACCATCCGCATCGCGGGCCGCGATGTGAAGAGCACCTCCGCGCAGGTGAGCACAGCCCTGAGCTTTGCCCCCTCTGAGTATGGCGTCACCTTCACCCTCAACGGCGGCGAGGCTCTGCCGGGCGTCGTTCAGGTCGAGATGACCGGCGACAACGCCGCCTACACCCGCATCTACCTGCACAATGCCGTCAAGGGCAAGTGGCAGTTCCTCAACAGCTACAAGGATAATGTCCTCGAGGCGGACACGGCGGGCGAATACCTGCTGACCACCCAAAATCTCCGCTTCGCCCATGTGGACATGACCTTCTTCATCGCGGGCCTTGTGGTCATCGTGGGCATCATCATCGCCTACATCGTCATCAAGAAACGCTATTGGTTCTGGTAACTCTCATAAGTAAAATGACAGCGGCTGCTGTAAGTCCCTAAGACTACAGCAGCCGCTGTTTTTAACCTCTCAGTCTCGCTATCGCTCGACAGCTCCCCTACCGAGGGGAGCCTCTGGCGAAGAGAAAAAGCTCTACGAAATGCCAAGGCCTCCCCTCAATAGGGGAGGTGGCAGCGCGTCAGCGCTGACGGAGAGGTTGCTCCTTATAGTATTCTCGCGTCAGGGCATAGCACTTGCAGGGTATCGCTGTACCGTCGAATTTGTGGTAGACGGCCTCGTGGTCGTAGACAAAGCCTGCTTTCATCATGACTTTGCCGCTGGCGGGGTTCTCCACGGCGTGGGAGCAGGCAAGCCAATTACTGTCTGTATTCTTGAACCAGTATTCTACCAGAGCGTTCAGAGCTTCGGTGGTGCAGCCTTTGCCCCACCATGCTCTGCCGATACAGTAGCCCGGCTCCCAGATGCCCTCGGAGAGGTCGAATCCCGGCCATTCATTTCGCTGTGCCGGTTCTCCCAGCAGGCTGTTGTAGATGCTGATGGAACCGAACACCTGTCCGGTGGCCTTTTCCACGATGGCCCACTGGTAGTAGTCCTCGTTGGGATAGAGCAGCGCCCATGCGCTCAGAAGCTCCTGCGTCTCGGCCACATCCTTGTGCGGCGTCCAGCGCAGCCAGCGGGTGACCTCCGGGTCGTTGGCCCAGTTTGTGTACATCATCGGGGCATCCGACGGCATAAGGCGGCGCAAAAGCAGCCGAGGCGTTTCGATTTCCTGTGTGCCGGCGTGGCGCATGATACATTCCTCCCAACCATTGTAAATATGCATAGAATAGCACAAAACCGGCTTCGGCGCAAGCGAAATGGGCTGCTTCGGGGCAAAAATGCTTGACAAGTGCGCAAACTTCATTAAACTGAAGATGACTGCATAAAAATTCTCCCCGGCAAAGGGCCGGGGAGAATGCTCAGGTTGGAAGAATATCCACCCGCAGGATAGCCTGCCAGTCGCTGTGACCATACAGGAAGCGGAGGATGTGGACGGTCTGGGTGGAAGAGTCGACTTTATAAAATGCAAGATAGTTTTGAACTGGAATGAGCCGGATTCCCAAAGAGGAAAGAAATGGGTCATTCACAAGTGAAAAACGCTGTGGGAAGGTGTCGAGAGAACGGAATTTCTTCCATGCGATGGCAACCAACTTGTCGGCAGCAGAGGGATTTTTCAAGGTCAGGTCGATATAGTCGAAGGCATCTGCAAGGTCACGCTGAGCAGAAGCGGCAACATCGATAAAGTAGTTCATCGAAGACTCCTTCTGTTTTGCAGTTCCTGCATGAACTCATCCAGCGGGCGCGTTCTTCCCGCCGCCACATCATCCAGACCTTCCTGCAATTTCGCATACAAATCGAACCGGGCGGTCAGGGCCTCGTAGGTCTCGATGCTCATCACGGCAAGGTCGCCTTTGCCGTTTTTGGTGATGAACACCGGCTCGGCGTAGTCGTGGCAGAAGGTGGAGATCTCATTGTAGTTGTTGCGCAGGTCTGCGCTGGAACGAATCTTGGGCATCCAAAAGCACCTCACTTTCATACAAAAATTATACCTGAATTTCTTTATAAAATCAAGGAAAATAAAAAAGGAGAACCTTTCTATGACGGACATCCGAGAGTATCTTGCCCGCAAGCCGCTTTTGTTCGACGGCGGCATGGGTACCTATTATCTGTCTCTTATACACATCTGACGCTGCCGACGACT
>ENA-UAKM01000268-UAKM01000268.1-human-gut-metagenome-genome-assembly--contig:-NODE-268-length-8426-cov-3.366145_pt1 | contig 8426 bp, 6 predicted proteins | sample MGYA00243689_ERZ654446 | MGnify/ENA primary metagenome ERZ654446 (study PRJEB26926, sample SAMN06164519) | human gut metagenome | biome: ENVO:00009003; feature: ENVO:2100002; material: ENVO:00002003... | reverse complement strand
AGATGAGCGCTAGTCTCGTGGGCTCGGAGATGTGTATAAGAGACAGGTATACGCTGACCGTCTGATAACGTCAAGTTCCGGCTTGACATTTCGTCCACCTGCTCGTATGCTATAATCATAGAGTCTATGACAGGAGGTCTTGCAGATGGCATCTCCAAAAAAACGTGTCAATCCGCTTTTTGTTGCTTTAGCGGTCGTGCTGGTGGCCGTAGTGGTCGCTGTGGGCGTGGTCTTTTTCCAGCTGCACAGCAAAATCTCGGCTCTGCAAACCGGTGCATCCTTCACCTTCCGGTATGAGATAGCGCCCAACAGCCCGGATAAGCCGCCGCTGCTGAACATCCTCGAGCGGGTGAACGCTTCCAGCGGCAGTATCAGCGGCCAGTATGCGCCCGGAAAGCTGCAGCTCTCTTTCTTCCAGCTCAACGAAGACGACTCCGTCAAGACGTCTCCCTTCACCCGGGTCTATATCGACTCGGAAGAGACGCTCTTCGACATCGGGCAGCTCTACACCGTTCTGCGTCAGGCTGTCACCGATAAACTCTCCATCGCAAGCGTTCTTCTGCCCGAGTGGAGCCTCGGAGACTACATCTCCCAGACGCAGGCTTCCGCCGTGCTGGGCGTCGAGACGAACAAGGTCGAGCTTCAGGAGCTTTCCGGCTTCACCCTCTCGCTCAAGGGGCTGAAAAAAGCCTCTCCTTCTGCCGCACGGGACGGCTACCGCTACTATCAGTTCCCCGCCGCAGCCGACGGCACGACCCTCGTGCTCGGCTTTTCGACGGACGCCCTCTTCTCGAAGACCACGCCCATCCATGTGCTGCTGACCATCCCGGACCACAACGTCCACATCCAGCTCACCGGCACGGTGACCTCTGCCAAGACGGTGCTCTCTCTCCCGGCTTCCCGGATGAGCGACGAGGACATCGCCACGCTGGCTCAAATACGCCAGAGCATCGAGTCTGTCTGGAAGATGATACAGTCCGCCACCCAGACCACAAACTGAATGATACAAAAAAAGCAGACGCTTTGTGCAGCGTCTGCTTTTTTGGTTTGCGATTATTTACCGGTCGAGGATACGGCCATCCACCGAGAAGGTGACGACATTCCAGGGGATGAACTTGCCGCTGTTCTTGAGGGCAGTGACGGCGGCGTGTTCGAGACCTCCGCAGCAAGGCACCTCCATCCGCAGGACGGTAACGCTCTTGATGTCGTTATTGCGGATGATCTCGGTCAGCTTCTCGCTATAGTCCACGGCATCCAGCTTGGGGCAGCCGATGAGGGTAACATGGCCGCGCATGAACTCCTGATGGATGTTCGCGTCGGCGTAGGCGGTGCAGTCGGCGGCGATAAGCAGCTTGGCACCATCAAAATAGGGTGCATTCACCGGCACGAGCTTGATCTGGCAGGGCCACTGGGCCAGCTGCGAGGGCTGGGCGGCGGCAGGAGCTGCAGCCGGTGCGGCCTGCTGGCGGTCAAACTGGCGCATGGCGCTGCCCGGGCAGCCGTGGAAGACGGGCTTTTCGGCAGCGGCAGCAGCCTTTTTCTGTTTGTTTTCCAGCACAGCCTGCTCATCGTAGGCAGCGGCCTCCCGCTCCTCAAAGGTGATGGCACCGGTGGGGCAGCCGGGCAGGCAGTCGCCGAAGCCATCGCAGTAGTCGTCGCGCATGAGCGTGGCCTTGCCGCCGATCATGGCGATCGCGCCCTCGTGGCAGGCGGCGGCGCAGGCCCCGCAGCCGTTGCATTTCTCCTGGTCGATGTGAATGATTTGTCGTTTCATGGTCAGCCTCCTTGACTTTGTGCTGTCATTTTACTACAATGGCAGCAAGAGTTCTGTTGTAGCAACAACATGTGAGGTGCATAATTATGGAATTGCCGGATGTACCACTGTTCCGCGGCCTGACCGCCGACGAGGCCGAGGCAGCCGTAACCGCGCTGCGGATGCGCCGCAGGGCATTTGCCAAGGGGGAGATCCTGCTGGAGGCAGGACAGAGAGCCCCGGCGCTGGGCGTGGTGCTGGCCGGGCGGGTGCACATGGAGCACCTGGACGTCTGGGGCAGCAAGACGCTGCTGGGCCAGGCCGGGCCGGGTGACCTGTTTGCCGAGACCTACGCCTGTCTGCCGGACGAGCCGCTGCGGGTCAGCGTTGTGGCCGCAGAAAACGGCGAGGCACTGTTTTTGGAGACCGGGCAGCTTTTGCAGTGCGGCTGCGAGCCATGGCGCTGGAAGCTGACGCAAAATCTTTTGCGCATTGCAGCGCGTAAAAATCTGGGGCTGGCGCAGCGCAGCCTGTACACTGCCCCCAAGACGATCCGCGGGCGGATCACAGCGTACTTTTCGGTGCTGGCGCGGCAAAACGGCAGCCTGCGGTTTACGCTCCCCTTTGACCGCCAGCAGCTGGCCGACCACCTTGGTGTGGACCGCAGCGCCTTGAGCAATGCGCTGAGCCAGATGCAGAAGGAAGGACTGCTGGTGATCGATAAGCGGGAGGTAGAGCTGAAACAGGTGGAGGAGATGTGAGGGAAGCTCAAACTGTCGAAAAAGTGCATTGTAGGGGCGAGCATTGCTCGCCCGTGCCTGTTTGCCTTGGAAGAAACTTTCCCGGAAAATGCGTTGCTGCGGTAAGTTGGCGGGCGACCAATGGTCGCCCCTACACACGCAATAAGATAAGAATGCAATTTTTTGACACGCAGGGCTTCCATAAGGGGGAAGGCTTGAAGCCTGTATAAAAAGGCCGCTGACAATTATGCCAGCGGCTTTTTTATACATTTATCGTACCACCGTCTCCACCTGCGGTGCGCCGCCTGCCAGCTGTTCCGCGGTGACAGGCTGTACCTCGCCGGGCTGGTCCAGCTTCTCGCGGGCCACGGCCAGCATCAGTTTGATGCGGTTTTCCTGGTTGACGCGGGTCGCGCTGGGGTCGTAGTCCACGGGGGTGATGTTCGCGTCCGGGTGCAGGGCGCGGATCTTATTGATCATGCCCTTGCCCACAATGTGGTTCGGCAGACAGCCGAACGGCTGGGCGCAGACAATGTTGCCGTAGCCGCCCTCGACCAGCTCGATCATCTCGGCGGTCAGCAGCCAGCCCTCGCCCATCTTGGCACCCAGAGAGATAATGCCCTCGGGCTTTTTCATCAGCTCGCGGAACGAGCCGGGCGCGTAGAAGCCGTACTTGCGCATGGCGTCATAGCTGGCGCAGCCGATGCCGTCCAGCCAGCTCAAGAACGCGTCCGCGCCGCCCGCCACCAGCTTGTTGCCGCCGTACAGGTCGATGTCCAGCTTGTAGTTGGCCACGCAGTACTCCACAAAGCCCATCAGGCCGGGCAGGTTGACCTCGCAGTCCTGGCTTTCCAGAAATTTTTCCAGATCATTGTTGCCCAGCGGCGAGTATTTGACATAAATCTCGCCGACGACGCCGACCTTGACCTTCGGCACGCGGGTGATGGGAATGGTCGCGTAGTCCGCGGCAATGTCGTAGAACCGGCGCTTCATGTCATGGGCGGAGTAGTTCTTGTCGTCGCGGATCCAGCCCTGTATCGTAGAGATCCACTTCTCGGTCATGGCGTCGGCGTCGCCCTTGTGGTTCTCGTAGGCGTGGGTCTGGCTGCGCAGGGCGACCAGCATATCGCCGTAAAAGATCGACGCAATGACCTTGCGCAGCAGCGGCACGGTCAGCGGCAGACCGCTTCCCTTTTCCAGGCCGGAGAAGTTCAGCGATGCTACGGGAATATTGCCGTAGCCCGCCTTGACGAGCGCCTTGCGCAGCAGCTTGATGTAGTTGGACGCACGGCAGCCGCCGCCGGTCTGGGTGATGAGCAGCGCGGTGTGGTCCAAATCGTATTTGCCGCTGTTCAGCGCGTCGAGAAACTGCCCGATGACGAGCAGCGCCGGGTAGCAGGTGTCGTTGTGGACGTATTTCAGGCCCAGCTGCGCGACCTCGCTGCCGCAGTTGCCGAGCACCTCGGTCTGGTAGCCCTCGCTGGCCAGTGCCGCCTGCATGAGCCGAAACTGGGTCACGGCCATGTTCGGAATGAGAATTTTATGGGTCTTTACCATGTCCTTGGTAAAGTTGGGGGTCATGTATTCCATGGAATTGCCTCTTACTTTTTATCCTCTTTGCGTTCTTCCAGCGCCGCAAACAAACTGCGCAGTCTTATGTTCACCGCGCCCAGATTTGTGATCTCGTCGATCTTCAGCTGGGTGTACAGCTTGCTGCCCGCCTGCAGAATCTCGCGGGTCTCGTCGGTGGTGACGGCGTCCAGGCCGCAGCCGAAGGAGACGAGCTGCACAAGGTCCATGTCGGGGTTCTCGGTGCAGTATTTCGCGGCGGCGTACAGGCGGCTGTGGTAGGTCCACTGGTTCAGGACGGAGGTCTGGAACTTCTGCTCGTGCCAGCTGACGGAGTCCTCGCTGATGACGGCAGCGCCCTGCCGGATGATGAGCTGGTCAATACCGTGGTTGACCTCAGGGTCAACGTGGTAGGGGCGGCCCGCCAGCACAATGATGCGGCGGCCTTCCCTGCGGGCCTGCGCAATGATCTCGGTGCCTTTGTCGCGCAGCTGCTGCATGTGGCGGGCGTACTCGTCGTAGGCCGCATCAATGGATTCGTGCACGGCCTTCCGGTCCAGCCCCGGGAAATAATGGTCCAGCGTCTGCTGGAATTTCTTGTAGAAATCCTTGCGGCGCTCGAGGTTGAAGTAATCGTAGATGAACTTCGTCGCCTTCAGCTCGGGGCAGTTGCCCTCGAGCACCTCGGGATAGTAGGCCACGACGGGGCAGTTATAATGGTTGTCGCCCAGGTGCTCGTCCAGATTGTAGCTCATGCAGGGGTAGAAGATCGCGTCCACGCCCTGCTCACACAGCCAGTGAATGTGGCCGTGGCTCAGCTTGGCCGGGAAGCAGGCCGTGTCGCTGGGGATCGTCGCCTGACCACTCTGGTACAGCTTGCGGTTGGAGAAGGGGCTGACGACGACCTCAAAGCCGAGGCGGCTGAACAGCGTGTGCCAGAACGGCAAAAGCTCGTACATGTTCAGGCAGAGCGGGATGCCGATCTTGCCGCGGCTGTTCGCGGGGGCTGCTGCCTTGCGGTAGCCGTCCAGCAGTTTGAGCTTGTAGGCGTAGAGGTCCAGGTCCTCGTTGTTGGCCTTGCCGGTCACGGGCTTGTCGCACCGGTTGCCGGAGATAAAGCGCTTGCCATCGGCAAAAACGTTGACGGTCAGCTGGCAGTGGTTGCCGCACCCCTGACACTGCACGGTGTTGACCTTCTGGCTGAAATGCTCCAGCTCCAGCTGGGTCAGCACGGTGCTGCGGGCGTGCGCGCCTGCCTTGGCCTTGCCGAACAGGGCCGCGCCGTAAGCGCCCATCAGGCCCGCAATGTCGGGGCGGATGACGTTGACGCCCATCTCCTTCTCAAAGGCGCGGAGCACAGCCTCATTGTAGAAGGTGCCGCCCTGTACCACGATGTTGCGGCCCAGCTCCTCGGGGCTGGACGCGCGGATGACCTTGTACAGCGCGTTCTTGACGACGGAGATGGACAGACCGGCGCTGATATTTTCAATCGAGGCACCGTCCTTTTGCGCCTGCTTGACAGACGAGTTCATGAACACGGTGCAGCGGCTGCCAAGGTCAACGGGCTTGTCGGCAAACAGGCCCAGCGCGGCAAACTCCTTGACGTCGTAGCCCAGCGCCTGGGCGAACGTCTGCAAAAAGCTGCCGCAGCCGGAGGAGCAGGCTTCGTTCAGGAAGATGTTGCTGATCGCACCGTCCTCAATTTTGAAGCACTTCATGTCCTGACCGCCGATGTCGATGATGAAATCCACGTCGGGCAAAAAGTGCTTGGCGGCGGTAAAGTGCGCGACAGTCTCGACAAGACCGCGGTCACAGTGGAACGCATTTTTGACGAGCTCCTCGCCGTAGCCGGTGGTGGTCACGCTGGCGATCTGCAGGCCCGGGTGATCCTTGTAGAGACCAAGCAGCGTCTCCTTGACGAGCGGGATCGGGTTGCCGAGGTTCGGACGATAGCGCTCGAACAGAATGTTCGCGTCGTTGTCGATGACGACGAGCTTGATGGTGGTGGAGCCGGAGTCGATGCCGATATGTACCGGCCCGCAGTCTGCGCCAAAGGGCAGGCAGGGCACGGTGGCCTTTAAGTGGCGGGCGTGGAAGTCCTCGTACTCCTGTTTGTTTGCGAACAGCGGCGGCAGGCTGACGTAGGTCGCTGTGGCGCTGTAGTCGTCGAGACGCTTGGCAACCTCGCGCAGGTCGGATTCCTCGTCGGCATAGAACGCCGCGCCCATCGCAACGAAGAGCAGGCTGTTCTCCGGCAGGGTGCCGGTGACACCCAGAGTCTTGTCAAAGCTCCGGCGCAGCGTCTCGGAGAAGGTCAGCGGGCCGCCGAGATACAGGATATTGCCCTTGATGGGGCGGCCCTGTGCCAGACCGGCTATGGTCTGGTTGACCACAGCCTTATAGATGCTGGCGGCGATATCCTCGGTGCGGGCACCCTGATTGATCAGCGGCTGCACGTCACTTTTTGCAAACACGCCGCAGCGGCTGGCGATGGTATAGGTGCGCTGCGCCTGTTCGGCGGCCTTGTTCATCTCCTCAGCGCTCATCTTCAGCAGAGTGGCCATCTGGTCGATGAAAGCACCGGTGCCGCCGGCACAGCTGCCGTTCATGCGCACCTCGGTGCCGTTGGTCAAAAACAGGATCTTGGCATCCTCGCCGCCCAGCTCAATGACACAATCAGTCTTTGGCATAAAGCGCTTGACCGCCACGCGGGTGGAGAATACCTCCTGCACAAAGGGCACACCGCAGCTGTCGGCCAAGCCCATACCGGCAGAGCCGGAGATGCTGAGCAGCGCCTTGCGGCCATGCAGATGCTCGGCATCAATGCGCCGCAGCAGCTCCTGCGCCTTTTCCAGAATATGACTATAATGTCGTTCGTATGTAGAATACAGCAGTTCATCATGCTCGCCCAGCACCACGCACTTGATGGTGGTGCTACCGATGTCAAGACCTACTCTCACCTTGTTTTTCCTCCTAAGGACAAATAACCGGAACATAACGCCCCGGCTGCTATGGCAAACAAGCCGTTTGCGGCAAAGACCCGCAACGGCAGCTCTCTCTTTTCAGTAGCCCGCATCGCGCAGCTACGCTGTTTTCAAGCGATAAAAAATCATAAAAAAGCAGCAGATGCGTTTTTGCATACACTATTATTATAATCCAATCGCGGGCGGCATTCAATCCGTATTGTCTATTTTACACGAAAAAAATAGTATTTTTTGCTCAAAAGGCTGAACTTTTTGTGAACAAGTGTCGGTTTTTGCCGCAAAAAAGCCGCCGCACAGAGTTTGTGCAGCGGCCTTGTACCGACGGGATATTGAAATAGTTTCCGCATGCGCTTTGGCCATTTCAGCGGTGATCTGCCTCTACGTCTCCACGCATAAAAATGCCTTTGGAGCGCTCCGTTTTCCTTACCGGTTCACGAAATTCAGCACCAGAACCAGCAGCAGCATGTGCATGGGGTAAAAGGCGTAGCAGGCATACTGGAAAGGCTTGCTGTGATAGCCCTGCCGACCGCGGTACAGCCAGATGGGCACCAGTGCCAGCAGCGCCAGCCCCTGCTGGCAAAGCTCAAAGTCCATGCCGAAGAGCTGAATGGGGTACATAAGCCCGCCCAGCAGCTCCACGTTGACCCAGTACAGCGCAGCCAGCTGCCCCAGCAGACACCACCACTTGCGCCCGTGCCCGTGAAAAAAGTAGAAGATGAACACAGTCAGCACCCCTGCGCCGTAGTAGTCCACCATGCCCAGCGTGCCCAGCACCGCGCCCGCCACCACCACAAGGGCGGATACCAGCAGGTATAGTCCTGTTTTTTGCTTTTTGCGCACGGTTTCCATCAGATGGATGCCCAGAATGCCCAAAAGCAGCGTCCAGATAACGTTCTGGTGCACCGGGTAGAACCATGTGCCGCCGTACATCAGGTCGAAGGGCACTTCCGAAAGCAGGGCAAACAGCAGCAGACGCAGGGTGTATTTTTTCAAATCGTGGGTGTGGAAGTAGCCCTCCACCGCCATAAAGGCAAAGATGGGAAAGGCCAAGCGCCCGGCGCAGGTCAGCCATTCCTGCGCGGGCAGTAACGTCGCCCACAGGTGGTCCATCAGCATCAGCGCCATGGCAAGGATATGAAGGGCCGCTGCGCTCAGGTCAAAGCGGGTCGCGGCAGTGGGGCTGATTGGTTTCGTTGACATACTCGCACCTCGTCTTTTGTCGAAATTCAGTTCCTTTATCTGGAATACGAACGAGCCCCGCAAAGAATTGCAGCCCCGGTAGTTCTTTTCCCGCCGGGGCCGGCTTGCTGCTTTATTTTTTCTGCTGCGAACACCCTAGCAACAAAAAGGTAGCGCCAAGGCAGCGCCATACCACTGCCG
>ENA-UAKM01000241-UAKM01000241.1-human-gut-metagenome-genome-assembly--contig:-NODE-241-length-8778-cov-3.601169_pt1 | contig 8778 bp, 7 predicted proteins | sample MGYA00243689_ERZ654446 | MGnify/ENA primary metagenome ERZ654446 (study PRJEB26926, sample SAMN06164519) | human gut metagenome | biome: ENVO:00009003; feature: ENVO:2100002; material: ENVO:00002003... | reverse complement strand
GATCTACACTCGACTAGTCGTCGGCAGCGTCAGATGTGTATAAGAGACAGCATAACATCGCGCAGGCTCTGGTACTTTTTGGCATCGTCCAGGTTGGCCAGCATCGTGCGGAGGGTCAGGATCGCGGTATCAGACATAAAAAAGCTGCCTCCTTTTCAGGCGGCAGCCAGGCACATTTAATTTTAGGCAATGCAAAGCAGAGCAACACCGTGCGCTTATTTCCGCGTACAGTTTGCTTTGGTTTGCCTGACAAAAAAGTGGTGGCTGCCGTTATTCAAGATACATCGGTACACAGGACTGGGACTGGGGGTATCCATTGTGACAACCACCTCACCTTTGTTTGAATTTTTACTACACGGCGCTATTCGCACCTATAGTTACTTTACCATCTGGGAACGGATTAGTCAACGGTAAATTCCGGCAATTTGAGAAAAAATTTCGTGCGCACTGCTGCCGCCTGTGGTATACTGGTGTACATTCACACGGCAGTATTCGGGAGGTATCGCCATGATAAAAAATATCGCTATCGTCAGTCTGTCACGCGGCGTGGCAGGGGAAGCGTTTGCGCAGCATGAAGTCGAAATCGGGCTGAAGCGTCTGGCCGGGTACGGCGTAAACGTGCAGTTTATGCCAAATGCCCGGCGCGGCATCGACTACCTGACCGCGCACCCGGAGGCGCGCGCCGCCGACCTTCTGCAGGCGTTCCGCGACCCGGGGATTGACATGATCCTCTGCGCCATCGGCGGGGACGACACCTATCGGCTGCTCCCCTATCTGTTCGACCACGACGAACTGCGCAGGGCCGTCACCGGCAAAGTGTTTCTCGGCTTTTCCGACACAACGGTCAACCACATGATGCTGCACAAGGTCGGGCTGCCGACATTTTATGGGCAGGCGTTTCTGCCGGACGTCTGCGAATTAGGCCCCGCAATGCTGCCCTACACCGAGCGCTATTTTGCGGAGCTGCTGCGCACCGGCACGATCCGCGCGGTCACGCCCAGCGACGTCTGGTACGAGAGCCGCACGGATTTCAGCCCTTCACAAATCGGTATTGCCCCCGCCGCGCACCCCGATGATGGCTTTCAGCTTTTGCAGGGCAGTCCTACATTTTCCGGGGAAATTCTCGGCGGCTGCATTGACACTTTCTATGATTTCTTCGATGGTACGCGGTATGCAGATATGCCGCTACTGTGCCAAAAATACGGCCTTTTTCCCACGGCCGAGGACTGGCAGGGGAAAATTTTGCTGCTGGAAACCAGCGAGGAGCGGATGCCGCCAGAAAAATACCGCGCGGCTTTGACGCATCTCAAAAACGCCGGGGTGTTCCGTGCCGTCAGCGGCGTGCTGATTGGCAAACCGATGGACCGCCAATGCGAGGACGTGTACAAGCAGCTTTTGGTCGAGGTCAGCGACGGCCCGGCGCTGCCTGTCGTCTGCAACCTCAACATCGGGCATGCCGCGCCACGGTGTATTCTACCCTTTGGCGTCCGGGCCTGTGTAGACGTCGCTGCGCAGAAGATTACTTTTGCTTAAAGCATCGCATCACTTTTTGGCCGCACCCGGCGGGGCGTCGAGGACGCCGCCCCCTACGAATATGCGGTAACACAAATAAAAAGCCGACTCCAGGCAACTGGCGGGTCGATGCAGGCATCGACCCCTACAGCTTGTCGGGAGTCGGCAGTTCTTTTATTTTACGGCAGGGCTTACGCCATCAGTTCCTTGACGGTGGCGGCCAGCTTCTCGTCCTTGCAGGCGGAGAAGAAGTTCTCGGCGAAGTGCTCACCGGCGAAGGCGCCCTTGACGAGGTCGCGGTCCAGATCCTTCAGGATGTCGGACAGGTCGCGGAAGGCAATGGCGCGCACGCCGTCCAGGATCTTCTTGTTGCGCTGCTCGGGGACAACGCGCTCCTTGGGGTAGCCCTGGCCGTGGCCGAAGCCGAACAGCTTCTCGAAGATGTACTCGAGGTTCAGCTCGCCGCCCCAGCCGAAGCCCTTGGCAAAGGGCAGAGCCACAGCGTTGCCGTCGTTGACGTGGGCAAAGGTGTAAGCGTCAACGGGGTCCTCGACGTGGCCGCAGATGACGCCGGGGAAGCTGTTCAGGGCCAGCATAGCGCCCTCACCGGTGCCGCAGCCGGTGATGACGTAGTCCGCAGCGCCGGAGTTCAGCAGCACAGCGGCCAGGATGCCGTTCTGCACGTAGGTCAGCTGGGCGGCGTCATCGGCGGCATACATGCCGTAGTTGACGACCTCATGGCCCATCGGCTCGACGACCTTGCGCAGGGTGGCCTCGATCAGGGCGTTCTTGGCGGCCTGGCTGTTCTCATTGATCAGAGCGATTTTCATAATAGTTTTTCTCCTTTTATCGTCAAATTCACATTACAAGCTGACGGAAATACGTGGTGTTGATGCTCTTGTCGAGCTTGGCCATCTTGGCAATGCAGCCGTCCAGCGTATGGGCCACATCGTCCAGGCTGTGCCAGTTGGCGGCCTGCGGCTTGACCTCCTCCTCGAGCCAGGGGGCCACGTCGGCGTGGGAGCAGGCACCCTCGATGAGGTAGGCACCCTTGCGGGCGGCCTGGGTCTGCGGCTCGTAGCCGTCAACGCTGCCCATCATCGTCATGGTGAACACGCCCTTGCGGTTGCGCCCACCCACGATGAGCCGCACGCCCACCGGCTGCACCGAGACCGTGGCGGCCTTCTCGCGCAGGATCTTGACGACCTTCTCCAGCGTCAGGTACTGGGTCTGGTACTCATCCACCGCGTTGATGATCTGCACGGCGGCCAGCGTGTCGCCCGCAAAACCGACCACGACGTTGCGGTTGATCTTGCGGACCTTGGGCAGGTCGTTTTTGAGGATATGGGGCTTTTCGCCGGTGATGGGTTCCTCGACATAGCGGCCATCGCTGACCATGGCGCAGAAGGTATCACCGCATACTGCTAAAATCGCACTCATTGTTTTTCGTCCTTTGTTTTTTAATGGTACGTCTATTGTAGCACGAAATGCCGCGGGGTGCAAGGCACGCTTGACATGGCCGCGGCAGTGGGGTATAATAACTATAGAAAAGGCGCTGCGACAAGCGGTTGGCCCTTTCAGGTGAAAGTTAAAAGCTCAAACTAATAACCGTCACCGGCCAGGGTGGCGGTTATTGCTTTTTACAACTAAGCTCAAAGTAAAGGTCTTGCGACCGATATAGAACGTAAATGTAAAACGCATGGTCTCACCTCCTTTACGGAAGTGTGGCCAACCGCCTGCCGTTGTGTGCAGCGCCTTGCCGTCTGTTGTGAAACAGGCGGCTTTTGTATTATAGCAGAAATTTCGACGGTATGCAAGCAAAGCTGCCCGCAGGAGAACCTTCCTCTGCGGACAGCTTTTTTAATTTATCGAGTCTGTAGGGGCCGGGCATGCCCGGCCCTGCCGTATAAGGCAGACGAGTGTTTGCGGAAAGCCGCGGGCCGCACATGTGCGGCCCCTACAGAGCAGCTTTTCTTTAGTTATTCTTGTAATAATTGATCAGGCAGCCGTCCGCCAAGATCCGGCGCTCGGCGTCGGTCATCGCGCCGAGCTTGACGGTGAACTTCACCAGACCGCCGTCCGGCTTGACGGCCACGGCGTCCAGTTCGTCCGCGGCCTCCAGCAGAGCCTTGCGGACGCCGGGCAGGTAGACGTAATCGCCGTTGTCCAGCGCGCCGGGGTTCTCCACCAGGAACGGCAGCATGCCCCAGTTGATGCAGTTGGAGCGGTAGCGCTTTGTGGCATACTCGCAGGCAAAGTTGGCCGCGCCGCCCAGCACGCGCTGGCAGCTGGCGGCCTGCTCACGGGCGGAGCCGTCGCCGGGCTTGTTGGCAAAAATGGCCGAGCCAATGTTGGTGTTGGCCGCATCGGGCGCGTAGCCCAGCTTCTTCAAATCGTCGTAGACACGCGCAACCTCGGCGGGCAGCTCACCTGCCTTGCGCTGTTCGTCCAGCGCCTTCACGGCCTTGGCGTTCGGCACGTAGGCCGGGTCCTTGCGGGAGAGGGTGAACTCCGCCAGCCGCAGCGGGTTGGAGCGGAAGGACGACGTCTCGCCCGACGGGATCAGCTCATCGGTGGTCGTAACGGGGTCGGTGATGTAGCTGACAATTTTGACCAGCAGGTCGTCGGTCAGGGCGGGCTGCTCGGGCCAGTCCTTGATGTTCGGGCCGAATTTCAGCGCGTAGTCCGGCTCCGGATGACCCCAGCCGTTGTAGACGCGCTTGTCGTAGACACCCTGCTCAAAGTGGTAGTCGGGCACGGTGTACTCCACGTCGGTCAGCTCGCTGGCGGCGGTCAGGTAGCCGCCGTTGGCCGCGGTGGCCGCAATGGAGCGGGCGTCCATCAGGGCGACGGCGCTGATCTGGCCCTCGCCGGGCTTGGAGCCCTCGCGGTTCGGGAAGTTGCGGGTCGTGTGGCGGATGGAGAATTCGCCGTTGGCCGGGGTGTCGCCCGCGCCGAAGCAGGGGCCGCAGAAGCACTCGCGGAAGATGCCGCCGGCGGAGACAATGTCCGCCACAGCGCCGTTTTTGACCAGCTCCAGATAAGTCGGCATGCTGTCGGGGTAGACGCTGAACTTGAACTCACCGTTGCCGCAGCTCTTGCCTTTGATGATGTCCGCCACGGCGCAGATATTTTCATACGTGCCGCCGGAGCAGCCGGCCACAACGCCCTGGTCAACGTAGATGCGGCCATCGTCGCAGATCTTGCCGACGAGGTCCATCTCGACCTTGCCGCCCAACTGCCTGTTGGCCTGGTCCTGCGCCGCCTGCAGGATCTCTTTGGCGTTGGCCTTCAGCTCGCGGATCGGGTAGGCATAGCTGGGGTGCATCGGCAGCGCGATCATGCACTCGACGGTGGAGAGGTCCAGCTCAATGCAGCCGTCGTAGTAGGCCACGTCGGCGGGCTTCAATTCCTTATAAGCCTCGGGGCGGCCATGCTGCACAAAATATTCCTTCGTGGTATCGTCGGTCTGCCAGATGGAGGACCAGCAGGTCGTCTCGGTGGTCATGACGTCGATGCCGTTGCGGTAGTCGGCACTCAGGTTTGCCACGCCGGGGCCGACGAACTCCATGACCTTGTTCTTCACATAGCCGTTGGCGTAGGTCGCGGCAACCAGCGCCAGCGCGACATCGTGCGGGCCGACGCCCGGAGCGGGTTTGCCGGTCAGGTAGATGGCAACGACCCCGGGATAGCTCATATCGTAGGTGCGGCCCACGAGCTGCTTGGCCAGCTCGCCGCCGCCCTCGCCGACCGCCATGGTGCCCAGTGCACCGTAGCGGGTGTGGGAGTCGGAGCCGAGGATCATCTTGCCGCCGCCGGCCATGGTCTCACGGTTGTAGCTGTGGATGTTGGCCATGTTGGTAGGGACGTAGATGCCGCCGTATTTATGAGCGGCGGACAGGGCGAATTTGTGGTCGTCCTCGTTGATGGTGCCGCCGACAGCGCAGAGGCTGTTGTGGCAGTTCGTCATGACGTAGGGCAGCGGGAACTCCGTCATGCCGGACGCGCGGGCCGTCTGGATGATGCCGACATAGGTGATGTCGTGGCTGGTCATCGAGTCGAACTTCAGTTGCAGCTGGTCAGGATCACCGCTCTTGTTGTGGGCCTGCAGGATACCGTAGGCCATAGTGCCTTTCTCAGCTTCCTTTGCGTCCACGATGCGGCCGGTCTTCTGGGCCACTTCCTCAGGACAGGAGCAGATGGTCTCGCCGTTTACGAGGTAGATACCGTTATCGTATAATTTCAGCATGGTACTCTCCATTTTTCACACATTTGCGTTCTTATACTCTCTCAAAAAGGCACTCCGGAAAAGGGGAGCCTCCCCTCCCCGGAGTGAATCAGACTTTTACAGAACCATAGAAACGATGAGGTTGAATATAGCTGCAACACCGATGCTGATAGGCGTTGCGACGAACAGCAGACGGTTGAACAGGCTGCTGCGCTCTTCCTCATTGCCACAGGAACCCAGAATCAGGGAACCGCCGGAAGAGAAGGGGCTGATTGCACTGCTCTGCGCGCCGAGAACCGTGCAGGTGAACAGATTGGCCGCGCCCAGACCCGTCGTTGCGGACAGACCGGGGATCAGCGGGAACAGAGCCGGGCAGACAACACCGGTGGTAGAGCTGAAGAAGCTCATGATTGCGCCGACCAGACTGAATGCGATCGGAACCAGGAAGGTCGGAACGTTGCTGCCGATCCAGTTGGACAGCAGGTCAATGGTTCCAGCCTCAACTGCAACGGCGATCAGCATACCAGCTCCGGCGATCATCAGGATAGTATTCCAAGGAACACGAGCGATGATCTCCTTCTGCGGAGCAAGCTTCATCAGCAGCGCAATGACAGCGAAGACGAATGCGACCAAGCCGACGTCGATCTTTCCTGCAACCAGCTTGATGACCGCATTGCCGGGGATCAGCAGCTTGAGCAGCGGGAAAACCAGAACGACTGCCATCATCGCGACCATGAGATAGAGCGTCTGCTTCTGTGCGGTGGTGTATGCTTCCGGTTTTTCAAACTTGATATCTTTGCCGATGTTGCGGTTTGCAGGCAGTGCAAAACGGAAAATCGTAACGAGGATCAGAGAGAACAGGACTGCCAGACCGAACATTTTCAGGCAGGTCACGAAAGAATCAATGGCTTCCAGTTCGGGAGCTGCCTCATAGGAGCTGTCCATCAGACCACGGAAGATAACGCCAAGCGCAGCCGTCGGGAAATCACCGCCCGCCAATGCGCCGCAGTTGATGGCGACTGCACCGGTCAGCTTGTCCATCTTGGACTCTTCGCAGATGAGCAGCGTGATGGGAGCGAGGAATGCCAGAACCGTGAAGTAATGCTGCACCCATGACCGACAGGATGACAGCAACGGCGAACAGTGCATATGGCAGCATTCCCGGGAATTTACGGCAGGCATACAGCAGCGAGCGGGAAATCTTTTCCAGCGTGCCATTGGCTGCTGCAACATTATAGAGCAACGAAACAGAGATGATGACGAACATCGTGTTCGTCGGCCAGAATGCAATCAGAGCTTTCGGCTTGAGATCCAGCCAGAAACAGCCGATAAAATATGCAAATACAATGCAGAAGAAACCCGTATTGATCTTGGTTTTATAGCCAAGAAAGACTGCCAGTGCGATGGCAGCGATAATAACAGCACTTTGCATGGAACATCCTCCTTATTCCACTTCTTCGGCGTTACTCGATGCCGAGCAAGCCTGCCGCAATGGTGTGCGACATATAATAGATCTGCTCGTCCGGCACACCATGATCCGACAGATATTGGAGATACTGCTGCATCGCGATCTCCCAGTGAGGATTCTCGGTCTGACCGCCGTCTGTGCTGATGAGCACGTTCTTATAGCCGACCTCACGGATGACCTCGAGGTTTTCGGGCAGATTGCTCTTGTACTTGCCGCCGCCCATGTTCTGTGCATAGCAGCGTTCCAGCAGAACATCGTAATCCTTGACGATCCGTTTCTGGTCTTCGATGCTCATGTCGACGACCCACCATTCCGGATGGGTGACGACCAGCTTCTTGACACCGGCAGCGCGGGCTGCATCGCAGACGATGAAGCTCTCTTCGGGGGAAATATGCGCCGTGCCGAGTACCGCGTCATAATCCTTGACCAGCTGGAAGATGTCCTTCATCTCGGGAACAATTTTTCCATTCTCGGTCACCTTCACGCCATCGTCCGGGTTCTTGCCGAACTTTGCCAGATGGTTCTGGGCGTGCTGTGTCGGCAGCCAGACCACTTTGGCTCCCAGCTTCAGCGCGACCTCGACCGCCGCCGGATTCAGGCCGCCGACCGGATGGTTCAGGGTGATGCTGCCGAACATGGTAAAGTCGTTGTCGCCATGGACGATCTTGTTATAACGGTTGCACAGATAAGCCCGATCCATCGTCGTACCCTGATGGGTCTTGATGACAATGGCTCTTGCGCCCACCTTGACCGCGGCATCCGTCAGCTCCAGATCGTCATACGCTCTCAGTCGAAGATCCGGATTGGTGTGGACGTGCATATCAATAACGCCCTTCATTGGATATACGCTCATGTTTTACCTCTTTTCCATCATGATCCTATACAAAAGAATCCTCATCTGCAGTTGAAGTTCTGGTGATTTTAGTATATAATCATTTCTGTGATTGGAAAAGTCCTGTTTTTATAATAGCCCCTATAGGCAAAACCGATAGAAAAAAAGAAATTTCTGTCGTTTTTGGAGGAATTGTCATGGATCTCCGCGAACTATACTATCTGAACGCCCTTGCCGAAGAGCAAAGCATCTCGAAAGCCGCCGAGCGGCTGTACATCGCGCAGGCCAGCCTGAGCCAATTCCTGCGCCAGTTCGAGGCGCAGCTTGGCTCCCCCATCTTCGTGCGCACCAACAAGGGGATCCGCCCCACCCCTTCCGGCAAGGTTTTTCTGAGTCACGCTAAGCACATCTTAAAAGAGTACCAGCAGGCCCAGCAGGAGTTCTGGGACAACGAGAACACCGTCGGCGGCACCGTGTTCTTCGGGGTCAGCTCCTTCCGCGGCAGCTATGTCATCCCGCCCATCCTGAAAAAATTCTACGACCAGAACCCTCGGGCCACCATCAACATCTACGAGGGCAACAGCATGAATCTGGTGGAGAAGATCCGGGAGGGCGAGCTGGACCTTGCGCTCTCCGCCTACCCCATCGTCAGCACCGAGGGCATCCAGATGGAATACCTCTACCGGGACGAGGTGCTGCTGGTCGCCACCAAAGACCACCCGATCTTACGGCAGGCCC
>ENA-UAKM01000236-UAKM01000236.1-human-gut-metagenome-genome-assembly--contig:-NODE-236-length-8821-cov-6.940338_pt1 | contig 8821 bp, 8 predicted proteins | sample MGYA00243689_ERZ654446 | MGnify/ENA primary metagenome ERZ654446 (study PRJEB26926, sample SAMN06164519) | human gut metagenome | biome: ENVO:00009003; feature: ENVO:2100002; material: ENVO:00002003... | reverse complement strand
CCTTTCAGTTGATGCGGCCAAAGCCTAAGAAGTGGCTCTGCCAATAGGTGGAATTGATACTGGTGTAGGAAATGGGGTCGCCGCAGTGGATCATCATGCCATTGCCGACATAGATTCCAACGTGCGACGCGCCAACGGTGTTATAGGTTTTCTCAAAGAAGATCAGGTCGCCGGGCTGCGCATCCGCAGGAGAAACATAGCTGCACTTCCCGCGCAGACCATTGGCCGTTGTGCGTCCAACGCTCCACCCGTTGCCACAGTTATTGATGACCCAGCAGACAAAGCCGGAGCAGTCAAAACTGGTGCTTGGGGAACTTCCGCCCCACACATACGGCATACCGAGATATTTTTCGGCTTCCTCAATCATCCTTGCGAACTTTTCATCCGAAAGGGCTTCCGATGGAATATCATACTTGAAACCACCGCCGGAGCCACCAGCACCGCCTGTGCCGATACTGCCCGTTGTGCCGCCGCTGTAAGTCGGTGAGCCTGCGCCGAACAGTTCGGGGCGGTTGCCGTAGGTCAGGTTGTAGGCATCGTACCGCCCGGTCTGCTTCCGGTTCATGTTCTTCCGCGCGATGGTATCGAAGCCCTTATTTTTCAGCAGGACATTGAGGATTTTGTATTCATACTCCACTTCTTCCTGATAAGTATGGGTTTCCATGCTGATGTTTCCAAAAGCGTCAATCGTTGGCCGAACCCCTACTCTGGTTTCCATGCGAGTGCGAATCTCTATCGTTTCCCACACTTTCAGGAGATACTGTTGCTTAAACAGTTCCTTGATAACAGGCTTGACCTGTCCTCTGGTGAACTGCTCATAAACCGCAGTCAGATGGGAAATAAGCTGATATGGGTCATGCCCGATCTCATCCAGCTGATAGCGGTATTCATCGTAGCCCGGATGGGTGGATTCCATCTGCCGAATCTGCTTATCCAGTTCTTTTTCCAGTTCCAGATAATCTTCTTCCGCACCTTTCATGTCGGCATCCTTGCTGGGATATGTCGTTCCCACAAAGGTACTGCCTGTTCCCTGAATTGCTGCACCGCAGCTTGAAAAGGCTCCCAGCATGACCATCACCAGAAGGATGCCAACACCAATACTGACCCACAGGGTTTTATTCTGCACGACGATCTCCTGCACCGCCGCTTTCGCTTTCTCCGTAATGGTGTTTGTTGCCGCTGCTGCCTGCTTGCTGGCGGCAGTTCCGGCTTTCTGGCCGCGCTTGGCGGCTGCATAAGCATCTTTATACTGCTTTTTCTGGTAAAACTTCGCACCGACTGTTTTTGCTTCACCTCCTGCGGCAGTCGGTGGCGGCTGGGGCTGTTTCTTTTTCAGCTGCGGTTCTGCTGCATTTTCTGCAGTGCCGCCCTCGCCCTCGGAGAATTTCAGACGGCTGGACTTCTGATCCTCCCCACCTCTTTTCTCCGCTCTGGCAGATTTGTCTTTGGGCTTTTTTCTGCCTTTGACAAAGTGGTGCAGGCGTTCGGCGGCTTCTTCCGACTTATGAGCAGCCTCCACGCCGGAATTGTCCTTTTCTACCTGATGTACTTTCTGATGGGCGAACCCGGTGGCGGTATCCACTCCTTTCTTCGCCACCTTCTTAACACCCATTCCTACGCCACGGACAATGCCGCCTTTTTCATCTTCAAAAGAAAGTCGGCCTTTCTTGGTCTGCGGCTCTGCATCCGATTCCGCAGGCGCATCTTTCGGCTTTCCATCCTCCTGATGGGCTTTATAATAGTCTGCGCTCTGCTTGGCGGTGCTGTGATGCCGGGGTGTTTCCTCCTTCCCATCCTCGGCATCCATACAGATTTCTTCATCCACGACAGGTTCTTCGTCTGTTTCCTTTTCCGCAGTTTCTTTTGCCGAATCTTCCTTCTCCAGCTTTTCTTCTGCGGTTGCGGACTTCTGTTCCCCGGTGCGGAGGTTTTCATCCACCAGACCGTCTTTGGTCATTTTCTGGACGATTTTATCTCTGCCCCGAAACTTCTTGTCTGCTATGGAAATCACCTCCTTCCGGCTGGAGCCGTCATGCGAGCAGGGCTGCGTGCGTTTCCCACTTGTCAAGCACCTGTTCCAGCTTCCGGGCAAAGGCGATCAGACGGGCGTTCACTTCCTCACGGTCAAGATAACCGTGGGCTTCCATGTGAAAGCCGTCAGTCAGTTCATCGGCCAGTGTGCCAACGGCATAGAAATCTTCCAGCACCGTATGCACCACCGATTCTTCATCGTGGAAGTTGAGCGGCTCCACCTCACCAAAGGGCGGGCCGGAATCGCTTTCGTGCGGCTCCATGTCAGAGTGATGATGAATCTTGCGGCTCAGTCGGTCAAAAATATTCGATGTGTTCATGCTTCTTTTTTCTCCTTATATTTTCCCATCTCATTGGGCTTCGTTGTCATCAGGCTGTACAGTTTCAGCGAAGTATCAAACTTATCCTTGAACGGGATAATCGTATTGCCGTAGAACAGCAGCCCCTCGCCCTCGTTGCTGTTCGTAACATAGGAAAGCTGGAACGGCGAGATATTCAGCTGCTTGGCAAGGATTTGTCGATCGCCGGATGCCTGGTTAAGCATATAAATGAAATCGCTGTTCTCAAAGATGTTCTCGATTTCCCGGCTTGCGAGCAAATCCTTGATGTTCTGGGTGATGCCTGTGGGTACGCCGCCCCATTTTCGGAACCGCTTCCAGATCTCAACGCTGTATGCTGCGGTCTGTTCCTCTTTCAAGAGCAAATGAAACTCGTCGATGTAATACCGCGTCGCCTTGCCCTCGCTGCGGTTTACCGTTACTCTGTTCCATACTTGGTCTTGGACGATAAGCATACCGACTTTTTTAAGCTGCGTACCGAGTTCCTTAATATCAAAGCAGACAAGGCGGTTATGAATGTCAACGTTTGTCCTGTGGTTAAAAATGTTCAAGCTGCCGTTTACATAGAGTTCCAATGCCGCCGCGATACGCTGCGCTTCCTTTTCCGGCTGCTTCTTGATCTCGTCGTAGAGGTCGCCCAAAATCGGCATATTTTCGGGCTTCGGGTCGGCAAGGTAGTTGCGGTACACGCTGATAACAGCGCGGTCAATCAAGGTCTTTTCGACAGCTTCCAGCCCGTTTTTACCTCCCATAATCAACTCACAAAAGGAAAGGATAAAATCGCTCTTTAAGGCTATGGGCGTGTCGCCCTCGCTGTAATTGAGGTTAATATCCATAGGGTTAATGTATTGCGTGCTGTTCTGCGATACCTTGATAACCTGTCCTTTCAAACGTCCGACAAGGGGGTAATAATCGGCTGGGTCAGCGGTGTTACCACCGCCTTCCCGCCTAAGAACCGTACGTGACAGTTTCCCGTCATACGGCTCAAGCATTTCATCACTTCTTCAAGCGGTTCTCAGCATAAATACGCTGACAGGCGCAATGAACGTAGCGCATATTGCGAACATCTTCCATGCCAGCCTTTGCCTTTGGTGCAAGGTAGAAGATTTCTCTTTCTTCCGTTACATCCATCGGCATTCCGCAGTGGTAGCACAGTCCGTTCTGGTTTTTCCAAATCATCTTGAATTTTCCAGTCAGCCGGTGCATTCCTTTATCGAATTTCCTTTTTTGGAAATACGCCTCATCGAGGAACGGATTTGCAGTAGCTTTTATCTTGGTATGTCGCACAATGGCTGTGCTGTCCACCCGTATCAGCTCCTTGTTTTCCGTAGAGAACACCCAGTTCCGATTACCGACACGATGCCAGTATCTCGTGGAAATCCACCACTTGTTCTTCTTTGGGTGCCGTCTTTTAGCCCATCGCCACAGCAGTTCGTACAGGACATAGTCCAGATGCGCGAACGCATCACTTGCGCATACGGACTGGTGGTAATTAGTCCAACCTCGAATTTGTTCATTCAACTTCATAATCAGAACATCTTGCTGCCACGCTTTTCCTCTGCGGAGAATCGTGTCAGAGATATTGGAAACGATAGCCTTAACCGCCTTTTGGGAAGGCTTGATAATCAGCTTTTCGTTATACTTTCTGAAGTTCCAGCCGAGGAAGTCGAAACCATCGTCAATGTTGGTGACAACGGTCTTTTCATCAGAAAGTTCCAATCCGCGTTCAGCGAGAAACTCTCGAATCAGCTCCTTTGCTTCAAGAGCCAGTTCAGGTGTTGCCGCTGTGACCACAAAATCGTCTGCATAGCGGACGAAGTTTACTTTGTGGGCATTCTTAAATCTTGAATCGACCTTACCGAGCGCGTTCGTGTGAAAGCGTTCGACCAGCTTCTTCTCGATACCATCCAGCGTCATGTTCGCCAGAATGGGGGAGATAATACCACCTTGCGGAGTTCCTTCCTCGGTAGGAAAGAGTTCGCGCTGATAGATAAATCCCGCCTTTAAGAACTGCTTCAAAATGTTCTTGTCCATGGGGATGTTCGCCAGAAGCCAATCATGGCTGATATGGTCGAAGCAACCTTTGATGTCACCCTCCAAAACCCACTTCGGAGAAATGTGCTTGCGCGACAGTGCATTGAACAGATATTCGCAGGCATCCTGTGCGCATCTTCCTTTTCGGAAACCAAAGGATTTCCCATCTGCTGTTGCTTCCGCCACCGGCTCCAGTGCCAAAGCATAAAGAGCCTGCATTGCGCGGTCATACATCGTGGGAATCCCCAACGGACGTTTTTTCTTCTTGTCCTTCTTTTCGATATACACTCTACGGAGAGGACGCGCACGATACCCTTTATCTGTCAGCGATAGAACCGCTTTCATTTTCTTCGCCGGGGTGTTCCAGAGAACACCATCCACACCGGGAGTCTTGCGCCCATCGTTGGTAACGACACGCTTAACAGCCAGTGCTTTGGCGTAAAAGGAATGTGTCAGAAGATACTGAAGTCGTTTTACTGCGTTGTAGTCTTTTTGCTGAGTTGCCTTGACAATCCTGATTTGTAGCCTGTTGACTTCCCGCTCTGCCTTATGCCAGTCAATGTTTTTCCATTGGGCACTCAACATAGCTTCGTCCGACAGCTTCTCAGAAGTTTTACCTTCCGTCGTTGAATACTTATCGTTCACAGGGATACCTCCAATCTTGCCATGAAATACCCGGAATAAGTCAGCACCCTTTCAGGTCAGGGCAAATTTTGAACCCCTATGCTCACCGTTACAGTGAACCGTTCGCTTTTTATTCCATCTCATACCCTCTGCACCGTTTCTCCCTCTTGCGAGGTCGATACCTTTATTAAAGGAGTGCATAGGGTTTTCCACGTTCCACGTAATGCATAATTCATGAATGCCTTAGCCGCCATCTTTGAACCGGGAGGATTTGTGTCCATTTGCTTCGGGGTAGCGAAAGGCCCCTCGGCCACCTCCAACACCTTTTGGTGTAGGTGTATCAGCCTTATTTCACCTATTCCCTGTAACGATCCTTACGATGATTCACATTACGTTCGACATAGCATTCTTTACCCTAACAGTACATCCGCTTTAGGCTGGCAGATTTCCCATATTGTCCTGTGAGCTTCCCAACGCCGGCTTTTGACCAGTGCAGGTCACAGTAGGGTTACTCCAAATGGATAGAGCAGTGTTTATACACAATACATTACGCGACTTCGTGTCGCACTTCGGCTTCGGGGTCGCAAATGATAATATCATCTGCCGTAATGAGAAAAGCGTTTGTGATTTCACGTTTTGCAGAAAAACTTTTGCCGCTGCCCGGTGTGCCGAGTATCAAGCCGTTGGGGTTTTTCAGCTTCTTTCGGTCGCACAAAATCATGTTGTTGGAAAGGGCATTTAAGCCGTAATACAATGCTTCGCCGCTTTGGAACAACTCTTGCACCGTAAAGGGAACGAAAACGGCGGTGCTGCTGGTCGTCAAGCCGCGCTGGATATGGATAAGGTTATCCCCCAACGGGATAGAGGACATAAGCCCCTGTTCCTGCCGGTAGTCAAGACGGGTCAAAATGCAGTTGTATTTCTGTGCGATTGCCGCCGCCCCAAATACTTCGTTATCCAATTTCTGCTTGGTATCTGCAAGGTTTAAGACAAGCAGCGTAAGCAGAAACATTCTTTCGTTGCGGCTCTGCAAATCGCGGAGTAAGTTTTTTGCTTCCCCGCCGTAGGTGGCAAGGTCGGACGGAATAATATCCATGTCATAACCGCTGCGGATTGCTTTCTTTTGTTCCTCAATCTTCATGCGGTCAAGGTCGGTAATCTTGCGCTTAATTGTCTTGATTGCTTCGTTGTGGTCGATACTCTGAATGTGCAGATTGACGATAATCCCGTTTTCCGCGTCCATGAAGTCGGCAAGCATACGGTCGGAAAGTTCCGGCGCGACGATCTGCAAAAAGGAAACCGCACCAAACTTGCCGCCCATTTGAAACATTCGCCCGTCGCCAAATCGGAAAGAGGACGGGGCGATAAAGTCTTTGACGGAAAGACCGCTTGCGGGTAGCCATTCCCACGCAAAGTTAAAGCGTTCCCCGTCCGGGTGGAAAATCCCATGCAGCACTTCAAGACGCTGTTTCCCGTCCAATACCCGCGCCGCCGCGCCGATCACCTTAAAATGGTTGAGGGTGTCCGTTTCAATGCGGGCAAGCCGCGCCCGCGCCGATCTGATGTCCTTTGCTTCAACGGTAAAGGTAAGAAACTTGGTCTTGATAAGCCCGTTGTTTCCGCGTTCAAGCTGCGTCCTAAGCATTTCGGTGTATTCTGCTCTGATACTGTCGAAATCGTCATTCTGCGGCGCAATCGTGATACTGTTCTTGAAATCGTCCTTGTTCGCATGGCGGCTGATTAGGGAAAGCTGCACGTTGATAGAAGCGTCGAACGAGTTATACATATCGCAAAGGGCTTCAAAAATGGCGGTTTTGTCGTCCGGCTGCGCAAGCTGATAATTTATATCCTCAAACTCAATGCACTTGGAATACCGCCCGTTTGCAAGGCGGCAAATCCCGTCCTTATACATTCGCTCAAACGGTATGCTGTCCTGCGCCGTATGGGGCTTCCCGTCGCCCTTTGCCTGTCGGATAAGGGTATCTATCTGTTTTCTTTCCTTTCGGGAAAGTTTACGCTTTTCGTTTTGGGTGTTTTTCTTTTCCTTTGACAATCGCCCGTACCTCCTTATCTAATTGCTCTTGCCGCGCAAGGGCGGCATAAAAATTGTTGGTCTGATAAGGTCGCTCTTTGGGGCGAAGAAACTTCACTTCCACAAATTGCCGAATAATCACTTCCAGCGGTTGCCCGTTTTTCTCATACATGGCAAGCAAAAACATAGGCAGCATGGCAAGCACCATGCACAATGCCGCTGCGCTCGTTCCAACGCTGCCTTTTACCAAAAAGAACAGCGGCAGTCCGATTGCTACCGCCGCGCTGAAACAAATTAGCTGTCGTTTGGTAAGGTTGAACATTACCTTGCTTTTGATTTTTGTTAAGTCCTTTGGGACGGTTACATACGCCATTTCAAACCTCCTTTCCGGCAAACCGTATGTCGCTTTTGATTTCATTTCCCCATACGTCCCAACCGGGGGTATGCTGCCTTGCAAACAGTTCAATGCGCGGGAGATCGCCCATAAGGGCAAGTATCTTTTCCCGCGTTATATCCGGCTTTTTGCTGTGCTGCTCAACAGGGGAAATAATAAATTGATGTACCTTGTTTGATTGTCGCTTCGGGTGTCCTTTGGTAGCAAGCAAGCAGATTTCCGCATTTCCTCGCGTCCAAAAGCCCAAGCCATAAAACCAAGTGGGCGATTTCCGATTTTGCTTTAACCATACAAAGGCAACGGATTTATAGGTAAAGCCCCAAGCCTTGATTAACTGTAATGCTTCTTTAAGCTGCGGGAACGTCGCCCATAGGAATAAAATGCAGTCCTTATCCGCAATTTCTTTGACGGGTAAAGCGCAAAGTTCCTCAATGCTCATAGTGGGATAGTGCTTTTCCGCTGCGCCCTGTACCTTGCTTCTCGCGTATCTCCACGGGGGATCGGCGTAAATGATTTTGTATTTCTTCATCTGCGCCCCCTTAATGCGCGCTGAATACGGATTTTGCAAGGCTTCCCGTCTTGAAAAGCGTAAAACACAAGAGGACGGTATAGCCCATGCAAGACCAGATCGCGCCGGATATATCGTCGGTTGCTGCGATTGTCTGTATCAATACCGCATAAATGCCGACGCACACGAGAATTAAAAAAGCCTGAAAACCGAGGGCAAGCAAGGATTTTAAGTAGTTCTGTCCCATGCCGCCCCATTCACGATTTACCATTGTCGCAACGGGGATAGGGGCGATACTCGTTACAAGGTATATTTCAATCATGCGCCCGTACACCACCAGCATGATACAGATAGAAAGGGCTTTCATGGTAAGCCCCACAAAGAGCGATTGAAACCATAGCCCCAAAAGCCCGCCGACGCTCATAGCTTCCAGCTTTGCTTCTATATCGGTGATAACGGTTGCAATATCTATGCTTGTGTCGGATATGATAACGCCCGCGCTGTCGTTGACGACGCTCTGTGTAATGTCAAATACGCCCATGACGATATTCCAAGTATTTGTTACCAGCAGCACCGCAACAAAGGTTTTGAAAATCCATTTGAAGAAAATCCAAGTGTCGAGATCGTGCAAAGTGTTTTTTTCAATTACAAGCTGGATTAGTTCGTAGCACATGACAAAGGTAATGATAACGCCCGCAATCGGCACAATGACGTTTTCCGATAGGCTGCGTATCATATTGAATATGCCCGCGTTCCACCCGGCGGGGGTTGTGCCGACTTGCGTTGCGATTTCTCCAACCTCTGTATTTACGCTGTCGAACAGCTGTCTCTTATACACATCTGACGCTGCCGACGACTAG
>ENA-UAKM01000203-UAKM01000203.1-human-gut-metagenome-genome-assembly--contig:-NODE-203-length-9433-cov-4.514609_pt1 | contig 9433 bp, 10 predicted proteins | sample MGYA00243689_ERZ654446 | MGnify/ENA primary metagenome ERZ654446 (study PRJEB26926, sample SAMN06164519) | human gut metagenome | biome: ENVO:00009003; feature: ENVO:2100002; material: ENVO:00002003... | reverse complement strand
TACACTCGACTAGTCGTCGGCAGCGTCAGATGTGTATAAGAGACAGAGCATGGACGCCCCCGAAAAGGAGAGCGTCCATGCTTCTTGCTGTATCCGAATGGAGGAGATTGCGAAATCAGTGATTGTCCGGGCAGACGATTTCCAGCATCTGATCGAAAACCTCTTCCATCTGCCGCACCAGCGTGAACTGGGTGCGGGCGCGGTCGAGGTTGTGATCCGGGCGAGCAATATGGAAATAATGGTCGCCCTCCAGATAGTCAGTCAGAAAACGGATGCCGCATTCCAGCGTCATGAGCCTTGCACCCCATGCAAGGCTCTTTTTTTCTGCCATGCTCATGGATGCCCCGGCAGTGGAGAGATACCCTTTGGCGAACACTTCGTACAGATGCAGGTCAAAATGGACTTTGCTCTGGTCAGGTTCGTCCTCAGCGCAGTCGTTGGCACCGGTGCGGATGGAATCGCCGAAGTCGTAGGCCGAAAGTCCCGGCATCACGGTGTCGAGGTCAATGACACAGATGCCTTTTCCGGTAGCGGCATCGATGAGGACATTGTTGATCTTGGTGTCATTGTGGGTGACGCGCAGAGGAATTTCGCCAGCTGCCAGCTGATCCAGCAGGACATGGCAGTCCTGCTCCCTCGCATGGATAAATTCGATTTCCGACGTGATATTTTTTGCCCGGCCCAGTGCATCGGCGGCGAGGGCTTTTTCAAAATTGGCATAGCGGTTGGGCGTGTCGTGGAAGCGGGCGATGGTTTCGTGGAGGGTGGAGGCCGGGTAATCCTCCAGCTGGTTCTGGAATTTGCCCAGTGTCTCGGCCACGGTGCGGAAGTCGGTTTCGCTGCCGACCTGCTGCAAACAGATGGTATCTTCTACAAAGTCGTAGGCACGCCATGCGCCGCCGTCTGCATCCAGATAGCAAGTCGACCCCGACAAAGTTGGGATGACATTCAGCGTTTCCCGTGCTGGGTCGCCGCCCTCGGCAAGAATTTTCGCCCGCAGATGCCGGGTCACGCCGCAGACATTCTCCATCAGGCCCACCGGGTTAGTAAAGGTATCTGTGTTGATGCGCTGCAAAATAAAGCGTTTGGAATGATCTTCCCGCCAGACCACAAAGGTGTCGTTGATATGCCCCTCACCATAGTGGTGAGCATCGCAGAGCACAGGCCCGCCAAAATCAAAGGCATTTGCAGCAGACTGGAGCAGAGAAAGGGAACGGATTTCATCATAAATTTCTCGTTTTCGTTATACTTCATGCCGTTTTGACGGGGCAGGGCGTTGTCCCTGCCGCACCTGACGGCGGTATTCATTGGGGGTCAAGCCTTCCGCCTTGCGGAAGCATTGGGAAAAATAGCTGGGAGAGGAAAAGCCCATCAACTCGCTGATCTGCGCCAGACTGTAACCGGTGTTGCCCAGCATATACTTGCTTTCCTCGATGCGGCGGCGGTTCAGATAGGTGATGGGAGAGATGCCATACTCTTTTTGGAAGGTATGGGCCAGATAGTATTTGTTGATGTGGGCGATTTCAGCAAGGATATCCAGCGAGATATCTTCGCGGTAGTTGCTGTCCAGATACCGCTTGATCTCCACACACTCCCGGCTGTCGGAGCGGGGCGTTTCCTCTACCTGCAAAGAAAGCGTGGTACACCGCACCAGCCAGATGAGCAGCACTTCCAGCAGATCCTGACAGACCGTTTCGCAGCCGTCCAGACTGCGGTCTGCTTCGGCCAGCAGCATATGGAGCAGCGTCACCATCCGCTCCCGATTTTTCCGGCAGTTGAATATGGCGTAGGAAGAATCTGATTTTCCAAATAAGATCTCGATGCCAGCAACGCCCAATACAATGTATTCCAGAGGTGAAGCATTCAGGCTCAACTCGGTATGCTCTACCTGCGGATTGACGATAATCATATCATCCGGTTTGACTGGATAAAGCTGACCGCTTAAATAAAACTGACCTTCTCCGCTCAGACAGTAGAACAGCTCTGTGCAGGAATGGGTGTGGGCAGTGCTGTTCCAATCGCCGCCAAATTTGCTTTTGCTGATGTACAGCAGCCGGAAGGATTCCCGTGGAGCGGGAGCATGACGGATATCAAATCGCTCGGTACTCATAAATGGCTCCTTTTGAGGCAAAACGCAAAAACTATAAAAATAAAAGCAAGATACTAAAAATGCAAGCCTAAAAACGATGAGTTTTTTCGTGCGTTTTTTCTCATTATAGAGGCAATGAAGAAAAAATGCAAGCCCTGATTTTTGGACGGGTTCAATACTTTTGCCTTCGATATAGTGCAAAAAATATGTCAAACTGGTTACAGGCGGGGAAAATGTACCAAAACTACAGTACAAATTTTATTGCTTTTGCTGAAAGAATTTCCCGAAAAGCAATATTTCTAAAAAATGAAACAACAAAGACCTTGTTGCGAACCGTAAAAACCTCTATATTGAAACCAGAAAAAACCACAGCCCTCTCGGACGAAGCCTGTTTGCCCCGGCTGTGTTTTGAACGGAATTTTATGATGGAGGATACACTATGAAACGCATTTCTCGTCGCAATTTTCTGAAAGCGGCTGGCGTGGGTGCCGCTGCACTGGGCCTGGCTGCCTGTGGTGGTGCTGCCAGCTCCACCGCGTCCAGCACGGCATCTTCTGCCGCTACTTCTTCCGCAGTGGCTGCGGACGTCACCATCAAGGTTGCCGCCATCGAGACCGGCTACGGCGCTGAGATGTGGAAAAAGGTCACCGAGGCCTTTACCGCCCAGACCGGCATCAAGGTAGACCTGACCACTGACAAGAAGCTGGAGGACGTCATCGGCCCCTCCATGCAGGGCGGCGACTACCCCGACGTGGTCCATCTGGCCACCGGCCGTGAAGCTGCCCTGACCGAGCAGTTCATCAAGGGCAACCTGATCGCCGACATCACCGATGTGCTGAGCATGACCGTGCCCGGCGAGAGCAAGAAGGTGAGCGAGAAGATCGCCGGCGGCTTTACCGACACCTCCCTGACCAACCCCTACGGCGACGGCAAAACCTATCTGGCTCCCATGTTCTACAGCCCCTGCGGCCTGTTCTACAACGCCGGTTTCCTGAAGGAAAAGGGCTGGGACGTGCCCAAGACCTGGGACGAGATGTGGGCACTGGGCGACAAGGCTGCCGCTGAGGGCACCTACCTGTTCACCTACCCCACCACCGGCTACTTCGACGCCTTCTTCTATGCGCTGATGTACGCTGCCGGCGGCCCGGAGTTCTTCAACAAGGCTACCCACTACGAAGAAGGCATCTGGGACACCCCCGAGGCAAAGACCTGCTTTGATATCGTGGCAAAGCTGGCTTCCTACACCAACCCCATCACCCCCGCACAGGCCAACGATCAGGACTTTACCCAGAACCAGCAGCTGGTGCTGGACAACAAGGCCCTGTTCATGCCCAACGGCACCTGGATCGTGGGCGAGATGGCCGAGGCTCCCCGTGCAGACGGCTTTGAGTGGGGCATGACCGCCCTGCCCGCTGTCAAGGCTGGCGGCGACAGCTACAGCTACACCTGGTTCGAGCAGGCATGGATCCCGGCGGGTGCTGAGCATCTGGATGCAGCCAAGCAGTTCGTGGCGTACCTGTATAGTGACGAAGCCTGCAAGCTGTTCGCCGAGAGCGGTGCGATCCAGCCTGTGCTGGGCATTGCCGATGATCTGGACGGCGACAACAAGATGTTCTACTCCATCTATGATAACGGCGCAAAGGCAGCTATGGGCAACTTTGCAGCCTTCAGCGCCATCCCCGGCGTGGAAGTCCGCACCGTGTTCTTCGATCCCGTCAACTCGCTGGTCTCCGGCAGCATGACCGAGCAGCAGTGGATCGACGGCATCAAGTCCGCCAGCGACCAGATGCGCGCCAACATCATCGAGTAATTAAGCCCTGCCCAGCGGGGGCGGTTTTTACCGCCTCCGCTTTTTTGGGCTGTACAGTACCATCAAGAAAGGAGCGGTCAATCCCCTATGAGAACGGATAAAAGCCGCAAACGGTTCGTATTCCTCTGTGTGGCACCGGCTACCATCCTGTTTTTCCTCTTTATGATCCTGCCCACCCTCAACGTGTTCCGCATGAGCCTGTACGAGCGCGGTGCCTACTCGCCCAACGAGACCTTTGTGGGCCTGAAGAATTTCCAGCACCTGCTCAAGGACACCCAGTTCATCCGCTCCATGCAGAATATGATCCTGCTCGTGGTGGTGGTCACCATCGTCACCTTTGCGTTTGCGCTGGTGTTTGCAGCCATCCTGACCCGCGAAAAGATCAAAGGGCAGAACTTCTTTCGGGTCATCTTCTACATCCCCAACATCCTGTCGGTGGTCGTCATCTCCGGCATCTTCTCTGCCATCTATAAGCCGGAAAACGGCATGCTGAACAGCATCATCGGCCTGTTCCGCAACATGAGCGACCCCATCCTGTGGAAGGGCGAAAAACTGGTCATCCCCTCCATCATCATTGCCATGGTGTGGCAGGCCATCGGCTACTACATGGTCATGTACATGGCCTCCATGTCTGCCGTGCCCATCAGCCTGTACGAGAGCGCCAATCTGGACGGTGCCGGGCGGCTGACCCAGTTCTTCCAGATCACCATCCCCCTCATCTGGACGAATATCCGCACCACCCTCACCTTCTTTATCATCTCCACCATCAACATGGCCTTCCTCTTCGTCAAGGCCATGACCAGCGGCGGGCCCAACGGCGCATCGGATGTGGCGCTGAGCTATATGTACAGCCAGAAAGACGCTGGCCTGTATGGTTACAGTATGGCCATCGGCGTGGTAATCTTCCTGTTCTCGTTTGCCCTGTCCGCCTGTGTCAACAAGGTCACCAACCGCGATACGCTGGAATTTTAAGGAGGGAAGAAGATGCAGAATACCACCGAAAAATCTTCCCGCTCTGCGGAAGGTCTGTACAAGTTTTTCATCTATTTTGTGCTGGTTCTGCTGGCCGTTACCATCATCGTGCCGGTGGCATGGGTGTTCATGGCCTCCATCAAGCAGAATGCAGAGTTCTACGGCAATCCCTGGGCACTGCCCGCCGGGTTCTACTGGCAGAACTTCGTCAACGCATGGAACGGCGCGAAAATGGGCGAATATATGCTCAACTCGGTCATCGTCACCGCGCTGGCGCTGGCGCTGCTGCTGGTCGTTGCCCTGCCCGCCGCCTACTGCCTGTCCCGCTTCCACTTCAAGGGGTGCAAGGTACTGAACACCCTGTTCATGGCGGGCCTGTTCATCAACGTGAACTACATCGTGGTGCCCATCTTTTTGATGCTGCGGGACAGCGATGTGTGGCTGAAAGGCCATTTCGGCAGCGGCTTTCTGCTGAACAATCTGGTGGTGCTGGCGGTGGTATACGCCGCCACCGCGCTGCCCTTTACCATCTACCTGCTGTCGGGCTACTTTGCCACCCTGCCCCACGATTTTGAGGAGGCCGCCTATATCGACGGTGCAAGCTATTTTTCCACCATGACCCGCATCATCTTCCCCATGGCAAAGCCCTCCATCATCACCATTATCCTGTTCAACTTCCTGTCCTTCTGGAACGAGTATATCATCTCCATGACCCTGATGAGCTCCACCAAGGCACCCCGCACCCTGCCGGTCGGCCTGCTGAACCTGATGCAGGCCCAGCAGAGTGCGGCGCAGTACGGCACCATGTATGCCGGTTTAGTGCTGGTGATGCTGCCCACCCTGATTTTGTACATCTGCGTGCAGCGGCAGCTGACGCAGGGCATGACCGTGGGCGGCCTGAAAGGTTAAGGTGACAGACGATGAAAGCATATTGGAAAAACCATCCCGCCCTGCGCATGATCCTGATGCTGGTGCTGTTCGTACTGGCACTGGTGCTGGTGGTGTCCGGCTGGAAAATGACCGGGCAGCTGGCAGGGCTTGGCATCATGCTGGTGGGCGTAGCGCTGCTGCTGGCTGTGCTGGCGCTGTATAACGCCGCCTACGATTGACCCCCTACGATTCAAAGAGAGGCAAAAGGAGAGTTTCCCATGGACGAACTGAGAAAGACCGGGCGCGTGACCATTCCCACAGACTTGGACGTTGTGCCCGAAACACTGGAGATCTTAAAAAAGTGGGGGGCCGATGCCATCCGCGACTGCGACGGCACCGACTTCCCGCAGCAGCTCAAGGATGCAGACGCCAAGATCTACTCCACCTACTATACCACCCGCAAGGACAACGCATGGGCAAAGGCAAACCCGGACGAGGTACAGCAGTGCTACATCATGACCGGCTTTTACACCGCCCCCGGCGACACCGTGACCATCCCGCTGATGAAGGGCATCAGCCCGGAGCTGATGCAGGTGAACACCAACGATGACATCACCCGCTGGTGGGAGGTCATGGATCGAACCACCGGTCAGCCCGTGCCGCCGGAACAGTGGAGCTACGACGACGGCAGTGTGACCGTACAGGCCGTACCGTTCCATGAGTATACCGTCAGTTTTCTGGCTTACCTCATCTGGGACCCGGTGCATATGTACAACGCTACCACCAACGGCTGGACGAATTTTGAGCACCAGATCACCTTTGACGTGCGTCAGCCCAAGACCCACAAGTATTCCATGGAGCGCCTGCGCAAGTTCATCGCAGAGCACCCCTATGTAAACGTCATCCGCTACACCACCTTCTTCCACCAGTTCACCCTGATCTTCGACGAGCTGAAGCGGGAGAAGTTCGTGGACTGGTATGGATACTCTGCTTCGGTCAGCCCTTATATCCTCAACCAGTTTGAGCAGGAAGTGGGCTACAAGTTCCGCCCGGAGTACATCATCGATCAGGGCTACTATAATAACCAGTACCGGGTGCCCAGCAAGGAATTCCGGGATTTTCAGGCCTTCCAGCGCCGCGAGGTGGCAAAGCTTGCCAAGGAGATGGTGGACATCACCCACGCGTGCGGGTGCGAAGCCATGATGTTCCTCGGCGATCACTGGATCGGCACCGAACCTTTCATGCCGGAGTTCAAGACCATCGGACTGGATGCCGTAGTGGGCAGCGTGGGCAACGGCTCCACCCTGCGCCTGATCTCTGACATTGAGGGCGTGAAGTACACCGAGGGCCGTTTCCTGCCGTACTTCTTCCCCGACACCTTCCACGAGGGCGGCGACCCGGTGCGGGAAGCCAAGGAGAACTGGGTTACAGCCCGCCGCGCTATCCTGCGCAAGCCCATCGACCGCATCGGCTATGGCGGCTATCTGAAACTGGCCTTGCAGTTCCCGGAGTTCGTGGACTACGTGGAGAGCGTCTGCAACGAGTTCCGCGAACTGTACGAGAACATCAAGGGTACCACACCCTACTGTGTCAAGCGAGTGGCCGTGCTGAACTGCTGGGGCAAAATGCGGGCCTGGGGCTGTCACATGGTGCATCACGCCCTCTATTACAAGCAGAACTATAGCTATGCCGGTGTCATTGAGATGCTGTCCGGTGCGCCCTTTGATGTGAAGTTTATCAGCTTTGAGGATATCAAGAACGACCCGCATCTGCTGGATTCGTTGGATGTCATTATCAATGTCGGCGATGCCGACACCGCACACACCGGCGGCATCTGGTGGGAAGACCCGGAGATCTCCTCCGCTATCCGCAAGTTCGTCTGGAACGGCGGCGGCTTTATCGGCGTGGGTGAGCCTTCCGGTCACCCGTATCAGGGCCACATTCTCCAGCTTGCCAGCGTGCTGGGCGTGGAGGAAGAAAACGGCTTCACCCTCAACTACGACAAGTACAACTGGGAAGAACACCCGGACCATTTCATTCTGCAGGACGCCGACCAGCCCGTGGACTTTGGCGAGGGCAAAAAGAACATCTACGCCCTCGAAGGCACCGAGGTGCTGGTGCAGCGGAACAAGGAAGTGCAGATGGCCGCCCACGACTTCGGAAAGGGTCGTGCCGTGTACATCAGCGGCGTGCCGTACAGCTTTGCCAACAGCCGTACCCTGTACCGTGCTATCCTGTGGAGCGCCCACAGTGAGGAAGAGCTGCATACATGGTTCAGCTCCAACTACAACGTGGAGGTGCACGCCTACGTCAAGAACGGCAAGTACTGCGTGGTGAACAACACCTACGAGCCGCAGGATACCACCGTTTACACCACCGGCGGCAGCAGCTTTGCGCTGCATCTGGACGCAAACGAGATCAAGTGGTATGAGATCTAAGTTCTCCTTTTCATAAACGAACACAACGGGCAGCTCTGTTACCAGAGCTGCCCGTTGTGTTTGCTGTATCTGCCGATAACTCAACCTGTGTCAATCGAACGCTGCAATGGAGATGGCTGGAAACGCAGAAATTCAGTAATGCGAGCGTAATAGACCTGCAGAAAAAAGAAACTGCCCGTGCGAGTATGCGTAAGATGGTGAAACACTTACTGAAAAAATTTAAGTATCCACCGGTGGCATATGATACGGCAATCAGCACGGTCATTAGCCAGTGTGAGATGTGAACTGACAACATGGTAGTATGAATTGTATGAAATGTCGTTGATTTGTGCTTGACAATCGGATTCCTTTTCTGTAAAATGATTTTAGAAAATACTATTATTGAAAATACGAAAGGCTGTTTTATGGGCAAGATGATCTTAGATGACCTCCGCAAGCGTCTGGAACGTCTGGACGAAGACGCAGATCTGATGATCGACAATAACGACCGCTATCAGATGGTGATCGTAGGCGGCAGTGCGTTTATTTTGCTGGGCAAGCTGACCCGCGCTACTCATGACATTGATGCCTTGAGTGTTCCGAAAGAACTGTATAGCTTGCTCGGCAAGTACGACATCAACACCGATGTGGAAGCTTACATCGACAATTTCCCGTATAATTTCCAAGACCGGCTCCAGCCGCTGCCCTTTGGTGGCACAAAGGTGCAGTTCTACACACCCAGTCTGGAGGATTTGGTGATTGCAAAGCTCTGCTCGTTCCGGGATACTGACAAGGCAGACGTAGAGAGCGAAGCTGTGCGGAACTCTTTGGATTGGGACTTGCTGGAACACCTTGCAACGGATGAAGATGAACTGAAAGCCAGCATCTTGAACGATTGGCGGTATCGGGATTTTTATATCCGTTATCAGGAGTATGTGGAGAGGTGGAGACCATGCGAAAGCTGACATTTGAGGGCTTCTTGAAGCAGTATGTGGCAGAACTTTCCGGGGTGCAGACGGCAAGCGTCCATAAACTTGCAGCTTGTCTAAATGAAAATCCCCGCTTGAAAGAACCGCTGTTTCTCTATGCTTTGGCCTATGATAAAGTGGATTTATTGCTCCACTATACTGCAAACAGCACGGTCGTTGCGGAATATGAGCGGCTTTCTAATCGCTACTTGCTGGCGAAAATGCTGCTGCTCTTGGAAAAACAATCTCCTGAACTGCCTGTCTCTTATACACATCTGACGCTGCCGACGACTAGTCGAGTGTAGAT
>ENA-UAKM01000197-UAKM01000197.1-human-gut-metagenome-genome-assembly--contig:-NODE-197-length-9506-cov-3.735478_pt1 | contig 9506 bp, 5 predicted proteins | sample MGYA00243689_ERZ654446 | MGnify/ENA primary metagenome ERZ654446 (study PRJEB26926, sample SAMN06164519) | human gut metagenome | biome: ENVO:00009003; feature: ENVO:2100002; material: ENVO:00002003... | reverse complement strand
TCTCGGCCTTTTGCACCAGTTCGTTGGGAGCCGGGAAACCGAAATAGGCCTCGATCTTGCGGCAGGCGTCGATCGTGCCGTCCTCATCGTCGGCCTTGGCGGCCGCGATGGCCTTGTCGAACAGAGCGTCGATCTCGGCGGGAAGCTTGTCGGTCAGCGGGTTAAATGCCTTGGGTTCGGGTTTGTCCGCGCCGAACACCGACTGGTTGAGCTCCTTGCGGATCTCGCGCAGCTGGGTGTTGATCTTGGCCACGGCCTCCATGTTCACGCCGGTGTCGACACCCAGTTTGCCGCAGAACACGTGGATCAGCTCGATGGCCGGGGCACCCGTGCCTTCGGCGAAATACCAGCAGTTGGTATCGACGATATCGACGCCGGCCACGATGGCCGCGAGCACCGAAGCCAGGCCGTAGCCGGGGGTACAGTGGGTATGGAAATCGACCGGAATCGAGATGTTCTTCTTGAACAGCTTGACCAGCGTGGCGACGCGGCGCGGCGGGATCAGGCCCGACATGTCCTTGATGGTAATCATGTCGGCGCCCAGTGCGGCCATCTGTTTGGCCTTGTCGAGGAAATAGGCATCCGTGAAGACGGGCTGCGGCTGTTTCTTGCCCATCAGGCGCTGCATGAAGGAGGGTTCGGGATATTTCGGGTCGACCGTATAACATACGGCGCAGTCGGCGATGCCGCCGTACTGCTTGACGTATTTGATCGTCGATTTCACGTTGTCCACGTCGTTCAGGGCATCGAAGATACGCATGATGCCCAGCCCGCTTTCGATCGCGTTGCGGCAGAAGCCGTCGATCACGTCGTCGGGGTAAGGCGCGTAGCCGAACAGGTTACGGCCGCGCGAAAGCGCCGTGAGCTTCGACACCTTGCCCACAGCCTTGTAGATCGTCTCCAGGCGCGTCCACGGGTTCTCGTTGAGATAACGCATCACCGAGTCGGGTACGGCACCGCCCCAGACCTCCATCGCATAGAAATTTGCATCCTTGTAGAAGGGCAGGCAACGGTCTACCTGTGCCTGCGACATGCGCGTCGCGAACGAGGACTGCTGTCCGTCGCGCAACGTAAGGTCTCTGATTTTGAGATTTCTCGCCATTGTGATATTTTTGATTAAGGGTTCTTGTTGCCGCTTTTACTGTTATTCCAATAACAAAGATAATAAACAATTTGAAATTCCAACCATTTTACAGGGATTTTTCACAAAAAACACCGGAAACGGTTACTTTTCGTAAAAGCGCCCCACCCGGAAGCGCCCGGCGGGCTACGCCTGAATATCCTGCTCGGGGACGAACAACTGCTTGTACGACGTCCCGTCGAGGTACTTCTTCTTGAAGATATTGACGCAGAAGACGAACATCTCCAGCATCAGCGGCCCGAAAATCACGCCCATGAACCCGAAGAGCGACAGCCCGATGAAAACGCCGAAGATCGTCACCAGCGGATGCGTATCGGCCATCTTCTTCTGCATGATGAACCGCACGACGTTGTCCACGTGCGTCACGACCAGCCCGCCGTAGAGGAGCAGCCCGATGGCCGGCCCCCAGTCGCCCGTCAGCGCCATGTAGCCCGCAAGTGGCAGCCATATGAGCGCCGTCCCGAAGATGGGGATGATCGTTGCGAAACAGGTCAGCACGCCCCAGAACAGCGGGCTCGGGGCGTTGAAGACCAGGTAGCCCACGAACGCCACGACGCCCTGCACGACGGCCAGCAGGGGGATGCCGATGGCGTTCGAACGGACGATCATGTGCACCTCGCGCATGACGCTGCTGCCCACGTCCCGGTTGAAAGGCAGTATCTCGCGGCAGTACTCCTCCATGCGCAGGCCGCCGATGAGCATGAAATAGAGCACGAACAGCAGCACGATGATGTTGATGCCGAAATCCATGATGCTGCCCAGCACCCACTGCCCCAGCCGGGGGATCACGCCCACGAGCGACGTGATGTTCTTCTCCTGCCAGAGGTTGTATCCCGTCTTGTCGTGGATCAGCGCAGCGATGTGCTTGAGCGGCTCGACGACCGACTCGGGCGCGAGGGCGATGTCCTGCACCTGGTTGACGACCATCCAGACGATCAGGCTGATCGGCACCAGGAAACACAGCACCGCCTCGCCCAGCAGCAGCGACGCGGCCAGGCTGCGCCGCCATTTGCGGCAGGCCGTGAGGTAATGCATCTGCCGCCGGAGCAGCACGTAGATCGTCATGGCACCCAGCACCCCGCCCAGAAACGGGGTCAGCTCGATGAAGATCGTGACCCCCAGTCCGAGGATCAACACGAAAAGCGAATAACGCCAGTATAGTTCCTTGAAAGCCTGCATGCGAGTCAGCTGCACAAGGAACGTGCCGCACGTGCAAGGCAGTGCCCGTCAACAGGTTGAAAAATATTTGAACAAAATTTGCGGTGTTCTGTTGCGGCTGTGAAATATTTGGTTTAAATTTGTATAAGCAAATTATGGACGGCTTTATGGAAATAACGGTTTCCACCGGCACCCTGCATCACCGATACGGTGCGGGAGAAGGTATGCAAACCGGACATCGGCTATCGCCGGGCACGGCCTGCGATACGCAACAACGAGGGGTATCTCACACGCGGAGTATCCCTCGCAACTTTATACAAACCCCGGCATACCATGGATCTCAGAGCCTTCCCGAAAGGCTGCCGGGGGTTAAAATCCTGTGAAACTTCCGCCACCCCACCGGCGGGAGCGGAAAAATCCCCGATCTTAGTGCCGCGAACCACGACACCACGCTATGAAGAAACCGAAATATCCATTACACTCTTTTATTTACTAATCCATTAAAAAGTATGAGAAAACATTTACAACATTTCCTCATGACGGCCGCCCTGATCCTGTTCGGAGTGTCCGCCGCTGTCGCGCAATCGGCAGTTACGGGTAAAATCGTAGATGAGACCGGCGCACCGCTGATCGGTGCCTCTGTGACCGTACCCGGCACATCGCAGGGTGTCAGCACCGACGTCGACGGCAACTTCACGCTGAAGACCGATGCCAAGGAGATCGAGATCAGCTACGTGGGCTACGTCCCGACCAAAAAACCCGTCACGGGCCCGAACGCACGCCTGGGCATCATCCAGATGGAGCCCGACGCCGTGGCATTGCAGGATGTCATCGTCATGCAGTCGGTGGCCGTGCAGCGCAAAACCCCGGTAGCCGTATCGACGGTCAACGCCGAGGAGATCAGCTACAAACTCGGCGGGCAGGAGTTCCCCGAAATCCTGAAATCGACCCCGGGCGTCTACGTGACCAAGGACGGCGGCGGCTTCGGCGACTCGAAGATCAACATGCGCGGTTTCCAGGCGGCCAACGTGGCCGTAATGGTCAACGGCGTCCCCGTGAACGACATGGAGTGGGGGGGGGTATACTGGTCGAACTGGGCCGGCCTCTCGGACGTGACGCGCAGCATGCAGACCCAGCGCGGCCTGGGCGCCTCGAAAATCTCGTCGCCCTCGGTCGGCGGTTCGGTCAACATCGTGACCAACGGCATCGAGGCCAAGCAGGGCGGCACGTTCTCGTTCGGCGTAGGTAACGACGGCCTTTACAGCCTTTCGTTCAGCCTCTCGACGGGCCTCACGAAGAGCGGCTGGGCACTGTCGGTACTCGGCGCGAAGCGCTGGGGCGACGGTTACATCCAGGGAACCAACTTCGAAGGCTACAACTGGTTCGTCAACATCTCGAAGCGCATCAACGACCGCCACCAGTTGTCGCTGACCGCCTTCGGCGCCCCGCAGAAGCACGCGCAGCGCCATGCCCTCGACGACGGACTGAAGATCGAGGAGTGGCAGAAGGCCAAGAACTTCATGGGCGAAAAGGACATGTACCGCTACAACGCCGAGTACGGTTTCGACAAGAACGGCAGGCAGCGCTATTCGCACTTCAACGAATACCACAAGCCCCAGATCTCGCTGAACCACCAGTGGCAGATCGACTACAAGTCGTCGCTCTCGACGGCGCTCTACATGTCGATCGGACGCGGCAGCGGCTACTCGGGCCAGGGCCGCACCTCGGCAGACCGCAACATGTGGAAGGGTACCAACTACGGCGTGCTGAACACCACCTTCCGCAACCCCGACGGCACGTTCGCCTACGACAAGATCCAGGAGATGAACGCCGCCAGTCCCGACGGTTCGCGCATGATCATGTCGAAGAGCAACAACAACCACATGTGGTACGGGCTGCTCTCGACCTATACCAACCAAATCTCCAAGTCGCTCGAACTGTCGGCCGGTATCGACGTGCGCTACTACATCGGCGAACACAACAACGAGATCATCGACCTCTACGACGGTAAGTACTACATCGACGACGACAGCCGCAAGAACGTCAAGGCCGAGCAGAACGCCGCCGCAGCCGATCCCAACTGGAAATACCAGAAATTACAGGTCGGCGACAAGGTTTACCGCGACTACGACGGCCACGTACACCAGGAAGGCGTATTCGCCCAGCTGGAGTGGACGAAGAAAAACCTCAACGCCTTCGTATCGGGTTCGGTTTCCAACACCGGCTACTGGCGCTACGACCGCTTCTACTACGACGCCGCACACGCCGAGTCCGAGCACGTGAACTTCATCGGTTACACGGTCAAGGGAGGCGCCAACTACAACATCAACGAGAAACACAACGTGTTCGCCAACCTGGGCTACATCAGCCGCGCCCCGTTCTTCTCGGGCGGCGCATTCCTGCAGAGCACCACGAGCAACGCCAAGAACCCCGACCCGCTGAACGAAAAGGTCTTCTCGGCCGAGGTAGGCTACGGGTTCCGCTCGGGCATCCTTTCGGTCAACCTGAACGGTTACTACACGCTCTGGATGGACAAGTCGGTCGTACGTTCCAGCTCGATGGCCAACGGCGACTACGCCCGCGTGAACCTCTCGGGTGTGGACGCACGCCACATGGGCCTCGAACTGGACTTCGTACTGCGCCCCAACCGCTGGCTGGACGTGACCGGTATGCTTTCGCTGGGCGACTGGCAGTGGGACAGCGACTCGAAGGGCTACATCTACGACACGCAGGGGCAGCCCCTGACCAAGGCTTTGGACGGCACGGTCGCCTCGGGCATCATGGCTGAAGACCACGCATGGCTGAACCTGAAGCAGAAAGGCATCAAGGTCGGCGGTTCGGCACAGACCACCGGAGCCCTCGGCGTCACGGTACGCCCGATGAAGGGCCTGCGCGTCAGCGCCGACTGGAACGCCTACGGCAACAACTACGCCGACTTCTACATCGGTTCGCAGACCAGCCTGAGCGGTAACTCGACCGTCGACGTGAAAGACCCGTGGAAAATTCCGTGGGGACACCAGCTCGACCTCTCGGCCAGCTACGCCTTCAAGATCGGCAACGTACGCGCCACGATCTACGGCAACGTGAACAACGTCTACGACTACAACTACATCATGGACGCGCAGTGCGCCGCAGCCGACGAAGGTATCTGGCAGAACGTATATGCCGTAATGTACTCGTTCGGTCGCACCTATACCGTAAGACTGAAAATTAACTTCTAATTACAGCGAACCATATGAACAAGCATATTGTAAAATACCTTCTGGTCCTTGCGACGATAGCATTCGCGGGGGGGGGTTGTAATGTCGACGATTACAACGAGGAGTATCTGGACGGGTTCAACCCCGACAAGGAGATCACCGACGTCCAGGTGCTGAAATACACGATGACCGACGCCGACTACGCCAGCGTCGCGTCGAACGCCGCCAACAAGGCGATCGCCGAAGCCGCAGGGCCCGATGCAGTGGCAGCCCTGGCCGCCGTAGGCACTGCAAAATGTTTCTCCGAAGCCGCTTCCGCCACGACGTACCTGCCCGCATTCCTGGCTGCAGGTTACGACAGCTACCTCTCGAACGGCTCGACTGTCACCGTTACCTATAAGAATGCGACCAACCTCGCCGAAGAGGTTGTCAAACTCGCTGCGGCAGAGACCTACACCGTTTCGGGTGCCGATTACCAGTCGGTCTGGGGCGAGACTCCGGCTAACTATTTTACCCCCGAGAAACCGCTGGCCGGCTATGCCAACAAGATCCTGACGGGTGCTTATCCCGATGCGGAAGCAGGTGCGATCAAGGTCGTAGCCTATAACTACTCCGCTTCCGAACCCAATACGGGCGGCGGTGAAACTCCTGCTGCAACGAGTATCGACGAAACATTCGACGGAGGTCTCAATGCATGGCAGATCGTCAAAGGATCGAGCACCTCGACCTGGTCGCTGGATGACTACAACGGAGTGAAATCGGCGAAATGCTCTGCATTCAACACAACGGGCCCGCAGGATCTCTGGCTTATTTCCGAGAAAGTGAACCTTACGCTCGCCGACAACCCGCAACTTGCATTCGATGTAAAAATCTCCTACTGGACGCATGACGGTCTGAGCGTACTCGTATCCACCGATTACAATGGCGTCACCCCCGAGGAGGCGACCTGGATCGACCTGACGAACAATTTCACGTTCGACGGCTCGACCTCCGGCAAATGGTATACGGCAGGCATATGCGACATGAGCGCATATAAGGCCGAATCGGTCTACGTGGCATTCCGCTACCAGGGCAATGCGGCCGACAACAAGACCACGACCTATTATATCGACAATATTCAGTTGGGACAGGATGTAGTCACTGTCACGGACAACGACCTGTTCGAAGAGACGTTCGATGCCGACAACTTCGACAAATGGCAACTGGTAAAAGCCGCAGGCGAGGATAACAAACAGTGGGCAATAAAGAAATACTCTGAGAACCTCTATGCCCAGGTTTCGGCAAACGGGGCCGCCGGCGCTGTCGAATCATGGCTTGTAAGCAAAGATCCGATCACCGTTCCGGCGTTCGATGACGGCATGACGACATTCGGTTTCGACATCAAGATCGGATTCTGGAACGCCAACTGTCTCTCGATACTTATCTCGGAAAACTATACGGGCGACATGACCAAAGCCACCTGGACGGACATCACCGGGAATTTCACGATCCCCGAAGAGCCGGCAAGCGGCTATGGCAACGACTTCGAACCGTCCGGTCGCTTCTCGCTGTATAAATATGCGGGCAAAACGCTCCATTTTGCATTCAAATATGTGGGTGACGGTGCCAACCAGAAAACAACCACCTACCAGCTCGACAACATCAAGGTTTCGAGCATGAAGCGCGGCGTGGCGGTTTCAGCTGCCGCAGCCCTCGGCCAAACCCGGGCGGTAACACAGGAACGGTATGCGGTCTACACCTTCAACGGCACGTCGTGGGCGACAGCCGAAGCTACGACGATCGTCAATCCCGAGGACTACACACAGATGGGCGCCACCAACCCCAACTTCAGCTCGTCGTTCTCGCAGGACACCTATCTGCCCCTCTACCTGAAATACAAATTCCCGTATGCGATGCCCGAGGACGTCATGGATGTGGCTTACCATTTCTATGCTTCGGGATCGACCGTGCTCCAGGCCGACCGCTACACGTTCGACGGCTCGAACTGGATCAAGAACCTTACCTACGAGACGCTCGACGGCCCGTTCAAGAAGGTCAGCGGCAAGTGGAATTTCGACCCCAGCATGACGCTCGTCGTGGCCCCCGACCGCAGCGCTTACAGCAAGAGCTTCTACCAGGCTTGCGTGGACTGGGTGCTCCAGAACAAGGACGCCGCCTATACGACGGACAACCGCAGCGGCAGCCGCCTCACGGATGCGGAGTATTACAGCGGTTGCGCAGCAAGCTACACCAACCTGAACTGGCGTATCAACACGCTCCCGAAATATTATTGGAGCGAAGCCGGCGACGACGTATCGGCCTACGACAACTGGGGGTCGGACGACAAGGAAGCCATGCGCGCGTCGTTCCAGGCGTTCTACGACGAAGTCGAAAAGCGTTTCGGCGAGGTAATGTCGGCCGCCCTGGGCACGCTCTACCCCGATGTCAAGATGATCTCCGGCATCGACGTGATCTACACCGTACAGATGATGCTCTACACGCAGCACATCGGCTCGGGCACGGGCAAGGTGACGCACGCATTCGAGTTCAAGCTCGTCGACACCGGCAAGTTCGAATACGTACGCATGTACGCACTCTCGCCGGAGTATGAACTGATGAAGGACGCCAACTTCGAATAACGGAATCCGATCCAAAGCAAAGGGCCGCTCCTTAGAGCGGCCCTTTTTATTTTTCAATCATCGGACGGATCGGACCACGGGACAGGGAAAACCGCTGCAAAAGGGGAAGCCGACGATTCGTGCGGGCGGAGCGAACGGACTGCGGGTACGGCTATACGGACGGAGTACCCGGGTATGGTCTCGGGCTGCTACCCTACTATTTCGGGCAGCAGGCTGCGGCGCAGCAGGTCGCAGGTTGCGGCCGGCGCCGAATGGTCGAACAGCTGCCCGCGGATACCCAGCGCCGCTGCAGCAGCGATATTGGCCGGGCGGTCGTCGATAAAGAGCGTCTGCGCAGGATCGAGTCCGTAGCGGCCGAGCAGTCGCCGGTAGATTTCCGGCTCGGGTTTCACCACGCCCTCCTCGCAGGAGACCACCTCGCCGTCGAAAAGCCCGTAGACGGGGAACCGGCGCAGGAAGTCGATGAACTCGCGCGACATGTTCGAAAGCACGAACAACTTGTAGCCGGCGGCCTTCAGGTCGCGGACAAGCTGTTCGGTAGGCTTCACGGGTTCCTGCATGTCGATCGACAGGCGCAGGTACTCCTCGCATTTCGCACGCGGGCAGGCATTGACCCCGGAAAGGATGCCGGTCACCTCGTCGAGGGTCAGCACGCCCCGGTCGTAATCCTCCCAGAAAGCCGGCATGGGCTCCGAACGGATGAAACTGAAAAAGTCGTGGAATTCCTGCGTACACTTACTTCTATCGCGGGCAAAAAGTACTCCGCCCAGGTCGAAAACGATATTTTCCATGGGGCAAAGATAGCCATTTTTTCGTTTGGTTCATGATTTGCAGGCTGGCGCATAACAAAAACTCCGATTATGAACTATGGCATAAGCATCCTCTTCCGCGCCATTCCGCTTGCGATGGCAGCCTTCTGTTTCGCCTACGGCGCCTACGTTTTCGCCGCCGGCGACGACCCCTCGCGGCTCACGGCAGGCCCCGTGCTCTTTTTCCTGGGCTCGATCTGCGTCGCGCTTTACTGTACCGCCGCCACCATCATCCGCCAGATCATCGGCACCTATACCGCCGCCGCGAAATACCTTTTCCCGGCCATCGGCTATGCGGTCGCCGCCATGACGGTCATCTGCGGGCTTTTCATCATCCAGTCGCACATGACCGGGGCGTTCGTCACGGGGCATGTAATCTGCGGGCTGGGGTTCATCACAGCGTGCGTCTCGACGGCGGCCACCTCCTCGACGCGGTTCAGCCTGATCCCCGAGAACTCGGGCGACAGCACCTTCTCGGTCAACCCCGCAGGCTTCACCCGCGGGCAAAGTTCGCTGCTGATCTTCATCTGCCTCTTATACACATCTCCGAGCCCACGAGACTAGCGCTCATCTCGTATGC
>ENA-UAKM01000194-UAKM01000194.1-human-gut-metagenome-genome-assembly--contig:-NODE-194-length-9532-cov-4.228975_pt1 | contig 9532 bp, 6 predicted proteins | sample MGYA00243689_ERZ654446 | MGnify/ENA primary metagenome ERZ654446 (study PRJEB26926, sample SAMN06164519) | human gut metagenome | biome: ENVO:00009003; feature: ENVO:2100002; material: ENVO:00002003... | reverse complement strand
ATACGAGATGAGCGCTAGTCTCGTGGGCTCGGAGATGTGTATAAGAGACAGCCGACAAGTTCGCCCAGAACCCGGCCGCCTACCTGGGCTGAGACCTGATTCTCGTCCGTCCCCAATCTGCCGACATCGAATGACATCCGGCCGTCGGCGGGTTGGGGATTTTTGTTGAATGGTTGATTTACGGATTCCGATTCACGGACGAACGATAAGATTCCCCTCCCGCACTCCGGAGAGCGCGTCCCGCCCCGCTACAAACGTGCGCGTGACGACGCCGTTAAGCGTCATGCCATCGCAGGCGCAGATCGGATTGCGGCTTTCCAAAGCGGTAGCATCCACAACAAACCGTTCGTACGGGCGAATAATCGCCAAATCGGCCCGCAATACCGGCGTTATATCGCCACGATCGTCAAGTCCCACAAGCCGTGCGGTGTTGCACGACATCCACCGCACGACGTCGGCCAAACTCAAGCCGCGCCGCATCGCACCCGTCAACACCGCGCGGAATCCGACCTGCAGACTGGAAACGCCACCCCACGCGGTGGCGAGCGTGCCGGCTTTCATATCCGCGCTGGCCGGGGAATGATCGGTGACGACATCATCCAACGTGCCGTCGGCAAGCCCCGCCCATAGCGCGTCCTGCTCATGCAGATCACGAATCGGCGGACAGCATTTGACCGCGGTGGCGTTGTCGGGAATATGGTCGCAATCCAACGTGAGGTAATGCGGACAGGTCTCCGCGCTGACCGGCAGTCCTTCGGCCTTCGCCCGCCGCAGCACGTCCACGCTCAGACCGCTGGACACGTGCAGAATATGCGTGCGGCAGCCGGTGCGTGCCACCAGCCGTACGATCTTGCGCACCGCGTTCGCCTCGCATTCGGCCGGGCGCGATGCCGCGTTCAACAGTGTTCGCAACAGTCGGGGATTTTGTTGCCGCGTTAGTCGCCCATTTCGCTGGTTTGGCACCGTTTCTTCTATGCCGAATCCGCTCGATATGCGATGTTGATTGTGTGGGGTAAGCTGTTTTTGCCATGGTCGGTCATCTCCTGATGGTGGGTCGCGTTGCCAAGAGGCGCCGCCATTGCCTGTGATGGATGCATTTCAGTGCTTACGGCATCTGAAATTCTTCATTCGTCGTGACAGTTGTCGGTGGCCAAACCTGGTGAAACCCGGAAAGCAAGGGGTAGCATCGTCAGGAGAGCGGATGCGCCGCGTGAGAATGTACTGCAGGGAAGGGCGATGAGCGTGACTTCTGGAATTATGCTTTCAGACAATATGGGGGCTTCGAAGGACGCCATGGACGAGGAAGGCAATGCTGCCGCGGACCTCGGCCTGGTGGCGCGCATCCGGGAATCCTTCGATTCGCTGACTGCGACGGAACGTGAGGCCGCGCAGTTCATTCTGGGTCATCTGACCGACGTGCTGGTCTGCAATTCCGTGGAATTGTCGCAGTTGAGCGGCATCTCGCAGCCGACGCTCAGCCGCCTGTACCGCAAGCTCGGCTATGCGAACGCGGGCGAATTCAGACGTGACGTGCGTCGCGTCCATCGTCCTGGCTCTCCGGAGCTTTCACGGCACACCCAGTGCGACGATTTGGTCGCCGACCATCTGCGCCGTGACGAGGAAAGCCTGAAACGCACGTTTGAAGGCATCGACCGCGCGCAACTGTCATCCGCATGCCAAGCCATGGCCACGGCCCCGCATGTGGCGGTGGTCGGGTACCGCAGCAGCTATCCCGTGGCGCTGCACATGCGCGAACAGCTGATGCGGCTACGCGGAAACGTTGATATTCTGCCGAATCCAGGCCAGTCCATAGCCGAAGATCTGGTTGATTATGCGGCAGGCGACGTAATCGTCATCATCGGCGTGGGCCGGCGTCTTCCCTTCTTCTCGCGGCTCATCGACGTGATGCTTGAGCGCGGCCTGACCGTGGTGGTGATTGGCGACATTTCGGCGCGCAACGCCGTCATCGGCCGTAACGTCGCCTTCTTCAAAGTGGTGCTGAACTCCCACGTGCTGACGAGCTTCACCGCGGCGTTCGCCCTGATCGCCCTGATGGTGGACGAAGTCGGAAAATGCCTCGTCGATACCGAAGACGAGGTGCACGCGCGTATCGAAGGCATCAACGATTGCTTCGATGCGCTCGATGAGCTTGAAGATTGATAGGGAAAATCTAGGCGCGGCACGTCCCGTTGGAACGGCGGTAAACGGAAGTGGAAGCGGGAATGGGAACGGAATGAATTCAAAACGAAACATGCTGGTGTACGACCGGTCCTCCACCGGATTGTGGGTGGCTTTGATCTTCCTCGTATCGCTGAATCTGCGGCCCGCCATCGCCGCCGTCGGGCCGGTCCTCGCCCAAATGGGAACCGACCTTGCGTGGGGTGAGGGCGTGCAGGGCGTATTGACGGCGATTCCGCTGATCGCCTTCGCCGCGGTCAGCCCGCTGGTCACGTTCCTTGCACGCCGCATCGGCATCGACATGTCGATTCTGCTGGCCCTGCTGTGCATCGCGGCGGGCGACGCCATCCGCTCGTTCGGCGGTGGCGTCGGCATCTGGCTGGGCACGGTGGTGTTCGCTTCCGCCATCGCCGTCGGCAACGTTCTGGTTCCGGTGATCGCAAAACGTGACTACGCCGGCCATGTCGCGATGGCGACCGGCGTCTATTCCGGTTGCATCACCGCCGGCAGCGCCACCGCAGGTTTGCTGTCCGCGCCGCTTGCGCAGATGTGGGGCGGTTGGCGCGCGTCGCTCGCCTTCTGGAGTGTGCCGCCGCTGGTTGTCGCCGCGCTGTGGGCGTTGCGTATCCTGCACAATCGCAAAGTCGTTATCGCTTCCGCCGGCGGCACCATTGAAACCAGCGATACTGGCGATATCGATGATATTGGCGATCGCAGCACGACGGCCAACGCACAAAACCCACATTCCGCACAGCGACCGGCATGTTCCACGCAATCGTCGCATGGCGTGTTCGCCCGCGTGCTGCGCCGTCCGATGACGTGGTACGTGACGGCCTTCATGGGGCTGCAATCATCCGCCTTCTACACCATGTCCAACTGGATGCCGTCCATCTCCGCATCCATCGGCTACGACGCCTCCACCGCCGGCGTGCATCTGTTCATCTTCCAAGGCATCGGCATCCTTTCCGGCTTGGTCATTCCTAAGCTCATGAACGTGCGCGGCAACCAGGTCTGCGCGGCGCTCACCGCCAGCGCTCCCATGCTGATCGCCGGCCTTGGCATGCTGCTGTTGCCTCACCTCATGCCGGTATGGGCGTTCGTCGGTGGTTGCGCGCAGGGCGCTTCGCTGGTAGTGGCGCTCGCACTGATCGCGTTGCGCGGCCGTGACAGCGCCGAAACCGTGGTGCTGTCGGGCGTCGCGCAAGCGATCGGGTATCTCATCGCGTCGTTTGGACCTTTGCTGTTTGGCGTGCTTGTCGAAGCCACGGGCGGACGGCAGGTGTCGTTGACGGTATTCACGTTCATAGCATTCCTCCAGTGCGTCGTCGCGGTTCTTGCCGGCAAGCCGGACGAAAGTGCTCCGGCTGCCGCAGCTCCTTCCACAATATGACTGTTTCGCATATCGCGAAGCCGCAAGCGTCCGCAGAGGGAAGTACCGTTAGCCGTATGACAAGCCCTAAGACTGACGGTACTATGCATCTGCTCGATCCTGCTCCCTTCGGACGTATCCTTCCGGCCATGGTCACCCCCATGAAGGCTGACGGAGCCGTAGATTTCGAAGCCGCGCAACAGCTGGCGAGGCAGCTCGTGGCGGATGGTGCCGACGGTCTTGTGGTCAACGGCACCACCGGCGAATCTCCGACCACCCACATGGAGGAGAAGGTCGAGCTGGTTCAGGCCGTCAAGGAAGTCGTGGACGTGCCGGTCATTTCCGGCGCCGGTTCCAACGACACCGCGCACACCGTGCGCATGGTGGAGCAGACCCAGGAGGCGGGCGCCGACGCGGTGCTCGTGGTCGCCCCGTATTACTCCCGTCCGTCGCAGGAAGGCGTGTTCCGCCACTACAAGGCGGTCAACGATTCCGCGGACAAGCCGATCATCGTCTACGATGTGCCGGGCCGTACCGGACTGCACATCCAGCTGGAAACCTACCGTCGTATGGCCGAACTCGACCACGTCAAGGCCGTCAAGGACGCCACCGGCGACATCGCAGGCGCGGTGCGCAAGCGCATGGAGACCGGTCTGACCTGGTATTCGGGCGATGACGGCCTGTTCCTGCCGTTCCTGTCCGTCGGCGCCGTCGGCATCATCTCTGTGATCGCACACGCGGCCGCCGGTCCGATGCGTGACCTCGCCAACGCGTTCGATCGTGGCGATATCCACGAGGCGCAGCGCATCTCCGTGCAGCTGGCGCCGCTCGTCGAAGCGATGAACGGCAATGGCTTCCAGGCCGTGATGGCCAAGGCCTCGCTGAAGGTGCGTGGAATCCTCGACTCCACCGAAATGCGCCTGCCGAACGTCGGTCCGGGCGAAGCGGAACTCGTGCGCGCGGAAAAGGGCATGCGCGCCGCGGGACTGCTGTGAACCGAATCGCATGATGCGACTGGCCTGTCGCGCATGAACGCCGGCAGGCACCCAAATTCCTCGTTTCCGCATAGGCGGAGACAATTAGTAATAGAAATCCAACTAGGAAATGGCTACAGAAGAAACCACAAAGACAACAACACACAAGCGCGGCAGCAAGGCTGCCAAGCGCACTGAAACCGCAGTCAAGGCATCCAAGACCACCAAGGCCGCGAAGTCCGAGAAGACCGCCACCAAGAAGGCCAAGTCCTCCACCCGCAGCCGTGGCAACGGTGGCTCGCGCAACGGCGGCTCCCGTGGATCCCGTGGCGGCAACGGTTCGAACCGTCGCCCGTCGCATTCCGCGCCGCAATCCACCGCGCCGCAGCAGGACGAGGTGCTGATCGCCCCGCCGAAGTACCGCAAGGGCTCCATGCGCATCGTGCCGCTCGGCGGTCTGGGTGAGATCGGCCGCAACATGAACGTGGTCGAATACAACGGGCATATCCTGCTCATCGACTGCGGCGTGCTCTTCCCGGAAGAGGAGCAGCCGGGCGTGGACCTCATCCTGCCTGACTTCCACTACATCAAGGACCGTCTCGACAAGGTCGAGGCGCTCGTGCTCACCCACGGCCACGAAGACCACATCGGTGGCGTGCCGTACCTGCTCAAGCTCCGCCCGGACATTCCGCTGATCGGCTCCAAGCTCACCCTCGCCTTCGTTGAGGCCAAGTGCAAGGAACACCGCATCAACCCGACGCTCGTCGAGGTCAAGGGACGCGACAAGCTCAAGGTCGGCCCGTTCAACCTGGAATTCGTGAACGTCACGCACTCCATTCCGGACGCGCTCGCCGTGTTCGTGCAGACCCCCGCCGGCTCTCTCATCGACACCGGCGACATCAAGCTCGACCAGCTGCCGCTCGACCACCGCATCACCGATCTGGTGGAATTCGGCAAGCTCGGCGAAAAGGGCGTGGACCTCCTGATGATGGACTCCACCAACGCCGAGGTCCCGGGCTTCGTCAAGCCGGAGACCTCCATCGGTCCGGCGCTCGACCAGGCGTTCGCACAGGCCACTCGCAAGATCATCGTGGCCAGCTTCTCCAGCCACGTGCACCGCGTGCAGCAGGTCGTCGACGCGGCCCACAAGTACGGCCGCAAGGTCGTGTTCGTCGGCCGTTCGATGGTGCGCAACATGTCCATCGCCGCCGACCTCGGCTACCTGCACATCCCCGAAGGCACCGTCGTGGACCTGAAGCAGGCCAACGACATTCAGGACGACAAGCTCGTCTTCATGTGCACCGGTTCCCAGGGCGAACCGATGGCCGCACTCGGCCGCATCGCCGACGGCAACCATCGTGACATCACCATCAACGAGTTCGACACGGTGATCCTCGCCAGCTCCCTGATCCCAGGCAACGAGCATGGCGTCTACAAGGTCATCAACAAGCTCGTGCAGCTCGGAGCCCGCGTGGTCAACCGAGACAACGCCGCCGTGCACGTCTCCGGCCACTGCAACGAAGGCGAACTGCTGTACATGTACAACATCGTCAAGCCGAAGTGCGCCATGCCTATCCACGGCGAAAACCGCCACTTGGTGGCCAACGGCATGATCGCCGTCAAGACCGGCGTCGATCCGCAGAACGTCGTGCTGGCCGAAGACGGCGACGTCGTCGACCTGTACCACGGCCAGGCCGCGGTCGTTGGCTCCGTGCCGTGCGGCTACGTCTACGTCGATGGCGATTCCGTCGGCGAACTGACCGACGAAGAACTCGAGAAGCGCCGCATCCTCGGCACCGAAGGCTTCGTGTCCAGCTTCGTGGTCGTCGACACCGAAACCGCGGATGTTATCACCGGCCCGAAGATCTACCTCAACGCGGTCGCGGAAGACGAAAGCGAGTTCGACAAGGTCCGTCACCAGATCGTCGAGCAGCTGCAGGACGCGATGATGCAGGGCACGCGCGACACCTACAAGCTGCAGCAGATCATGCGACGCACGCTCGGCGGCTGGGTGGCACGACAGCTGCACCGCAAGCCGATGATCGTCCCCGTCGTCGCCGACATCGCGCAGGACGTGGACGACGCGATGGGACTGAACGCCGCGAAATAAGCCGTAAATTTACCATAAATTGAATCAAGGCGACGTGATCGGCACAACTGATCGCGCCGCCTTCTGTTACCAGAAAGAAGGAGTGACATGCCAGGAGCAAACCTCACCCGAATCGAAGCGGAAGAACGCAAAAGCATCATCGCCGCGCCAATCCATTACACGGTCAAGCTTGACCTGACCCGCGGAGCCAAGGATTTCGGCTCCGAAACCACCATCACCTTCGACGCGAAGCCGGGGGAGTCAAGCTTCCTTGACCTCATCGCCAACGAAGTCAGCGAAATCACCCTCAACGGTGAAACCCTCGACCCGGCTGAAGCGTACGTGGACAGCCGCATCGAGCTGAAGGGCCTCAAGGAGCACAACGAGGTTACCGTCAAGGCGATGTGCCAGTACTCCAACACCGGCGAAGGCCTGCACCGCAGCGTCGACCCGTCCGACGGCAACGTCTACCTGTATACCCAGTTCGAAGTGCCGGACGCCCGCCGTGTCTACGCCGTGTTCGACCAGCCTGATCTGAAGGCCGTGTTCGACTTCTCCGTGCTCGCCGCCAAATCCTGGATCGTCACGTCCAACATGCCCACCTCCTCCGTGACCGACAACGAAACCGTCACCGAGGAAGGCACGCTCGGCGATCACGCCGCCGAAACCACCAAGCTGTGGGTGTTCGAGCTGACCCCGACCATGAGCTCCTACCTCACCGCCATCTGCGCCGGACCGTACGCCGAATGGCACACCGAATACGCCAATGAGGACGGCCGCACCGTGCCGATGGCCATGTACTGCCGCCAGGCGCTCGCCAAGGCCTTCAGCAAGGACGTCGACTACCTGTTCGACATCACCAAGAAAGGCTTCGCCTTCTACGCCAAGACCTGGGGCGTGCCGTACCCGTACGCCAAGTTCGACCAGATCTACGTGCCGGAATACAACGCCGGCGCCATGGAGAACATCGGCATGGTCACCATCCGCGACCAGTACGTGTTCGAATCCAAGGTCACCGACGCCTATGCGGAACGCCGTGTGGTCACCGTGCTGCACGAGCTCGCCCACATGTGGTTCGGCGACTACGTGACCATGAAGTGGTGGAACGACCTGTGGCTCAACGAATCCTTCGCCGAGTTCACGTCCACCCTCGCCACCGCCGAAGCCACCGAATGGAAGGACGCCTGGGCAACCTTCAGCTCCGGCGAAAAGAGCTGGGCGTTGAATCAGGACCAGCTGAGCACCACCCACCCGATCGTCGCCCCGATCAACGACCTCAACGACACCTACGTCAACTTCGACGGCATCACCTACGCCAAGGGCGCCTCCGTGCTGAAGCAGCTCGTGTACTACGTGGGCCGTGAGAAGTTCTTCAAGGGCATCAACAACTACCTCAACAAGCACGCCTACTCCAACGCCACCCTCGCCGACCTGCTCGCCGAACTGGAACTCACTTCCGGCCGCGACCTGAAGGCGTGGAGCGCCCAGTGGCTTGAGGAATCCGGCATCAACACCATCGCCACCGAAGTCGAAGAGAACGAGGACGGCACCATCAAGCGTCTCGCCCTGCGCCAGACCGCTCCGGCCGAGCATCCCGTGCTGCGCGCCCACCGTCTCGCCGTCGGCTTCTACAACGAGGATCCGGAAACCGGCAAGATCGTGCGCACCGACCGTTTCGAACTGGACGTCGACGGCGAACTGACGGTCGTCGACGCGGCCGCGGGCAAGGCACGTCCGTCGCTGATTCTGGTGAACGACGACGACCTGACCTACACGAAGCTGCGTTTCGACGACAAGAGCCTCGCATTCGCGACAAGCAACCTGTACCGCTTCGACGACGCGCTCGCCCGTTCCGTGATCTGGCTCGCCCTGTGGGACATGACCCGCGACGGCGAACTGCCGGCACGCCAGTTCATCGACACCTCGCTGGCCGCGCTCGCCACCGAACACGAGTCCACCACCTTCCGTTACGCGCTGGCACAGGTCAGCACCACCGCATGGCATTACACCGCTTCGGCAGAGCGTGCCGAGATCGTGAAGCATGTGGCCGCCGAACTGTTCAAGCTGGCGGGTCAGGCCAAGGCCGGCTCCGACGAACAGTTCCAGCTCGTCACCGCCTACCTGGGCTACGGCGAGCCGGGCGACGAGGCGTTCGTCGCCAACGCGAAGGGCCTGCTCGACGGTTCCGTGGCATTCGACGGTCTGGAAATCGACAACAACTTCCGCTGGACCATCATCAACGCGCTGAGCACCGTCAACGCGATCGACCAGGCGGGAATCGACGCCGAACTGGCCAAGCGCGAAACCACCGAGAACCGTGAGTTCGCCTATGGCGCACGCGCCGTGGCCGGTACCGCCGAAGCGAAGGCATGGGCTTGGAACGAGGCCCTGCACAACGACGAGCTGACCAACATGCAGCTTGAGGCTGTGGCCGGTGGCTTCGCTGCCACCCCGCGCGCCGACTTGGCCGAACCGTACGCCGAGAAGTATTTCGAGGTCGCCGACTGGATTTGGGAGCACAAGACCTTCCACATGGCGGAAGCGCTGCTCGAAGGCCTGTATCCGGGCTATGCCGATCCGGCGAAGCTCGTGGAGCTGGGCGACGCCTGGCTCGCCTCCCATAAGGACGCGGACAACGCCTTGCAGCGCATTGTGCGTGGCAACGTCGAGGCTTCTCACCGCACGCTGAAAGTGCGCGACTTCAACGCCGCGCTCTGATAGCAGGGGCGACAGGAACGTTCCCGCTTAAGAGCCGTCATGTCGTCGCACGACTTTGATTTTGGGTGCGATTTTCAAAGTCATGCGACGGGCATATCGGCATTTATGCCCCCTAATCCTCGTTTTCCGCTTGAAAATAAGGATTAGGGGGCATTTTGCGTCGAAGGCTGTCGCACGACTTTGATTTTGGAGGCATTTTTCAAA
>ENA-UAKM01000186-UAKM01000186.1-human-gut-metagenome-genome-assembly--contig:-NODE-186-length-9688-cov-3.371432_pt1 | contig 9688 bp, 8 predicted proteins | sample MGYA00243689_ERZ654446 | MGnify/ENA primary metagenome ERZ654446 (study PRJEB26926, sample SAMN06164519) | human gut metagenome | biome: ENVO:00009003; feature: ENVO:2100002; material: ENVO:00002003... | reverse complement strand
GGGGACGGGTCGGTCGATTTCGTGCCTGGGGAACTCTCCTTCGGGGAGGTGGCTGCAAGCCGTATCGCCACTTACGTACGATTCCGCAGGGTCCGGTTCGCGCACGAAGAGGTCGGTCTGCCCTTCTGCCTGCGGGATTCGGAAACCGGCCGATTGCTGGCTACCGACCGCCATTTGGTCGATGAGCGGAACGATACGCTGATCGTCCGATTCGCAGCTTCCTGCACGTATGCCGAGGAGCCGGCCCCGGCTGGAATGGGAACGGTCAGCGGTGTGCTCGACTATTTCAACGGCAATTATATGTTGCGAATTACCAATCGTCTGATGGAATTCCCTTGATTTCCGCGTTTCGATGCGAGGGTTTGCGACGCACCCGATAGAGTTTATGCCTAAATTGTTGCTCATACTCCGTTTTTATCGCTCGGCGATGCTGTTTTTCTGCGGGGCCGTGAGCGTGGCGTTGGCCTGGCTCGTGACCGGATACGGTCCGTCGGTCGTGCCGTTGTGCCTTGCGGGGAAAATGGTCATCTATCCGGTCTATCTGTATGTTTGGATCATACCGCGTTATAACGATGAGTTCGACTATTACCGCAATCTGGGGGTTCGACGACGTATGCTGTTGGGTGCGAGTTGCGGCATAGACTTGCTGGCGTGTTATATGCTGCTGATATTCGTATCCCTTGTACTGTATGAACCCCTCTGAAAAACATATTCTTGAAATAGATTCGGTCGAGTTGTCGTTCGGTGATCGGGTGATTCTTTCGAGTGTATATCTTGCCGTCGAAACCGGCGGAGCAACGGCATTGCTGGGACGCAATGGCAGTGGAAAAAGCTGCCTGATGAAGATACTCTGCGGAGCGTTGCGCCCCGGATTCCGATCGATGCGCATCGACGGCAAATGGTACGATCGTTTCGGAAGCAGCCAGGTGCGTTATCTTCCGCAGCAGGGGTTTACCCCCGGGTGGCTGACTGTGGAGGCGGTTTTGCGGGACTTCGGTCTGGAGTGGGATGACCTGACGGTCTGGTTTCCGATATTCGGGAAGTTGCGGAAGGCGAAAATCCGAACCCTTTCCGGCGGGGAGCGGCGTATTTTGGAGTGTTTCGTTATTCTGCGCAGCCGGAGCCTTTTCGCAGTGCTCGACGAACCTTTTTCACAAGTCGCGCCATTGCATGTTGTAACTTTGAAAGCTTTGATTCGGGCGGAAAAACGAAATAAAGGCATCCTGCTTACCGATCACATGTATCGCCATGTAACCGACGTGGCGGACCGGCTCTATGTGTTGGCAAACGGACAGACCTATCTGACACAGGGGGACGAAGACCTTGTGCGTTACGGTTATTTGAACCATTTGTAGTATTGACGGGAGGGCTTTCTTGCTGCCGGAGTTTTCGATAAACCGGTCTTGTTTCCGGTTTTCAACCGCGTTTTGAAGGGATCCTGCTTCGGACGTGTCCAAATAAATTTGGCACTCCTCCCGGCTTGCACTATCTTTGCAGCGGTAAATTCCGGTTTGGAGAAGGTCGTGTCGCGTATCGTCGTCGGCCGAAAATCTTCGCACCTTAAACAACAAGACTTATGGCAGGATCGAACTTTGTAGATTACGTGAAAATATTCGCCCGTTCCGGACACGGCGGCAGCGGGTCGGCGCATTTCCGCCGCGAGAAATTCGTCGAATTCGGCGGACCGGACGGCGGCGACGGCGGTCGCGGAGGACATATCATCCTGCGCGGCGACAGCCAGTACTGGACGCTGATTCACCTTAAGTACCAGCGTCACCAGTTCGCGGAGGACGGCGAAGGCGGTTCCGGGGCCCGCTCTTCGGGTAAGAACGGCAAGGACATCGTTATCCCCGTACCGTTGGGAACGGTCGCCAGACGGGTGCTCGAGGACGGTACGACGGAATATGCCGGAGAGGTGACCGCCGACGGCGAAGAGCTCGTCCTGCTCAAGGGCGGCCGGGGCGGACTGGGAAACTGGCATTTCAAGACCTCGACCAACCAGGCTCCGCGTTATGCGCAGCCCGGTGAGGATCGTCAGGAGGGAACTTTCATTCTCGAATTGAAGGTGTTGGCCGACGTAGGATTGGTGGGGTTCCCGAATGCGGGCAAAAGCACGCTTCTTTCGGTCGTTTCCGCCGCAAAGCCCAAGATCGCCAACTATGCCTTCACGACGCTCGAACCCAACCTGGGTATCGTCGAGTGCCGCGATCACCATTCGTTCGTCATGGCCGATATACCGGGCATCATCGAAGGAGCTCACGAAGGCAAGGGATTGGGAACCCGTTTCCTGCGCCATATCGAACGCAATTCGGTGCTCCTCTTTATGATTCCCGCCGACAGCGACGACATCCGCAAGGATTACGCGGTCCTGTTGGGCGAATTGACCCAGTATAATCCGGAATTGCTCGACAAGGAGCGCCTGCTGGCCATCACCAAATGCGATATGCTCGACGAGGAACTGACCGAAGAGATGAAAAGCCATCTGCCCGAGGGGGTTCCTTCGGTCTTCATTTCCTCGATATCGGGTATGAACATTCCCCGGCTCAAGGATATGCTCTGGGAGGCGTTGCAAAAATAAGATAAAGTATAAAAGCCCGCTTGGGGAACATATAATTATACAAAAGCCTCGTATTCTTTTCGGAATACGAGGCTTTGTCTTTCGGTCCGAAACGACGGGAACCGGAGTGTCGGAAGCGCGGCTATCGCCGGATTTTCCGACTGTATCGTTTGCGGGGTCGGCTTTACAGGGCCAGCGGTTCGTATTGCAGTCCCCAGGCATCCGCTACCTGCTTGTAAACGACTTTCCCTTCGACGACGTTCAACCCTAACTCCAGTTCGTGATTCTCCTTGCAGGCGCGACGCCAACCCTTGTCCGCCAGTTGGATGGCGTACGGCAGCGTTGCGTTCGTAAGTCCGAGCGTCGAGGTGTAGGGCACCGCACCGGGGATGTTGGCGACACAGTAGTGCAGAATGCCATCGACGAAGTAGGTCGGCTCCTCATGGGTCGTCGGCCGCGAGGTTTCGAAGCAGCCGCCCTGATCGATGGCCACATCGACCAGAACCGATCCAGGCTCCATATCCTTAAGCATGTCGCGCGTCACGAGTTTCGGGGCTTTCGCACCGGGAATCAGCACCGAGCCGATCACCAGGTCGGCGGTCTTGAGCTCTTCGCGGATGTTGTATTCCGACGACATAAGCGTTTTTACGTTTTGGGGCATCACGTCCGTCAGGTAGGCCAGACGCTTGAGGGAGATGTCGCAGATCGTCACGTCGGCACCCAGGCCGGCCGCCATACGTGCCGCCGCCGTGCCTACGACACCGGCTCCGATCACGAATACCTTGGCGGGCTTCACGCCCGGCATGCCGCCCAGCAGCTTCCCTTTTCCGCCGTGCGGTTTTTCGAGGAAGTAACAACCCTCCTGCGTCGCCATACGCCCTGCGACTTCCGACATGGGAATCAGCAGAGGCAGCGAACGGTCGGATGCTTCGACGGTTTCGTAAGCGCAGCAGATCGCACCACTTTCGACCATTGCCCGGGTCAGCGGTTCGCTGCTGGCGAAGTGAAAATAGGTGAATACCAGTTGTCCTTGGCGGATGAGTTTGTATTCAGGCTCTATCGGCTCCTTGACCTTGATGATCATTTCGGCTTTGGCATAGACCTCTTCGATGGTAGGCAGCAGTTCGGCGCCTGCGGCGACGTAGTCTTTGTCCGGGAATCCGCTGTTTGCACCGGCAGTCGCCTGCACATACACTTTATGCCCACGTTTGGTAAGCTCTTTGGCTCCGGACGGGGTGAGCGAAACCCGGTTTTCGTTGTTTTTAATCTCTTTTGGAATACCGATAATCATAAGTCGAGTCGTTTTTAAATTTTTCGGACTCAATTTATGGAAAATCCGTTGAATTGCCAAATTATTCCCGAAAAAATCGAACCGATATTAAAATTTGTAAGATATGGAGGCGTAAAAGGTCCGGGGATACGCATACAGATAACGGGTGTCCAGCGGTCGGTAAACATACGTGTCTGCGGTCCGGATACGGCGTACGCGGGGAGATTCGTAGCCGCTGAAGAGTTGGTCCCTGTCGTTGAGAAGGTTGCGTACCGAGAGCATCAGAGTCAGACGCGAGGCGTTGAAATAAAACGATTTGAAAAGCGTGACATTCAACGTAAACGCATCCCCGAGCCGTTCCTGGCGGGTAAACAGTTCGAAGGCTTCCGGCGATTCGGCCAGTTGCCGGGCGATGCGCGACGTGCGTCGTACCAGCGACGGTTCGACGAACCGATTCCCGGTCCATGCGGCCTCCGCCTGTACGCCCCAGCCTTTCGGACCGTAATAGTTGAGTCCCGCGAAACCCGTCAGTTGGGGCGTGTTGCCGACCGAACAGTCGCCCATGTAGCTCGCGGCGTTGCGGTCCAGCACCTCGTTGTTCGCGTCGGCATAGACCGTGACGACGGGATTGTCCGCATAGCGGTAACGTCCGGCGCTGGCTGCCAGCGTGAGGTTCCAGCGGTATGCCAGCCGGATCAGGGCGGTCGCTTCCGCGCCGTAGCGAAGCGTTCCGATGCCGGCGGCCGCCATGTCGCTGTATGTTGCGTAGAAATCGTCGTAGTAGTGCCGCACCTGCATGCCGTCCGCAGTGCGGACGACGAAGAGCGTCGCCCGAAAGCGCACATTGCGCCCGGACCAGGTGTAGTTCAGTTCAGCTCCGTACCGTTTCTCCTCGGTCGGATCCTCCACCGGTCGGTTGTTGTATTCGAGGTTCAGGAAAAGGTCGTCTCCGTCGGGTGTCCGCGATGAGGCGTAAACCGTCATTTCCAGATGATGCCGTACCGAGAAGGAGTAGCCTGCCGAGGCGCGGAACAGGTAGGGCGCGAAATGCAGCGCCCGCGATTTTCCGAAGGATTTATTGCCGGCGAAAAGCTCTTTTTCGTAGTGTCCCCGGCGGAATACGGAGGCGGCTCCGACCTCGGCTGCGATAAAAGCCCGCAGGCGGTCGGCACGGTATTCGAGTGAACCTCCGGCGCCGATTTCATTGCGCCGCAAGTCGTAGTCGTAGCCGAAGCGATCGCCTTCGCGGATGATCCGATCGGGATGACGCAGATCGTTCTGGAGTTTGTTGCCATAGACGCCGTCGTCGATCAGGTAATAGTCGCGATCGACGAAATAACTGCGCCCCATCAAATCCCTCATCTGTTTGTAGAATCGGGAGTCCGTCCGGGCCGCCCGGATGCCGTAGCGTACCGTCAGTCGTTCGCTGATTCGGGTGATGCCCTCCGCGAGGAGCTGCATATTGGCGATGCGCTCCACACGGTCCTCCATGAGATAGGTCGCGCTGCCGTCCTTGCTGTTTCTGTTTTGCCGGTAAAATTCGTCCCAGTCGATTTGGGTGTAGCGGACATCGTTCGCCCGCCAGATATTTTCCATTTCGAGCCGGGTTACGGGGTCCGTCTGGTAGCCGGGCATCCAGCGGTAGTAGTCCGGCATCGGGCTCGGAGCGTCGTACCATGCCAGCGAACTGTAACGCCTGATGCCCGTTTCCGCCGTGAAGGTCGCTGCGAGCGAAGTCGCATCCGTCAGGCGGATCCGGTATGCGGCTGCGGCCAGAGGAACCGCTTCGCGTCGGATGCGCCCGCTGCGCACTTTTCCGTCCTGATAGCCCCACGAAGGGTTGTAGAGGGGATTTCCCGTCAGGTCGAAGGCTTCCCGGGTCGATGAGGTGCGCAGGCTTCGCATCGAAACCGGTACGACGGTCAGCAACGAGAAGAGATGCCTGTCTCCGAATCTTTTGGATAGAAGTATCGCTGCATTCAGCGAATTGCTGAATACGCCGTCGGCATAAAGGTCCCGTCCCGTGCGGCCCTGTACGGTCGCCGCAAGGTCCCAGTTCCGGCCGAGGTTTTCGGCGATGGTCAGGCGGAGCCCCATCAGGTAGTTGCGGCCGGAGAATTGGAGTGCCGCATTGCGCTCCGGGAGCAGTGGCTCTTCGGAGGTTCGGTATTCGGCGTCCAGAGTCGTCGGTAAATGCCATCCGTTCATCGGCTCTCCGTACTTTTGGGGATACAAGGCATTCATCGACGGAATGTAGCGCGACGGCAGCCGGATGCCGTTCAGCGACATCCGGTCGGGCCGGTACGGTTCTCCGCGGCGGTTGTAGGCCACGAATGAGAATTTGAAGTCCGTGGCGTCCCGGAACAGGTCGCCCGTACTTTGGATCGCTCGGTAGAAGAGCGACGAATCGGTGTCGATCATCGGGCTGTAAGGCTCTTCGTAACCGTTCTGAAAGGGATAATACTCTTCGTCCCGCAGATTGTCTTCCGGGGTTTGGGCCCGGAGCGGGAAACAACCGATCAGGCCGATGACAACGAAGAGTAAATATCTCATTTGGGTCGTGGTATGATACAAATATACCCAAATAATGAAAAAATCGGACGCTTGGGTCCGATTTATCTTCAAGTCCGTCCGAGATATGGCTCCCGTTTTGATTCCGCCCCCCTGTATCCCTGACGAAATGGCGGATTCCGGCAGACAGTCGCCGAGCTGGGTTCTTAATATCGACGCAATCAAAATCAGTATCTAAATACTTTTGTTTTTATTAGTTTGCCTGTTTGGTCATAGTATTTCCATTCGCCGTATTCCCACGTAAAGTCTGACTGAGAACTTATTTCCCACAACAAAATTCCTTCACTTTCGATTACCCCGTTAGGATAATAGGATATATGATAACATCGATAAGGTAATACAAACTCTTCACCATCCGAGAGAATAGGTTGAGTATTAGGACCAAAATCTTTTTGTATTGCCACTAAATATCCCTTATCATGAAAAAAATACCAAGTACCTATTTCTTTCCCATCTTTATATTCCCCAAAAGATATTAATGCACCTTTACCAGAAAAGTACTTGAAAACTCCAGATCTTTTACCATTTATATAATACAATTCAAAAATAGTTCCTTCGTCTATTTTCTCCCTCCAAAAACCTTCTTTCTGCCCATTCGCATTATATTGATTGATTGGAACGTCGTAGTCTATTTGAGCCGATGCAAAAAAAGAAAACAACAAAAATACTCCGGTTAAAATAATCTTATTTTTCATCCTACTTCAAACTTATTTAAGTTAAGAAAACCCTGACAAACTTTATTTTAACTCGGCCGAGCGCGAGTATATTGGACGAAGTCAAATATACGAAAAAACAGCGAGCCGAAACCGCTTTCGGAGGGTTTTTCCGAAGAAAATGATCGAAAGAATCAGGCGCCCATGCCGAACGAGGACGATATGAGCGAATGCCCTACCCTCTCTCCCTTTTACAGAATCAGGCGGGCGATCCAGGCACAGGCTTCGGCATCGGCCAGCGCATGATGGTGATCCCGCAAATCGAAACCGCAGCGGGCTGCGACGGTTTGAAGCTGATGATTCGGTAATTCCCGGCCGAAAACCCGACGAGACGCCCGGCACGTGCAGAAAAAACGATAATCGGGATAAGCCATGCCGTATTGCCGGAAGGCTGCTTTCAGACAACCTTCATCGAAAGGACTGTTATGGGCTACCAACGGCAAACCCGCCAACTCCGGAGAGATGTCGGCCCAAACCTCCGGAAAGGGAGCCGCGTGCGCCGTATCCCGATACGTCAGACCGTGTATGCGGGTATTCCAGGAGCTGTAATAGTCGGGGTAAGGCCGGATCAGGCGATAGATCTTCTCCCTGATGTCCCCGTTCTCCACCCGGACCAGCCCCACGCTGCAAATACTGGTGCGTTCTCTGTTGGCCGTTTCAAAATCGATCGCGACGAAATCCTTCATAAGACGGTGAAAATATCATCACAGGTCCGCTGTGCGACATCTGCAAAAGTACGAAAACAATCCGGAACCGTCAAGCGGGGTCACCCCTTTCGGAAACGGCACGCGGCCCCATATCGGATCGAATTGCATTCGGCTTGGGAGAAATCCGGTTTTATGACTATTTTTGCAACATATCCGGGCAACTCGGCGGTCTGTAAAAAAATCCGCACGTTCCGTTAATGCAATACGGAACGTACGGATGAATAGAACAGGAAGGCCCTCATGCGATCCGGGACGTTCCACCACAAAATGAGTTCGGGAATGATGAAATTCAGAATCGGCTACGGCTACGACGTACACGCCCTCGGCGAAGGGCTGCCCCTGATCCTCGGCGGGGTAGAAATCGAGCATGCGAAAGGCTGCATCGCCCATTCGGACGGGGATGTGGTACTGCACGCGATCAGCGACGCCCTGTTGGGTGCTGCGGCCCTGGGTGACATCGGCCTGCACTTTCCCGACACCTCGGACGAATTCAAAGGAGCCGACTCCAAGCTCCTGCTGGCACGCTGTGTGGAACTGCTCCGGGAGAAAGGTTACGCTGTGGGCAACGTAGATTGCACGATCTCGATGCAGCGGCCCAAACTGCGCCCCCATATCGACCGGATGCGCGAAACGATCGCCCGCACGATCGGAATCGACACCGACGCGGTTTCCGTCAAAGCGACCACGACTGAGCGGCTCGGTTTCGAAGGGCGCGAAGAGGGTGTTTCCGTCGCGGCGGTCGCCCTGATTTACAGGGAATAGATGCAGCCCCCGACTACCCCGCTTCCGACATGGACGCTTTCCCGGGCTGCTTTTGCAAATCCGTCGTCGGGAAAATGATTTCTACGGGAGGCGGGCCGAACCACCCGACCTGCGTCGTTCCTCGATACCAAAGCACCGGCCGGCGGCAGAGTTTCTACTTCCGACCGATCCGAAATAATCGCCGCAGCCCAGGTTGGGCTGCGGCGATTATCGTTACTACCTTCTGAACCTCCGGTGCGCCCCCACAACACCTTCGCCGAATTCGGTCCGTCGATGCGAATACCGACTTTTCAGCAGGCTCTTGCAATGGAGTGACCGGAACAGAGCGGGTCGGGACAAACGGCCTCGGGGCGGTTCGCAAATCTACTCCTCGACGATCCGAATCGAGAGAATCAGATCGCCGGGACGGATGTCGTCGATCACGTCCACCCCTTCGATCACACGACCGAAACAAGTATGTACGCCGTCCAAATGCTGCGTATTTTCACGGTTCATGCAGATAAAGAACTGCGAGCCGCCCGTATCCTTGCCCCGATGGGCCATAGAGAGCACACCCCGGTCGTGGTATTGTCGTCCGGCGGATGTTTCGCAGGGAATGGTATATCCCGGTCCACCCGTACCGTCACCCCGAGGGCAGCCGCCCTGAATGACGAAATCGGGAATGACGCGATGGAACGTCAGTCCGTCATAAAACCGCTTCCCGGCCAAATTCACAAAATTCTCCACCGTGACAGGCGTTTCTTTCTCATAGAGCTCCGCCTTCATGTCGCCTTTTTCAGTCGAAATAATCGCGTATTTCATCGTAAATTCAATAAGTTAATATCCTCTCTCCCGCTCGCTCCGTCAGATTCGCAGCTTCTGCGAAATATCCCGGTTCCGGAATTTCCAGCGCACGACACGGAAGGCGGAACAGAAGTCGTTCATTTTCAAATTATACCGTTATTTACCTTTTCGGCAAATGCAATCGGCCAGATGATCGTCAATAAACCCCGCAGCCTGCAAGTGGGCATAGCAAATCGTGGTTCCGAAAAACTTGAATCCCCGCTTTTTCATATCCCGGCTCATGGCATCGGACTGAGGCCTGTCTCTTATACACATCTGACGCTGC
>ENA-UAKM01000181-UAKM01000181.1-human-gut-metagenome-genome-assembly--contig:-NODE-181-length-9830-cov-8.668951_pt1 | contig 9830 bp, 7 predicted proteins | sample MGYA00243689_ERZ654446 | MGnify/ENA primary metagenome ERZ654446 (study PRJEB26926, sample SAMN06164519) | human gut metagenome | biome: ENVO:00009003; feature: ENVO:2100002; material: ENVO:00002003... | reverse complement strand
GGCATATCCGCTTCTTTTCCATGCATTCCCCTTTCAAGGCAATGTCAGGATCGGAAGGCTTTCCGGACTCATCCAAGTTCAATTCTTCCGCCGTCACCAATTCCCCTTGGGCAAAAAGCACGGCGGATTGGACCGCCTGTTTCAGTTCCCGTACGTTTCCCGGCCAGTCATGGGCCAGCAACCGTTTCTTCGCCTCCGCATCGAAACCTTTTACCTGTCTGCCATGCTCTTGGTTGTAAAGTTCCCGGAAGAATTCAGCAAGCGGCAGGATGTCTTCCGGGCATTCCCTGAGCGGGGGTACTTTCACGGTGTACTCACTCAATCGGAAATACAGGTCCCGGCGGAAACGCCTTTCCGATATGGCTTCTTCCAGATTCTCGTTCGTTGCGGTGATGATGCGCACGTTGGCTTTCCTGTCTTTTGTGCCGCCGACAGGACGGTAACGCCTGTCCTGTATGGCGCAGAGCAGCATCTGCTGTACGCCGAGGGGAAGGTTGCCTATCTCATCCAGGAACAACGTTCCTCCCTCGGCTTCCGACCAATAGCCTTCCTTGCGCCCGACCGCCCCGGTAAAAGCCCCTTTTTCATGCCCAAACAAGGCGGAAGCGGCCAGACTTTCGGATAACAGCCCGCAGTCCACTGTCACGAACGGTTTGTCCGCACGGTCGCTTTGGGCATGTATCTTTTCAGCGATATGTTTCTTTCCTGTACCGTTCTCACCCCGAACCATCACGCAGATGTCGGCTTTGGCTAGGACGTGGAGACGTCCGAATACTTTCTGGTAGGCTTCGCTCTCCCTTATGAACAGGGGTTCCTCATGGAATGACTGCCTTTTCTGCAAGTCTTGGAGCATGGCGGGAAGCTGGCTGGTCAGCAGTTTCTTGGGGATATAGTCTTCCGCTCCGGATTTCATGGAACGCACGGCGGTAGGCACTTCCGCATAATCCGTCATGATGACGTAGGGATTGTGCTTCCCCTCGCGGCGCAGTTCTTCAAGCAACAGGATGCCGTCACCGTCAGGCAACCGGAGGTCGGCAAGCACGATGTCGTCATCTTCCAGCATTGAAAACAGTTTCCGGGCACCGGTGCAATCGGAGGTACTGACTGTCCGGTATCCGTTTTCTTCCAAAAAATTGCAGACATACCTGCTGTACACAAGGTTGTCTTCCACTACGATTATCTTTCCCATTTCTTCATCTCCTTTCTGGCGGCTTCTATGATGGTTTCTCCTTGTTCCAACACGGCACGGGCTGCATAGGCGACTTCTTCGTCCGAGTACGGTTCCTTGTGGATGGCTTCGTGCAACTTCTGCAAGGGGCGTTCCGTCCGTATCACCATCCATGAGCTCCTCAAATGGTGTACCCAGCTGTTCAAGGCTGTCAAGTCTTTCCTTTCGGATGCCTTCCGGACTTCCTCTATCTCTTTCTCCGTTTCGGCAATCAGCTGCTCCAATGTTTTCCGCTTGTCGCCGAAAGCCAACAGGGCGGAGAAGTCCGGCTGCCGGTTCCCTCTTTCACGGATGCAGTGCCGTGTCGCCTCCATCAGTTCGTCTATGGAAAACGGCTTGGGAAGCAATCCGGAAAATCCGGCTTCTTTCAGTTCCTCCTCCGATACATAGCCGGCCGCAGTAGCTGCCACGATGGGAAGTTCACGGGAATTGCCGATGTCGGACATGCGCAGCAGTTCCAGAATCTCGTAGCCGTTCGCTTCCGGCATTCTCAAGTCTGTTATCAACAGGTCATAATCCTTGCTCCGTATCCTGTCGGTCAGCTCGGCCAACGTAAGGCAGTTGTCGCATGAAACGCCACATTGAAGGTACATCTCGCGCATCAGGCGGAGCGTCACCGGGTCGTTGTCTATGGCCAGCACGGAACATCCGGCCAGTGAAGGACGGACATCCATTGACTTCTCTTCTTCCGGTACTTCTTCGGCTTTCGGCAGCGGCAGGACAACGGTGAAGCGGCTTCCTATGCCAGGTTTGCTCTGTACGGAAGCAGAACCCTGCATCAGCTGTACGAGATTGGTCACAATGGCAAGGCCCAGCCCGAAGCCGTCCTGAGTCACAGCATTGCCCAGACGTTCGAAGGGGGCGAAAATCTGTTCCTGCTTTTCTTCCGGGATGCCCGTCCCGGTATCCTGCACGTACAGGATGAAGTTGCCGTCCTTATAGTCCGTGCAGAGTGTAATGCGACCGCTGCGGGTAAACTTGACCGCATTGGAGAGCAGGTTGCTTCCGATGCGCAATATGCGCTCCTTATCGCCTCCCAGCACTTCTGTCGTCTGGTTGTCAGTCACGAATTCGATTCCTTTGGCTTCAGCCAAAGGGGCGAACTCCGTTTCCAACACAGTTGCTATTGACTCGGAGCGGAATGGACGGATATGCAGCTTTTCTTTATGGATCTCCAGCCTGAAAAATTCCAGCAGCTCGGTGGTCATGGAAGCCATGCGGCTGGCAGATTCACGCACGGTTAATATGTGGCGTACCCGGTCTTCCAGGGCTTCATCCCGGAGCAGGAGTTCTGCATTGCCGCTTATCGCCGTCAGGGCCGTGCGCATTTCATGGCTGACAGTCTGCATCAGGTTGTGACGGAATTGCAGCAATTGCCGGTTCTTCTCATTGCTCGCCTGCAATTCGCCGATAAGTTCTTCGCGTTTCTTTTTTTCGCCATGATTGCGGCGGATTTCCCGGTGGATGGCGATGTGGAACAGGATTAAAAGGAGGATGGCGGTGGACAAGGTAGAGGTGAGCAGGAGCGTGGAACGGCTTTGCGCTTCCATTATCTTATGCTCACGCTGAAAGAAGGCTTCCTGCACTTGCCTGTCCAGATTCTTGATGAGGTGGTTCAGCCGGGCGTTCAATGCCAGATTGCGGGCGTACAGGCTGTCGGCACTGGTTTCCATATCCTCCGTCCCTTCCTGCTGCATGGCAATCAGGCTGTCACTGAATGCGTGCAGTTCTCCGGCGGAAGGCAAAACCCGGACGGTTTTCTTGGCGCCCAACGCTCCCAGTATATTGTCCCTTCTTTTCCTCACGGTGCGTATGCGGGTGGCACGTTCCGCCACTTTGGGCAGATGGTGGACAAGCAGACTGTCAGCAGCATCCTGTATCCCGATGGCTTCCACGACACGGAACAAGTGCATTTCCTTGTCGGCAAGCAGGTGCCGGAGCGTGTCTATCTGTTCGGGACGTACATGCTGCCTGCACCGGGGCTTCAAGGCCAGCAGCAGGCTGTCTGTGGACAGCCGTTTCTGGCGATAGTTTGCCGTATCTGCATTTTCTTGGCTGATCAGGCTCTCGCCCAGCAGGGAAAGCTCGGTGATGTGAAGGTGTGCGGCATGGATGTCATTCCGTACCGATTGCAGGTCATGCACTTCGAAATCTATCTCCCGCATCCGGCTACGCTCACGAAAGAGGATAACCACCATTCCGACTATGGCGGCCAGCAACAGGAAGTTCCCGGCATATATCTTTTGTGTCAAGGATACTTTCATTGCTAGTCATATTATCCGTAGTGCATTCTCTCATCAGAATGTGCTACCTCGTTTATGGGCAAAAATAGAAATTATCAACCACAATCCATGCGACCGGTTCAGAGTTTATGAATAATTATTTTTTTAGAACGATTCAAAACAAATTGAGCCGCACCATGACGGGTGTTTGATTGTAAAATAGTCATTGGGATTATGCAAGCGTAACGCAGGCATCCGAACGAACGGATATTACAACATCCGGCAAGAGTGCAGACAATGCAAAATGCACAGAGAGTCTGATAGACAATGCAACTACTTGCATACAGGTACAACAAAACAATGGCGACTACAACATTTGGGTTCATAGTTGCAGTCGCCATTTCACATGCAAAGGTTGTACCTGTGGTTCCCGAAAACTTACGATTTCTTTCCTGCTTCGGATACAGCTACAAAAATAGCCGTCCTGATTCCGGGCGGCTATTATAACTACTTGCAGGTAATTGCAGACAGTGCTTTTTAATATATCTGTCTACAAGGTGAGAAACAACAATCAATTGTCACTCGTCCCTCCATTATGGTTTCTGTTGTAAGAGGTTGTCACGACTGCCACATCACCGTATTGTCTTCCACTGACGGAACGGTTCAATGCGGAGACGGTCAAAGTGGTCACTTGTTGAGTACCTGCCACGTGCAAGGCCGTACCGACGGGCAAGGTCACATTGATGGGGTAAGTTCCCGTAGCCGTAGTGACACCTGCGCCGGCAATGCGGGCCAGAATCTCAATCAGGTAAGCGGTTATCCGACTGGTCCCGGACGAAGTGATTTCCGTTCCGATGTGATAAGTGAACGAGGCCGAACCAACGGTCATGTCACCCGATCCATACAGGTTGTCCCACAGGTCTTGTTCAAAGGCCAACGGCGTGCTTGTGGAGGAAGAAGTCACATCCGCTCCAAAGAGCAACGTATAGGAAGTGAACTGGTCGGCAAACACGATTACTTGTCCGCCTTCTACAGTATATTCTGCATCCACCCATTGCCCGTTCACGTATTTCTGTGCCGTGATGGATTGCGCCACTTCCGCATCCACATCGTAAGCCAATTCGATGGGACTTGAAAGCGTGGCGTTCGCATCGGTGCAAGCCACGCTTGTACCAATCAGCATGACGCTTTCGGCAGCACGGGAAGTGGCACGGGTATTGGCTTCGGCTTCATCCAGCGTGTAAAGCGGGGTAACCACGATGGAACTTCCCGCAGGCAATTCCGCCGTCTCGGGTACGGTGACAGCCACTGTGACCGCGCCCTCGTCATTGCCTTCGATGGTCTCTGAAGTCACGTTGGCCTCCGTATCGCCGTTGGCGGCTACTTCAATGGTCGTGCCTTCATTGGGCAATGACACGTTCCATACGACATTGGCTCCGCTTCCGCTTTCTGCAACGGTGACGGTTGTTTCCTTGGACTGTTTCCCCGGAGCGGAAGCCGTCAGGGTATAACTTCCGGCATCCACATCGTCAAAAGTGAACGTGCCATCTGCGCCGGTCTGTGTCGATTCGCCGTTCATGCTCACGGTAGCCGAAAGGCCGTTGCCGTCCATGCCGGTGACACGCCCGCTGATACTGTGCGATACGGACACCGTGGGCGGCGTCACGTTGCTGTAATCCGGATCATCGTCACTGCACCCTACGAAACTGGTGCACAAAGCCACACTAAGGAATGCGAACATTCCCCATCTTGATAGATTTCTAAGATTTTCCATTTCTAAAAATAATTAAACGATTAAATTAGGTTATTTTGAAATTCTGTATTCTAGTAGTTATATCCGTATTGTTTGTGTCTTCAATCAGGGTGGGTCTTGCCCAACAGGTTTAACTTGAAACACAGGCCACCTGTGAAATGTTTCCCATTCTGCAAGGTTGCCTGCAAAAAGAGGTGTTTCCACAACAAACAGTCTGCGCCGATGTTGATATCGTCACCGGTATATTCTATCGTTGCCCGAAGGTTTCTGGCAAAGGACGGGCGATAGGTGATACCGGCGGCTATGCCCCGCCATTTGGCATTGAAATCCGATGTAAAATAGCGGTAGGTCAAATGAAAACCAAATTCATTCCGCCTGTACATGACGTGTTTGCTGGCGGCTATATAATAATTCTGGAAGTAGTCGTTGACCGGATATTTGCCTTCGGCATAGGACTCGTTCACCTTGCTGCCGGGATCCTGGGTGCCTATGGCAATTGCAGGCCACCATTTGCCTTCTTTCAGCGGACGCACTTTCAGGTGAAAGTACCGGTCTTTCTTATTATGTCCGACATGGCCATCGTTGTCAATCCCCTTCAGTATGGTACAGACATACGCTATTTCTATCCAAGGGAAGGGGGTGATGGCCAGAAAATGGTTGGTCGTGTTGAATTTCTCTCCTTCATACTGGTAGGTGTCAGGAAGAAATTCCTGATTCAGGAAGAAGAAACCGATACGGGCTTCTCCCTCTGTCGCCATTTCCGCCGTGGGCACGTGGATCATGCCGGTAACGCCCGAATACTCTTGCGCCCTCAATATCGGAATGCAGCCCATCACGACAAGGAGGCCAATCAATAATCTTCTCATTTCCGCCCTCCTTCCTTTTCCGAGAAGTCCGGCTTCATGGTGTTGCTGCCCCATTGCAGGGCATTGCGGTCAAACCAGCCCTCGCGTTCGTTCTCCTCCGGGTCGGTCGTGTACATTTTGTTGGCATAGGCGTCACCTTCCATACTGTATGTCAGGCGGAAATTAGAAGCCGGACGGAAATTGACAGTGCGCCGTTTCCGCTTGTAAGGCGGTATCATCATCACCACCTTAAAACCGGCATTCTTGCCGCCCTCGTTGCTATACTCGCCGTACAATCCGACCGTACAGTGGTTGAAATGCCGCATGGCTTCAACTATGGCTCCATAATCTTCATAGAGGAAACGTCCGCCCCTTGCGCGGAACTGCGTATTCCATTTGTTCAGATAGACATCGGTGCCCAGCAAGGCGGTAATCCGTTTGGGGGTACTTGCTTCCCAGTCCACTGCCATTGAACAATAGCCGGTTAATCCAGCCTGCACTTCCAATGCCAACCAGCGGTTTACGACATACATCCCTTTCAAGTCCAATCCATACCGCTCCCTGCCGAACAAGCCGCCGCTTGCTTTCAGGAACCACCGGGATCGCCAATGCGCCTCTTTAGATAACACCGCCATGTTCAACCGTACTTTCTTGTATCGGTCGCCATAGTCGTTATACACCGGCACTAATGCCTGTGCTGCCGCCTGCCACCCCTTGCCCATGTTCCATTTCACACCGGGAGTCAGATTCAGCAAAATCTCATATATTTTCCCATTGTGAAACAAATCCCGGTAGTTGAAATCCGCCCCTACAAATATATCTACCTGACCAGCGGGTATGGACGGCTGTGCAATTATGGATGAATACCCATAAAAGACCAGCATGAATAGCAAAATGAACAGTTTCTTGCTTATTCTCTCGTAAGCTTTCATTTTTTCATATACGCTCGTAATTGTTTTATTGTTAATTGATGTCATAGTTCATATCCCGGTCATCTTTCATCTGATACCTTTTACCACATTTTCTACGAAACGCAAGTTTCTCTTCATCCTTTTAACCCAATGTGAGCCATCCTGATTTTACTCTAAGATGGCTCACATTGAAACGACACTCGCACAAAGTGCCTTTCAGTCTTTCACCAGAAAAGAGGTGAAAGGTTTATTTTTCCCAATCATTTATTCACACTTTCATTAGTCCAAATATAATCCTTCATGATAAAACTTTGTTTTAGCTTCCACCTTAGGTCAGTTTACAAGGAACTACACGCAGACCGTGAAACGGGCTGCTGACAACAAACGGCGGTATGCTCCCGGAGAGGGCAGCATACCGCCTGTTTTGTTGTCTAGGGTTTCCAAAGGGGTGCCCCCTTTGGCACACGACTTTGCTTGCAAAGTGTAGTGTGTTATACCTGCTGGCGTGGCTGACAGAGGAAACGGGGTGCGGTGCTTCTTGCACCCCGTTTGCTCCGGCAGGAAAACAGGCTGAATTTTTGCGAATGGGAATGAGCAAAAAATCGGCCTGTTTTCAGAGAACGGCGGCAGGTATATGAAAGCCCCCGTCCCTCGTCCTTCGCTCCGACTTGTGGACAAAGTGTCCCGAAGTGTGGCCACACTCCCGGAAAAGTAGCAGGACAGCAGGCAACCGTCAAGGCTGAAATGAACGGGTTTGCACCCGGCCTTGACCGCCGCCCGCCGTTCCGCTGAATGGGTGAACAAGGCGGCCAATCCTCAAAGTGCTTGACCGCTCTCTTTTTGATTTTGGAGCATTTCTTTTCCCAAAATTGAAATGGGCGGGGAAACCATTTTAGGGCTTTCCCGCCTTGATTACCCTTTAGCAAAGACGGGCGGGGCTGTCAACGGCGGCGCATGAAATGCGCCGTTCATCTTGACCGTTGACTGGCTCGGCTGGCTTTGCTATTTTCTCGATGAAAAACAATTTATTCGTATTTATTTCCATCATTGTCATAGTAAGCCACATGAATGGAATACTCTTTTTCTGGGTTTTTAATTGAGATAATATCCATATCATCTGTGTTGTATCTCAATGTATCTTGCACTTGTCCATTTATTGTATAAGTGATTTCAGCATACTCTGTTTTAGCACCATTAAACCAAATTAAATCATACCATTCTCCGTTTATTGCAACGCCACCGACAATAATCTCATCACTATTTCGGTTTGTTGATGTACTAAATTTGTAATCTCCATTTCCTGTTGGTTCAAAGATGGCAAGTGTAGATTTATTATCTGCACTATATGCTCCACTCACGATATAACCGCCAAGTTCCAGTTCTTTTGCGATAGTCCATTCATTCCCTTTTGAAATTGCGGTGTTCAATATGCTTTCTCTGCTGGTAATGGTATCTCCTTTGGGAGTTAAACTAAAGAAATATAAAAAAGCGGCAGCAACGCAAATAACAGTCGCTGAAATTATCAGTAACCACTTTTTCATAACCAATACCTCCATATAATCTGATTTATTATTCTCTTACTTGCGTCCCCGCTGCGGCTTTGGATTTTTCAGCAAATCCGATTTCTGTGCAATCTTTTTCAACCACTTCTTTTCTTCCTCTGACAGTTTCCCATAGTTCAGCTTGAGCCGCTTACAGATAAATGCCATAGCCGCCTGCTCCGGGTCGCTGTCCTCTCTGGTGGTTTCCTCTGCGGTCTGCAAAAAATCTTCCAGAGGATTGTCCTCCGGGACGCTGAAAAAATCGTCCTTATGCGCTTCCCGCAGGTCAAGAGCTATCTTGTTTATGTCTTGCTGTATCACATAGCGGCAAAAACTATCATCGTCAATATGGGCGGCGATAAGCTGTCTTAACTGCGGGTCGGACAAGCCGGGATTGTGCTGCTTCATAATCGTTGCACTCACAGCGTCCACTATGGCATTTGCACTCTGCACCTGTTTGCCAGCAATACCGTTCACATAGATTTCAAGGTCAGCCATCAGCCGGGGAAAATCCGGGTGTACCGCCAGTTCACACAAGAGGGAATTATCCACCCGCCCGCTTTTCAATAGTTCAATCATATCATTACTCAAACGCAGGTCTGCAAGATCGGCGTTTGGGTGATTTTTTGTTTGGGACAGCCCCAGCAGATAATCGGCGGTCACGCCGTAAAACTTCGCCAGCTTGATAATGGCATAGTGGCTGATGTCCTTGAAGTCCTTTGCTTCATAACTGCCCAGCGCAGACTTGGAGAGATTTACCTGTTCTTCAAGCTGCTCCAGCGTCAGCCCACGCTCCACACGCAGGTCTTTCAATCGTTCTTGTATGGATAGTTCCATGCTCCCCCTCCTTGTCTGCTTGATAGTCAAAAATATTTTTAGTTTTCTCGCAGATAATTCACTAACTCTTTTTCTAACAATTCATACATGGTATTCCGCAAAAATTTTACTTTGTCTTGCTCATGGGCATAGTACCAGACAGTTTCTTCGCCGGGGCGAAGTAGGAGTAAATCTCCGTCAGCCTCTTTCCAAAATTCGCCTAGTACACAATAATGCTCCTCGTGAATAGTTAGATTAAAGAGCTGGGATAAGCTGATACTCAAACCTGTAGATACATTAACTCCCTCAGTTATGAGAAAAAATTCCCGAACTTGTGTTGGGAGAATAAATCCTATTTTCTTTTCTATCTCTACAATCTTCTCCACAGTTGCAGCAGATTTTATTTCATCAGAGGAGTCCAAGACTTTTGCCAACATTTTTGAGAACTTAGGGTATTGAGTAAACCCTGTCTCTTATACACATCTGACGCTGCCGACGACTAGTCGAGTGTAGA
>ENA-UAKM01000155-UAKM01000155.1-human-gut-metagenome-genome-assembly--contig:-NODE-155-length-10395-cov-11.368472_pt1 | contig 10395 bp, 10 predicted proteins | sample MGYA00243689_ERZ654446 | MGnify/ENA primary metagenome ERZ654446 (study PRJEB26926, sample SAMN06164519) | human gut metagenome | biome: ENVO:00009003; feature: ENVO:2100002; material: ENVO:00002003... | reverse complement strand
CTCTACTGCGTCCTTCGGGTCGAAGCTGATGATATAATGGTGGGTCTTCACGTCCTCCCGCCCGCCGTTCTTGCCGTACTTGCGGTTGGCAATCAGGCAGGCCATAGCAAACGAAGATTCGCCGCACTCAAGGGTGTCGAGCAGGTACGAATCCCGCAGCTTGGGTCTGCCCTTCTCGTCCAGAATGGGCAGACCGGTGTACTCGTTGTGCTGAAAGGTGAGATAGCTTTCGGCGGCGGCATAGTTAGAGTTCTTCGAGCTTAAATGCTTGATGGTTGCCATACAGTTCACCAACCGTTTCTTCGGCTTTCAGCCGAAAGTTCGTGAGTGCGGACAGTTCCTCCAGAATTTGCGCCCGGAGCTGCTCGGTGTCTTTGCCGCCGGAGTTGAAGTGCCGTGCAAGCTGGTTGAGGTTGCTGCCTACCTTGCTGCACTGGGCAGACAAGGCAGCAAGCGCCGCCAGTGCATCCTCGCCGCCCTGCGCCACCACAACGGTGTGCTTGACGTTCACGCCGTACAGGACGCGGCGGACGAGTTCGGACTGGGTGAGGTGGAGTTCTTTGCAGGCGTATGCGATCCGCAGTTTTTCTTCTGCGGTCACCCTGACTTTGATGATGTGTGTCTTTCGTTTTCGCGGCGTGTCATTGCGGTTCTTCTTTGCGTGTACGTTCGGACTTTTCATTTCAGCCATATTCGACCTCCTGTGAAAATGATAAATGCCCGCTCCGGGATGGAGAGGGCTATGTAATGCGACACGCCGCATTCGCACCAACGGTGCGAAGCTAGAGCAGGGTTTGGGGAAGGCACTCCCCAACAAGGATGACTGAGTGGACAGCAATTTTTCAAGCATTGAAAATTTGTGGCCACAGGTCGATACTTGCTTTCGCCCTTTCCGTGCAACACTGAAAATTTCAGAAGTCGAACCGCAATGCACGTTGAAAATTTTGCAGAGCAAAACGTGTGAAAAGGCAAAGCCCCTGCTCATGGTCACCGTTCACACCGAACGCAGTTCCTGCCCCTGTTTTGCAGCGGCGTTGTCCGGCTCGCCCACAGAAAGCGTGAGGTCATGGCGCAGTATCTCGTTCAGACGGCTTATGTAAGATTCAAGGTACAGTATGAAGAAAGCCGGACGCAGTGCGGACACTACAACCTGCTTCTTTCAAGCACAAGAATAACACTTTGCGGTTGTGCGGTCAACAACCAAAAACAAATTTTGGAAGATTGAACAACTACATAAGATTTTATTTGTGAAAAAGAAAAATACCGCCCACGCAGCGCAGCGATGATTTTGTCGGGTGAAACGGCGGCAAAATAGATCGGGTGTGTTGCGGGGCGGTAAAAATCTTCATGGGGAATAAATCCTCGCCGTTCTGTACTTTTCTACAAAATTGGTGGGATTTGCGATAAAGGGTATCATGGATTGCGGAGCGCGTCAAGATGGTTTTGCAAATTTTATTGCAGTAAAGCAGTGATAGTAGGACTTATGTTTAACACACGGCAAGAAACAATTTCCGTTTCGCACATTGTAATGTTCGCAGAAAAAACTTATAATGCTTTTGAACCTGTAGGACACACAAAACGCAGAAAAGAGAGGGAATCATGAGAAAACTGTTCCTTTTGGAAGATGATTTGAGCCTGATCAGTGGGCTGACCTTTGCATTCAAGAAACAGGGCTTTGCACTGGATACAGCCCGGACGCTGGCAGAAGCCGAGGTGCTGTGGTCAGACAGAAAATATGACCTGCTGGTGCTGGATGTTTCCCTGCCGGATGGCTCTGGCTTCGATTTCTGCCAGAAGGTGCGGCGCACATCCAACGTGCCGATTCTGTTCCTGACCGCTTCGGATGAGGAAATGAATATCATCATGGGACTGGAACTGGGCGGGGATGATTACCTGACCAAGCCGTTCAAGCTGGGTGTCCTGTTGTCGCGGGTCAATGCACTGCTTCGCCGTGCAAATGCGTCCAGCGCAGGAGAACCCGTACTGGAATCGGGCGGCATCACCGTCCGGCTGTTGCAGGGGCAGGCATACAAAAACGGAATCTTGCTGGAACTGACCGGCGCAGAGTACAAGCTGCTCTGCTTCTTTATGCAGCATCCGAATGCCGTGCTATCCAAGGAACAAATTCTGGATGCACTGTGGGACTGCGATGGGGATTACATTGACAGCAGTGCCTTAACAGTGTACATCCGGCGGCTGCGGATGAAGATTGAGGACGACCCCGGCAAACCGCAGATGCTGCTGACTGTCCGCGGCATGGGCTATAAATGGAATGGGTAAAGGTGCCGTATGAAAGTATTCGCAAACCGGGAGATCCGAAATTTGTTCCAAGCCGTGCTGGCGGTCTGGGCGGTGGCATTGGCTCTCACGCAGGGCATCGTATGGCATACGACGCACGCATTCTCTTTCGGGTTACTGTTGGTTTTTCTTCTGCTGGGCGGCTGTCTCTGGGGCGTGCTTTTTCGCTATTTCCAAAGGCAGAGCGCGCTTCTGGAACAGGCAGTCCAGCAAATCCAAAGCTGTCTGGATGGCAACCCGGATGCACGACTGGACTGCGACCGGGAGGGAGAATTTTACCGTCTGTTTCACTCCGTTAATGCATTGGCGGCAGTTCTGAGCGCACACGCAGACAACGAGCAACGGGAGAAGCGTTTTTTGAAAAATACCATTGCAGATATTTCGCACCAGCTCAAAACACCGCTGGCGGCGTTGAATATCTACAACGGTCTGCTTCAGGACGAAGCTGTTTCGCCATCGGAGGTCAAAGAGTTTGCAGACCTGTCCGAACAGGAGTTGGACCGCATCGAAACGCTGGTGCAGAATCTGCTCAAAATCACCCGGCTGGATGCCGGTTCGGTCGTCTTGGAGAAGAAAAACGAAAATGTTGCTGAAATGGTGCAGGACATCGCGCGGCAGTATCACTATCGTGCAGAGCAGGAACAGAAAAAGCTTGTTCTGTCCGGCTCAGAGGCGGTTACACTTTGGTGCGACCGTGACTGGATGCAGGAAGCTGTGGACAATCTTGTAAAGAATGCCCTTGACCACACAAAGAGCGGAGATACGATTCAGGTAGAGTGGAATGCACTGCCGTCCATGGTTCAGATCAAAGTGCGCGACAACGGCAGCGGCATCCACCCGGAAGATTTGTACCATATCTTCAAACGGTTTTATCGCAGCCGCTTTTCACAGGATACACAGGGCATCGGGCTGGGTCTGCCGCTGGCAAAAGCCGTTGTGGAAGCCCATCACGGCACCATTGAAGTAGACAGCGAGCTGGGAAAGGGCACGACCTTTACTCTGAATTTTCCGATTCCTACAAAATTGTAGGCTGAGTGTAGGCTTGCAGTAAGGTTGACGTGTTATCCTTTTCTGCACAGACAGAGATCATCCGTCTGAATCGAAGGAACCTGCAAAGTGAGGGATACACTATGGAACTATTAGAAGTCAACCATCTCTGCAAGACCTACGGCAGCGGAGAAACTGCTGTCCATGCGCTGAAAGATGTTAGCTTTTCAGTGCCGAAAGGCGAATATGTCGCGGTCGTTGGCGAATCCGGCTCCGGCAAAAGCACCCTGCTCAACCTGATTGGCGGACTGGATACGCCGACTTCCGGCAAGGTGCTGATTGATGGCAAGGATGTTTTTGCCATGAAAGACCGGGAGCTGACGATCTTCCGCCGCCGCAATATCGGTTTTATCTTTCAGGCATTCAACCTCATCCCGGAACTGACCGTAGAACAGAACATCCTGTTCCCGGTGCTGCTGGACTACCAAAAGCCGGACAGGGCATATCTGGAAGAACTGCTGACCGTGCTGAATCTGAAAGACCGTCGGAAGCATCTGCCAAGCCAGCTTTCCGGTGGGCAGCAGCAACGGGTAGCCATCGGCCGCGCCCTGATGACCCGCCCTTCCCTGATTTTGGCGGATGAGCCGACCGGCAATCTGGACACCCAGAACACCAGCGAGGTCATTGCCCTGCTAAAAGAAACATCCCGGAAATACGAGCAGACCATCCTGATGATCACCCACAACCGCAGCATTGCGCAGACGGCAGACCGGGTGTTGCAGGTATCGGACGGCTGCCTGACCGATTTTGGGAGGTGCCGGGAATGAGCAGCACAGAAATGAAAAGCTATCTGAGCCTGATCCCGATTTCTGCCAAGGTACGCAGACGGCAGAACCGCATGACGATTTTGTGCATCGTCCTTGCGGTGTTTCTGGTCACGGCGGTGTTCAGTATGGCAGATATGGCGATTCGGATGGAAACCTCAAACCAGCTGAACAAAAACGGAAACTGGCATATCATGGTAAAGGACATCTCCCCTGAAACAGCCGCAGAGCTTGCCGCACAGGAGGATGTTGCTGCATTTTCGGCGTATAGCGACATCAACGCTTCCCTTACGGAAAACTACTTTGCCGGAGATAAACGTGCCGCACTGGTAGGAGCAGATGATGCAATCCTTCAAATCTTTCCGGGAATGCAGTGTAGCACTGCCCCGGCGGATGGCGAAGTGCTCGTGACAGCAAACATCCGGGATTGGCTGGATGTTACGGTCGGTACAGCGATTCCGCTGACGCTCCCGGATGGACAGACCATTTCGCTTACTGTCGCAGGTTTCAATGAGGATACCTCCGATGCGAACCAGTATGATGCTGTTGTGCTGGTGATGAACCGCAGTACATTTTCTCAGATTGCCGCACAGGTAGAAGAATCCTTTGAAACACAGTATTTCATCCAGTTCAAGCCACGTACCAATTTGCGGCAGTCCATTGTGAACATCGAAAACAAGTACGGAATTTCAGAAGAAAAAATCTCCGAAAATACTTACCTGATGGCGTTGAACGCAAGCAGCAACAACGATTATATTGTAGGCTTATATGCGGTAGCGGCTGTGTTGGCTGGCATGGTCGTCCTTGCCGGAATTTTTATGATCACAGGCAGCATCAACAGCAATGTAGCTCAGCGTACCAGCTATTATGGAATGCTGCGTTGTCTTGGGGCAGGAAAAAATCAGGTTCGGATGCTTGTCCGGCTGGAAGCTCTTTTCTGGTGTAAAACTGCTGTTCCAGCAGGATGTGTGCTGGGAATCGTTTCCACATGGGGATTGTGTTCCTTTCTGCGTGGATTTATCGGCGAGGAGTTCAGCTCTTTACCAGTGCTTGGCATCAGCCCGGTCGGTATTCTCTGTGGTTCCGCGCTGGGACTTATCACGGTTTGGTTCGCGGCATCTTCTCCGGCACGGCGGGCGGCAAAAGCTTCTCCGATCACAGCAGCAACTGGGAATGCGGTGGAAAATGCAGCGGATTCTCCGTGTCATGCTCGGTTGTTTGGAAGTCGTGCAGAGCTTTCTTTGGGCGTGAGCCATGCAACCTCGTCCAAAAAGAACTTGCTTCTGATGACAGGTTCCTTTGCGTTAAGCATTCTCCTGTTTTTGAGCTTTTCGGTTTTGCTTCGATGGGTTGGATTTGCGCTGAATCCGTTGCAGCCCTACACACCGGACTTATCGGTGGCTGAAACATCCGGGCAAAATGTCCTTGACCCGGTGCTGGTGGAGCAGCTGGAAGCTCTGCCGGAAGTCAAACACGCATTCGGGCGGATGTATTGCCCGCTCCCGGCGGAATATCAGGGAAAACAGGGGTCCATCGACCTGATTTCATACGATACGATACAGTTTGGCTGGGCGAAAAAAGACCTGATTGGCGGAACCCTTCCGCAGGAGCCGGAGGATGGCACATACCCTGTGCTGACGGTATTCGACAAAAGCAACTCCCTGACCGTGGGTGATACCATTCAGCTGGAGGATGCAAAGCTCACAGTCGTGGGTGTATTGAACGACAGCCCGTTCAGTAGTACCGATTCCCCGATTGTTATCTGCACCGAAGAAACCTTCCATCAGCTGACCGGGCAAAACCGCTATGCGGTGATCGATATTCAACTAAAAGATACCACAGCAGACGCAGCCATTGCACAAATACACACCCTGCTGAGCGACACGTTAAACAAGCAGGTTGTTTTTTCCAACCGAATCGAAGGAAATCGGATGATACAAAGCACCTACTGGGCGTTCCATCTGGTGGTCTATGCGTTTCTCATCGTGATTGCAGGAATCACCATTCTGAACATCGTCAACAGCATTTCCATGAGCGTGTCGGCACGAATGAAGCAGTATGGCATCCTGCGTGCCATCGGGATGGATGATGCACAGCTGAAACGCATGATCTCTGCCGAAGCTGGCACCTATGCGGTGTCCGGTCTTGTGGTGGGCATTGCGCTGGGTCTTGTGCTGAATCGGAAGCTGTATATCCTGCTCATCACCCATTATTTCGGTGCAGCGTGGCAGATGCCGTGGGGCTGTCTTGCCGTGATTGTCGTAGTCGTGCTGGCGGCTGTGGTGCTGGCAGTATATAACCCGGTCAGGCGAATCCTCATGCAGCCCATTACTGCAACCATCAGTGAATTATAAACCAGAACAACAGATGCCCACCAGCTTATGGCGAAAACCATAGGTCGGTGGGCATCGTGTTCTTTATAAGGGCTTAATCTTCCATTCTGCCGTGGTCACAGCCGAGGGAAAGATAATGCTCAATCTCTTCGCCCAGAACAAGCTGGGCGTATTCCAAGGGCTTGTTGTAGAGCAGCCAGTCCAGCTCCGCCCGCTGTGCCGGGGTGCTGCCGTACTCGTCCTCCACGGCGATGCAGTCGATGGCAAGAGTGGTGCCATCCTCGAACCGGGCTTCCACCCGGTTGGTGTCCATGTTGTAGCGGCAGGAAAGCAGTTTATTCATGGCGAACCTCATTTCTATATCAAACGGTGTCTGTTCGGATGTCCTAAACCCTGTCATAGAACCGGTGTGTCATGTAAGATTGTTGTTTGGATAAAACTGGAAGATTTTGCACAATAAATACCGTTGAAATCCAGCTTTTGGGGCTGTGCGAAACAGCTTGTTTTGCCGGGCTGATTTTGGCTCTGCACACTTTTGCACATTTTCTGCACATCGCAAGGATGGATAACAGGTGCAAAGACGTGCAAGCAATGCAAAGAATGCAATAGAATAACAACGGTAAAATAACGGCAATTCGATTAAAAGGACGATTTGCCGTCAAATGATGAAATGGACAAAATGTGCCATTCGGTTCCTACGAATCAGTAGGCCGGGGGTTCGAGTCCCTTCCATCGCACCAGAAAATGCCGTGAAATCGAAAGATTTCATGGCTTTTTTGTTTTGTAAGCCATGGGTGCACGGTTTCTGCACGGTTTTTGCACGGTCGGTGTTTTCCATGTCCGATGATGTAGGGCGCTGTATTGCATTGCAATCAGTGCCCTTTTTTGCATCAGGTGAGCAGGGCCAAGCGGAGCTTTGCCTTCATTTCCGGGTCGGCATCCTTGAGCAATTCCAAAAGAGCCGTCATGGAGATGGTGGGTTCGCCTGCGGCGGGTACAGCCTGCGGGCTGGGAGTGTCGGGCTTGGCATAGAAGCCGCTTTCAAACTTCTTGCCCAGCTCCACACGGGAGGACTGCTGGATATGGGCGTAGGTGTTCACCAGCATATCCGCACTGGCGTGTCCTGTGGTCCCCTGCACCGCCTTGATGTCACCGCCGGAGATCATCAACTGGTAGGTGGCACTGGAATGCCGCAGACCGTGGAACACGATGCGGGGGAACTCCGGGTGTGCGTCCTGCCATTTCAGGAACTTCTTGCGGATGAGCACCGGCTCCACCGCCAGACCGTTGGGCAGCCGTAGCAGCATCCCGCTGTTGCGGTACCGCTCCGGGTCGAGGGCTTCTTCCCTTTTCAGCCGTTCCAGCCACTGCTTCAGTTCCTCCCGCAAGGCAGCGGTCATAAAGATGGTGCGGCAGGAGGCTTCGGTCTTGGTGTCTTTCAGGATGAGGGAGGTCTTGCTGCCCTCCAGCTTGTCCGGGAAGATGCGGAGGATGCAGCCCTTGTCCACCTGTGCCAGCGTGTCCTTCTGCACCCGCTGCATGGAACGGTTGACGGTGAAGGTGCCCATGCCGTTGGCGGCATCAAAGTCGATGTCCTCCGGGGTCAGACCTGCCACCTCCCCTTCCCGCAGCGCACCCACCAGCGTCAGGTGCACCGCCAGATGCAGGATGGGGTCCTCCATGCTGTCCAGCGCTGCCCGCATCTCCTCCACCTCCCAGATGCTGCGCTCTTGGGTGGTCTTTTTGGGTGCTTCCACCGGGACGGGGCTTTTGATGAGGATGCCCCACTCCACCGCCAGCAGAAAGGAATTGTGCAGAAGCTGGTGGACCTCATGGAGGGTGGTGCCGGAGAGGGTGCGCTTCTGCTGCTTGGGCGAGAGGTCTCGCCGCTTGCCGCCCACATACTGCCCACAGGGGGTCTTGCTCAGGGTGTCGTACAGGGCTTCGATGTGGTAGGGCCGCAGCTTCTGCATCTGCATCTCCCCGATATAGGGGATGATGAGGTTCTGGATGAGCGCCAGATTGGACTGGTAGGTCTTGGGTGCCCACTTGTGCTTGCTGCACTGCTTGGGCAGCCAGTCCATCAGGAACTCTGCCACCGTCACCGAGGACGGGATCAGGAAATTGCCGGTCGCCAGTTCATGTTCGATCTGCTTCTGGCGTTTCACCGCCTCCTCTTTGGTGGGAAAGCTTTCCCATTTGTCGCAGCTCTTGCCGTGCTCGTCCTGATAGGTGTAGCGGACACTGTAAGAGCTGCCGCGTTTCGTGATATATGCCATAGATTTGCCTCCTTATCAAGCTGCCCGGTAGAGCCACAGATCGAAGCTGTCTTTCGGGATGCGGATGCTTCCGCCTGCCCGCAGGACACGGAACTCGGTGGTGCTGTTGCACAGGTTGTAGGCGGCACGCTGGCTGATGGCCAGCATCTGCGCGACCTCCTTTACCGTGTACACCAGCTTTGTGGTCTCAGGGCTGTTGGTCGGAGACTTGACGGCATTGGTTCGAGTGACCACCTCCATTGTAGCCGGATCAGAGTCCGACTGCAAGGACTTTTTCGTATAATCAAAAGATTTCACATTCTCGTACATTTCATTACACATAGGCGTTGCTCCTTACTTATCGTGGCGCATCGCAGGCTCCTGCGTGCGGTTCTCATAAAATCGAATGACCTCCGGCGGGATGCTGTCCAGCGTTTTCAGGGCGGCTTCATAGTCCTGTCGCAGCTTGGCATCCTCCAGACGCTTCAAGACGCTCCCTTCCTTCGCTTTGTCCAGCGAGGCAGAGAGCGCCCTGTTTTTCTCTTTCAGCTTTTCGTTTTCGGCGGCGGTCTTGGTGAAGGCTACGTTGTACTTTCGCAGCTGGTCCTTCATCCGTGCTACGTTGGGGATATAGCTGTCCAGCACCTTGCTGATCTCCGCCGCACGGCTCTTGCCGTTGAAGGGGGTGATACCCACCAGCAGGGCATCCAACTGCTCCTTCTGCTTGGTCAGCTGGGTCATCTCCTTGAAGATGCGGGGCGGGATGTGCTCCCGCCCCGTCTGGCTGGCGCTTTCGCCCCGTTCCAGCTCCGGGTACTGCTTGACCATGTGCTGCCAGAACTCGTCCTGCCACTTCACAAGGTTCTTGCGGTTGCCAATGATCTCTTTCGCGCTCAGCCGCCCGTCAGCGGTCAAGGGCACAAAACAGAGGTGCAGGTGGGGCGTTTTCTCATCCATGTGGACAACGGCAGAGAGAAAGGTATCCGGGCGCTGTCTGCCCTCCAAAAATTTCAGGGCGTACGCAAAGTACGCCCTGATCTCCCGGTTGGTCTTATCCTTGAAAAACTCCGGGCTGGCGGTGACAAGAGCTTCCACCACTCGCACACTGTCCTTGCGGACACGGCAGTGGGCGGCGGCTATCATGCGGTCGGCTTCTTCCCGGTACCTGCCCTGCGGCTGCACCAGATGAAGGTTGTAGCGGCTCCGGCTCGTGTCGATATCCGGGTTGCTGGCGTACTGCTCCTTGGTGCGCTCGTTGTGGGCTTCGATGGGGCTGATGGCAGGCCCCTTGTACTTTTTGAACCTTAAAATGCCGTATTGGGCTTTCATAGATCACGCTCCTTCTTGGGGTGTACAAAAAATCTGTACGGACTTCAAATAACCTGTACGGTTCGTACGACGTATGAACAAGCGAAATACAAACGATGATACGTTTTAATTTGATTCTGCTTGCCGTACAGATGCGTACAAGTACAGACCGTACAGGTTGTACGAACTTCTTCCGTAAAAAATGCACTTTTTACGGGCAGGGGTGGACAAGCGGTTCGATGCCTACAAAACCCCGCACCCTGCGGCCACCGGGCAGGTAGATGTTGTTGGTGGCTTCAAGGTTATAGCGGCGGTCATTCTGGCGCAGTTCCGCGCTGAAACGGATCGCCGATACGCTGTGGCAGGCGTTGTCCTCGCACCACTGCT
>ENA-UAKM01000143-UAKM01000143.1-human-gut-metagenome-genome-assembly--contig:-NODE-143-length-10683-cov-4.400263_pt1 | contig 10683 bp, 10 predicted proteins | sample MGYA00243689_ERZ654446 | MGnify/ENA primary metagenome ERZ654446 (study PRJEB26926, sample SAMN06164519) | human gut metagenome | biome: ENVO:00009003; feature: ENVO:2100002; material: ENVO:00002003... | reverse complement strand
GTGTTCGAACGGTCAAGAAAAGAGGAACGAACATGTCAATGAAGGACACGCTGAAGAAAGCCAAGATCGCGGCGATGAAAGCCAAGGACAAGGCCAAGCTCAACCCGATCAACCTGACGTTGGCGGACATCCAGAACCTGGAGATCGCCAACGGTCACGAAGCGACCGACGAGGAAGTGCTCAAGGTCATCCAGAAGGGCGTCAAGACCCGTCGTGAGACCGCCAAACTGTACGAAGACAAGGGACTGGCGGACAAGGCCGCTCCCGAAACCGCCGAGGCCGATTTCCTGGAAACCTTCCTGCCGGCGGCCGCCAGCGACGAGGACTACGCCAAAGCCGTCGCCGACGCCGTGGCAGAAGTGAACCCGGCCGGCCCCAAGGACATGGGTCACGTCGTCAAAGCCGCTCGTGCCGCGCTTGCCGGCAAAACCATCGATGGCGGCAAGCTGGCCGGTCTGGTCAAGGCCGAGCTCAACAAGTAATCGTCTACGAGCAGCGTCTCTTTCCGCGTACGAAAAGCGGGTCCAAACAACAAACGTTTGGACCCGCTTTTCATAAGGAACGCGAATGTGCTGGCTCAACGCTCGTGATGGTCGATATGGTCGGACACCACGTCGCCGATGGTCTGCACGATCTGCACGAGAATGACGCACAGGATTACGGCAACGGTCATCACGTCGTACTGGTAACGCTGGTAGCCGTAACGGATGGCGATATCGCCCAGGCCGCCCGCGCCGACGGTACCGGCCATGGCGGAGAAGCCGAACAGGGTGATGAACGTCAGTGCCGCACCGCGCACCAGCGATGGCAGGCTTTCGAACAGCAGCACCTTGAACACGATCTGCAGGTTGCTGGCACCGAAGCTTTGCGCGGCCTCCACCAGACTGCCGTCCACTTCGGCGAGCGACTGTTCCACCACGCGCGCCACGAACGGAGCCGCGGTGATGACCAGCGGCACGATGGCGCCCGGCACGCCGAGCGAGGTGCCGACAATCAGTCGGGTCAGCGGGATGATGGCCACCAGCAGAATGATGAACGGCACGGAACGCACGATGTTCACGATCCAGCCGAGCACGGTGTTGAGCGGTGCGTTCGGACGGATGCCCTTTTTCGCGGACGTGATGAGCAGCACGCCGACCGGCAGGCCGATCACATATGCCAGCAGCGTCGCCACAGCAGTCATGATGATCGTGTCACGCACGCCTTCGACCAGCAGTTCGCCATAATCGGCGATGAATTGCGAAACCACCTGTCCCATCTCACTTCACCTCTTTCTGGGCGGAATCATCGGCCGCCCCATTCTTCGCGCCATCCGCCGTTTCGTGCGTATGCCGATGGTTCGTCACCTTCGCGTCGGCGATCAAAGTCTTCAGAATGTCACTGTGCGGATCGGCGAACAGCGCTTCCGTATCGCCCATTTCCACAATGCGGCCTCCGTCTATCATGGCCACACGGTCGCAGATGTTGCGTGCCACGGACAGCGAATGCGTGATGACGACCAGCGTCACATTAAGTTCACGGTTGATGCGACGTAGCAGGTCGAGGATCTGCGCCGTCGTGGTGGAGTCGAGCGCGCTGGTGGCCTCATCGCACAGCATGATGGACGGATTGTTGGCCAACGCCCTTGCGATGGCCACGCGCTGCTGCTGGCCGCCGGACATCTGCTGCGTGTACTTTTTCGCCTGGTCGGCAAGTCCGACCAGTTCCAGTTTCTCCATGGCCTGGCGGCGGCGTTCCGCACGGTCCACGCCTCGGATTTCAAGGCCGAATTCCACGTTCTGCAACGCGGTCATGTGCGGGAACAGCGAGTAGGCCTGGAACACCATGGCCATGTCACGCTTGTTGACGGGCACGCCGGTCACGTCCTGGCCGCCGACGAGGATGCGTCCGGCCTGAATGTCTTCCAGCCCGGCCAGGGAGCGCAGCGCGGTGGATTTGCCGCAGCCGGAGCCGCCCAGCAGCACCACCATTTCGCCCGGATTGATTTCCAGGTTGAAATCGTCCAACGCCTTGACGGTCGAACCGGGGTAGATCTTGTCTACACCAAGCATCTGCACACCGCCGCCGCGCGCTTCGGAATCCTTGAGCACGGCCTTCGCCGCTTCGGTCACCACGTTGGGTTCGGTATCGGAGAACGCTTCCGAGGTATGGGCAACCACCGCCTTCTGTTCGGCGAGAGTCATGAGTTGTCACCTTCCTTGTTCCGACGCATCGCGCCGGAAATCAGATCGAGAGCCACCAGCAGAATCACGCCGAATAGCAGTGCCAGCAGCGACATTGCGGTGGAGATTTGCGAATTGGATTGGCCGAGCTGATACAGCGCGACCTGTAGGTTCATACGGCCGAGCAGTGAGGCGACGGTGTATTCGCCCAGCACCACGGCTATGGAGATGAACGATGCGGACAGGATCGACTGCCACAGGTTCGGAATGAGTACGCGGAAGAATACGCGCGGCCATGAAGCGCCGAGGGACCGTGAGGCCTCGCATAACGTCTTCACGTCGATGGAATTGAGTCCCACCGCAAGCGCGCGGAAGGCAAACGGCATGACCAGCACCACGTAGGCGAAGCACAGCCAGATCGGGTTGGTGCTCAGCACGTCGGCGGACAGCCAGCGGTAGATCGGTCCCAGGCCAACCACCAGCACGATGGCCGGAATGGTCAGCGGCAGCGTGGCCACCCATTCGATGGCGCGTTCCAGTCTGCGCGAGCGGATGTGCACGATCACCATGGTGGGCACGAGCAGCACGAGCATGATCAGCACGGTCACCACGCACAGCGCGAGCGAAGCGCCGAGGCCGCTCCACAGGGTGCTCAGGTCGGCGCCGAGCGCGCTGCCGTCGCCGGTGAAGATGGCGATCCACGGGTCGAAGCTCCATTTTCCGGACAACGGGTGTCGGATGGTGAACAGGAACATGGACACCAGCGGCACGAACAGGAACAGCAGCGTCACCGTGAGAATGATGGTTTTGACGATGCGTTGCTTGCCGAGTCTGGCCGCACGCAGCTGCGGCGGCATGGTTTGCGATTCCTGCATGTTCTGCTTTTCCTCCGATTGCGCGCTTACGGTTTGCGTATTTGCGTTCACTGCCATCGTCCGGCCCTCTTTTCCACGGCGTGGCTGATCATCATGACCACCGCCACGACGACGATCATGGCGAAGGCGAGCACCTGCGCGAAGCCTTGCTGGTTCGGGTCCATTTCGTTGCGCATCGCGCCTTGGATCATCAGCGGCACGAGGATCGAACGCTGGGAGAACAGCGCGGCGGCCGTGGCGTATGCGGAGAACGCGGACGCGAACAGCAGCAGGAACGCGGAGATGAATCGCGGCGCCAGAATCGGGCCGGCCACGCGCGTCCAGTATTGGAAGGTGTTGCCGCCGAGGCTTTCCGTGGCTTCGCGCCACTGCGGGCGGATGGAATCGACCGCGGGCAGGAAGATGATGATCATCAGCGGAATCTGGAAGTAGCAGTAGATGGTGATCAGGCCCGGCAGCGAGCTGAGCCAGTTCGGATTCACCACGTAGCCGGTCAGCTGTTTGATGAGCATGGTGCCCACGCCGTTGATGCCGATGGTGGCGATGAACGCGAACGCCAGCATCACGCCGCCGAATTGGGCGAGTACCGACGAGATGGCCGAAATCATGCGGCGCAGCAGGCCGTTCGGCTTGGAGCCGATGACGAGGGCGTAGCTGGCGAGCGCGCCCACGATGGCGCCGATGACCGCGGATGCGACCGATACGAGTATCGATGTGCCGAATGCGGCGATGGTGTTCGCTTCGAAAAGTTTGTTGAAGTTCGCCACGGTGAAGCTGCCGTCGGCGGATTGGAAGGCGCCCACGATGACGATGACCGTCGGGGCGAGCAGGAAGCACGCGGTGTAGGCGAAGAACGGGATGGACACGGCGATGGTGCCGAGTTCACGCCTATGCGCGGCAAACGAGATGGCGGAGGAGCCCGCGCGCTTGGCGTGAGCTCCTGAGGTAAGCACTGCGGTCATGTCAGTTGCCGATGGTCTTGTCCCAGTTGTCCTGGAGCCATGTGGTGATGCGGGTGGAATCCTCGTTGGTGTAGCTCACCGGATCGCCGTCGATGGTGATGGCGTTCTTGAGGGTGGTCTGGTCGACGGTGCCGTCCTTCTTCATGGAGTCGAGCAGTACCGGGTTCGCGCCGCCCTTGAACCAGTCGTTCTGGGCGTCGGCGCTGTACAGGTATTCCTCCCACAGGCGGGCTGCGGCCGGGTGCGGGGCGTCCACGTTGATGGCCTGGTTGTAGTAGCTGACCACCTGGGCGTTCTTGAAGGTCTTGAACTTCCAGTTCACGCCCTTGGCCTTGAGGCTCTTCTGGTAGGAGGCCTGGTTGTAGGTCCAGTCCATCACCACGCCGGTCTGGCCGGAGTCGATGGTGCCGTCGGTCACGTCGACGGTGGTGAGGTTGCCGCAGTCCTTGAGCTTCTTGAAGAAGTCGAGGCCCGGCTGCAGGTTCTTGATGTCGCCGCCGGCCAGCTGGTTGATCATCAGGTAGCCGTTGAACGCGGCGCCGGCTTCGGCCGGCTTGCCGTTGAGCGCCACGGTTCCGGCGAACTTCGGGTCGGTCAGGTCGTTGATGGACTTGATGTCGCCGTACTTGTCGGCGTTCCAGCCGATGGACATGATGCCGGTGTAGTCGGCGTAGTACTTGCCGTCCTTATCCTTGACGGAATCCGGGATCTTGTCCCAGGCCTGCACCTTGTACGAGGCGAAGTTGTCGGTGCTGGTGGAGGCCACGGCCAGGCCGAGGTCGTACACGTCCGGAGCGGCGTCGGTGCCCTTGTTGGTCTTGCCGGCGTCCACTTCCTCCTTGGAGGAGGCGTTCGGGTTCTGCTCGTTGATCTTGATCTTCGGATACTTCTTCTTGAAGCCGCTGATCACGTCACCGTAGTTGGACCAGTCGTGCGGAAGCGCGATCACGTTGAGCGCGCCTTCCTTTTCGGCAGCGGCCACGAGGCCGTCCATGCCGCCGAAATCGGAGATCGAAGTGGCCTTTGCGGACTTTTCGTCCACTTTCACGGTTTTACCGGTGTTGGAGGCGCTATCGGTGGAATTGGCGTTGCCTGATCCGCAGGCGGCCATGGAGCATGCGAGCACGGCGGCGAGCGAGCCGGCGGCGATCTTGCGCAAAGCGTTCATCGTTTTCGTTTCCCTTGTTGTGTTGTTGTTCTTGGAATCGACAACATGGAAACGTAATGGCGTTACCTAACGTAGTGTCAAAGAATAAGTAAAGCCGAAGCGATTTTTAGGAATATTCCCGTTTCGCTTCGGCAAACTTACGATGAACTGGCCTTTTTCGTGTTGCTTCGTGTTGCTTTCTTTGCGCTTTTCAGCTTGGAATACGGCACGGCTTCGGCTCAGTTCGGCTGAGATTCAGGATTCAGCGCAGCACGCCTTCGATGAGCATGGTGATCAGGTCGGTGTAGCGCACGCCGGTGGCCTCCCATGCCTTGGGGTACATGGAGATGGACGTGAAGCCCGGCATGGTGTTGATTTCGTTGACCATCACCTTGCCGTCCTTGGTCACGAAGGTGTCCACGCGGCTCAGACCGGCACCGTCCACGGCGACGAACGCCTTCTTGGCGGTTTCGCGTACAAGGTTCAGCGTCTCTTCCGGCAGATTGGCGGGCACTTCCACGTGGCTTGCGGCGGCGTCCATGTACTTGCTGTCGAAGTCGTAGAACTGGTCGTCGCCTTCGGCGCGCTTGTCGAGTACGATTTCGCCCGGCCAGCTGGCCTGCGGCGCTTCGCCGGCCTTCGGGCACAATACCGCGCATTCGATTTCGCGCGCGTCGATGCCCTGTTCCACGAGGATGCGCCAATCGTGGTGGGACGCCTCGTACACGGCGGCCGCGAGTTCGGCCGCATCGCCCTCATGCTCCACCTTGGTCACGCCGAAGCTGGAGCCGGCGCGGGACGGCTTGACGAACAGCGGATACTGCAAGCCGGCTTCGCTAACCTGCGCCATGATCGCATCGGCGTTGGCCTTGAATTCGGAAGCCTTGTCGAAGGAACGCGCGTCGAGCGTGATGCCGGGCGCGACGGGAATGCCGGCGGCCGCAAGCAGCATCTTCGTGTAATGCTTGTCCATGCAGGCCGCGGAGGCGAGCACGCCGCACCCCACGTACGGCACGCCCATCATTTCGAACAGACCCTGGATGGTGCCGTCCTCGCCGTACGGCCCGTGCAGCACGGGGAACACCGCGTCCACATGGCCGAACGGGGTCAGCGTACCGTCATCCTCGCGGGCGAAGAAGCCGTCCTGTCCGAGAGCCACTTCAAGCACCACGTCCTTGGCGCCTGGGGTTTTCTCCACGGTCGGCAGGCCTTCGTCCAGGCTCCATCCGAGCGGATTCTCACCGTTGACGATCCACTTGCCGTCCTTGGTGATGCCCACCGGAATGGCTTCGAACTTGTCCGTGTCCAGCGCGCGCAGCGCACTCGCAGCGGAGATGCAGGAGATCGAATGCTCGTCGGCCTTGCCGCCGTACATCACCACAATGCGCTTTTTTGCCATATCTATAGCCTTTATTCCTTAACTCTTATGACTTTTCAGGATTTTTGCCAAGCATCCAGCATACAAGCCGGCTGCTACTCCTCGGTGATGCCTTCGCCGAACAGTTCGGACAGCATCTGCGCGCAGGAGATGCCGTCGTCCAGCACGTGGCTCATGGCCGTGGCGAGCGGGGTCGGCACACCGTACTGCTTGCCCAACGCCACCACCGCGTCGGTGGTCGGCACGCCTTCGGCCACGCCGTTGCTCACCTTGGTGGCCTCTTCCACGCTCAGGCCCTTGCCAAGGTTGGAGCCGAACGTGTAGTTGCGGCTCAGCGGGGAACCGCAGGTGGCGATGAGGTCGCCCACGCCGGCAAGTCCGGCGAAGGTCTTCGGATCGGCTCCGGCCGCCTCGCCCAGCGCGGTCAGTTCGGCAAGGCCACGGGTTTCGATCATGGCCGCGGTGTTCTCGCCGTAGCCTGCGCCACGGGCCATGCCCACGGCGAGCGCCACCACATTCTTCAGCGATCCGCACATTTCCAAGCCGATCACGTCGCGCGTCACGAACGCACGGAAGTAGTCGGTGGTGCAGGCGGTGGCGATGGTACGCGCGTTGTCGATGTCCGCGCAGGCGACCACGGTCGCGGCCGGCTCGCGGTCGGCGATCTGCTTGCTCAGGTTCGGTCCGGAAATGGCGGCGAAGCGTTCCGCCGGAAGGTCGAGCGTTTCCATGACGACTTCGTCCATGCGTTTGCCGGTGGTGCGTTCGATGCCTTTCATCAGGGAGGCCACGAGCGCGGTCTCGGGGATGAGTCCCTTGAATTCGGTCAGTGCCACGCGTGCGAACTGCGCGGCGATGGCCACGATGACGATGTCGGCGTTGGCCACGGCTTCGGCGCGGTCTCCGGTGGCGGTCATGTTGCTGGGCAGCGTTTCCACGCTGGGCAGGCGCACACCGTTGTGGTGATGGTCACGAATACCTTCCACGATTTCCGGTTCGATGGCCCACATGGTCACGTTGTTGCCCGCGTCGGCAAGCACTTGACCGAAGGCCGTTCCCCAAGCGCCAGCGCCCAGTACCGTCACATTCGCCATGAATTTTGCTCCTTGGATTATTTGGATTGCTTTTTGCGGCCGAGCGTATGCCACATCGGCCGCCGCTTTCAATCGACGTTGTCTTATGCTACCGCCGGCTACGCACACCGGCCGCGTGTTCCGGTCGCACGCGTATTTTGTTCGCCGCCGGAACGGGTGTGTGGGGAAAATCAGTCTTTCACGCGACTCATGGTGCGGTAGTCCCAGTAGCCGTCAGGTGCCTGTTCGCCGCGGATTTCGGCCATGATTTCGGTCATGCGCACGCGGATGCGGCGGGTCAGTTCGTCGGCGCGGTCCGTCGGCACTTCGTCTCCCCAGGAATCGCAGCCGTCAAGCAGGTCCGCGTAGTCGAGCGCCTCGTCGTAGCACATCACCACGTTCTTGCGCGGCCACGGCCACCAGTGGTTGATGCTGGCCGCGCCCCAGGTCACGGCACAGTACAGCGGCACCTGGCAGCCGAGTCGGCGTGAGGATTCGAGGGCGATCACGCCCACGCCGTTTTTCATGCTCATCGGCCACTTCTGCGGGTCGCGCGTCACGGTGCCCTCCGGCCATACGGTCAGTGGACGGCCGGAGGTGAGGATTTCCACGGACGTTTCCTCGATGGCTTTGGCCTTGCCCGCGCGGCGCTGCACCGGCTGCATGCCGACCAGCTGGAACCATTTGCCGATCAGCGGCCATTTGGCCATTTCCGCCTTGGCCATGTAGCGCGGACGGCGGCCCTGATGGAACAGCGACACCATCGGCACGAACACGTCGTACATGGTCACATGCGTGGCGGCGGTGATGAACGGGCCGGTTTCCGGCACGTGTTCCAAGCCCCAGGCCTTCACTTTGCTGTGATTGCGCAGCACCACGTCGCAGCCGGTCAGCAGGCGATGCGTGGCTTTGGGGTTCTGCGCTTCGATTTCCGCGGTGTTGGCTTTGCGCGGACCGGTCGGGAAATCGTGGGTCGGGTCTACAAGATGATGCTTCTGCGCGAGTTTTGCGACTTGCTCGTCGCTCAGCGGCTTCACTGCGGAGCGCGGCGACGGTTTTCCTTTGGATGCCATGGCTCCCATTGTGCCACCGGCCGCCGATACGTTCGTCATCGATGTTTTCCGCGTTATCTTGCTTTTTACTGCCTCATGCCATCGTTTTCTGCATCATTTGGCCGTCAAATGATGCAGAAAAGACGGGCGATAAGGCAGAAAAGGGAATGTGCGGAAGATGCGGAAGGCACGGAAAGCATGTTTGCGATTGCGGCGGCGGCAATCGCGGATAAAACAAAACCGGCACCCGCGCAAGGCGAGTACCGGTGAAAGCAACATGGGCGTTCGACGCGACTGTCAATCGCAACTGTTCAATTGCGAATCATCAATCACGATTGGCCAATCGCAATAAATCAGCCGCAGCCGATTCATCGAACCAATCGCAGCGAATCAGTCGAAATCGGCGCCGAGGGCTTCCAGCTTGCCACGGAAGTCGGCGTAACCACGGTCGATCAGGGAGATGCCCTGCACATTGGATGGCCCCTTGGCGGCGAGAGCCGCGATCAGGTGGCTGAAGCCGCCGCGCAGATCCGGCACGTCGATGTCACGGCCGGTCAGCGGGGTCGGTCCGAAGATCACGGCGGAATGCTTGTAATTGCGCTGTTGGAAGCGGCATGGCAGGGAGCCGAGGCATTCGCGGTACAGCTGAATCGTGGCGCCCATCTGCACCAGCGGCTTGGTGAAGCCGAAACGGTTCTCATACACGGTCTCATGCACGATGGAAAGGCCGTTGGCTTGGGTCAGCGCCACGACGAGCGGCTGCTGCCAGTCGGTCATGAAGCCCGGGTGCACGTCGGTTTCGATGGCCACCGGCTTCAGATCTCCGCCCGGATGCCAGAATCGGATGCCCTTGTCGGTGATGTCGAATTCGCCGCCGATCTTGCGGAACACGTTCAGGAAGGTCATCATTTCCGGCTGGGTGGCGCCCTTGACGAAGATGTCGCCATGGGTGGCGAGCGCGGCGGACGCCCAGGAGGCGGCCTCGATGCGGTCGGTCAGAGACGTGTGCGTGTAGCCCTTGAGCTCCTTGACGCCTTCGATGCGGAACGTGCGGTCCACGTCCACGGAGATGATGGCGCCCATCTTCTGCAGCACGCTCACCAGATCCATGATCTCAGGTTCGATGGCGGCGCCGGAAAGCTCGGTCTTGCCTTCGGCGAGCACGGCGGCGAGCAGTGTCTGCTCGGTGGCGCCCACGGACGGGTACGGCAGGTGGATCTTCGCGCCATGCAGACCGTTCGGAGCGGTGATGTGAATGCCGTCCTTGTGTTCCTTGTCCACGTTCGCGCCGAGCTTGCGCAGGGTTTCCAGATGGAAGTCAATCGGACGACCGCCGATGTTGCAGCCGCCGAGCGCCGGAATGAACGCCTCGCCCAGACGGTGCAGCAGCGGGCCGGAGAACAGAATCGGAATGCGGGACGAGCCGGACAGCGTGTCCACGTCGGCCACGTCGGCGAGTTGCACGTTGGTGGCGTCGATCGTCACCACGCCGTTCGCGCCGTCCACGGTCACGTCCACGCCGTGCAGGCGCAGCAGGTCGGACACCACGTGCACGTCGCGGATTTCCGGAACGTTCTTCAGCACGGATGTGCCCGGGGCCAGCAATGCGGCGACCATGGCCTTGCTTACGAAGTTCTTCGCGCCGCGCACCTTGATGGTGCCGTTCAGCGGCTTGCCGCCTTCGACGTGCAGAATGTCGTTCTTATTGTCAGACACGCTCAACCTCTTTCGATTCCCTTTTGGATCAAGCTCAAAAAACACTGCTGCTTAGTTTGCCATAAGGCATGTAGCATGTTCGCGAAAAACGGAATTCAGCGCAGTGTCTCCTTAATTTCGCGCGCGAGATTCGCGTCCCACATGGCTCCGGTGGCGCTCATCACGGCGTTCGCGCCAGCCTCACGGTACGCCTTGTAGTCGTCAGGACGGATCACGCCGCCCACGCCCACGATGGCGAAGTCGAAGCCGAGTTTTTCACGGATGGCGGCGAGCCTGCCGACCATGTCGAGACCCTGTCTCTTATACACATCTGACGCT
>ENA-UAKM01000133-UAKM01000133.1-human-gut-metagenome-genome-assembly--contig:-NODE-133-length-11067-cov-3.547584_pt1 | contig 11067 bp, 11 predicted proteins | sample MGYA00243689_ERZ654446 | MGnify/ENA primary metagenome ERZ654446 (study PRJEB26926, sample SAMN06164519) | human gut metagenome | biome: ENVO:00009003; feature: ENVO:2100002; material: ENVO:00002003... | reverse complement strand
ACGTTGCACCGATTTATGATTTCAGCCGTGATGCGGTTCTTTTCTGTCGGTGGCAGCGCGTCGTAGAGCGCCGCGAATGTTTGAATATTCTGTTCCATGATAAATTTATTTGAGCCACAGATCGCGTTTGGCGCGGCAGCAGTCGAGCGATGGCCCGGTGGTGCTGAATAGGCTTCCGTCCGTGTGACGGTAGTCATACTGGTAATAGGTTTTACCGTAATGTGCGAAAGTCGTGTACTTTTCTTTCCCGACCTCACAAGTCGAACATCCGTTTTTGTTAATTGAAGTTTCCATAGCGCAGTGTCAAATTTTTAGTTATATTTGTATTGTACTTTTGTTTGACATTGCAAAGTTAAAGAATTATTCTTGAATATTCAAAATTAATTCCATAGTAATTCTTGAATAAATTATATTATGACTGATAATCAAAGAATTGAAGAGATAAAAAAATATGCTAACTTGTCAGCAAATGCTCTGTCAAAGGAAATAGGATTGAAAAATCCGCAAATTTTTTATGATATAAAAGCTGGTAAGTGCGGTATATCGAAAGATTTAGCTACTAAAATTAAAGATCGATTCTTTAATTTTAATTTTACATGGATTCTCACGGGCAAAGGTGATATGCTGGAAGCTGAAAATAAATTGTCAGCACCTGACTACAGCGATATCAAGATGATTCCATTACTCCCCCTTGCGGCGCAAGGCGGGTCGCTGAATGAATTTATCGTATCGGTAAAGGCTGATGATTGCGAGAAAATCGTATCACCCATAAAAGGCGTCGATTTCGCTATGACAGTGAGCGGTGACAGTATGGAGCCGGAATACCCAAGCGGCGCGAAAATACTGCTCAAGAAGATTAACGAAAAGGCATTTATTGAGTGGGGTAGGGTTTACGTGCTTGACACGTGCAACGGCTCCGTCATAAAAAAAATAATGCCCGGCCCAACAGCCGAGTCGGTCACTTGTATATCTCTCAACCAGCATTATCCCCCGTTTGAGGTCGCATTTGGCGATATGTACGGGATGTACCGCGTATTGATGCTACTAAGCGAAAAATAAAATACCGCCCGTGAAGTGTTGGGGGCGATAATTTCAGGCTACAAATCCACTTTAAACTCATACCTATATGAAAAAAATTCGCCTCACCGCTATTGCCGCATTTTTCGCATTAGCTTTTTCATCATGTGCAGTAACCACACCTTATCAAGAGAGTCGATATATTTTAGACTTTCGGCCATACCTTGAGGACGGCTTCAAAATATATTCGACTCCACTGATCAACGAGCCGTATGAATGTTTGGCAAATATTACACTTGAAGTTATGCCCGGCACAAAAAAGGAGATAATCAGCGGAAAATCTATAGTTGGGGAAGATTTTAGTCAAAAGGTAAATGTGAATGTAAAAGTTTCCCCCGACGCGCTTCTTAAAAAGTTTGTCATATACGCCAAAGACCTTGGCGCCAATGGCATACTGGATATGCAAATGAAATCGTACTACGAGGACTCCCATAAAGTATATATTCTTTCCGGAAGTGCAATTAAAATAAAAAACAATTAGACCACGTGCAAATTTGCGTGAAAGTAGTATAACGGTTCGTGTATATCACACAAATACAGCCCATTAAACCATTTAGCTAAATTTTCCCAAGCTGAGGGTCGCGGGTTCGACCCCCGTTTCCCGCTCAGAAGAGGCCTTTGAAGGGCCTCTTTTTTTTGCGCACGGCGCTACGGCGCTGCATGAGGCTGTCCGACGAGTAGCCCAAAACAAAAATCACCCCCATCCGCAGTATGTTCGGACGGGGGTGAAGCCGTAAATCGGGGACTTGTTACGCTGTCCCGTTCAATGGCAAGGCAGTGTCGGCCTGTCAGAAGGTACGGCCCTGGAAAATATTACCCTCCGAGAGCGGCAGGAGTTCGCCCCGCAGCGTGATGCGCCGCGAGTTGAAATTGGGCGAGATGTCCACGCTGGCCTGGTTGCCCCCGTTGGGCAGGTTGATATAGACCTGTGCGGAAATCCCCGTGCCGATGACGTTCATCGACACCCGGATGTTCCCTTTCTTGTCCACGCTCTGCCTGTAATCCGAGGTGCTGCCCGAGACCGTTACGCCGCCCAGGCCGTTGGGGCCGCTTACGGGGATGTCGAAAGCCACCTGTACGACGGCCTTGTCACCCTGCACGGCGACGAAATTGGTATTGGACGAAACATGCGCCGTCGAACCCGACTTGAAGCTCACCTGGTCGGCTTCGAGTACGAACTCCTTCGCCTCGACAGCCTTCCGGGCCTCTTCGAAAGCGAGCCGGTCGCGTGCGTCCTGTTCGGCCTTCATTTGCTTGCGGGCCATTTTCCTGGAATTCGCGTCCTGCGGCTGGGCATAGCCCGTACCGGCGCCGGCAAGCAGGATTGCAACGGTTAAAATCATCAGCTTTTTCATATCCGTTCCGATTTAATCTATTCTATCTCATATACAATAGCGTTGCCGGAGTCGGAATTATTATATAAAAAAACGATTTTATTGCCGGCAACAGCAGACAGGAGTGCCGCCGGGGGCTGAAACCGCATGCCGCAAAGCCTCCCCGCCACCCGCTCGACGGCGGCAGCAGGGGCGGCAGAGGCAGCAGCAGGGGCGGCAAAGGCGGCAGCAGGGGCGGCAGAGGCGGCAGCAGGAGCGGCGGATTATGCCCGAAGCGATTATTTGATTATCTTTGCCCGGTCTGCCGGGAGTTTCGGCAGGCGCGAACTACTAAACACAAACAAACGGATGTCAACTATTTCGGCGGCGGCATTTGCGGACACGAAGCCGCATTACGACATACTCGACGGATTGCGCGGAATTGCGGCGCTGACCGTCGTGTGGTTCCATATCTTCGAAGCCTTTGCGACCAGCCACCTGGATCAGAGGATCAACCACGGCTATCTGGCCGTCGATTTCTTCTTCATACTCTCGGGATTCGTAATCGGATACGCCTATGACGACCGGTGGAAAAAGATGACCGTCGCGGAGTTCCTCAAGCGCAGGCTCATCCGCCTGCATCCCATGGTCGTGATCGGTGCCCTGATCGGTGCCGTCATGTTCTATTTCCAGGGCTGCTCCGTCTGGGACGTGACCAAAGTCACGGTGCCGATGCTGCTGGCGGCGACGCTGATGAACGCCTGCCTGATTCCGGCAAGCCCCGGCACGGAAATCCGGGGGCTGAGCGAGATGTACCCGCTCAACGGCCCGAGCTGGTCGCTGTTTTTCGAGTACGCCGGAAATATCCTGTACGCCTTCTTCATCCGCAAACTTTCGACCAGGGCCCTTTCCGTCGTGGTTTTCCTGGCCGGGTGCGGGCTGGCGGCATTCGCCGTCTGGGGGCCGCTGGGCGACATCTGCGTCGGGTTCGCCATGACCGAAGAAAATATGGTCGGCGGTTCGCTGCGCCTGATGTTCGCGTTCTCGGCCGGCCTGCTGCTCTCGCGCGTGTTCAAACCCGTGCATATCCGGGGCGCCTTCTGGATATGCAGCCTGTGCGTCGTCGCCCTGCTGTCGGTTCCGCGCATCGGCGGCAGTGAGAATTTGTGGATGAACGGACTGTACGATACGTTCTGCGCCGTCGTCGCCTTCCCCCTGCTGGTTTTTCTCGGGGCGTCGGACAAGACCACCGACAAAGTCACCGCCCGGGTGTGCAAATTCCTGGGGGACATATCCTACCCCCTCTACATGGTGCACTATCCCTTCATATACCTCTACTACGCCTGGGTCAAGAACGGCGACCTCACGTTCCGGGAGTCATTGCCCGGTGCCCTGGCGCTTTTCTTCGGTTCGGTAATCCTGGCCTGGCTGTGCCTGAGACTGTACGACGAACCGGTGCGCAAATTTTTATCGAAGCATCTGCTGCGGAAGGGATAGCCCCGCAAGCGCCCCGGCCAGGAGCCATCCCGCAACGCCGAGGAATTCCCCGCAAAGCCACCGGGTTTTGCGGGGATTATATATGTATATAGGTACACGGCAAACAGGAGTGGGCGGCAGGGAACGCCCCCGGGAGGTTTCGAAAAAAAACTTATCGCTTTCGTTTCGAATCCCGGATATTTTTCATAGATTTGTAAAGGCCGCCGCAGGGAAGCCCCGGCATGGGGACGGAATGCGGACAAAAAACGGCAACGACGCATCTATAACAACTCGAATATATGGAACAGTACATTTTGTCATTGGATCAGGGGACGAGCAGTTCCCGTGCGATCGTATTCGACCGGAAAGGGCAGATATGCTCGATGGCACAGCGGGAATTCACGCAGATATTCCCCAAGCCGGGATGGGTGGAACACAACCCGCACGAGATATGGTCGTCGCAGGCTTCGGTGATCGCCGAGGCGATCGCGTCCATCGACATCAACGGCCTGAACATCGCGGGCATCGGCATCACCAACCAGCGGGAGACCACGATCGTGTGGGATTCGGAGACCGAAGAACCGGTCTACAACGCCATCGTCTGGCAGGATCGCCGTACCTCGGAGTACTGCGACCGGCTGAAGGTCGAGGGGCAGACCGAATTCATCCGGGAAAGGACGGGGTTGATTGTCGACGCCTATTTCAGCGCCACGAAGATCAAATGGATTCTGGACAACGTGGCGGGGGCGAGAGAGCGGGCCGAGAAGGGCAAACTGATGTTCGGCACCGTCGACACGTGGCTCATCTGGCGCCTCACGCGCGGCGAGGTGCACGTGACGGACGTGAGCAACGCCTCGCGCACGATGCTCTTCAACATCCATACGCTGCGATGGGACGAGGAGCTGCTGAGGCTGTTCGGCATCCCCGCCTCGATGATGCCCCAGGTGAAGTCGTCGAGCGAGGTATACGGCGCGACGAAGACCACGATCTTCGCCCACAAGGTACCCATCGCGGGCATCGCGGGCGACCAGCAGGCTGCGCTGTTCGGGCAGATGTGCGTCGAGCCCGGGTCGGTGAAGAACACCTACGGCACGGGGTGCTTCCTGCTGATGAACAGCGGGAAAAAGCCCATCACATCGTCGAACAACCTGCTGACGACCATCGCATGGAAGATCGGCGACAAGGTCGACTACGCGCTCGAAGGGAGCATCTTCGTCGGCGGGTCGGTCGTGCAGTGGCTGCGCGACGGGCTGGGAATCATCCGTTCGTCGTCGGAGGTCGAAGCTCTGGCCGCTTCGGTACCCGACACCAACGGCGTCTATTTCGTGCCGGCGCTCACGGGGCTGGCGGCCCCGTACTGGGATCAGTATGCCCGGGGAGCCATCAGCGGCATCAGCCGCGGCACGACGGCCGCGCATATCGCCCGCGCGGCGCTGGAGGGGATCGCCTACCAGACGCTGGACATCGTGGGCGCCATGCAGCGCGACTCGGGTATCTCGCTCCGGGAGCTGAAGGTCGACGGCGGCGCGGCGCGCAACAACCTGCTGATGCAGTTCCAGTCCGACCTGCTGGACACGCGCGTCATACGCCCGGGCATGACGGAAACCACGGCGCTGGGTGCGGCTTACCTGGCCGGACTGGCCGTAGGCTACTGGGGGAGCATCGACGAAATCCGGCAGCAATGGCAGGCGGAGCACGTATTCGAACCCACGGCCGACCGCTCGCAGATCGGGAAGGCCGTCGCAGGGTGGGAAGACGCCGTACGCAGGGTACTTCGCAACAGCAAAGACTAAAATACCGGGATTATGGAAATCTCACTGTTTACCAAGTGCCTGTTCGAATTCATCGGGACACTGGTGCTCGTACTGCTGGGCGACGGGGTCGTCGCATCGACGGTACTGAAACAATCGAAAGGTTTTAACGGCGGATGGGCCGTAATCACGATCGCGTGGGGCCTGGCCGTGATGTGCGGCGTGCTGATCGCGGGCCCCTATTCGGGGGCGCACCTCAACCCCGCGGTCTCGATCGGGCTGGCCGTGGCGGGGTCGTTCCCGTGGGCGTTCGTGCCCGGGTACATCGCAGCACAGTTGCTGGGCGGTTTCTGCGGGGCCGTACTGGTCTATGTCTATTACAAAGACCACTTCGACGCCACGGACGACCCGGCGACCAAGCTCGGCGTATTCTGCACCATGCCTGCGATCATGGACAAGCCGCGCAACCTCTTCTGCGAATTCCTCGGCACGTTCCTGCTGGTGTTCGTAATCCTGGCCATCGGCAACGAACAGAACACCCCCGAAATCGGGATGGGAAGCCTCGGAAGCCTGCCCGTGACGATGCTCATCATGGCCATCGGCATGTCGCTGGGCGGCACGACGGGCTATGCCATCAACCCGGCGCGCGACCTGCCTCCGCGTGTGGCCCACAGCATCCTGCCCATCAGGGGGAAGGGCACGAGCGGGTGGGGTTACAGCTGGGTGCCCGTGGCGGGGCCCGTGCTGGGCGCACTCGCCGCAGGAGCGATCTACGGCTGCATCTACATCTGCAGCTGACCCGGATCGCAAATCCGGACACAAGCCGCCCTTTCCGGGCGGCTTTTTCCATGCGGGGGCACCCCGGGCTCCGTCCGACAAGGTAGGGCGGCGGGTGAAAATCATAACTATTCGGTATTGCCCGCACCGGGAAAGAGGGTTACTTTTGCAACAAAAGAAACCGATGCCGCATGCAAACGCCCAAAGAGGAGATACGCAACAGCCTGCTGGAGTCCGCCGGGAAACTGTTCCTGCGCAAAGGATTCCTGAAGACCTCGATGCGCGAGATCGCACGGGATGCCGGGGTGGGGCTGGCCAACATCTACAACTACTTCAGCAGCAAAGACGAAATATTCCGCACGGTAGTGCAGCCCGTAACCCTCGCTTTCGAGCAGATGGCGCACAGCCACCACGACAGCGGGGGAACGGACGTGCTGGAGATGTATGCGGAACCGTACCTGCGGAAAGTCACCGACGAATACGTCACGCTGATAAACTCGCACCGCAGGAAACTGGAAATACTGCTTTTCAGGGCGCAGGGCTCGTCGCTGGAGGATTTCCGCGAACGGTATACCGACCGCACGACAGCGGCGGTGAAGGAGTGGCTGGCGGGGATGAAACGCCGGCACCCGGCGCTGAACATCGCCGTCTCGGATTTTTCAATCCACCTGCCCACGGTGTGGATGTTCACGCTGTTCGAGGAGGTCATCATGCACCGGGTAAAGCCGCGGGAGATGAAGCAGGTGATTGCGGAATACATACGATTCGAAACCACGGGATGGAAGGAGCTCATGAAAATTTGAGCTCCTTCCTTTTTTTGAACAAAATTGAATATCGTTCATTATTGAGCGGACTACCGAAACACAAAAACAGATAAGATGAAAGAGAAAATCGAATTCCAGAGCGTAGTGGCGGAAACACTGCTGATTCCGCTCTACATGCGGGCCAAGGAGAGCCGGCGCAGGGACGCCGTGCTGCACGACCCCGAAGCCGAACGGCTGGTGGCCCGGATCGCGTACGACTACGGCAAGTTCGACAAGGCTTGGATGAGCGCATTGGGCTGCGTGGTGCGCAGCCGCTATTACGACCAACGCGTAGAGTCGTTCATCCGCCTGAACGCACGGCCGGTGGTCGTGAACGTCGGGTGCGGGCTCGACACCCGGTTCCAGCGGATCGCCGAACGGCGCAATGCCGTATTCTACGAGTTGGATCTGCCCGAGGTGATGGCCATCCGCGAAAAGCTGCTCCCGGCACCGGCCGGCGACAACTACCTCGCAGGTTCGCTGCTCGACACGGAGTGGCTCGAAGGCCTGCGCACACGGCACCCCGACGGGCATTTCATATTCGTATTCGAAGGGGTGCTGATGTACTTCTACGAAGAGCAGGTGCGCACGGTGCTGCGCAATATCGTAAGTCGCTTCCCGGCGGGGGAGGTCTGCTTCGATGTCTGCGGCCCGATGATGGTCAACACGGGGCTGAAGCCCGACTCGCTGCGCAGGAATGCGGCCCAGATACGCAGCGGCCTGGCCGACGGTCATAAGGTGGAGCGGTGGGAGCCCCGCCTGCAACTGATCGAGCAACGCTCCTATATGGAATTCGCACGGCGCCGCTGGGGTTTGACGGGCATCTTTTTCAGGGCGTTCCCGCACCTGGCCCGCAAATTCAGTTCGCTGCTCGCATACAGGATCTCCGCGACGGAATAAAAAAACTGTGACCATGGAAAAACAAAAGACAAAACAGGGGCTGGCCCGGCTCTTCGAGATCGCCGGACAGCGCAAGGGGCTGCTGATACTGGCCGGCGTGTTGTCGGCCGCAAGCGCAGCCTGTATGCTCGTGCCCTACTGGGCCGTATACCGGATACTGACCGAACTGCTGGAAAATGCCGGGGATACGGGCGGCATCGACGCCGGGCTGCTGGTAAAGTGGGGATGGATCGCGTTCCTGGGGCTCGTCGGCGGGCTCATACTGCTCTACGCCGCACTGATGGCATCGCACGTGGCGGCATTCCGCATCCTCTACGGGCTGCGGGTCAGGCTCTCGGAGCATATCGGCCGCCTGCCGCTGGGCTACCTGAACGGTACCTCGACAGGCGCCATCAAGAAGACGATGGAACAAAACATCGAGAAGATCGAAAATTTCATCGCCCACACGATCCCCGACATGGTAAACGTCGTGGCGACGGTCGTGCTGATGTTCGCCATCTTCTTCTCGCTCGACGGATGGCTGGCGGCGGTCGGCCTCGCCGTGATCGCCGTGAGCGTCATCCTGCAATTCTCCAACTTCATGGGTAAAAAGGCCCAGGAGTTCACCCGGATCTACTTCGATGCGCAGGAGCGGATGTCGGCATCGGCGGTGCAGTACGTGCGCGGTATGCCCGTGGTAAAGATATTCGGGCAGAGCGTACGGTCGTTCCGGCAATTCAACGCAGAGATCGAAGCCTACAAGACCTATGCGCTGAAGGTCTGCGACACCTACCAACCGGGAATGGTAGCATTCACCGTGCTGCTCAACTCACTGGTAACCTTCTTCTTCCCGATCGGCATCCTGCTGGTGGGCGGATCGCCGGGCGACATCGCGCTGGCGGCCGTCTGGCTGTTCTTCATCGTCATGGGGCCGGGCGTAGCATCGCCCGTCTACAAACTGATGTACCTGGGCGGAGGCACGCGCGAAATCAACGAGGGCGTAGTGCGCATCGACCGTATTTTCGACCGCCGCCCCGTTCCCGAGCCGGCCGAGCCCCGGGTTCCCACGACCTACGACATAGAGTTTCGCCATGTGGGTTTTTCGTACTCGAACGAAGCCGAAGCGACCCGCACGGAGGCCCTGCGCGACATTTCGTTCACGGCACGGCAGGGAGAGATCACGGCGCTGGTCGGGCCCTCGGGTTCGGGAAAATCGACCGTGGCGAACCTGATCCCGCGCTTTTGGGACGTCGGGCAGGGCGAGATACGGATCGGCGGCATCGACATCCGGGAGATCGCTACGGAACGGCTGATGGACATCGTGTCGTTCGTATTCCAGGAGACGTTCCTCTTCTACGACACACTCTACGAAAACATACGTACGGGGCGCCCGGATGCCACGCACGAAGAGGTCGTTGCGGCGGCGAAGGCGGCGCAGTGCCACGAATTCATCGAACGCCTGCCGGACGGCTATGCGACCCGGATCGGCGACAGGGGCGTCTACCTTTCGGGCGGCGAGGCCCAGCGGGTATGCGTGGCGCGTGCGATCTTGAAAAACGCCCCGGTACTGGTACTGGACGAGGCGACGGCATTCGCCGACCCCGAAAACGAGTGGAAGATGCAGCAGGCGCTGCAACACCTGATCAGGGACAAGACGGTCATCATCATCGCCCACAGGCTTTCGTCGATCGTCGCGGCACAGCAGATACTCGTCCTCAGGCAGGGGCAGCTGGTACAATCGGGGCGGCACGAAGTGCTGAGCAAGACCGACGGGGTATACAAAAAGATGTGGGACGCCTATACAGACGCGTTCCGCTGGCAGTTAGACACCAAAGAAAAAAGAGCATAGAATCATGGCAAAGAAGAGTTTCATCAACAAAATCCTGCAAAATACCCGCAAGCCCGAAGGGTTCTTCGGACGACTGGTTCTGCGGGGCATGAACCGGGGGCACGCATCGCTGGCGCGATGGGGCATGGGCTGCATGGAGTGGCAGGCCGATTGGAGCGTACTGGACATCGGATGCGGCGGCGGTGCCAACCTCGCGCAGATTCTCAAACGATGCCCCGCCGGCAAGGCGTACGGCATCGACCTGTCGCAGGAAAGCGTGGCATTCGCCCGCAGGAAGAACCGCAGGCTGCTGGGAACGCGATGCTTCGTAGAGAGGGGCGACGTCGGGAAGCTGCCGTACGGCGACGGGACGTTCGGTGCGGTCACGGCTTTCGAGACGGTTTATTTCTGGGACGACCTTCCCGAAGCGTTCGCCGAGGTGGCGCGTGTGCTCAAGACCGGCGGCAGGTTCCTGCTGTGCAGCGAGATGAGTGACCCGGCGAACGAAATGTGGACGAGCCGCATCGACGGGATGAGGGTATATTCGGCCGAACGGCTGGAAACGCTGCTCGCAGCAGCCGGATTCGCAGATATCGCCGTATACCGGCGGAAAAAGGAGGAGTTGTGCATCGTAGCACGCAAACAGGCCCGAAACGACCAAAACGGAGGAAGGCGATGAATGCAATCAAGAATATTACGGTCGGCCATACGGAGCGTCTCCGCAAACCGGTCGGCTTCACGATGCTCGCCAACCTGGTCAACATCGTGCCGTTCTGCCTCTCGATCGAGGCGGTGAATGTCATTTTCCGGGCCTGCGACGGCAGCGGCACGCCGCTCGACACCGCACGGCTGTGGACGATCTTCGGGATACTGGCCGTCTACATGGCGGCCATGGCACTGGCCGAACGCGCGGCTTACCGCGCCAATTTCCGGGGTGCCTACGAAATGAGCGCCGAAGGGCGCATTTCCCTGGCCGAGCACCTGCGCAAGCTCTCGCTCGGATTCCTGTCGCGCCGCGACCCGGGCGACCTGTCATCGATGCTCATCACCGATTTCACGATGGCCGAGACGGGCATCTCACACCATCTGCCGCAGTTGATGGGGGCGATGGTGATGCTGTCTCTTATACACATCTGACGCTGCCGACGACTAGTCGAGTGTAG
>ENA-UAKM01000132-UAKM01000132.1-human-gut-metagenome-genome-assembly--contig:-NODE-132-length-11113-cov-3.492585_pt1 | contig 11113 bp, 10 predicted proteins | sample MGYA00243689_ERZ654446 | MGnify/ENA primary metagenome ERZ654446 (study PRJEB26926, sample SAMN06164519) | human gut metagenome | biome: ENVO:00009003; feature: ENVO:2100002; material: ENVO:00002003... | reverse complement strand
CGAGATGAGCGCTAGTCTCGTGGGCTCGGAGATGTGTATAAGAGACAGCGTGAGGGAGCTACGACAGTCACGGCATCGAGCCAGATATTGTAGGTTTCCTCGCCGTTCTCATAAGTTACTTCGACGGGAATAAGGTCGAACTCCGTGTTCGTGCGTATTCGGCGGACCGTATCGGCAGGGGGCGCTACAGCCCGCAGGGGGCGGGGCGTATGACTCAGCAGCGCCTGGGCATCACGGCGGGCCAGGCGTCCCGAGGTGCTGCAACTGCACGCAGCACCTGCGGCCAGCAGCAGGAAAATATACATTGCGATTCGCATGAAACTTATGTCGTTTTACGGGTCGAAACACGGAAGGTATCGCTGAATCCCCGGGTATCGGTCAAGGTGAAGTCGAAGTAGTTGTTGGTCGTTTCGTATTGGGTCGTTCCGTCGGAGTTGATGAAGCGGATTTCGACGGAACTGCCTCCGTTGTTTCGGTGGACCTCGATGCGTTCACCCTCCTTCCAGGTTCGGTAGGCATTGCCGAAGGTCCTGTACTGCATTTCCCATTTGGGATAATATGTTCCTGTCGAAGTCCGCTTGAAAGAGAGCGAGAGTACGTTGTCCGGATCGCAATGCTCGGTGACAATGACCAGGACGCCTTGCGCGGTGCCGTTCTGCCAGCGGAAGGTATTGAGATATTCTTTGTCGCCGGCCTTGGTTCCCCAGAAGGTGTACTCCGTTTTGGCGATACGGTAATCGTCGGGATTCGTTCCGAGGATGGTCACGTTGTAGGTGTATGCGGTATTGCGGCGTACATTGAAATCGGAAGTATCGTTCTGTCCGATGTATATGTTGTATTCATAGAATGCCTGATTCAGGCAAATGCGAATATTGACATAAGTAGCCATGCGGGGTGCCTTCCGGTAATTGCGGTCTTCGGGAAGAATAATTGCGGGAACTGTTCCCTGAAGATTTTCCAACTGATAGTAAGTGAGGGTATGACGCCTTTTCTTGGAAGTCAGCTTTTCGTACGGGAAGTCGAACTGCCCTTGAGTCGAAAGCAAGCGGTTGTCGGTCCACAGGGAGGAGCGCAGCGGAAGATTGTAGGGGATCATCGACACGATATAGGCGTCCGAGGAGAGTGACGACGAGATGGAAGCTGTGAAAGTAATCTTGCAAAAGGGCCTTGTCAGGCGTAATTCCAGGGATGAGAGCGCCTGCGAAACGGCAAACTCCTCTCTGGTGACGGCATACTCCAGACCGCCGGTCGGAAATCGGTCCGCAAAAGAGGCGGTAACCGTGAGGGCCTGAAGCTGCTCTTCGGTCAAAAGCCCCAAATCGCTGCCGAAGTTCCCGAGCGCATAGATGCGGTATGTACCGTAAGGCAGTTCGAGGCGGGGTTGCATGTCGGTATTCTCGTAATAGGCGTGTTTGCGGTAGTCGAGCGCATCGTTGAAAATATAGATATTGACATTATCGGGGCGTCCGTTGATGACCCTCATGGTTCCATCCGGTAGATTCCAGGGCTGCCCGCTCTCTCCGAAGGTGAGATCGACTTCGCCGTAACGGGCTGCAGGTGTCGGAACAATGTCTCCGGTTGCCTCCCTTTGACAGGAAGAGATGCTCAGGAAGAGGACGAGAAAGATGCTGATGATGAAGTTCATGATTGCGTGAAGATTGAGTTAAAACAGGTAAGAAAAAGTGAGGGCGCACTTGGAGGGGCCGAAGACCCAGCGCCGGTGATGGCGGATATATTCGGGTTCCGAATCGGGCGTGAAGCGTCGTTTTTCGCTCTCACGCATATGATAGATTCCAATGCCGCCCTCCAGCGTCATGTTCCAGCGTGCCGAGAGCGGCCAGCAGTAACCATAGGAGATCCCGGCCCCCGAAAGCCATCCTTTGTGGCGGTGCGAGGCATTCCACACGTTGTACGACGCCAAAGCCGCGTGCATCGCCAGAAAATGTCCGGCATACTCCTCGAAAAACCAGTAGCGCACCCCGGGTTGCAGAGCGGCGGCTGTCAGGCCCAGTCTTTCGGTGCTGACAGGATTTGCGAGCAGGGCGAGTTCCACGGACCAATGCGGTGCGACAGCGGCCTCCAACGTAACATTCAGGGTTCCGGAAGCCAGCATCGGGGCGTTGATGCCTACGCTGAAATATTGAGCCGAAGCACGCGGAGCCGAAAAGCAGACTGCGGCCATACACAGTAAAAACAATAGTTTGCGGTTCATGTCGCGGATTCATATAATAGAGGACAGAGCGGAGTGATAGCCTCCTCTCTGTCCGTTTCACTTGCCGGGATTAAATGCCGATATTGATGTTTTGAGTGACGGGGGTTTCCCACGGAGCGACCGTAATGGAAGCCGTCACATCCTGTCCGGTCAGACCGGTCAGACCAATCGCCACCCGGTAATATCCGTTACGTGCGAGCTGTCCGTTGCCGGCGGTGCCGGATAGTTCGACTTCATACGAGATAGGGACCTGGTCGGAAGTCGTCGAGGTCTTGCCGTCACGGTCATACACCCCGTCGAGCGTCAGCAGGACGCGGCTGCCTGAGGCGAGAGCCGCGTTCTCGAAGCAGTAGAACAGAGCGTTGAATCGACCGCTCGTCTCACCCGGGGTTTGGGTGTGCGTAAAAGTCATGGCTCCGGTTTTAGGCGTTCCTCCGAAATAGGGAGTCTGCATCGCCGAACGGGAAAGTTTGACCGAGGTAATCCGGACCGTTCCCGGATACTTGTCGGCAAAGGCAGGAGACAGGGAGGCTTGAACGGCTACTTTGGCTACGTCGCGCCGCAAAGTAATGGCCACTTCGGTCGTCGTACCTGCTGCGCCGATGCTTTTCGTCGCTGTGCCGGACATCAGAAATCCACCGCTGCGCAGCGCCTTGCTCGAGACATTGGCGAAAGTGCCGTTGTAGCTGCCCGGAGTCTCTTCCGTCAGGGCGAGCAGGGCTGTTTTGGTCGTAATGTTTTCATCGACGGCAGCATTCGCCAGCGCATAGAATTCGATACTCTTACCGGCTGTCGAACGCGGCAGGGCGAACGTGGAGCGTCTGGATGAAAGTTCCGCCGATGTGAAATTGCGGCGCATGACCAGAGCACCCTCCTCAAAACAGAATACGGTAAGCGAGGAAAGCGATTGCTCCCACGCTTCGGTCGTGGTGGTATTGTCGAAGAAAGCACGTGTGAAGTCGGCATTCTCTTCGGCGACGAAGGTGATGGATGCTTGAGGCAGGTCGGTGGCGGCCGGAGTGAAGGTCTGTGTCTCCTCTTTGGCACAGGAGGCAAGAAGTGCCGCGCTTGCTGCGGCCCAGATAAGATGTTTTTTCATGGTTGTAAAATGTTTGAAATGGTTAATGAATATGGGTTTTCAAGTGTCAGGGATTTCGAGGTCTGCCGCGAAGCCGCACGAAAAGTCCGTGCTGGCTGACATATTCCTGCAGGAACTCCCGCAGCCGAGCCACGAGCGTTCCGTATTCCCGTCGTTGCAGAATGCCGTCGTCGAGGTTGAACGAACCGAACACGGGAGCACAGATGTCGCAAAGCTGAAGCGCCAGCGGCCGCAGTTGGTATTCAGGAATTTGCGGATAATCCGTGGCTAGAATATCCCGCAACAAGTCGTAGCGCGAGAATATCAGCCCTTCGTACAGTACGGCATCGGCACGGGCAGTGGCTTTCAGTGGCGAAAAACCCTGGGCAAGCGTCGTCCGATAGACGGCGTATGCCCGATTGCTGCGGGTTGCGACCAGCTCCCGGGCACCGGTGAGTTGCGGATGGCGTTCTGCAAGGAACTCCTCCAGCCTGCGGCGGTAATAATCCGCAGTGATCTCGCCTGAGCCTGTCATGGCGGCTTATCTCCTGTGACCCCGGCTCTGCGACTGCTCCGGAATATCGTTGTCTACATGCATGTCATTTTCGCTCTGCACCGGGGCACCGGCAGCCTGTTTCCCGGCCTGCTGTTGGCTCTGCGCCTGTGCCTGTGCCTTCTCCTGTTCCATACGGCGCAGACTTACATAAGTTACACCGTTGGTATTCCGGTCAATGCAGATATCGCGCTTGAGCGGCATTCCATTACGGTCCGTAAGGCCCTTGCCGCTGATAGGCTCGTAGGCCAGGAGCATTCTCATGCGGGTGTCGTCCAACTGTCGAGCAAGGTAATCGGGAACATACGGGCGCTGATAGTGATGACCGGTCGTTCTGTAATCCCGTGTGTGGGTATCGTATTGGACATCGCAGGAGAACGTGTTGTCATTGCCGTAATAGTGGCAGTTGTCCAAATGTACCTTCCGACCGCGCTTATACTCCTCCTGCTGTTCTTCGCTCATGCGGGCGTTGAAGACGTATTCGGGGGCCTGAATCTCACGGCAGGGAATAAAGGTCATACGGTTGGTTGTGCGGTTGAAACCGGCTACGCAATACTCTCCATCGTGACGAATGGGACGTTCAAGCGTTTTCCCGGCAGCCAATGCCTTCTTATCTTCCGCACTCAACTCGATGCTGAGCGTGGCGTCTTGCTCGAATTCCGGAATCGCAAGCGGGCTTTGCAGCTCGAAACCGATTTCATTGTATTCATTCTTGACGGCCTTGATAGCATACAGCCCATCCATTTGTATCTGCTCGTTCAGTTTGGATTTGAGAGGATAGAGTTTCTGCGGCTCTTTACCCAGTTCCATCTCCTTGAAAATACCGTCCTGCTCCATCTGTTTGACATCGAACCCTGCTGCCGCCAGTTCTGCCTTGGGCATACGGCATTCATCGAAGATGATCTTTTCGAGGTTTTGCGTATAGGTGCGGTATTTTTTCGCGGTCTCCAGCAAAACTTCGTTTTTGGGGTCCTCATGCAATTTACGAAGGTCTGCAGCTACAGCACCTACCTTGTCGAACGAAACGATATACAGTTCGGGCATTTTGGCAGGATCCTGCATCTGGGCCCGCATGTTTTTGAAGAAATTGGCGATGAACAGGCTGTCGCGCTTTTGATAAAAGGCCGGCTGATTCTTCGTCGTCGGGTCGGTCGTAACAATTTCCTGATTTCCCTTGTTGTCCTGTATCAGGTTGCTGACCGCTTTGACACTGCCGTCTTCGGGGTAACGCAGCAGAATGGTCTCCTTGTCCGGGTCGGGATGGACCGGCATCGGACGTTCCGAGGCTGTCGAATTCGTTTTTTCTTGTTTTGCCATAATAGTAAAATTTTAATGGTTGGTATGTCTTTGCAGTGCGAATGTATGACATTGATTTGATGCGCGATACAGATGTCGCTTTCCTGGCCCTGACAGGCACTGTGGGGCACGTTCGAGCACTCGTGATACGGGGATTACCGGGAGGCAGTCCCTTTTTTCGGTTCAGGAATCAGATGACGAAGCGCGGGGTCGGTTTTGATACGCTCCATTTCGTCCTTGATGATTTGATTCACCTCGACACGGATGCGGTCGTAGTTCTCCTCGATCTGACGCTCCATGCAATCCTCCCCGTTCTCGTCCTCGAAGAAGGAGATTTGCGGTATGGGAACGTAGGATTTCTCTTCGCGGGCGACGGCGGCGGTATCGACGACAATCTTGGCGTGAAAAACCTTCTGCTCGATCTCCTCGCCGAAGTTATCCGCGACGGCTCCGGCGAACATGCCCTGCGAGAGGTTGCTGATTTTGGCGGCCGGAATGAGCGAATCGAGCTGCGTACTGTACGAGGTGGACTGCTGTTCGGGAGAGATGGAGAGGGATTCGCGGCACTGGACGTTCTTGCCGAAGCGCTCGGAGAGGATGCGGGCCGTATCGCCCATGACCTGACCGCTGAAGATGTTGCCGACCGTATTCTCGATGACTTTGGCCTCCTTCTCTCCGTAGTCGCGTTCGAGCTGCGAAAAATCTTGGAAACCCAGACACACGGCGACCTTGTTCGAGCGGGCCGTAGCAATCAGGTTGTCCAGGCCACGGAAATAAATGGTGGGAAGCTCGTCGATGATGATGGACGACTTGAGTTTGCCCTTCTGGTTGATGAGACGCACGATGCGGGAGTTGTACAGCCCCAGGGCGGCTCCGTAGATGCTTTGCCGGTCGGGGTTGTTGCCGATGCAGAGGATCTTCGGCTCGTCGGGATTGTTGATGTCGAGCGTGAAGTCTTCGCCGCTCATGACCCAGTACAGTTGCGGCGAGATAAGACGCGAAAGAGGTATCTTGGCCGAAGCGATCTGACCCTGCAACTGGTCTTGGGCGCCGGACTTCCAGGCGTCCATAAAGGGCGAGAGGTAGTTCTCCAACGACGGATAGGACGTAAGGATGATGAACAGGTCCGAGTAGCGTTTGTTCAGCAGCTCGATGGCGTGCGGGAACGTACAGTAGCGGCCGTCCTTGTAGATTTTGAGAAACCAGATGATTGCCGCAAGCAGGATAATCGGCGAATCGACGAAGAAATCGCCCTGTTTCTCGATCCACGTCTTATTGAGGTTAAGCATGATTGTGTAGGCCGACTCGTAGGCGTCCGAGATGTCGGTCATGAATTTCGCGGCGATGGGATTGCAACGATGCGAGCGGCGCGGGTCGTCGAAGTTGATGACGTAGAATTTGGGCTGTACTTTATAGCTGTGCCGATGTCGGCGCAGATGGTTGTAGGCAATGAGCGAGAGGTCGGGAAACTTGTAGTCGTAAACGTACATGGCGAAGCCTTTCTCGATTTGCTGCTTGATATACTGATTGACTACGGCGTAGCTTTTGCCTGAGCCGGGAGTGCCCAGGACTATGCTCGCCCGGAAGGGATTGACGACATTGATCCAACCCGGACGCCACTGTTTACGATAATAGTAGCTGGTGGCCAGATTCACGGAATATTCGTTCTCGATAAGGCGGGTTTCCTGTTGGAAGCTCTCGTTCTCGACATTGAACGGGTCGTCGGGAGGCGTCCCGATAAGCAGTCGTCCGGCCCAGACACCGGCGGTAAGCAGGCAGATGTAACCCGCACAGACGCATACGCTATAACCCAGGCAGAGAACGGCGGGATTGCCGGCTGTGTGCAGCAGCGGCGTACTGCCCAGATAAAGGACCGAACCTGCGAGTGCGCACGGCAGAATGCGGCGCCACGTCATCCGCTCACTACGGACACCGGTTGTGCCCAGGCAGGAAAGAGCCAGGAACAACACCGAGAACAATTTCGTGTAGAGCGGTGAAGAGAAAAGATAGGTAGTATGCTGGAAATTCGTAAGGATACGGTCCGCCAAGTCGAGCGTTCATCCCTGTTGGGCGAACCAGTCATGGCAATACCAATAGAGGTGGATGAGAACGAAAAGCAGACTGATGCCGCGCATGAATTGCATCGTCTGTCCCAAACCCCGCAAGTCGTCTTCCTGTTGCATGTTTTTTTCGGGCAAAGGTATCTTTCGGCAGAAAATTCGGGCATTGAATTGCGGATATGTCATCTTCAGGCACGCCGGGGCATCTTCTCTGTCAGGAAACAGGGCTGTCTGTACAGCCCTGGTCTTCGTTTACTCCTGACTGAGACGGAGCATGACCTCGTGCATACGGTCGAGCAGCGGCGTGAGACGTAGTTTGCGATTGATTGCGGCGTGGCGCAGCACATCGTAATTCGGCATTCGGACATTGAAAGTCGTCTCAAAGGCCCGAACGATGGTTTTCAGCTTGGCCGGACTGCCGCTTGCCGTAGTCAGGAAGCCGAGTTCATATAAGGGGGTAATCAATTCCACCAGGTCTGTCGCACAATAGTCCTTGCCCAGATATAGCGGGGAAACGGGCACAACTTCCGGCAGCGCGGAAAAGGCCGGATGTTCGATGCGCAGCTCCAGAATGTGCAGCTCGCAATCGACCAGATGCAAGGCTTTGTTACAATAAGTCGTCGCGCACTCCCCGCAGGCGATATGTTTCAAAAGCTCGGCATACGAGGCCAATTCAACCCGCAAATGAGACAATTCCCGCATGAGTCCCGGTGTACAGGGACTGTCGGTAAGTTTAGCCAAATGTTTGCAGAAAGTCCCGTAGTATGCTTTCCATACGTGCGGTGCAGAGAGAGTCATCCCTCCGGCAGATGCCTCTTCCAGCATCTTCAATAGTTCCCAGTTCTTCAAGTTCGATTTCATAGCAGTTTGGTTTTAATTTATAGATACCCTGGCATTGCCCGGGGTGAACTGACGTATGAAATATCCTGAAAGAGAAAAGGTTCCCGCAGACGTAAACGTGCACGAAAACCTTTGGAAAGAAAAACGAATGTCGACTGACAAGAATAATGCGCAGGTTGCCTTTCTTCTTGTCAAAAAAGCAGATATATGTCGATGAAAGGTGTATGCAGCCGGATAATCATTGATTCGTTTTTATAAATATAGTGATTTATAAACAGAATCCGATTGTATTCAACCGAGACACTGGTATTTTGTATGTATTTGCGTCCCTAATTATTCCTGGTATATGAACAGGGTTACGACTGATTCGAACAATTAGCTTGAAAACGAGCGTAATTTTAGTAATACGAAATGGAAGAAGTAGGTAGAAAGGAATAATTTCAATAGTCAAATTTTGGAAGGGCATAAATATTATTCTCTAAAAAATAGGAATAGCGACGTATCATACGTCGCTATTCCTACCAAGCGTATTATTTTAAGATTGCCAAAAACCTACTCATTGCATACTACAAGACGGGATACGGGATTAGTTGGACATGCCTGGGATTGACAGTCATAAATTTCGATCGTTAATTGTGGCTGCACTTCATCACACTTGAAAGCGCATGATTTTTGACAGGCTGTTGCGCGGTTTTCTGTTGGGCATACACCACCGCAACTTCCACAATTCGTCCCACCGGAATCTCCAATAATAGTTCGGGTTGTAGTAGTGTCGTCACCGCCACGAATCTTCAGCATATCCAAATCCTGGACAATTTCTTTTTTCAACTGCAACTTTTTCATAACTCATGACTTTTTTAATTTTCCTTACTCTGTTTGCAGATTTTCAGGTTCCTCTGTCTTGTTATTCAATTGCATACATTCGATGTCGCGGATATAATATATCCCGTCGAAGATGTTGAGCCAATGGCCGTTTTTACGTTTACCTACTTCGGGAAATTCAAAAACTGCTGTTCTATATCCGTCAAGCCACCTCAATCTTTCACAATTTATGAACGCATAAGGTGCATCACTTGTAAAATGCGCAATCTGTTGTTCTAACTCGCCGGGTTGCTGTAAATCAGAACGATTCAATGATGTTATAGCAATAGAATACACCTCATTACCCAGTTCGTGATAAAGGTTTTCGGTCAATAGATTGTGATAGTAATCATTTAATGCGCAATCCATTATTTGAGATACATCTTTTGCGGCATGCAGATTCGCACACCAGATAATCAACTTTTCATCGGGGAAGTGCTTTTTGTACCATAATACATTTTCAGCCATCGCGTTGTCTCGTATCTGTACTCGCATAGAACCGAGAAGACCGCCGAATACGCGATATTTAAGCCGAGATGAAAAATCGAAAAAATTACGATCCATATTTCTCAGCCATTGTTTTATTGCACTAAAATCGGTTGTCATTCCATATTGGTCTATCAAGCAATCGACTCGATTTCTAATTTGGTTCAATATGGAAATATATTCGAATTGTTCTTCTGGAGTTATCGATTCCGGATCATGCGAATGATTTTGTAATTGTCCCCATAAAGTATGTAATCGAGTCCAGGGAATGCCCAAGTCATCCGTTTGGGAATATTCATCTAAAATTTGTTTAGCAATAAAAATGTCTGAATATGGAATATCGCAATCCATGCCGAAAAATTTGAAATATCCGCTATCGAGCATTTCCAGAATTGGGGCGATTGATTCACGATGCATAATCCAAGGAGTGCTAAAAAGCAGATCTTCAGATGTAAGCATGTCGCCTGACGGTAGCCGGCCGAAAGCATAGCCGGAAAGCATAGGCGCCATTTCAAATACTAATGTTGTAAAACCACATTCATGCAACTTACGCAACAAGCCGATTCGTGCCGTTGTCGATGTGATATCGAAGTGCATCTGTTCTCCTAAAACGACAATGGACTTGTCCTTCACGATTTCTTTGATAAAATCCCATTGGTCGTCGTCCTGCATGGCGATGGCATTTCGAGCGATATTCCATTCAGGTGTATGGGAATTGTCCCACGGGGAAATGGGGGCTCCGGTCTGTACAGCCGTACAGCCGTACATCATTGATATTAAAGCCGCAAAAAAATAAAGTGTCTTTTTCATATTTATGAGATTATAATGTAGGAATTTTTACCGTCTCACTTTTATTACAAAGACTATCCTATATTGATTCTAATCTTGCTCCCACATCTATCGGATAATGTGATAGCAAGTTATGAATATTCGATTAATATTGCAAATAAAACCGGATGATTTCGGTCTTGAAGATATATTCGTATTTGGCTTGCAGAAGTTGAACCTGGGCTTCGACCAGCGCATCGAGCGCCGTGTTGTAATCGACGACGGTAGCCGCTCCGAGATTGTACCTTTGCTCCATTTGCCGGGCGGCTTCCTCGGCCGAGGCGACGTATTTCTGTGAAGAGAGATACTTGTCCCACGCCGTCCGGGAATCGATCAGTGCTTGCGTAGCCTCCTTGTTCACCTGCTTCTCCGTAGTGCGCAACGCATACTCCGCCTGGCGAACGGCGATCTTCTGCCGCTGAACGTTGTGCCGTGTCATCAGGCGGCCGAAAATCGGAACGTTCAGCGATACGGAAATATAGCTGCTCGCATTGTCCTTGTACTGTTCGGCGAACGGATAGGCTTCGTAACGGTACGTGCCGTCGGGATTCATAAACATTTTCTGCCGGGCATCGGAATAGCTCGACCCGTAGCCGGCCGAAAGCGAAAGCGTCGGATAGTAGGACGAACGGGCGATTCGTAGATCGCGGCGGGCGATGTCGATACCCAGCCTTGCGGACTCCACCTCCGGGAGTTGCTGCGCCGAGGCCAGAAGCGCATCGGTACTGACCGGCATCGGCGTATCTCCCAAAATATTATCCGAAGGAGCGACGGTATGGAATGTCGTGTAATCTTCTATTTCCAGGAGCTGACAAATATTCAGGCGGGCGATGTCGTAGGAATTTCGAGCGGACAAAAGAGCTGTCTCTCATACACATCTCCGAGCCCACGAGACTAGC
>ENA-UAKM01000129-UAKM01000129.1-human-gut-metagenome-genome-assembly--contig:-NODE-129-length-11205-cov-4.102511_pt1 | contig 11205 bp, 7 predicted proteins | sample MGYA00243689_ERZ654446 | MGnify/ENA primary metagenome ERZ654446 (study PRJEB26926, sample SAMN06164519) | human gut metagenome | biome: ENVO:00009003; feature: ENVO:2100002; material: ENVO:00002003... | reverse complement strand
CGGCCTTCCCCGCCGTCCGTCACGACGCCCGGCAGGTTTCCCCGCCCCGTTTTCCGACACCTTTTCCGCAGGTTTCTCCGCCGGATTCCCCGTTATTTTTTCATTTGGCATATCTCTCCGCTGTTTTGTACGTATGCGTTGAAGATCCTCACCGTATCGACGGCTTCCCGCACGTCGTGCACGCGCAGGATCACGGCACCCTGCCGCAGGCACTCCCACCCCAGGGCTACGGTACCCGCGAGGGATTGGGCAGGGGTGGCGCCGAGCACACGGTAGATCATCGACTTGCGCGAGAGCCCCGCCAGTACGGGATAGCCCAGCGCACAGAGGCGGTGAAGCCCGGCGAGCAGTTCGTAATTCTGTTCCGTGGTCTTGGCGAAGCCGAAACCGGGGTCGAGGACGAGATGCTCGCGTGCGATCCCGGCGGCGAGCAACGCGGCGGTTTTGGTCTCGAAATAGGCGACGACCTCGGCCGTGATGTCACGTTTGTAGTCTGCAAGCGACTGCATGGTCTTCGGATCGCCCTTCATGTGCATGGCGATATAGGGAACGCCCGCACCGGCTACGACAGAGGGCATGGCAGGATCGAGTTCCCCGGCAGAAATGTCGTTGATGATCAGGGGGCCGAACCTTTCGATCGCGCGGGCTGCGACTTCGCTGCGGAACGTATCGACCGAAACGGCCATGCCGGGTGCCAGCCGCCGCACGGCCTCCACCCCCAGCTCCACACGCCGCCACTCCTCTTCGGGCGGCACTTCGTCCGCCCCGGGACGCGACGAGTAACCGCCGACATCGATGATCGACGCCCCTTCGGCCACGGCTTCGCGCACACGGCGCTCTACATGCGACGCATCGGGCATGCGGCTGCCGGCAAAGAACGAATCGGGGGTAACATTCAGAATCGCCATCACCTGCGGCCGCGAGAAGTCCAACAAGGGTTTATTTGGTTCCATGGCTGAAAATACGGTCGAGTTTAACTACTGCCGGTTCGAGGTCTTCCTCGAAGATATTGACCACCACATAGTCGGCGCGGGCGCTCAGCGCATCGTCGTCGAGCTGCGCGGCGATGCGGCGCACGACCTGATCGGCCCCGCACCCGTCGCGGCGGCAGGTGCGCTCGATGCGCAGTTCGCGCGGCGCGAGGACGGCGACCGTCTTGTCGACACAACCTTCGAGCCCTGCTTCGAACAGGATGGCGCTTTCGAGGATCACGTAGCTACCCTCCTGCCGCGCCGCCCAGGCATCGAAATCACGCATAACGACCGGATGCACCAATGCATTGAGGTCTGCCAGCGCCTGCGGGTCGGCAAAGACGATGCCCGCGAGGTAAGCCCGGTCGAGCACCCCGTTGCGGAAAGTCCCCTCGCCGAAGCGGCCGGCCAACTGCCGCCGCAGCGCCCCATCCTCCTGCATCAGCCGTTTGGCCGCAGCGTCCGAATCGTAAACCGCAATGCCCTTCTGTGCAAAAAGGCGGCAGACAGTGCTCTTGCCGCTGCCCATGCCGCCCGTAATTCCTACTTTCATCATTCCTGTCCGTCGGGAAAATCTATCTCGGGAACCGCGTCGATAGAGGTTATCTTAATATCGCTGAATTTCACGGAAATCGCATTCTGCAACGACTGCGGGTCGATGATGATCCGCCCCTCGTGCCCCTCCTCGCGCGAGCGCTTGTACTTGAGCGCCGAGAGCGGGATGCGCAGCGTCTTGTTCATGTAGACCTGGTAACCGAACAGGTTGGTACCGACCCCCTCGACGGTACACGTCACATCGAAAACCTGCCCGTCGACATCCACACGCACCTTCTGTTCGGTGGTATAGATGTAACTCAGTTTGGCGATATACCACAGGATGAACGACGCCATGAGCAGTGCCAGAAAGACCGGCGAGACATAGCGGTGCATCCACTTCAGCAAACTGTCTATTGCACGTTGGAGTTCCATGACGCAAAGTTAAAAATAAAATGGACTGCACCAACCGTGCAATCCACTTTATTTGCATAGTAAATATAAGGTGTGTTACTCCTTGTCGATCTTGGCACGCTTGGCCATCAAGTCGTAAGCGACCGGCGTAGCGATGAAAATCGTAGCCACCGTACCCACGATGACGCCGACCGTCAGGGCGAAGATGAAGCCGCGGATGGTCTCGCCGCCGAAGAAGAAGATGGCGAGCAGCGTCACGAGCGTCGTACCCGACGTGTTGATCGTACGCGACAGCGTCGAGTTGATGGCGTTGTTCACGTTCTCCTTGAGGTTGCGCTTGGGATAGAGCCCCAGGTACTCGCGGATACGGTCGAAGACGACCACCGTATCGTTGATAGCATAGCCGATGATCGTAAGGATCGCGGCGATGAACGCCTGGTTCACCTCGAGGTTGAAGGGCACGAAGCCGTAGAGCATCGAGAAGAGGCCGATGATGAACAGCGCGTTGACGGCCAGTGCGAGCGTGGCGCCCGATGCCCACTGCCAGCGCTTGAAGCGGAACGTGATGTAGAGGCCGATGGCGATGAGCGAGAACAACACCGAGTAGATGGCGTTCCAGGTCATGTCCTTGGCGATCGAAGGGCCGATCTTGTCGGCTGTGAGGATACCGTTGACGTCGGTCTGGGTATTGCGGAACTGCTCGAAGGTGATGTCGTACGAATAGAGCGGCTTCAGGGCATCGAAGAGAATCTGCTCCACTTCGGCCGTAGCCTCGTCCGACGTGTCGTCGTAGCGGTACTGTGTCACGATGCGCATCTGGTTCTCGTTGCCGTACTGCTTCACCTCGAAACTGATTGCCGAAGCATCGGCATCGGCACGCTGCGAGAATGCCTCGCCCAGGTTCCGGCGGACTTCCTCGGCGGAAACGGCCCGGTCGAAACGGATCACATAGGCACGACCGCCCGTGAACTCGGCACCGAGGTTCAGGCCGCGGGCCACGAACGAGATGCACGAAAGGGCGATCAGCACCACGGCGATCGTATAACCGACCTTACGCACGCGGATGAAATCGAAATGGGTGTTACTCAGGAAATTCTCAGACCACTTGTACGAGAAGGTGATGTTGCCCCATTTGCCGACGATCCACTCGATCAGCAAGCGGGTGATGAAGATCGCGCAGAAGACCGAAGTGATGATACCGATGATGAGGGTCGTAGCGAAGCCCTGTACGGGGCCGTTACCGAAGATGAAAAGCACGATACCGGTAATGATGGTCGTCAACTGGCCGTCGATAATAGCCGAATAGGCTTTCGAGAAACCGTCCTTGATGGCCAGCGAGAGCCCCTTGCCGCCGCGCAACTCCTCCTTGATACGTTCGTAGATGATGACGTTGGCGTCGACGGCCATACCCATCGTCAGCACGATACCCGCGATACCCGGCAGGGTCAGCACGGCACCGAACGACACCAGGACGCCCATCAGCAGGAAGACGTTGCAGAGCAGGGCGATGTCGGCCATCCACCCCGCCGTCTTGTAGAACAGGCCCATGTAGAGCAGCACGAGGATGAAGGCGATCACGAACGAGAGCATGCCCGCGTTGATCGACTCCTGACCCAGCGAGGGGCCCACGACGGTATCCTGGATGATCTTGGCCGGAGCGGGAACCTTACCCGAGTTGAGTACGTTGGCAAGGTCTTTCGCCTCCTGAATCGTGAAGTCGCCCGTGATCTGCGAGGAACCCTTGTCGATCTTGGTGTTCACGCGGGGTGCGGAATATACGTACCCGTCGAGGACGATGGCGATGCATTTGCCGATGTTCTCGCCCGTCAGGCGCGCCCACTCCTGCGTACCCTCGCCGTTCATGGTCATCGACACCTCGGCCGTAGCGCCGCGCTGGGCGTACTGCTCGGTGGCGCTCGTCACGACCGACCCGTCCAGCGGAGCCTTGCCGTCGGGCGTGGAAATCTTGATGGCATAGAGGTAGTAGCGGCCGTCGATCTTATCGTCGCCCTTGACACCCCACTTGAAGTCGATGTCGGCCGGGAAAAGCTCGCGTACCGCAGGGTTTGCCAGGTATTCGTTGACGGCAGCCATGTCGGCCTTATAAGCGGCACCGATGGCAGCACCGCCCGCATAGTTCGGGTCGAGCACGGCGAGCAGCGGGTTCTGCGTACGGTCGTAGCGGCCGGCATCGACGTGTTCGGTAGCGGCAACGGAATCGGCGCCGATCTCGGCGATCAGGCCTGCGGCGTCGCCGGAAGCGGTCTGCTCACCGACGGCCTCGGCTTCGGCCGAAGCGGTCTCGGGCTGTGTGGCGGCGGGGAGCTCGGCCAGCTCGGCCTTGACGAGCTTATCGGCTGCTGCCAGTGCGGGAAGCACCTCGCGGGCATCGTAGGTCAGCCAGAATTCGAGCGACGCGGTACCCTGCAACAGGTCGCGCACACGCTGCGGCTCCTTCACGCCCGGCAGCTCGACCAGGATGCGGTGCGAGTTGGGCAGGCGCATGATGTTGGGCTGCGTAACGCCGAAATGGTCGATACGACTGCGCAGGATGTTGAACGAAGCGTCGATCGCAGCGTCGGTTTCCTCCTGCAAGATCTTCTCGACCTCGCTGTCCGAGCTGTTCGGCGTGATATCCTTACGATCCGGACTTACGAAAAGCGCAGCCAGCGGAGCACCGCCGGAAACCTCACGATAAGCCTTGGCGAACTCGCCGATGTAGTTGTTGGTACCCTCTTTAAGCGCCTTGTTGGCACGGGCGATGGCCTCCTCGAACATCGGATCGTGTGCGCTGTCACCTGCCAGGGCTTTCAGCACGTCCTCCACCTGCACCTCGAGCATGACATTCATACCGCCCTTCAGGTCGAGACCCAAGTTGATCTCCTTCTCCTTGACCTCCTTGTAGGTGAATGAAATGAATCCGAGATCATAAACGGGCCTGTTCTGCACGGAGTCCAGGTAATAGATCTCCGCCGCCTGACGGAGCGAATCCGACTCCGAAACTTTCGCGGCATACTCGGCCGCCTTTTTCTCCACGCTTCTCGCTTTCAGTGAGAAGGAGAGCTGGTAGATACAAGCAATCGCCAGCAGGATTGCAAGTAACTTGATTACGCCTTTACTTTGCATTGGGTATAAATTAGTTTGTTATAATTTGTTTGTTTCTTTTCCGTTACCCGAAACGGGATTTCAGAAATCCCAATAAACGCACAAAAATAGAAAAAATTGCGGGAAACAAAAAAGGAATAGACAAAAAAACGCTGGAAACCATCCGATTTCACCGTTGAAACCGAAAATCGAAGGAGTGCGATTTCATTTCCGGGCGGCACCCCGACAGCAAAGACCGCACACCGGACGCGCGGGAAAACACCGAAGGAGTCCGACCGTCCCGACCGGCAACAAGGGCGCTGAAAAGCGGTATCGAAGCACCTGTTCCCCGAAACCGCAGCCCGCAATCCGCCCTACAGACAAAAAAGCCAGGGCCGACATACTGCCGACCCTGGCTCTTCTACCGGAAAGTCCGCAAACCGAACCTTCCCTCCAACTTTTTATTTAACCTCTTCGAACTCTACATCTTCGGGCTGATTGGATCCACCCTGCTGCTGACCGTTCGTACCGGCTCCTGCATCGGCATGGGGAGCACCCTGCTGGGCACCGCCCTGCTGCTGTTGCGCGGCATAGATATCCTGCGAAGCAGCCTGCCATGCTGCATTGAGCTCGGCCAAAGCCGTATCGATAGCGGCTACGTCAGCGTTCTTATGCGCTTCCTTCAACTTGCCCAGCGCCGTTTCGATGGCAGCCTTCTTGTCGGCCGGCAACTTGTCGCCGTACTCTTTGAGCTGTTTCTCGGTAGCGAAGATGTTCGAATCGGCGGCGTTGATCTTGTCGATACGCTCCTTCTCCTCTTTGTCCTTCGCCTCGTTAGCCTTGGCTTCGTCGCGCATACGCTGGATCTCCTGCTCGGTAAGACCCGACGAAGCCTCGATGCGGATCTTCTGCTCCTTACCCGTACCCTTATCTTTAGCCGATACGTTCAGGATGCCGTTGGCGTCGATATCGAAGGTCACCTCGATCTGCGGCACACCGCGCGGAGCGGCAGGAATGCCGTCCAGGTGGAAGCGGCCGATCGACTTGTTGTCGCGGGCCAGCGGACGTTCGCCCTGGCAGACGTTGATCTCGACCGAAGGCTGGTTATCGGCAGCCGTGGAGAAAGTCTCCGACTTGCGGGTCGGGATCGTGGTGTTGGCGTCGATGAGCTTGGTCATCACACCGCCCAGGGTTTCGATACCCAGCGACAGCGGAGTGACATCCAGCAGCAGCACGTCCTTCACCTCACCGGTCAGGACACCGCCCTGGATCGCAGCGCCGATGGCAACGACTTCGTCGGGGTTCACTCCCTTGCTGGGCACCTTACCGAAGAAATCCTCGACGACCTTCTGGATCGCGGGAATACGGGTCGAACCGCCCACGAGGATCACCTCGTCGATCTGCTTGGCATCGAGCCCGGCATCACGCAGAGCTACCTTGCAAGGCTCGATGGTCTTGTGGATCAGGTGATCGCACAACTGCTCGAATTTGGCACGCGTAAGCGTCATAACCAGGTGCTGCGGAATACCGTCGATCGGCATGATGTACGGAAGGTTGATCTCCGTAGTAGTCGAGGACGACAGTTCGATCTTCGCCTTCTCGGCAGCTTCCTTCAGACGCTGCATGGCCATCGGGTCCTTGCGCAGATCCACGTTGTGCTCGGCTTTGAATGCCTCGGCCATATAATCGATCAGCACATGGTCGAAATCATCGCCGCCCAGGTGCGTATCGCCGTTGGTCGATTTCACTTCGAACACGCCGTCGCCCAGCTCCAGGATCGAAATATCGAACGTACCGCCGCCCAGGTCGAAGACAGCGACTTTCATGTCATTGCCTTTTTTATCCAAACCGTAAGCCAATGCAGCGGCCGTCGGCTCGTTGATGATACGACGCACTTTCAGTCCCGCAATCTCACCGGCCTCCTTCGTGGCCTGACGCTGCGAGTCGGAGAAATAGGCCGGAACGGTAATCACCGCTTCCGAAACCTCCTGCCCCAGGTAATCCTCGGCCGTCTTTTTCATCTTTTGAAGAATGATCGCCGAAATCTCCTGCGGCGTGTACTGCCGTCCGTCGATATCCACACGCGGCGTATTGTTGTCGCCGCGTACTACCTTATAAGGAGCACGCTCGATCTCCGACTGTACCTGATCGTAGGTCTCGCCCATGAAACGTTTGATCGAGAAAATCGTACGTTTAGGATTAGTAATTGCCTGACGTTTAGCCGGATCTCCCACTTTACGTTCTCCATTGTCGGTGAATGCGACGATCGAAGGAGTCGTACGATGCCCTTCGGAATTAGGAATTACGATGGGTTCGTTACCTTCCATCACTGCGACACAAGAGTTCGTCGTGCCCAAGTCAATACCAATAATCTTTGCCATAATATCGTTGATTTATAGTTTAATAATTTCTTTTTCAATTCCGCTTTCCCGGCTCTGTCACTGCCTTGCGGACGATGGGTAGTGAACAAAGGTTGTACCAAATGTTTTTTTCGCACCATCCGGCTTTTTCAAAGAATAAAATCTGACAAAACCGCCGGGAAGCCTGACATCCTGACTGCCACAATGACAGCCGCCAACTGTCTTTCAACTGCCGTTGTCATTCCGCAACGGACTTGAAAACGCCGACTCCCGGAGCGACACGGGACTGAATCAGCAATAAAAACCCCGGCTTCTAACAAGCCGGGGAGCATTAATCGGGAATCCCGATCCTATTTTTCGTTCAAAATACGCATTGCCGCATCCAGAATCGTCGTGTCGTCCAGCGTCACAACACCGCCGTCCGGTCCCTGTTCGATATGAATGCCTACGCCTTCTTTCGCCTCGGGGTGCCGTCCGCCGAAATAATTACGAACCGAATCGACCGAGATTCCCAATTCGTCTGCAATCCGTTGCGAGCTGCCGCTGGGCAGTCTGTCCTTGATACGACGCAACTCATTAAATGTGATAATCATACTGCTAATTATTTAGGTTGAATTTATTTTTCGTCTTCTCCGCTTCCGACAAAGTCCGACCCTGTTCGGCACCCATTTGTCGGCAGACCGGAGATGGCCTCTTTTTCTTTCCTCTAAATTAAATCCTTTTCCGATAATTTCAAAATTTTCCGGAACAAAAAGTTGAAAAAATCGTCAATTACACCCAATTTACCGACAGAATCCGTCTTACAATCGAAATGTTCCAAATCCAATGCCGGGAATGAGTCGGGAATGAAAAGCCCCGCAGCCCAAAGAATAAAAACCGAAGCCGCCCGCAGGAATCCTGCAGACGGCCAGAAAACAAAACCGGCAACGGACTATTGAGCCGGCTCGATATAAAATTCGATCAACAGCGGCGTATAGGGCAAAACCTCGGTGATCGTCGTACTGGTCGATGTGGAGTTGTCTACATAGTAAGGATTATAGACCGAACCGCCGTAAAGACCGTTCATATAGCTGCCATAATAATCGTCGTAATAGTTGCCCATGTAATTATTACCGTAGTAATTGTTCATCATGCCGTAATAATTCATCATAGCGTACGTAGCGGCGTAATTCGTAGAAGAACTGGTCTGGGTTGTCCCGGTAATGCCGACCACACCGTACGCATTGCTCGAAACGGTCAGCAAAGCGCCCCAGCTTCCGTAGCGGAAGTGCGGCAAGGCGTAATACCAGGCCAGAATCTGTTTGTCCTTATTCAGCGAAGGGGTGTAGCTCATGTACGTACCGGTGGATTCCACCTCGCCGTAAACGATTCGTTTCACCTCGTCGATATTGGTACTCTGTACGAACCCGTCCAGGAATCGGGCGATGTACCAGACCCGGACATTCTTCTCGGGATCGATCAGTTCGCCCGGTTCGTCCGTACCGAAGCGCTCGACCAAAGCTTTGTTAATCTTACGATCGATCTCGTCCGCCTTCTGCTGCGATCCCACATAAACATTCGAATAGGTGAAAAGTCCGGTCGCATCGTCCGCAGGATTGAAACTCTCGTTCACATAGATTTGAGGCGCCTCCGACGTGGCGATTTTCCAACGATACGACGGGGCCGGCTCTCCGGCTTTGACCGAAGCCGTTTCGGAATCGTCGTCCTGCGGAGGAACCGTCGGGTCCAGTCCGCCGTTCGCCGCCGCAAAATCATCGACCGCGACGCTCTCCGTTTCAATCGGCTGACTCGATCTTCCGACCAGCTTGATCCGGGCGATCATCGGGTGGTTGGCACTCAATGCATACTGCCCCTCGTAACCTCCGTCGCCATTGGCTTCGGTGGATATGATCGTCGCAGGCATATACAGCACGACCTCGGCCCCCACGCGCAATTCGACCTCACGGGGAAATCCCTTCTGCGCGGCATACGTTTCACCCAGCTTCAACGGGTTCCGCATAGCCAGATAAGTCCCCTCCTTGAAAGTTCCGCTCGCCAGCTCACCGTAGAACTGATAGTAAGGAACGTAATGTGTATAAGGAGTAAAAGTTCCCTGCTGAAGCGCATAAACGGAATCCCGGGCCACACTGATATTCCCCTGCAAATCCCGCCCCGTGATATCGTACCACACCCAGCTCTCCGTCTCCAGAATCGCACTGTCCGCCAGATCGCCCAGCGAAACGACATCCACGTAATACTCCCCTTCCTCCTGGTAATTCTCCAGCAGATCGGGACGATTCTGCGTCATCCAGGCTTTCAGAGCTTTGTTCTGGGTATTCCCCGGATAAGCATTGTCAGGCTCCTCAGCGCAGGAGCAGAGCGTCGTCAGACCGAAAAGGAGTATCGCAGGCAACCAACGTCCCATACTATTCATTGTTTTCTTATTTACGAACCGAATCAATCGTATAAAAAACGGCGATCGGACTCTGCTCCGGAATGAAATTGATCAGCGCATCGCCGTAAGCCATATTGTATGTCATATATACTTCGACCGTATCTTTCTCGCGGCAGCCCGGCAGCGACAATTCGACCCCTTCGACGAAAGAGCCGCCGCCGACACGGACGGGACGGGGTTCGAAACTCCAGTATTTCGTATCGAGTCCCTGCTCCTGAAGTTTTTCGGCCCACTTTCTGTCATTGGTGTAGATCGGCATCGTACTCGCAGTGATTGCCCGATTCTCGAACAGATAGACCCAGAAAACAAGATCCACCTCATCGCCGATCTCCGCTTCAGGACGCGTCTGACGTTCCGAATCGTAATAATGGTAAATATATCGATACGACCAGCGCCCGAACGTGGAGTAAAAATCGAGATCTTCATCCGAACTCATAGCCTCCTGCTCGGTCACCAGACGAGGCTGGTGGCTACCGGAAAGGAAACTCTCGAACTGCTGCTGCTGTTCGGGAAGAACCTTGTCATCCTCGCCGCAGCCGGTGACAACCAACAGCGCAGCAAGCAAAATATGGAAACGGATTTTCGACATACAATCGCGCAAATTTAACAAATCCTGCGGGACTTGCAAAATTTACCGGGCTTCATTCTTCGTTTTCCCGACCGACATCGCTCGGACAGTCCCGAAGTCCGGAAACCCGGAATCATTCGCATCGCGTCCCCGGCCCGGCAACTCCACACACCGAAGCCCGCCTCGCCCGCCGGTGCTCTTCTTAACAATACGGCAGACCGGGCGATTTTAGTATTCGTACAGGGATAAAAAACGACGATTACACCCCGAACGTATCGCGGCTCGGCTATACACTGCATCGCTTACGGCGGCGATACCACGCCCACACACCCCGCGAACCGTGATTGCAAATCCGCTGCAGCGACTGCGAGGCCGGATACTGCCAACGCAGACGCCGCAGTCAGGCCACCCCCCGAAAAACAATGTTTCCCTCTCTGGCAAAGAAACCCGACGGTCCGGCGGCCGGTTTTCCTGCGCTCCCGACACAGAACCGGAGTTGCACACGAAAGCCCGCGTCACGACAAAACGATATGGAGTCCGACCTTCCGAATGTTCGGACCATCCGAAACGTCCGGAAACGAACCGAACAAAAAAATCGACTGCCGGAGCGAAAGAATCGCTCCGGCAGCTCCAATAACTTTACAAAACAAAATCAGACTCTACGCTGTCCGTCCTGAAGCCACTCCCTGCGATGCCTCTTAACGGCACATACGACCAGGGTTATGATGACCGATAAAACAACAAGACCAAACATAAGGCCGACAAAGCCTGCAAATCCTTCCATTTTTACGATAAACATTTTGGGGGTTCGTTTACTCTTTTCCTGTCTCTTATACACAT
>ENA-UAKM01000128-UAKM01000128.1-human-gut-metagenome-genome-assembly--contig:-NODE-128-length-11213-cov-9.508873_pt1 | contig 11213 bp, 3 predicted proteins | sample MGYA00243689_ERZ654446 | MGnify/ENA primary metagenome ERZ654446 (study PRJEB26926, sample SAMN06164519) | human gut metagenome | biome: ENVO:00009003; feature: ENVO:2100002; material: ENVO:00002003... | reverse complement strand
TTTCAACCCAGGTGGGTTCGGTCCTCCACGCGGTCTTACCCGCGCTTCAACCTGCCCAGGGCTAGATCATCCCGCTTCGGGTCCAGGACAAGCGACTAAAAACGCCTTTTAAGACTCGCTTTCGCTACGCATACGCCACACGGCTTATGCTCGCCACCCGCCACTGACTCGCAGACTCATTTTTCGATAGGCACGCCGTCACCCCACAAGGAGGCTCCGACGGTTTGTGGGCGCACGGTTTCAGGAACTGTTTCACTCCCCTCCCGGGGTGCTTTTCACCTTTCCCTCACGGTACTGGTACGCTATCGGTCAGACAGGTATGCTTAGACTTACCCAACGGTCTGGGCTGATTCACGCGGGATTCCACGAGGCCCGCGCTACTTGGGACAACACGATCGGAAGACGGCTCACGTCCAGGTACGGGGCTGGCACCCTCTACGGCCAGGCCTTCAAGCCTGTTCCCCTGGCAAGCCGTTTTATGACTCCCGCCCGGCCCGTCGGAACCGGGACACGTGATCCCACAACACCGGCAACGCAACCCCCGACGGGTATCACGCGCAACCGGTTTGGTCTGATCCGCTTTCGCTCGCCACTACTCACGGAGTATCCCTTCCTGCAGGTACTGAGATGTTTCACTTCCCTGCGTACCCCCCGCAACAACGTGCGGTGCCGGCCCATGACGGCCGGCGGGTTCCCCCATTCGGAGACCCTAGGATCAAAGCCATGTTGGAGGCTCCCCTAGGATTATCGCATCCTCAAACGTCCTTCATCGGTACTGTCTGCCAAGGCATCCACCATACGCCCTCGCAAGCGGCACAACAGCAAAACAAATTGTCATTGCCCCACCCGCGGGTTTCCTGATAGCAAGATCGCCAGACGACAAATCTTAACACTAAAATGATCACAAAACGATCGATCTCGAAACCAAACTCAATTGAAGAGTTTGGCGAAATCGCGATAAGCAAAAAGAAACGTTCTTTCAGTTTCTCTTGCTCGCGTCCACTATCCAGTTCTCAAACCACCACGCGCCACACGATCCGACCAGCCACCCAGGACCGGCCACCACGCATGGGCATCGAACCGCGCCACAGAAAACCTGTGGGGTGGCGGTCCGGGAGCCCAAAAGCATACCCATACCACTCCCGGACATCCCGACGGGACGTCCAAGCCCATGATCTCTTCCACACCAGCATCCCCATGCGAGACCGTGGAACCATTCCACGGGCACGGGGCTCACACCGGACACGGAACCGTGTCCTGAAATTCTCCGTAGAAAGGAGGTGATCCAGCCGCACCTTCCGGTACGGCTACCTTGTTACGACTTAGTCCCAATCACGAGTCTCACCTTAGACGGCTCCCCCCAAAAAGGTTGGGCCACCGGCTTCGGGTGCTACCCACTTTCATGACTTGACGGGCGGTGTGTACAAGGCCCGGGAACGCATTCACCGCGGCGTTGCTGATCCGCGATTACTAGCGACTCCGCCTTCATGGAGTCGGGTTGCAGACTCCAATCCGAACTGAGACCGGTTTTAAGGGATCCGCTCCACCTCACAGTGTCGCATCCCGTTGTACCGGCCATTGTAGCATGCGTGAAGCCCTGGACGTAAGGGGCATGATGATCTGACGTCATCCCCACCTTCCTCCGAGTTGACCCCGGCGGTCCCCCGTGAGTTCCCACCACGACGTGCTGGCAACACAGGGCGAGGGTTGCGCTCGTTGCGGGACTTAACCCAACATCTCACGACACGAGCTGACGACGACCATGCACCACCTGTGAACCCGCCCCGAAGGGAGACCGTATCTCTACGGCTGTCGGGAACATGTCAAGCCCAGGTAAGGTTCTTCGCGTTGCATCGAATTAATCCGCATGCTCCGCCGCTTGTGCGGGCCCCCGTCAATTTCTTTGAGTTTTAGCCTTGCGGCCGTACTCCCCAGGCGGGATGCTTAACGCGTTGGCTCCGACACGGAGACCGTGGAATGGTCCCCACATCCAGCATCCACCGTTTACGGCGTGGACTACCAGGGTATCTAATCCTGTTCGCTCCCCACGCTTTCGCTCCTCAGCGTCAGTGACGGCCCAGAGACCTGCCTTCGCCATTGGTGTTCTTCCCGATATCTACACATTCCACCGTTACACCGGGAATTCCAGTCTCCCCTACCGCACTCAAGCCCGCCCGTACCCGGCGCGGATCCACCGTTAAGCGATGGACTTTCACACCGGACGCGACGAACCGCCTACGAGCCCTTTACGCCCAATAATTCCGGATAACGCTTGCACCCTACGTATTACCGCGGCTGCTGGCACGTAGTTAGCCGGTGCTTATTCGAAAGGTACACTCACCCCGAAGGGCTTGCTCCCAGTCAAAAGCGGTTTACAACCCGAAGGCCGTCATCCCGCACGCGGCGTCGCTGCATCAGGCTTGCGCCCATTGTGCAATATTCCCCACTGCTGCCTCCCGTAGGAGTCTGGGCCGTATCTCAGTCCCAATGTGGCCGGTCGCCCTCTCAGGCCGGCTACCCGTCGAAGCCATGGTGGGCCGTTACCCCGCCATCAAGCTGATAGGACGCGACCCCATCCCATACCGATGAATCTTTCCCGACACGACATGCGTCATGTCGGAGCATCCGGCATTACCACCCGTTTCCAGGAGCTATTCCGGTGTATGGGGCAGGTCGGTCACGCATTACTCACCCGTTCGCCACTCTCACCCAGGAGCAAGCTCCTGGGATCCCGTTCGACTTGCATGTGTTAAGCACGCCGCCAGCGTTCATCCTGAGCCAGAATCGAACCCTCCACAAAAAAACTTATGCGGAAAGCCAACATGTGACTCTCATCTAAGAAAATTGACGATCGCCTTATAAGGAAAGGCGCATCGCACAAAAACCCCATCATCGTTTGACCGATCCCTCGGCACCACGATCGAAACGACCATGGCCGATGATGAACTGGCAATCATTGACTATAAAGAAGTAGTACAAATACGCTCTTGAGTTCTCAAACCACCACCGCACCAGCAAGCCGCCCCAATCTCCAGGAGCGAGGCCGCCGTGCTGAGCAGCAAGAGATAAACTTACACGAGAACCCGCAATCGCGCAACCCGCAGGGCACAATGAAGCACGGAACCGTTGGAAATCCAACGTTCCATCGGCGTGTCGAAAACCGGGAAAATGCGTCCGGAAAGCGCCGATACCATCAGAATAGACCCCGAAAACCACAACCAGGTGAACGCAAAACCAATAGCTGTCGGCATGTCGACCATCAACATGGTCAACCACATCCGCATTTTGCGGTCCAACCACGGTTCTCGCATAACAAAAGCCGGAAGCTCCGTGGTTGGCGGAGACTCCCGGCTTTGTTGTTCGGCTACTGGATATTCAGCTTTGGTCATTCGAATCGCTGACCATTGCTAATGCTGCCTGTAACCGACTGTTTTCAGTTATTACTTCAGTTATCGCTGATCAGGCAGCTCACTCGGCATTGGCCGGGCCGGCGGCAACCGGTTCTGCAGCCGACTCGACCGTGGCGACAGCCTTCTTGCGGTTCAGGTACCGCTTGATGGCCACAATCTCCAGGCCGATCACGAGCACCGCGGTCACGCCCCAAGCCACGTACATGGCGGTCTTCCAGATCGGGGTGGCGACCTTCGGCTCGCCATTCGCGTACTGCCAGCTGTTGGCGGCGGTGTACAGAATGTTGTGCGCGGCCTGACGCATGGCCTTCACGGAAGTGGCGGACTTATCGGTGATGTGGTTGGTGATCTTCGTGGTGGCGAGCATCGAGTCGTTGCCCGCACGCACTTCCTGATCGGCGTTCTGGTAGCCGTAGCCGCCGAAGTAATCGGTCAGGACGAAGCCCTTGAAGCCCCACTCGTCACGCAGCACGGTCTGCAGCAGGTTGCTGGAAGCGCCGGCGTAGGTGTAGCCGATGTAGTTGAAGGAGCTCATCACGGCCTGGGCGCCGCCTTCCTTCACGCTCATCTCGAACGGCTTCAGATAGGTTTCACGGATGGACTGCTCGTTGGCCCACGTGCACACCATGTTGGTGCGGTTGGTCTCCTGGTCGTTGAGTGCGAAGTGCTTCATGAAGGAGTACACGCCCTTGGATTTGGCGCCGGCGATTTCGTTGGAGGCCATCGCACCGGAGAGCAGGGAGTCCTCGGAGAAGTACTCGAAGGTACGACCGGAGAATGCCGAACGGTGGATGTTCATGGCCGGAGCGTACCAACCAGCCACGTGCATGTCGTGAGCCATGTCGCCGATCATCTCACCGAACTGCTTGGCGAGATCACGGTTCCAGGTGCAGGCGAACGCGGTGGAGGCCGGGAAGCCGATGGAGCCAACACCGGTGAAGTTGTTGTTCAGCGAGGCCGGGCCGTCGGCGTCGGTCAGCTGGATCTTGCCGACGGACTTCACAGCCGGAGTGCCGTAACCACCATTGGCGATCAGGTTGTCCATATCGTCGAAGGTGAGCTGGTCGAGCAGCTTGTCCCAATCGGCGTCGTCATAATCCTTGCCATACATCTGGTACAGCTTCAGGCCATTCTTGGCACCGGTGGTCGGCATCTCGTCCGAATCGTTGTCATACTTCTTCGGATCGTAGTTGCTGTTGTTGGTGAACTCGGCCTTGGCTTCGTCGCTCATCGAGAAGTTGGTCGGAGCGGCGGTGGCCTTGGCATAGTTCGCGAAGTGGCCCGCGCGAGACAGGTACGTCACGTCGCCGGCGGCGTAATCGAACTCGTTGGTGGCGGCCACGGCATCGCCGTTATGGGTGTTCGAGTCGGAATTGTAGGTGACGGTGTCCTTCACGGTGACCTTCTGATGGTCGATCACGTGGTGCGAATCGGACTGGATGGAGATGTCGTAATCGCCCTGCTCCAGCACGTACGCCTTAGCGTCCTTCTGGTCGTAGGAGGCCATGTCGTCATCGTCGAACTCGATCTTCACGGTCTGGGAAGCGCCCGGCTCGAGCTTCTTGGTCTTTTCGAACGCAACCAGGTTCTTGGATGCCTTCTCGATGCCGCCATCGGTGTACGGCGGGTTGTAGTAGACCTCGACCACGTCCTTGCCGGCCTTATCGCCGGTGTTGGTGACGGTCACATCGAACGAGATCTTGCCGTTCTTGTAGGAGACCTTGCCCATCTCCTGCTTGAACGTCGTGTAGGACAGGCCGTAGCCGAACGGGAACATGACGGTGTCGTCGTAGTTGATCAGACCTTCGTCGGCGGCGGTCTCATAGAACTTGTAGCCAACGTAGATGCCTTCGACGTAGTTGACGAACGTCGGGGTCACCGTGACCTTGTCGCCACTGAAGCCCATGTAGGAAGCAGCGAGATCATCCGCATTGTCGTAAGTGAACTTGCCGTTCGTGCCGACGGACGAAGCGTTGCCGGCGGCGGTGCCATCGGTGTTGTTGAACACAGCGGTCTTGGTCAGGTCCTTCGCGAACGTGTCGGAGGTCTTGCCGGACGGATTCACATCGCCGGCGAGCACCTCACCCAGTGCGGAGAAGCCGGTCTGGCCGGCCGGCGGGCACCACAGCACGGACTTGATCTGCGGATACTGGGACAGGAAGTCGAACTGGAACGCGTTGGCGCCGTTGTAGACGAGCGTCACCTTCTTGAAGTTCTTGGTGACCAGGTCGATCATGTCGCGCTCGGTCTGGGACAGCTGCAGGAAGTGCTCGCCATCCTTGAAATCTTCGTAGTCCTTGGAATTGTTGTTGTAGGTGATGCCCTTCGCCTTCATGTTCGTCGGCAGGTCAGCGCCTTCGCCGCCGCGGGTGATGGTGATGACGGCTTCGTCGGAGAAGTCCTTGGCGTCGGAGATCAGCTTGTCGGAATACTGCTTGGCCGGAACCTCAGGCAGGGTCCAATCCTGCGACCACATAGCCACCATCGGGCGGTCCTTGCGGTAGTCGGTGTACAGCTTGGTCAGCTCGGAATTGGTTTCGATGCCGGCCTGCTTCATGCCGTCAAGCATGGAAACGGTCTCGTACTGGTCGGACATGGAGCCGGAGCCGGTGCCGCCGTAAACCGGGTTGGTGGAGCCCCAACCGAACACGTTGACCTTCTTGTTGGACAGCGGCAGGTTGGAATCGTCGTTCTTCAGCATGGTGATGGCTTCCGACTGCACTTCCTTGGCCAGCTCGTTGGCTTTGGAAACGGTGGTGTCGGACAGCATGTACTTGGTGGTGGTCGCGTTGTTGAGCAGCGTGGAAAGCGGGCCGGTCAGCATCATGGACACGGCCACGACGATGCCGACAAGCGCCACCAGCCAGGATTCGGAATGGACGATCTTACGGGTCGCCACTTCCTTGACCGTCTTCTTGTTGACGGCAAAAGTGATAATCAGCGCGAGCGCGAACAGCACGCCAATCGCAATAAGGTACGGCGTCAATGAGCCGATGACGTTCATAACGTCAGCCATGTTGATTTGCAGCATGGTCTGCCTCCTCCTTGATTCTCATAACCAAACGACACGTAGGCTCCGATGCCTTTATCGGAACCGCGAAACCATTCAACACTGCCCCGCATCTCATGGTTTCGGTGAAGTGGCTGCAGATGCGTGCGGCAAGTGAAGACACTTCTTCATGTCGATGATTCGATTTCATCAGACTTCAACGTGCGGCACATGGCGTTTTCCCCAGCCTGTCAATTCGCGTGCATAATCTGCACGCCAAGTACGATGGAAGTATGAGCGACTTAAGCGCATTGAATCTGGAAGCAGGCAGCCTGGTTGGCGGCTACACGTTGATTTCCCGGCTTGGTTCGGGTGCCATGGGCTCGGTATGGCGTGTGCGGGACGATGGCGGCCATCAATATGCGATGAAGATTTTGCGTGATTCCCTCTCCGACGACGATTCCCCGCAGCAGCAGCGCGACGAGTTGACCGCACGCGAGCGCCTGCGCAGGGAGGCGATGGCGTTGCAGAAGGTGCGGCATCCGGGCGTGTGCGGCATTGTGGATATGGAACTTGACGACGCGTTGGCTTTTATTGTGACCGAGTTGATCGAAGGCAAGAATCTGCGTGAGGATGTGCGCGTCAATGGCCGATATGTGGGCGACGATTTGGAACGGCTGGCACGCAAGCTGATTGAGGCGGTGCGTGCCGTGCATGCGGCCGGCATCGTGCACCGCGATATCAAGCCGACGAATGTGATGGTGTCGAGCACCGGCCCGGTATTGGTGGATTTCGGCATCGCTATGGGCGAAGGCGAAAGCCATGTGACGCGTACCGGTCTGGTGATGGGCACGCCGGGGTTCATCGCGCCGGAAATCATTGATGGCGCGGAATCGGATGAAATGACCGATTGGTGGTCGGTGGCGAGCGTATTGGCGTTCGCCGCTACGGGTGAGCCGGTGTTCGGCACGAAGCCGATGATGACCGTGTTGGAACGCGCCGCGGCCGGCAGCGCCAATCTTGCGGGACTTCCCGCGGGCACGATGGCCGCGTTCCGTTCGGCGCTCAATCCGGATCGGACGAAGCGGTGCACGCCGGACGATTTGCTGCAGGCGATCGCCGTGGATGCGTTGAATCCGCAGGCGTGGGTTGCGGCCGACAATGGTGGCGCAGCGGATGGCGATACGGAGGCGATGCCCCCTTTTGTTGAATCGCCCGACAATCCGCGCACGTTGTGGCCATCGCAGGACGACATAACCGGCGAAAACGCCATCGGCACGCGCACGATGCCAAGGCTCAGCGAAGCAACGCAGGCGATCGGGCAGCCCGATGTGAGCGCAACTCAAGTAATCGGGAAACAAGTGACCAGCCAATCCGACGCGAGCGCAACGCAGGTGATCGCACCTGTTGACGATGCCGAGACCAGCGTGCTTTCCGACGCACTTCCCAACGTGGGCAGCACGCGGGCGATGCCGACAGGCACGCAGGTAATGCCGCAACCCATGCCGTCAACACAAATGCTGCCGGCCCAGAACGCATGGAATCCAGCGGAAGCGCCGACGCAAGTCGACCCGACCATCAAACCCGCGTTGCAACGCATCGCCATGCGGCAGCCACCGTCCGTCATACCGCAGGCCACGGTGGCCGCGGCGCAGCAATCGCCCGCAATGTCATTCCCGCCGGTACCCGGTATGGATGGGCCGAACGTTGCGGAAGCACCCAATCCCGCCGATGTGAAGCGTGGCGCGATGTTGGGCCGGGGCATGCTCCCCTGCGCGCTGATGGCGATTCCCGTGGCCGTCTGCGGACTGTTCTCACTGTGGACGGCGATGGCAGCCGCGTTGCTGTTCGCCTGTGCGCTGGCCACCATCGGATTCAACACGGAGGCGCAGCTCGAGCGCGAAGGCAAACGTGGCGGCGAGAAGAAAAGTTCCGACTGGCTGCTGCGATTGGCGGGACTGCCCTGGCACATCGTGAAGGGCTTCGGCGTCGCCATCGTGCGGACGCTGATCATGTTGGCCGTGGCCGCGCTGGGTTTATCGCTCACCACGGTCGTGCGGCAGCTTCCGTATGCCGTGATGGATACGTGGATATTTGGATTGACGATTCCGATGCCGACGCTGCTTGGCGGTCCGCTTTCCGAAAGCGGGCTGGCGCAGGCTGCGTTCTGCGCGATCGGCTGGCTTGTGGCCGTGGCCGCTCCGGGCGCGATCGTACTGCGATTGGGCGGCGGCGCACTGCGTAAACAGCCGTATCTGCGCCACTTGAGCGAGCTGCCGACGCAATCGCAAGGCAATACGGAATTCCCGGCGAATCGATAGCAAGGCATCGCTAGTATGGTGCCCAGCATAACAACGTGAGGTCGAAAGGAATATCGATGGCCCAGAACAGCAAGGATGCGCAGAAGCGTACCAGCCGCGCCGAGCGTAGGGCCGCTGAGGCCGCAGCGATGAAGGCGCGCGCCGAGCAGATGGAGAAGGAACGCAAGCAGCAGACGATCATCGGCGGCATCGTGGTGGCGGTGCTGGTGATTCTGGTGGCGATCGGCGCGTTCACCGTGTACCACAACATGCATAAGAAGGCCGAAACGAAGGCTTCCACCGAAACCGTGCAGGAAGCGTACACGGCGTTGCAGAAAGTGAAGAACACTCCGAAGCTCGTCGATAAGAAGGGCGGCCTGCTGATTTCCAAGAACGGCTACGGCAAGGCTGTGGAGGGCGCGCCGACCGTCGAGCTCTACATGGATTTCCTGTGCCCGGGCTGCGGCAACCTGCACCGCCAGTTGGACGCCGACCTGCAGAAGATGGTCGATGCCGGCCAGATCAATCTGGACCTGCATTTCATGGCGTTCATGGACCGTTGGTCCACCGACGAGTATTCCAGTCGCGCGGCGAACGCGGCCATCTACCTGGCCGAGCATGACAGCGACCCGAACCATCTGATCTCCTTCCTGGAGAAGGTCTACGCCGAGGATTTCCAGCCGGAGGAAGGCTCCGCATACAAGTCGGTGAGCGACGCCAAGATCAAGGAGCAGATGATCGCCGCGGGTGTTTCCAAGGATGTTGCGGACAAGGCGTTTGGCCGCGATTATCAGGAATGGCTTGATGCGATCGACACTTACACGCCGAAGCGTTCCGAACTGTGGCATCAGTCCGGCAGCTACAAGGGCAGCATGACCACGCCGACCGTGATCATCAACGGCAAGTATTGGGATATGGACCAGCTGACCACCGCCCAGACGACGGTTAAGGACGGTCTGTTGGAATCGATCGGCCTGAAGGACAGCGAAGTCGGCGTTGCCGGCAAGATGCCGTCCATCGGAGCCAAGAAGGGGCCGATTTCCGTCACCACGGGCGAATAACCCCTTACGGGCAGCCGGCGCGTCTCAACCCGCAATGCTAAGTTGACTGCGGTGGAAGCGCTGGTTATGCTATTCATCGTTCCTCTGTTGTTTTCATAGCAAAAGAGGACATGCCTCCTTAGCTCAGATGGCCAGAGCGGCCGCCTTGTAAGCGGCAGGTCGTCGGTTCGATCCCGACAGGAGGCTCGAACCCGTATGACGGGCTTGGACCTCTTACCATGGGTAAGTGCTCCAGAAGTCTTCCCCCAACTTGAGACTTCTGGCAAAGCGGACGAGACGTCCCCCAACCTGTCTCGTCCGACCGGGGGCAGGACATCCCCTTCTCTCCTGCCCCCTTTTTATTTTTCGCTTTTCGCACCTGCTTTCAAAAATGTGGCGGTATGGATAAAACCATCGGAAAGCACGGCGACCGTTCCAGCTGAGCCGTTACAATAACGGCGTTGTAGGCAGCGCTGAAAAGAGGATAAATGACGAGAAGGTGGACCCCTCGGAGATTCGTGACGCTTCGTCGTGTCCGCGTCATGGCATGCGTGGCCTCATTGACTTTGACTTCGGCGTTGGCGTTTGGTGTGGGCGCGCGCAAATCCGTGGCGTTGACCGTCAATGGGGAGACCACCACGGTGACCACATATGCGATGAGCGTGGACCGTCTGCTGCAGGAGCAGGGCGTGAAAGTCAAAACGCACGACCTGGTGGAATCGACCAGCCCGACCAGCATGCTGAAGAACCATGATGTGGTGAACGTGCAGAGCGCATACCAGACCACCATCACCATCGACGGCCAGGAAGTGCCGTTCTGGACGGTCGCGTCCAGCGCCGAGCAGTTGCTGGACTTCTTCAACCAAAACGAAACCGAAGCGGCGAAAATCACCGTCAATATCAGCAACGTCTACAACAAGCTCACCGGCGGTCTCATCATCAACCAGAAGGGGCCCGTCACCGTCATCGCGGACGGGAAAAGCTCGGTGGCGCCGAACGGCAAGCTGCCCGCTGCCTCCATTCTTGACGCCAAAGGCATCACGTTGGGCAAGGAGGATCGCGTCAGTGTCGAAAAGGACGGCAAGACGACCATTCTGCGCGTCCGCCGCGTGACGCATGGTGAGGAGACCCGCACGAAGGAAGTGCCGTTCGGCACGCAGACCATCATCGACCCGAACCTGCAGCCGGGCGAAGTCACGGTACGGCAGGAAGGCGAAAACGGCGAAATCCAGCAGACGTACGCCGTCACCTACGTGGATGGCGTGAAGGAAAGCGAGACGCTGACCGGAGAGAAGACCACGAAAATCGCCATCGACAAAGTCATTGCGGTCGGACCGGAAAAAACTACGGACGATACCGACAAATCCGACAAATCCGACAACAGCGGCAACGGCAACAGCAACGGCGATAACGGCGATTCCGGCAAGACGGACGACGGCAAGAACGATTCGGGTAAGAACCTGTCTCTTATACA
>ENA-UAKM01000122-UAKM01000122.1-human-gut-metagenome-genome-assembly--contig:-NODE-122-length-11390-cov-4.608646_pt1 | contig 11390 bp, 9 predicted proteins | sample MGYA00243689_ERZ654446 | MGnify/ENA primary metagenome ERZ654446 (study PRJEB26926, sample SAMN06164519) | human gut metagenome | biome: ENVO:00009003; feature: ENVO:2100002; material: ENVO:00002003... | reverse complement strand
GATCTACACTCGACTAGTCGTCGGCAGCGTCAGATGTGTATAAGAGACAGCGTCATCGATGTTGACGATCTTGATGCCGTAGCCTTCGGCCTGCTCCTGGGTGCGGCGGGAGGTGGTGACGCCCGTGAACTCGAGGCCTTCCTCCTTGACGCGACGACCGAGCTCGTCGACCAGGAAACGCACGGTCGAGCCGGTGCCCAGACCTGCGATCATGCCGTTCTGAATCAGCTTTGCAGCCTCGATGCCGGCCGCCTTCTTCAGCGCGTCCTGCTGTGCCTTGTCCATGATCCTCCTTCGATATGGGGTTAAGACCGTCTCCATACTATCGGATGCGTTGATTTTCAAGGCGCGAATGGTCGGTTGCGGGAGCAGGTGTCTGTTTTGGACTGCGGAAAAGTTTTCACGGAATGTTTCACGGTCCTGCGTGAGGTGGCGTGCAAAAAAGCCGCGCATGAAATGACATGTGGGGAGCGGCTTGCGTAAAGCGGCTCCCCACATGTCTCGCTCAGCTATGTTTGACCGCGAACGGCGCCTCGTCCAATACCAGCGTGCCGTCACCCATCACATAGCCTTCCACGGCGATATACCCACGGATGAGACGTGGATTGCCGTCGAAGGTCGGGCTGGATTCCGGTGGGGGAGTGAACCGCACCGTACCCGACACCGACAGGCCCGATGGGCTTGGACGATGCGGCAGTTTCGGCAGATCCTGCGATTGCGATGAAGATGCCTGTTCCGGTGCCGATTCTTCGTCGTCTTGCGATTCGCTGTGCGATTCGTTCGCATTCTGCGGTACGGCCGTGCTGTCCGTGTCCGTGCCGTCCGCGTTGCCCGTCACCGGCTTGTCGTTCTCGTCGCCTTCACGGGGAAAATAGTCGGGTTTGACCAGCATCTGCGCATAGGATTGATGCGGTTCACCGGATTCGTCCGTTTTCCCGGATTCGTCCGGTTCGGCTGGACCGCCCGCGTCCGGGAAGCTGGATTCGGGTATGACCTTCGTCGCTTCGGTCTCAAGCATTGTGGTGGTTTCCGCCGGTTCGGTCTCGAGCACGGTCGTTTCCACCGCATCATCTGCGTCGTCATCGGTTGTCTGTCCGAAATCCGCAAGGTCGTGGGAAACGCCTTCCGGCTCCGCCAGCATGCTGGCGATCGAACGCGGCTTCGTGCTGTTGCTGGAATTGGCGGTATCGGCACCGGAATCGCCGGTGCCGGTCGTGGCGGAATCGCCTTGTCCGCGTCCCATGTGGTATTCGGCGGCGCTGATCGCACCATCCATCAGCATCCTCGCATCCTCGGGAACATCGGTGCCACGCGAATACTCGGAAGCCAGTAGCGACTGCCATCCTTCCAACGGCAGATAGCCTTCGCGCACATGCGAACGGCAATCGCCCGCATACGTGCGTGCCAGCTCGTCCACTTTCTCGTTGCCCGCGTTGCCGGCATGACCCTTGACCCACACGAATCGCACCGACCCCGCCCTATGCGCGATCTCATTGTCGATGGCGCGGATCAGGTCGGCGTTCTTCACCGGTTTCTTCTGCGAATTCTTCCAGCCGTTGCGCTTCCAACCCTGCACCCACTTGGTGGAGCAGTTGATCGCATACTGCGAGTCGGTCTCGATCACCAGGTCTTCGGAACCGGGATGCGCTCGCAACGCCTCCAGCACGGCGCATAATTCGCCGATCTGGTTGGTGCCGTTCGTCGCGCCGCCGGCATCGCAATCGCCGGCATGCTCGTGCCCCGGCTTGCCGCCTGCCGCGGGCTCGTGGTCGGCCCAGGCCCAACCCATCGGACCATTCGGATTGCCAAGCGCGGAACCGTCTGTTGAAACCGTAATCGTCATGCTTCTACCCTACGAAAGCCGCGCGACTCGCCGCTTGCCCGTCATACCGCATCGTCCGCCATGCGGTATCGCCTATCGATACCGCATGGCAACGGCATATGCGATTAGTCGCCGAGACACAGCATGACGGAGGCGCGGAACATGCCGTCGCTGTGCTCGAAGGAGGCCGTGCCATGGTGCCGTTCGGCCGTCTCTCGTACGGTGGCGGTGCCCAGCCCCGTGCCACCATGTTTGGTCGAGACGAGATCGCCGTCGATCTGTTCGATGCTGGTATCGGCTTCGCCGTACGTGTTGTCCACCGTGATGAACAGGGCCGCCGGAGGGCCGGAACGATACCGGATGCGCACTTTGAGCCGCCTCTCGCCCTGCGTTTGCTGGGTGATGGCCTCCGTGGCGTTCTCCAGCAGATTGCCGACCATGGAGCATAATTCCGCGTTGTTGATGTTGATGTATTGCGGCACCGCCGCTTTGACGTCCACATCCGCACCCAAATGCCGGACCCAATCGCAATAGTAGACAAGCACCGCGTTCAGCGACGCATGCTCGCAATACTGCATTGGTGCCGTTTGCAGCAGCCGGTGTTTGGACATCTCATCCAGATATGAGCGGATGCCATCCATGTCTTCAGCCGCGGCCAACGCCTGCAGTGAGTGGATGTGGTGACGCACGTTGTGCTTGATCTGACGCGCCTCACGGATCCGCTCGTTCATGTGTTGCAGCTGCAACGTCTGCAAAGCCTCATAATGCTGTCGCCTGCGGGCCGCGAGCAGACGGTCCGACTGCTGAATCATGTACCAGATGAGGAAATACACCAACACCATGAAACAGGAATAGACCACCGCCACGGTGAACGCGATTTCCAGCATATGCGAGTCCAGCAGCGTGGAATTGTCCGCCGGCATGCACCACACCACAATCGCGGACGAAACGAACGGAAACAGCCAGATAAGCTGCCAGAAGCCTTTGCTGATGGATGGGGAATCGAATGTGGCTGGAATCGAATCATGCAGCGGATGCCAAAGCGAGACCAGTACGACGACGTCAAGCAGCAGCAGATTGACCAGTCCCGGCCAGCCGACGCGGAGATTGGTTGAATCCGCGCCAAGAACGGCCACATCGATGACGAGCGACAGATAGTAGACGATCGCCACCATGTAGGAAGCCGTGGCCACAATCAGCAACAGTTGCCGCCATGGCAGTTCGGTCAGCCATCGCAGGACCAGCAGCACAAGCGGCGCGGTCGGAATGACCGTCCACAGTGATGGGATGCCCAGAGTGCCGCACAGCACGCCGCATAGCAGGAACCAGACCAGTCCGATGGACATGAACAGTGTGCCGTTACGGCGTGGATTGTCCATGTGACTCCATGCCATGATGAGGCACAATGCCAGGCCGGACAACGCGTTGAGCTGCTCTCCGATGGCGAAGAACAGACCTGACGGGGTGGTTTGGGCGATGCCGTTCCGGATGATTTCGCCGAGTGGTGCGAACATGTCAGTCCTCCGTACGCATGCGGGTGAACGTGTATTCCGCGTATGCGCGGCAGGTGGTGGTCACCGCCGTTTTCGTGATAGGAATGCGTTTGCCGCCTTTCATGACGAACTGCGCGTTGGTGATGCCGGACACGTAGTCGAAGTTGACGAGCACGCCTCGCGCGGTGCGGTAGAAGTTGTCGAACACGGTGAGCCGTTGGTCCACGTCGGAGAAATTGGTGCGGATTTTGGTCTGGGTGCCGTCCGCGAACGTAAATTCCACGTAGTGCGCGTTGGACAGGGCGTATGCGATGAGCCGCCGGTCCATGGTCACGGCCGGATTGCCGAACGCCACATGCCAGCTGGAATCCACCGTGCCGGGCGACTGCGCCTTTGCCAGATGGGTGACCGGCGGTTTTGCCTTCAGCTGCTCTTCGACGCGTTCCATGGTGGCTTCGAAGGTTTTGCGATTGACGGGCTTGAGCAGATAACCGCTCGCCTGCACCTCGTAGCCGAGCACCGCGAAATCGGTGCTGGACGTGATGAAGACGATCGCGCAGTCGTCGTTCTGATTGCGCAGCAGCCGCGCTATGTCCAATCCGGTGGTGGCATGCGGCAGATTCTCGTCGCTGAGATAACAGTCGAGCAGCAGCAGGTCGTAACGGCTGTTCTTCCAGCTTTCGATGAACGATTTCGCGTCGGGGAAAACGTCACAGACCGTTTGCATGGCATTCCTGCCGGCGGTTGCGCCGACGTTCCGGCCGTTGAAGTATTCCGCGCACATGGTGGCGATCAGTTCGCGTTCGGCAGGATGGTCCTCGACGATGGCGATGCGCACGTTCCCTCCTTGCTGTGCCGTGATTGCGCGGATGACGTTCCGGCTCTGCTTCCAAGCGTACCGGGAGAGGGAAATACGGGGTGCCGCGGAGCTTGCGTTTCATGCCAGAAAAGCACGTTTCGTGCCATACGGCGGATATCGACAACGAAAAAGACCCGCTCCATACGGAACGGGTCTTTTCGCGCTACGCCTTGATTACTTGGCGGAACGCCGTATCACTCGGCCAGAGCCTTGTCCACGACCTCGGTGGCCTCGGCGAGCACCTTGTCCAGAGCCTCAGGGGATTCGAAGCTCTCGGCGTACACCTTGTAGATGTTCTCGGTGCCGGACGGACGGGCGGCGAACCAGTTGTCCTTGGTGGTGACCTTCAGACCGCCGATCTTGGCGTGGTTGCCCGGAGCCTCGGTGAGCTTGGCGGTGATGTCCTCGCCGGCCAGCTGGGTGGCCTCGACGTCGTCGCCGGTGAGCTTGGCGAACTTCTGCTTCTGCTCGAGGGTGGTCGGGGTATCGACGCGCTTGTACCAGCTTTCGCCGAAACGCTCCACCTGCTCCTGGTGCAGCTGGGCCGGGTTCTTGCCGGTCTTCGCGGTGATCTCAGCGGCCAGCAGGTCCGGAATCAGGCCGTCCTTGTCGGTGGTCCACACGCGGCCGTCCTTACGCAGGAAGGACATGCCGGAGCTTTCCTCGCCGCCGAACGCGACCTCGCCCTTGAACAGCGGGTCCACGAACCACTTGAAGCCGACCGGAACCTCGACGAGCTTGGCGTTGATGGAGGCGGCCACGCGGTCGATCAGGGAGGAAGACACGAGGGTCTTGCCGATGCCGGCGCCTTCCGGCCAGCCCGGACGATTGCCGCCGAACAGATACTCCACGCACACGGCGATGTAGTGGTTCGGGTTCATGACGCCCCAGTTCGGGCAGACGATGCCATGGCGGTCGGCATCCGGATCGGTGCCGCCGACCAGATCGTACTTGTCCCAAGCGCCGTTGTTGAGGGAATCGACCAGACCCTTCATCGCGTACGGGGAGCTCGGATCCATGCGGATCTTGCCATCATGGTCGATGGTCATGAAGCTCCAGGTCGGGTCGACCTGCGGACGCACCACGTCGATGGTCAGGTTGAACTTCTCGTTCATCAGCGGCCAGTAGTTGACCGAAGCGCCGCCGAGCGGGTCGATGCCCAGGCGTACGCCGGAGGAGCGGATCACGTCGAAGTCGATGACGTTCTCCAGATCGGCCACATAGTGCTCACGGAAGTCGAAACGCTCGACCAGATCGGACTTGACGGCCTGCTCGAACGGCACGCGCTTGACGTTCCTGAAATCGCCGAGCAGCTCGTTGGCGCGGTCGGCGATGGCGTTGGTGACGTCTGCCGGAGCCGGGCCGCCGGTGACCGGATCGTACTTGAAGCCGCCATCGGTCGGCGGGTTGTGGGACGGGGTCACGACGATGCCGTCGGCCAGGCCTTCGCCGGTGAAGCGCTGGGTGCCGTCGGCGGCGCGGTTGTGGGTCAGGATGGCCTGGGACACGACCGGGGTCGGGGTGAAGTCGTCACGGGAGTCGATGCGCACGGTCACGCCGTTGGCGACGAGCACTTCGATGGCGGTCTTCCAAGCCGGCTCGGACAGGGCGTGGGTGTCGCGGCCGATGTACAGCGGGCCGGTGACGCCGGCCTTCTTGCGGTATTCGGCGATGGCCTGCGTGATGGCCACGATGTGGGCCTCGTTGAATGAGGTCTTCAGGGACGAACCACGGTGTCCGGAAGTGCCGAAGGAGACGCGCTGCTCCGGAACGTTCGGGTCGGGGACGACGTCATAGTACTTTCCAATGACCTCGTCGACATTGATTAGATCTGCTGGGGTGGCGGGCATTCCCGCATTTTTTGCAACCATACCTTCATTGTGCCACGAGTTTGCGCGGAACGCGGAAAGCCATCCCACAATGTGCGATGAATACGTTTTCTTTTTGACGTCTCGGCGTGTCTCCAGTATGGAATTGGGGTTTTAGTGTCCCGATGCCCGACGATTTGCGCATCGCACGCCGATAGTGTATTGTTTCTAACGAATTCGACTCATGCAGGGTTGCAAGTCAACATTTTTAGACGCAAGACCTGGAATGTGGCATTGGTTTGCCATGTTCCGGGTCTTTTTTGTTGCAAAAAAGCCGCGCTGCGTCATCGAATCCCATCGGAAGGAAATAGAAAGGAATCAGGATGGCTGACTCTCTCGCATCGCAGATCATCACTGCGATCGGCGGACCTGAAAACGTTCGCAGTCTGACGCATTGCGCCACCCGACTGCGCTTCGAGCTGGCGGACGCGTCCAAGGTGGACCAGAACGCCCTCGAACATATGAAGGGCGTGCTTGGCGCGGTCCCGCAAAGCGGTGACCGTTTCCAGGTCGTCATCGGCGGCGGCGTGGCCACCGTATACGAAAACATCATGCATCTGCCCGAAATGGCGAACGCCGGTGCCGCCTCCGCATCCGGCGAAGGCCAGAAGAGCAACGCCGACGTCAAGGCCGAGGCCCGTTCCAAGGCACGCGGCAAGGTGGCATGGCTGGACTCCTTCTTCGAGTATCTCGCCGACTCCTTCCGCCCGATCCTGGGCGTGCTGCTCGGCGCCTCCATCATCATCGCCCTGGTCAACCTGCTCATCTCACTGAACGTCATTCCGAATGACGAGGCCTCCGCCGGCTGGGTGTTCATCAAGGCCATCTGGAAGGGCGTGTTCTACTTCCTGCCGATCATGGTCGCCTACAACGCCGCCAAGAAGCTCAAGGTCGATCCGTGGCTGGGCGGCGCCATCATGGCCATCCTCATGACCCCGCAGTTCACCAGCCTGATGGACGCCAAGACCACCACGTGCGTGGAGAACGCGGCTCTGGGCACCAAGTCCTGCACCGCCAACATCTTCGGCATTCCGATGGCGTTGAGCGACTACAGCGGCAACGTGTTCGTGCCGCTGCTCATGGCCGCCGTGCTCGCCCTCGTCTACCACGGATTGAAGAAGATCATTCCCGAAAGCGTCCAGCTGGTGTTCGTGCCGTTCTTCTGCATGATCATCGTCGGCGCACTGACCGCCTTCATCATCGGCCCGATCGGCGTGTGGGTCGGCAACGGCCTCGGCGTCGGCCTGGCTTGGATGAACACCCATGCACCGTTCATCTTCGCCATCATCATCCCGCTGCTGTACCCGTTCCTCGTGCCGCTCGGCCTGCACTGGCCGCTCAACGCCCTGATGCTCATGAACATCCAGACGCTCGGCTACGACTTCATCCAGGGCCCGATGGGCGTGTGGAACTTCGCCTGCTTCGGCGCCACCGCCGGCGTGCTCTTCATCGCCGTGCGTGACAAGGACAAGGACACATGCGCCAGACCGCTCTCGGCGCGCTCGCAGCCGGCCTGCTTGGTGGTGTTTCCGAACCGTCCCTGTACGGCATCCACCTGCGTTACAAGCTGGTCTACAAGCGCATGCTCGTGGGCTGCGGCCTTGGTGGCGTCGTCATTGCCGTCCTCGGCTGGCTCTTCCCGTCCGTCACCGCCGCCGGCCAGACCGTGCATGGTGTGACCACCACCGCCTTCGCCTTCACCTCGCTGCTGACCATTCCGGTCTTCGACCAGATGTGGGTGTACGCGGTGTCCATCGCGGTCTCCTTCCTGACCTCCTTCTTCCTGATCATCACCTTCGACTACCGCACCCCGGAACAGAAGGCTGAAGTGCTGGCCCGCGCCGCCGCCGATCAGAAGGCCGCCGCTCCGGCGGTCGAAGCCAAGGAAGCCGCTCCGGCTGCCACCACCGCCACCGCGACTGCTACCGCCACCAAGACCGAAGTTCCGGCCGCTGCCGCCGCCGCGACCACCGTGGTGAACGCTCCGGTCGCCGGCCACGTGATCGCCCTGGACGAAACCGGCGATCCGGTGTTCGCCTCCCGCGCGCTCGGCGAAGGCGTCGGCATCCAGCCGACCGACAGCGAGGTCGTGGCCCCGGTCTCCGGCGTGCTGCAGACCGTCGCCGAAACCGGCCACGCCTTCGGCATCAAAACCGATGACGGTGTGGAAGTGCTCGTGCACGTCGGCATCGACACCGTGAAGATGAACGGCGAGGGCTTTGCCGTCAAGGTCAAGGCCGATGAGCGCGTGAATGCCGGCGATCCGCTGGTTTCCGTCGACTTTGCTAAAGTGAAGGACGCTGGATACAGCACCACCACGCTGATGACGGTGCTCAACACCGCCGCCCTCACCTCCGTCACGCCGAAGACCGGCATCGACGTCAAGGCAGGGGACGAGGTGATCGACATCCAGCGCTAACCTGTCACACAGAGGCGAAAAAGGGGTCGACGTGGACGTTCTTCGCGTATTCAACAACAATGTCGTATTGGCTAGAGACGGTGATCGTGAGGTGATTCTCACAGGCCGTGGAATAGGCTTCCAAGCCAAGCCGGGACAACATGTGGATGACGCGAAGATCGTCCGTCGGTTCATCCCCGTCGATGGCAAGGATCCCGACCACATGGCGCAACAAGTGGCCGGGATCCCGCCCGAAATCATCAGACTCGTCACGGACGCCATGAACCGTACGGGACTGAAAGAACAGGCAGACAAGCAGCCAACCCTGGTCATGGCGCTCGCCGACCACATCTGCGGCGCGATACAACGCGCGCAAAGAAAACAGAACATCGAATATCCGCTCGAATCCGCTCGAAGCGGAAGTACGTTCCCTATACGCCGACGAATACGCCAAAGGCGTGGCGATGGTCGACGCGATGAACACGTATTTGGGTGGCGCGTTGCCCCGCAGTGAGGCGGTGGCGCTCGCCTTGCATTTGGTGAATGCCGGATTCTCCGGCGGCGACCTGTCCGCCACCTACACCATGACCGGCATCATCCAGCAGATGATCGCCGTCATCGAAGGCGCGTACGGCATCACGCTTGCGCAGGACAGCGTCAATGTGGCGCGATTCATCACGCATCTGCGTTACCTGTTCGTACGCATCCACCAGCATGAGCAGCTCGACGATGAGCCGCAACCAATCATCGAATCAATCAAAACCTCATATCCGAAGGCTTGCCAGTGCGCAAGGCAGCTTGCCGTGGTGGTGAAGATGCGTCTTGGTTCCGACCTTACGGAAGCCGAAATCGCCTATCTTGCCCTGCATGTGGCGCGCGTGACCAACGGAGTGAATCGGCAGGACGACTGAGTTTCCGGTATCTTCCGATATTCAGCAGCCCGTTCCGCGCATTCCTGACGGTTCCTAATCGTTCGACTGTTCGGCCGGCTGCCCGCTTGCCTGTTCGGTCGGCTGCGGTTTCGTTGGCGTAGCCGACATATTCGCGTTCAACGCCAGTATGCCGGTATCTTCGGAAGCGGCCTCCGGCACGCGCACGCATAGGGCCTGACGTTCCACACTGAAACGGATGTGCTTCGTTTCAGGCAGCATATCGCCATCCACCTGCGCCAAAACAGGCCTCTCCAAAGTGATTTCCGCGCTGACGCCCTGCACCTGGTCGACGGTGGAGTTCGTGGACAGCGGACTCTGCTGAGCTTTGCCGGTGATGGTCTGGTGCAGCACGTCGCCGAACAGATTCGCCCAACCGATCAGGCCGCCGGACGTGTCGATGATCTCGTAGTCGAGGATGCCATCGTCATAGGAAGCTTCGGGCATCAGCGAAAACATGGGGATCTGGCCGCAATTGCCCGCCATGAACGTGCGGAACGTGAGACCACGCGTGGAATGCGTGCTGCCGTCGGCGCTGGTGATGGTCACATTGCCCTTGTACTTCGGGGCGAACAGATTCTTCACGCCCGACACGAAATACGCCAGCCAGCTGATGTTCTTCTTCAATTCCGGATCGGTGTCGTCGATCATCAGTGCGTCGAAACCGATGCCGGCGATGATGAGGAACGCATGCCCGTGGTCGGTGGTCTCATCATCCAGAAGGGTCAGACGGCCCACATCCACCAGATGGGAGCCGTGCGACGTGGCCACGGTGAGCGCCGCATCGATATCGTCCACGGGAATGCCCATATTGCGGGCGAACAGATTGCCGGTGCCGATCGGCACGATGCCCAGCGCATGCCCGGTACCCGACAGCGCGCTCGCGACGGTACGCACCGTGCCATCGCCGCCGACAGCCACCACCACATCGGCACCATGGTCCAACGCTTCGAACGCGCAGGCGCGACCGTCCTTGTCGAGCTGCGTTTCGATGAATTCGATCTGGGTGAGATGCTTCGCCTCGCAGAACTCCTTGATATGCTGCTTGCGCTGTTCCGCCTGGGGCTTTGAAGGATTGACTATGAACGCGTAATGCACTTGGTCATCGTCACGCTTGTCAAGCTTCTCCGCGAGCGTACGGTGCTTGTACGCGCGGTATCCGAAGAAGGCGGCCGCGCATACGGCGACCACGGCGATGATGACGAGCAGGACGATAACTGGCATAGGCATGCCTCTATTGTCTATGCGATTGCGCAAAAAGACGAATTCGACATGAAAAATTCGGCGTTCCCTCACGTTATATCCAAAAATGAGAACGATGGCGTCAGTGTCTGCTTTCGGCACTAGGCTGGGAAGCATGCTTGATATTCAATTCATTCGTGAACATGCTGACGTTGTCAAGGAATCCCAGCGTAAGCGTGGCGAATCGGTCGAACTGGTCGACGAGGTGCTGCGCTCCGACGAGGTTCGCCGTTCCTCTCTGAAGGAATTCGAAGCTGCCCGCGCGCAGCAGAAGGAGATCGGCAAGAAGGTCGCCGCCGCCCCCGCCGACGAAAAGGCCAAGCTGATCGCCGCAACCAAGGAACTCTCCCAGAAGGTCTCCGAATACAAGGCCGCAGCCGACGCCGCAGCCGAGGAATACACCACCGCCATGTGGAAGCTGTCCAACATCGTCGAGCCGGAGGCTCCGGAAGGCGGCGAGGATGATTACGTCGTCGTCAAGAAGGTCGGCCAGATCCGTGATTTCGCAGCCGAAGGCTTCGAGCCGAAGGACCACCTGACGCTCGGCCGCGGCGTGGCCGGTATCGATATGGAGCGCGGCGTGAAGGTCGGCGGCTCCCGCTTCTACTTCCTGCGCGGCCAGGTGGCCCGCATGCAGATCGCCATGCTCACCATGGCCGTCGACCAGGCCGAGGAACACGGCTTCACCCTGGCCATCACCCCGACGCTGGTGCGTCCGGAAGTAATGCGCGGCACCGGCTTCCTGAACTCCCACGCCGACGAAATCTACCGCCTGCGCG
>ENA-UAKM01000112-UAKM01000112.1-human-gut-metagenome-genome-assembly--contig:-NODE-112-length-11634-cov-3.932464_pt1 | contig 11634 bp, 7 predicted proteins | sample MGYA00243689_ERZ654446 | MGnify/ENA primary metagenome ERZ654446 (study PRJEB26926, sample SAMN06164519) | human gut metagenome | biome: ENVO:00009003; feature: ENVO:2100002; material: ENVO:00002003... | reverse complement strand
AGTCGTCGGCAGCGTCAGATGTGTATAAGAGACAGCCAACGCATGATGCCGTTGACGTCGAATGTTCCGTATGTTGGAAGTAACTTCACAAAGAAAGGAACTTCCATGGACATCAGGGACGCCATCAAAGCCAATAACACTGCCATTGAAGCCATCGATCTTGTCAAGGACTACGGTTCCGGAAGCAACGCGGTGCATGCGTTACGTGACGTCAATATCGCCTTCGAACAAGGAAAATTCACCGTCATCATGGGCCCCTCCGGCTCTGGCAAATCCACGTTGATGCACACGCTGGCCGGACTTGATTCGGCCACTAGCGGACACGTCATGTTCGACGGCAAGGATCTGACCCGCATGAACGACGACCAGCTCACCCTGCTGCGCCGCCATCAGATCGGTTTCATCTTCCAAAGCTTCAATCTGCTGCCGATGTTTACTGCCGAACAGAACATTCTCATGCCCTTGACCTTGGCTGGGGCGAAACCAGACCGACAGTGGTTGCGTCTGCTGGTGGAAACGCTTGGCCTTAAGGAACGTCTTAACCATCGTCCGAACGAACTATCGGGAGGCCAACAGCAGCGTGTGGCCATCGCGCGAGCATTGATCACCAAACCGAAACTGGTGTTCGCAGACGAGCCCACCGGCAATCTTGACTCTGTATCAAGCGCCGAAGTGTTGAGCTTCCTGAAACGTTCCGTCAACGAACTTGGCCAAACCATCATCATGGTCACGCATGATGCGGTCGCCGCGTCTTACGCCGACCGTGCGCTCGTGTTCGCCGACGGCCAGATCGTGGCGGACGTGAACAAGCCGACAGCAGACCAGATGAGTGAACTGCTGATGAAGGAACGCGAAGCCGCCACAATGAATGTGGCTTCCGCGAGACATTCCCGCTAAACGCACTGTAGAAGCATTCGAAGAAGGAAACAGAATTAACCATGTGGTCCATCACTTTGAAACTCATGCGAAAAACCAAGCGCATGCTCATACCCGCAGGCATCGCCATCATGATCGGCACGGCGTTCATCGCCAGCACCTTCCTGTTCGGCAATGCCATGAACGACTCCCTGACACGGCAGATGACCGCCATGTTCGGAAACGCCAACTATGCGGTGACCGTCAACAGCTCCGACCTGAGCGATGAGGAACTCAACGAAGCGTACTCCAGCACTGTCGGCGACTTCCATCTCGACCAGATCGCCGGCATCGAAGGGGTTGACGGTGTCCGCGCCTCGGTGGAAACCGGCGTCAGCGTTTCCAGGGGGGACAGCGCCATCAGCGGCGAGATCATCTCTACCGCGGCACAGAAGAACATGCTTCCCGTGAATATTACGGAAGGGGACCAGCCGAAGGACTCCAACGAAGTCGCACTGCCGGAAGACATGGCGAAACAGCTGAACGTCGGCATTGGCGACACTGTAAGACTGACCTCCCAATATGCGGTAGGCACCGATGGCAAAGCCAAAGCGGACAACGTGCGCGTGGTCGGACTCACCTCCGATCCGAACGGCGCCTACTCGTACTATGGTGGTGCGATCGTAGGATCCGACAATCTGCTTGCCGCAATGCAGGGAACGGACGATTTCGACACCACCGGAACAACAACGGTATACCTCGACCTTGCCTTGGATGGAAATAGCGTATCCGCAAAAACCATCAACAGTGTGAAAGCGTTGCTGCCAAAGCATTTCGATCTGATGTCGCGACAGCAGGTCAGTGACGAAAGCATCAAATCCTTAACCGGCAACCAAACCAGCATCGTCACCACATTCCTCATGTGCTTCGGCGTGCTTGCCATGTTCGTGGCGGCACTGGTGATCGCCAACACGTTCCAAGTACTCGTGGCGCAACGCCGCCGCACACTCGCCTTGCTGCGCACCATCGGCGCGAAAAAAGGCCAGCTGTATGGTTCCGTGCTGTTCGAAGCGGCAGTGCTTGGCTTCGTCACATCCGTGCTTGGCGTGATGCTGGGAAGTCTGCTCATGTGGGGCATGTGCGTCAGCGACATCATGCAAGAGGGTATGCGATTCAATTTCTCTTGGCAGGCCGCCGTCATACCTATTCTCTTCGGTATTGTGGTGACGGTGCTCGCATCCCTGGGATCCGCACGTTCCGCTACTGCGGTGACGCCATTGGAGGCATTGCGCCCGATCGAACTGACCGACAACCGTCGTTCCAGCCTCACGCGAGCCATAATCGGTATTCTGATGGTGGTGGTCGGTATCGCCATGGTGGTATTTTCCATCTGGCGGGTACAGGCCACCAATGGCGGCGAGGATGCGAGCAGCGATCAATTCACGATGATTCTGCTCGTAGCCATCGCCGGCGCCGCACTGGTGTTCCTCGGAATGGTGGTCACAGCGGTGTTCTGGATGCCGGCCCTCATGAAGGGCGTTGGAGCGTTGGCCTCGCTGACAGGACCTTCCGCAACGGTTGCGCACGCCAACATTCAGAAGAATCAGCGACGCATCGCAGCAACCGGTGCCTCTCTGCTCATCGGCGTCACCCTGGTTTCCACCATCGCAACCGGTGCCGCCAGCGCCAAAGAGACTATGAATGGTGCGCTCGCCACCCGTTATAGCGTCGACATCGTGGCCATGGGCGATGACATCAGCCAGCAAATGGTCAAGGATGTAGCCGACATCAACGGCGTGTCCGACACGTTGTATGCGCCGGCGGTTTCCGTGACCTTGGAGAAAGCGGATGGAACCCAGCCTACGTCCGCATTGCTGGTCGGCGTGAAGAATATCGATCAGGTCAAGCAGGTCATGCGTGCCAACTTGGGTAACGCCTCCATCGACAGTGATGGCGTGCTCATGCCAACATACAATGCGCAAACCGGCAAGGAACTGCAGTTCGCCAATGGTACGGCTGATTTCTCTACCGAATGGAACCAGGACGGCGACGCTACGCGTTCGCTGACATTGCAAGCAAACCAAGCCGACTACCGTCGCGTATCCGCACAGTATGGAGCTGTCGGATTCGTGGATGAAAGCCATTTCACCAATGGTGACCTCGATGCCGCCACCCATGTGCTGCTGGTCAAGGCGGATACTGACAAGTCGGGAGTTTCCGTTGACGGCATCTACAACGACATGCAGGCCGCATTGGAGAAGAGCACTGATGCGACAGTGACCGGACCGATCGCCGAACGCATCGTATGGGCGAAGATGATCGACTCCATGATGATGCTTCTGGTGGGATTGATCGCTGTGGCTGTGCTCATCGCACTTGTCGGCGTGGCGAACACGCTGTCCCTGTCGGTGATCGAACGCACCCGCGAATCGGCCACCCTGCGCGCCATCGGCATGACCCGCGGCCAGCTCAGGGCATCGCTCGCCATCGAAGCGCTGCTCATCTCGCTCGTCTCCGGCATCGCCGGCATCCTGCTCGGCACATTGTTCGGCTGGCTGGGCGCATACGTGGTGTTCAGCCTGTACGGCACCGTGGTGTTCCCCTTCGAATGGGGCGTCAACGGCATCGTGCTCGCCGTGGCCGCCGTGGCTGCGTTGCTCGCCAGCATCGCACCTGCCCGCAGAGCGGTCAAAGTACCGCCTGTTGAGGCGCTCGCAGAAGCTTAGGCGATAAACGGAATGCTCCTTCGAAAGAAGGAGCATTTTTGTTGCCGAATACGTTTTATGAAGATTTTATACGAGATGGTTTTCGTAGGCGAACACGACGGCTTGGACGCGGTCGCGCGCATTGATTTTCGACAGAATATGCGCGACATGCGTTTTCACGGTAGGCAGGCTGATGAACAGCTTGTCCGCGATCTCCTGATTCGACAGGCCATGCGCGATTTCGATGAGCACCTCGCGCTCGCGGTCGGTCAGTTCGTCCAATTCCGGATCGGTGTACATAGTTGCCGTCGAAGCGGAAGCGGACGTTGCGGAAACGGGCGCTGCGGCGGCCGTTCCTGCGAAATCGCCATCCATCATCTTCTCTATAAGCCGTTTCGTGGCGGACGGTGCGATAATCGCATTACCTTGAAAAACTGTGCGAATCGAATTCAACAACGTTTCCGGTTCCGTATCTTTCAGCAGAAAACCGGAAGCGCCGGCATTGATCGCGGCCATCACATATTCGTCCAAATCGAATGTCGTCAGAATGATCACTTTGGTATGAGTGACTTCTGATTGTGTTCCATCGGCAGCAAAGCGATGCTGCAACGCACTGATCTGCCGAGTCGCCTCGATACCATCCATGCCGGGCATACGCACGTCCATCAGCACCACGTCGGGATGCAACGTCTCCGCCAAAGCCACCGCTTCCGCGCCATCGCGCGCCTGGCCGACAACCGCCATATCCGGTTGGGAGCCGATCACCATGGCGAAACCGGCACGTACCAATTCCTGATCATCGGCAATGACCACACGAATCTTCTGTTCTTCACTCATACTCTCCACCTTATCGGCATTGTTCCGCTCACAGCGCGAAACAAACCCTTAAATCTCCCTGAAAAACTTGAATCGGCTATCGAGACACGCGCTGCAGCTGCTCCTCCAGCGGTGCTGCGGGCCTCAACTGCAGTTCGCTCGCGCTACCGGCATGAGCGTCATCGCTGAAACCAGTCTCACGAAGCACTCCGAGCAGTTCGCGCATACGCTTAAGCGCGGCGCGCCCCTGTTCGCCAATGGCTTTGAACGCTGTGGAAATCTCGTCGGCGGTAGGCTCTTTGCCTTGTGTTTCGGCAGCGTCCAACATGCGAATACCATCGACGGCTTGGTTGATCACGCTGTTCAACGTGGCAGTGACCTCAGCCTGAATGCTGGCACTGATACGGTCACGTTCCATATTCGCCGCGAGAATGCGCTGCTTCTCCTGCTCGGCCACCAGCGCTTCCTCTCGCGCCTGCAACACCAGTGCGTTTGAATCACTGGAACGAGCCCAACGTGCCCACGCCATAATGCCGGCGCACAGCATCAGCACTGCAACCGTATACATAACGCCGGTAAAGAACGCCGCCGTAGTACTTGACGTGACTGAAACCGGTTCCGTCAAGCCCACAAAAGCGGCGATGGCGCCGAACAAGGTAGTGTATCCGTGTTGATCAGCCGCGATTTTCAAGCCCATCAGCACTGAACAGGTAGCGGCGGCAAGACCGGTCCAACGCCATGCGTGTTCACGCCCATACAATACGGCTGAATATAGCGCACACAGCGACGCTACGATATGTCCAACCTCAATCGATCCCAAAAACACCAATTGCACAACCGACAATACGAACACAATAAGCGCGCAAGTCTCGGGGAACCTGCGTCGAAGAGCCAGCGCCAGCAAGCAGCATGCGGCGATCGCATTTGAGAGCTGCGCATGAGGTGAACTATCAAAAAAGAACGTAACCGACATGCGATTCAGCAGCATGACCAATGCCACGGCACCAACGGAATCCATGAGCGCATAATGGTGCTGCGTCCACGCGGAAACGCGTTCCACCCAATTCAGCCCTCGCGAATTGGATGTATTTGCAAGTTCTACGGATTTCAGTTTCAACGATTTGAGCAAATCATGCAGATTGGGTGCGGTGATGCGCAAATGTTGCAGGGCATTCGAACGATGATCGCGACCGGTCGGTTGGTTGGTTTCCTGCGTCCGCTCCGATGGCTGATCTGGGATTCGCGCCGATATGTTGACGACTGTGTGAGGTGCGATTGCTTCGTCGGATAGTTTCGCTTTGCTGGATATGGCAGTTGTGTTGCAAAATTCGGACTGTTCCGAGGCATACTGTTCGCCGGTTTCTTCTGTCACCTGTTCTTTACCGCCGTAAGGCAGGGTGGCCATGACTTCGAAGCCTCCGCCGAGTTGAGGGCCAGCCTGCAACGAGCCTCCGGCCGATTCGATGCGTTCTTTCATGCCCAGCAGGCCGTAACCTGGCGTATGCCCGTCGATATTGGCCGCCGCGCCATGACCATTGTCGGTGATGGTCAAAGTGAGCAAACCGTTGTTCCATGACTCTTTAATATGTACATCGACGTGCGGCCCCGCATACTTGCGGATATTCGTCAGCGCCTCCTGCACTACATGGTAGGAAGCTATCGAGGCTTGTTCGCCGAGTTGTTCTGGGCTGGCGGTGCCGGTGATGTTCCGTCGGATTCGAATGTCGGGGGAGACGTTTTGCGCTTGTTCCACAAGATTGCCGATATCGTTATAATCGGCGTGCGGTGAACCCCCGAATACTCCCAGAAGACGTTGCATGTCATGCAGTGCGCGTTCCGATTCGTGTCGAATCGTCTCCATGGTGTTTCTGGCCACCGCGGGATCATGCGTGCCTGCATAGCGACCGCCATCAGACTGCACGATGATGATTGACAGGGTGTGCGCCACCACATCGTGCATGTCACGTGCGATGCGTGCGCGTTCCGCCAACGCGGCGATATCGCGTTCATTCTGGTCTCGCGCGGCGATTGCCTCATTGCGTTCCCGCATCATGCAAACGGTTGCCAGACGGGCACGCTGCCAGAACGCTACAATGACGGTGGAAATAATGCATACTTCGAAAATCGGCGTCAGTACCAGCATGTATTGCGCCATCATGTCGGCGACTTCCGACATGGATGTTCCTGTGTAGATGGAACCGAGAGTGTCTTTCGTGACCATAACGCCATTTGGATTTGGGTCATTCCAGCTGCTCCATGTATGCACTTTGCCTCCGGTGAGCAATGGTCCATTGGTCATGGTCCATGCCACCAGCGCCGAAGCCAGAAGACCGATGATCAACGCCAGAATAATGAAGGCTTTCGTGTTTTTGGGATTGCCGTAGACGATCACCGAATACAGCATGAACAATGCCAGAATATCGGCGCCCAACAGGCAAGGGCCGAATATGAGATGCGCCAAGGTCAATGCCACGCAGAGCAACGCTCCGGTCTGCGGCCGCCATCGACGGATCAGCAGCGGGATAAGCATTGCCGCTTCCCATGCCATCTGCGTGGAAGGCTTAAGGTCAAACAGCAATCCCGGATTATAGGTGATGCCGCCGGTCACGCCGAACAGCAGAACACCTATGACAAGCGTGATGATGAGATCGCCTGCGAAGACATGACCATGCATCCACGACAAGAGACGCTGCTTGAGATTCGACATACGTTCCACCCTAGCGCCAGATATGCTGTGACGCCATCATGCGCGGGAATGAAATAGCGGCAGGATAAAGCCGCTTTTGTGAGGTAAGGTTGTCTCCGCATGTGGGTGGGATGGAAGCCATCAAGAAGTCACTACCCGCATTGAACATGCCGATGACGCCAAAGGGAAGGTGAATGCATGACGTTGCTGAGCGAATACTACGTGCCCGGATTGCATATTGAGGATCGTTCCATCAAGGTGCCGTTGGATTGGACGGGCCACGAGCCCGGTCATGGGTTCGATGGCGAATCAATCAGCCTGTTCTACCGTGTGGTCACCGCTCCCGAACATGTGCATGATGATCTTCCGCTGCTCGTGTTCCTGCAGGGTGGTCCCGGTGGTTCCGGCCCCCGTCCGCTCGGTCCAAGTTCCGATGGTTGGATTGAGGAGGCCATCAAGCATTTCCGTGTGGTGTTGCCGGATCAACGTGGTACTGGGCGTTCGTCTCGTGTCGATACGCATGTGATTGAGGGTATGGATGGCGGCGGCAAGGCCGGTGCCGCGTTTTTGAAGCGCTTCCTCGCCGATTCGATCGTTCGTGATTTCGAGCATCTGCGTCGTACCGAATTCGGGGGCGCACGTTGGGCCACGCTTGGTCAAAGCTATGGCGGATTCCTGACATTGACGTATCTTTCGCTGTTCCCGCAAGGGGTTATCGCCAGCTTCACTACGGGCGGTATTCCGCACGTTCCCGCCGATGCGACCGACGTGTACCGTCATACGTTCCCGCGCATGGCGGCAAAGACGAAGCAGTTCTACGAGCGTTACCCGATTGATGTCGAACGTGCCGCGGCCGTCGCCGACATTCTGCAGTCGCGCAAGGTCGCATTGCCGAACGGCGATCCGCTCACGGTGGAACGCTTCCAATGCTTGGGATCCGATTTCGGCATGAAGCCAAGTTTCGAACGCGTGCATTGGATTCTTGACCAGGCATTCCTCGACGGCGACGGTTCGGCCTCGACCTCGGCGGAACTGTCTGACGAATTCCTGTCTTCCGTGATGGATGCGACCTCGTCTCGCCCGCTGTACTGGCCGTTGCAGGAGTTCATCTACGCCAACGGCGAGCTGAAAACGCCGATTCGCTGGGCCGCCCAGCGCGTGCGCTGCGAGCATCCGGAATTCGCGGGTGACATCCGTCCGCTTAATTTCACCGGCGAGGCCATGTTCCCGTGGATGTTCGAGCAGGAACGTGCGTTGCGTCCGTTCAAACCGGCCATGGACGTGCTTATGGAAGACACGCATTTCGGCACGATCTACGATGCCGACCAGTTGGCGCGCAATGAGGTTCCGCTGCAGGCTGCCGTCTATTTCGACGACATGTACGTAGATTCTGGATTGCAGCTCGACACGCTGTCCCGCGTCGGTCGTTCACATTATTGGACCACCAACGAATTCGAGCATGACGGCGTGCATGGTTCCGTGGTCTTCAAACGCCTGTTCAACGAAGCACTGAACAGGGGAGATCTGGAAGAACTGTTCTGACGCAGACAATCCATCCATATATCGATATCAAATAGGAACCGGGAACAACAAGGAGAAACCATGTCCAACCCAACCATCGGATTCATCGGATACGGCAACATGGCACAGGCCATTGCCGAAGGACTTGTCGCGGCAGGTGCAATCGACGGTACTGACATCGTGGCGTGCGCCGCGCATTACGACAAACTGGAGAAAACCACGGCGAAGGTTGGTGCCACACCGCTGCGCACCGCTGCCGAAGTCGCAGACGCGGCCGACGTTGTCATCATCGCCATCAAACCGTACCAGATTGAAAGCGTCATCAAACCAATCGCCGGCGCGCTCGCTAACGAAAGCACATTCGTCGTATCCATTGCGGCAGGCTGGGATCTCGCCAGATACCGTGAACTGTTCGGCGCCGATTTCGGCGCGATGCACATCCAGTGCACCATTCCGAACACGCCGATGGCCGTCGGCAAAGGCGTGCTCGTCACGGAAACCGACAACACGCTGACCGACGCGCAAAACGAGACGTTCGAAAAGCTGTTCTCATCGATCAGCCTCATCGAACGCGTCGACTCCGCGCATATGGGCATCGGCATGTGCATCGCCGGCTGCGCGCCCGCATTCACCGACATGTACATCGAGGCGCTCGGCGACGCGGGCGTGAAATACGGTCTGCAACGCGCCACCGCCTACCGTCTGGCCGCAAAGATGGTGGAAGGCGTCGGCGCACTGTACCTGGCCAACGAAACCCATCCGGGTGCCATGAAGGACGCCGTCTGCTCTCCAGGAGGCACCACCATCAAGGGTGTCGCATCGTTGGAGGAAAGCGCGTTCCGTGGTGCCGTGATCAAAGCGGTCGACGCCATCGAAGCCTAATACTAAACTAAGGAACCATGTCTCTTACTATCGGAATCGTCGGACTGCCGAACGTCGGCAAGTCCACCATGTTCAACGCATTGACCCGTAACAACGTGCTGGCGGAAAACTATCCGTTCGCCACCATCGAGCCGAACACCGGCATCGTGCCGCTGCCGGACAACCGTCTGCCGGTGCTCGCCAAGCTCGTGCACACCGAGAAGATCGTGCCGGCAACCGTCACCTTCGTCGACATCGCAGGCATCGTCAAGGGCGCCTCCGAAGGCGAAGGCCTGGGCAACAAGTTCCTCGCCAACATCCGCGAGGCCGACGCGATCTGCGAGGTCGTACGCGCCTTCGAAGACGACGACATCGTCCACGTCAACGGCAAGGTCGATCCGGCCGACGACATCGACACCATCAACACCGAGCTCATCCTCGCCGACCTGCAGACCATCGTCACGGCACAGGCCGCACAGGGTCCAGGCGAAGCAGAGGATCAGGATGGGGGAGATCATCTGGATGAAGCCGTTGGGGATGGACTCCATGGACTTCTCAAACTTGATCAGGCCCCGCAGCCAGTAGTACACGAAGGTGAACACCAGGGCCACGATGGAGCCCAGGCACAGGCCGGGACCGGCAGAAGCGTCGGAGAAGGCCATGACGAAGTTCTGATAGTTCTCGCTTTCGGGGTCAAACACACCGCCGGTCCAGATCAGGCCGACAATGCACATACCGATCAGCACGATAACGGGCAGCAGCAGATCCAGCACGGAGGAGTGCTTCTCGCCTTCCTCATAGTCGTCGGCGCCTTCGAAGGGACGCTCGGGGGTGGTGAACAGATCGTCCTTCACCTGGGCATTGTACTCATGGGTCAGCATGGGACCGTAGTCAATGTTCAGCACGGAGATGGTGATGACCATGATCAGGGTCAGGATGCAGTAGTAGTTCCAGGGAATCTGGCTCAGGAACATGCTGATGCGGGAGCCGGGGAAGCCATCGGGCACATAGGAGGCAACGGCGGCAGCCCAGGAGGACACGGGGGCCAGCATGCACACGGGGGCGGCGGTGGCATCAATGACGTAGGCCAGCTTTGCCCGGGAGATCTTGTGGCTCTCGGTGACGGGACGCATGACGGCGCCCACGGTCAGGCAGTTGAAATAGTCGTCGATGAAGATCAGCACGCCCAGCAGCATGGTCAGCAGCTGCGCGCCGCAGCGGGTCTTCACGGCCTTGGAGGCCCAGCGGCCGAAGGCGGCGGAACCGCCGGCCTTGTTCATCAGATCCACCATGACACCCAGCATCACCAGGAAGATCAGGATGGAGATGTCGATGGCGTTGATCATGCCCACGCCCTCACCGGCGCCGACAAAATTCACGACCATCTGCCAGGGGTCAAAGTTCGCCAGCAGCAGGGCGCCGGCCAGGCAGCCCAGGAACAGGGAAGAATACACTTCCTTACTGATCAGGGCCAGGGCAATGGCCACGACCGGGGGGAACAGGGCCCATCCGGTAGCGATGAAGCCGCTGCCATCGTTGGTGACCTTCGCGATGACCAGAGCGATCACAACGATCGCCAGCGCAATAAAATACGTTATTTTGGTACCTTTCTTTTCCATTAGAGTGATTTACCTCCTCAGATTTGGTTCTTTTATGTTACCGTTTTTTGGCCGGATTGTCAAGATTTCAGCAATGGGATTCTGAATGGGAATTTGAACAAATTATGAACTCGCAATTTGTTCGTTCCGTCAAATATTCCAGTACTTCTCACTTTCTTTATGCCAAAAGCGCCGTTTTTTATAAGTACTATATAAAAGACGTGTTAATTTTTCAAATTATCTTAACGCGTTCTTAGCGGTAAAAATCCCGTTTTTGCGAGGAACGGCTCCCTTCTCCGGCCCGAAACATGAACCAAATTTCGTTTATATCCTCATTTTGGCAGTCACGCCGCGCCCAGAGGCGCGGTCCCGCCAAAAGCGCATAAGCATACAAAAAACGGGCAGGAAGCGCACAGCGCTCCCTGCCCGCAAGGGTCAGGCTTCAGAAGTTGAACACCACGCCCACCACGGCGGAGGCCAGGATGAACACGATGGGGTGCAGGCCCTTGGTGGGCTTGACCCACCGGGTCAGCACCAGGATCACCGCCGCCAGGGCCAGGGCCTTCCAGTTGACGATGGCCAGGCCCGCTGC
>ENA-UAKM01000109-UAKM01000109.1-human-gut-metagenome-genome-assembly--contig:-NODE-109-length-11731-cov-4.059781_pt1 | contig 11731 bp, 7 predicted proteins | sample MGYA00243689_ERZ654446 | MGnify/ENA primary metagenome ERZ654446 (study PRJEB26926, sample SAMN06164519) | human gut metagenome | biome: ENVO:00009003; feature: ENVO:2100002; material: ENVO:00002003... | reverse complement strand
GTGGGCTCGGAGATGTGTATAAGAGACAGCAGTTTCGGAAAATGCGCTGTCCGTCATGGCTTGCAGCTTGTTTACTGCTGCGGCGGCAAGTTGGCTCATATCCTCGTCCATGTAGGGCATGGCAGAGTTGATATTATCAATCGTCCTTTCCCGGCTGTCCTCGGCGTAAATCGCAATTATGTTTTCTTCCTCAATGGTAAAGCGGATATTCATACTATCAAACCTCCAAATCTTTTTTCTGCTCTTTCTGCTTGTCTTTCGGCTGCTGCGCCGCCTGTTTCTTGTACTCGTCCAGCTTCTTCAAAATGGACGGTTTCTTTTGCGGCTGCTCCCGTTTCTCGGCTTTTACCGCTTTCGCAAGGTCGGTAACGGAAATCGCTTCGCCCGCCTTTGCCCGCTGCTCCAAATCCGCGACGGTGGGCGTTTGCGGCGTATTATTGATAATCCCGTCAAAGTTGTTGTCGTTCTGCTCTACAATGTCCTCAACGTGCTTTAAGGGATTATCCCGCTGCGGCTGCTCGGCGGCTATGGCATAAGCCTGTGTGCCGTTTCCCATAATGAGATACTTCCCGTCCTCCGACGCATGATGAAAACCAAAGCCCGCCGCTTCGATCTGTTCGCGGCTCATGTCGGTAATATGAAAATTGCCCCTCGGCGTTCTGACAGTTTCGCCCGTCATAAGGCTTTCGGGGGTCGCTTCCGGCTGCTGCTTTTCAAGCTGCCCGCCCTTGTAGGAATACCCTTGCGCCGCGATTGCTTCAAGGGTCTTGCCCGTAACGTCGCCATAAATCCGCTTGTCTGCGTCTACAAGCAGTTGCAGCGTATCTTTTACGGTATCGGATAGGGCTTGCTGCTGTTCGGGAGATAGCTTATCAAATACGGGGGTCTGCTGCGCTTGTTCCTGTAAAAACTCCGGCACCTGCTGAAAACCTATGCTGTCTACATAGTGGGCGGTGTTCTCGCCGTTCTGATGAAGCACAACAATGTCGGAAACGGAAAGACTATGCCCCTTAAAATCGTCGGGGCGGTCGATATTAAACTTTTCCCAAATGCCGCCAAGCGTCATATCCTTTGTAAGCGGCGCGGTATAGACGAGTTCATAATTTGCCCGGTCAACGGTATGCCCCGTTGCTTGCAGACGGTCGAACGGCTCAAAGCGCAAATCCATAGTTTCATCTCTGCGGGCTAACTGATAAATCCCGTAGCTGTCCTCCTTGCCGTTGAGAAGCAAGGTTTCTTTTGTTTTCGCTTCCTGCTCCTGCTCGGCTTGCCGCTGCTGCTGCAATTCGGTAAAATGCCCCTCGATCTCGGTAATGAGTTCCTTTGCGGTTGCCTGTATCGTTTCAAGGGACGCTTTTAATTCGGTCATTTCCTTGCCGCTGCTCCACCCGGCAACATACCCGAAAGAGTAATCGGACGTATCAAGCCCGAAATGCTGACACACCGTATAGGCAACGCTTTCAGCCTGTACCTCGCGGCTGCGGCGGTCAACGCGGTTTTGTTCCTCCAGCGGGGCGTTTAAGTCCACGTCATGCAGCTTCGCATGGGCGATTTCGTGAATGGCGGTCTTTACCGCCTGTAACTCACTCACGCCCTCTTTGATAGCAATTCGCTTATCGGTCAAACTGAAATATCCGTTTGCGCCGTTTGTGATCTGCTCAAAAGCAATCGGAACGGGGGACGCTTTTTCAAGGGCAGCGAAAAAGTCCTCGTACTGTTCTACATCGGCAAGCAGCGGTTTGACGGAGAGATCGGGAAACTCCTTGCCCTCGGTCTGCGAAATGTCAAAGACGGTTACAACCTTAAAGGCGGGAACGGTAACTTCCTTTTCTTCCTTAACCGTCTTTCCCTCGCTGTCAAGTATGGGCTTTCTTGTGTCGGGGTCGATTTTATCCACCAGCTTTTTTACCTTGTAGGGGGCGGGGGCAAAGATTTTAATACCTTTCTCGCCGCTTTTCACATGGCGGTCAAACTCTTTCTGCCATTGTGAATAGCCCTTTACCAAATTGCCGCCCTGCATGGCAATTAGGATAGTGTTATTCAAGCTGTAATCGTGAAACTTCGACATGGCGGTAAGAAACTCTTTATAGCGGTCGCTGTCAAAAACCGCCTGTATGCCCTGTTCCAGACGGGCGGTAATCTCCTTTACCTTGTCGCCGGGTTTTTCAGAAGAAAGGATAATCGGCACGACGGGGCGGGGCTGCTGCGGCTCTGCGGCCTGTGCGTCTGCTTGCTGCGTTTCGGCTGCGTCCATATAGGCTTTGTCCTGTTCGCCGCGCTCCGGCTGCGGGTAACTCATAATGCGGTATTCCTCCGGCACTTCGCGCCCCTCAAACTGACGCTCCCACTCGTCGCCGCTTTCGACGATATAGCCGTATTCGGTAAACGCGCCCTTTTCCTGCTCGGCGGCGTTCCTGCCAAAAGCGGTAAGGTCAATCCCGCCTTTCCATTCTTCGGGCATTTGTACCATGCCGGATTGATTTAAGTAGTAGTCGCCCAAATCGCGGTAGGTATGTACTTCGGGAATATGGACGTAAAAATCCACGTTGTAGGTGAAGTCGATTACCTGTCCGATGTTCTCAAAGCCGTTTTTCTGCTGCAAGGCTGCGTTCAGCTTGCCGATCTCGGCGGGGTCCAGCTGCTCAATCCGCGACGCAAGAAAATTGAGTTCGTCCACGCTGGCGGCGCATACCATGTCATAAGGCAAGGCAATATGTTTTTCCGGGTCGTCGGAAAAGCCGCGAATGGAAAAATCCTGCGGGTTGTCGGCGGTAATGCCGACGCTCTGCATAGCTTCGTGAAGCTGCTCCTTTGTGGCGGGCATATCCAGCCAATAACCGCCGGGGTCGCCCGCTTCAAAACGGCTGCGGTTGCCAATCATAATAGAAAACTGTTCGCTCATGTGTTCACGCTCCTTTTGCTGCCCGGTAATTTCGGGGATAGCTGCCGCCTGTGGCTGCTGTGGGGGTTCCTCGCCCTCAATGGTATAGCCCGGTAAAAGCATACCGTTTACTTTGAAATGCTCGGCGTACTCCTGCGGGATAGGTGGGGAGATTTCCGTAAACAGACGGTCGTATGCTTTGATACGTCCATTCAGATATTTTTCCATAGCCGCCTTATCGGAAAAAACCTTTCTGTCCTGTCCGGCAATCTTCGCTTGCCCGTTCCTGTTCGGGCTGTTGGTATAAACGCCCCATGTGAGAGAATAAGAGTAAGGGACGCTTTGCTGCTTCTCCCTGTCGTAACGGGTGTTCTCGTAAATGTGGTAGTTCATCTGATATACCCGGTTGCTGCGGGTATATCGGTCATATTCGCCTTTCTGCCACTCGTTAGAAGTGTGCTGCACAACGGTTGTCCTTGTGTATTCAATCGCTTTGTCAAGCAAAAGCGTTTTTCCCGCCTGCTGTTCCCAAGCGGCGGCGCGTCTTGCAAGGTCGTTAAAAATCGCCTGTTCCGCTGCCGCGCTTTCCTCGCGCATGGCGTGTAGCTGCTCCGGCGGCAAAGAAACATAGGGGGCAATATCCCCGTCCTTTGCTTCAAAATATATCCGGCGTTCTATCCGCATGGTTTCGGCGGTTTCCAATTTGTCATGGTCGTATGAAGAATACGGCATATTGTTTCATCACGTCCTTTCTCGATTTTTAAGGGTTTGGGACTATCCCAACAAGCAAAATGCCCGCGCTTCCCATAGAGCAGCGCGGGCATTTCTCGCAAACGGGTACTCGTTTGCTGTGCTTGCTATGTAGTTGTTTTTATCCGTAAACGCCTGTTTCTTTCGCTTTCCGCTTTCTGTCTGCGGCGTATCTTTGCCGCGCAATCGGGGCAGTATTTCGCCCGGTTGCTGCCCGCCGCAAACGTGCTGCCGCATACCGCGCAACGCTTCAAATCGGTTTCCCCGCTGCGGGTGATCTGTTCGCAAAGCTGCCTGTCTGCGGGTAAAACCGCTTCGCGGAAATAACGGCATAACAGCGAATAGCTGATACTCTGCACACAGACGCAAGTTTCCCCGTCGTCCAATAGCAGACAGTTCCCGCAATCGTTGTTGGCGCACGCGGCGCGGGTCATTTTCTTAACGGCTCGATACTGCTTTTCATCAAGCCTAATCATTTTCGGTTCTGCTCGACGCGGAAGTTTACATACTTGCCGCCTGTGTCGGCAAGCAGCACAACCCCGTCAAAGGTCTTTCCTGTTTTGGTGGAGTACATACCTTTGATTTTTACCTTTCCGTCTTTCAAAAGGGCGGCGGCAATCGCCTTTGTGAAAGTCTTTTTGCGCTGCTGAAAGAACAAGTCATTTTTCCACATAACAAAGCTGCACGCCCTGTCGGAACAGTAGTAGTTTTTCTTGCCCTCGTAAACCGCCGCGCCGCAACGGGGACAAGTGCCGATTGCTTCCCGCTGCGGGGTAAACAGCTTCGCTTTATCTTCGGAAATCGCGGAATAGGTTTTGACAAGCCCCGCTGTCATTTCCTCAATGCTGCGCATGAAATCGTCCGGGCTGTCGCTGCCTTTGGCAATCCCGGTAAGGCGGGTTTCCCATTCTGCCGTAAGCTGCGGGGACGTAAGGACTTCGGGCAGAATAGCGGCAAGGTTATACCCGTCCTTTGTGGGGATTAGCTTTTTGCCCTTGCGCTCGGCAAAGCCCGCGCTAATGAGTTTTTCAATGATACCCGCCCGCGTTGCGGTAGTGCCTAACCCTTTGCGCTCTGCGTCCTCCGGCGTTTCTTCCTTGCCCGCGTTCTCCATAGCGGACAGAAGCGTATCTTCGGTATATGCTTTCGGGGGCTGCGTGTAACGCTCGGAGATCTCCGCTGCCGGATTGTCAAAGGTCTGCCCCTCGGCAAGCGGGGGTAAAACCGCTTCCGGCTCTGCGTCCTCGTCCTGTTCCCCGGACGCGGCGCGGGATAGTCTTTCAATCTCGCGCCAACCCTCGCAAAGCGTCGTCCTGCCCTTTGCGGTAAAGGTATAGCCGCCGCAAGTGAAAACCGCCGTAACCGCTTCATACTCATAGGGCGCGGCAACGGCGCAAAGCAGTTTTGCGCATACAAGGGTCATTAGCTTTTTCTCGCTTTCGGCAAGGGAAGAAAAGCCCGTTTTCACAAACTCCGCTGTCGGCAAAATGGCGTGATGGTCGGTTACTTTGCTGTTGTCGCAAATCCTCGCAAGGTCTGCTTGCAGCTTCACGCCCTGCATAAAGGGAAGCAGCGAACAAAGCCCGGTAATGAGTTCCTTTGTGCTGTCCTGCATATCGGAAGTGATATATTTGCTGTCGGTGCGGGGATAGGTCAAAAGCCGCTTTTCATAGAGGGCTTGCGCATAATCAAGGGTCTGTTTCGCCGTAAATCCATACAGGCGGTTAGCTTCGCGCTGCAACGCGGTAAGGTCAAACAGCTTCGGCGGGGCAACGGTCTTTTTCTCTTTTTTGAGGGAAGTACAAACGGCTTGCGATTTCTCGCAAGCCGCTTTCATCTGCTGCGCTGCCGCTTCGTCGTTCAGCCTTTCGGACAAAGCCGAAACACCGCCCGCGTCCAGACGGACAACATGATATTTTTCTTTCTTAAAGCTGCTGATCGCATAGTCGCGGTTTACCAGCATGGTAAGGGTGGGCGTTTGCACCCTGCCGACATTCAGCGTTTTGTGATAGAGGATAGAGAAAAGGCGGGTCGCGTTAATCCCGACAAGCCAATCTGCCTTTGCTCTGCAAAGCGCGGATTGATAGAGGTTGTCATAGCTGCGCCCGTCTTTGAGGTTTGAAAAGCCCTCGCGGATTGCGCTTTCTTCCATGCTGCTAATCCAAAGGCGGGAAAAGGGCTTTTTGCAATTTGCCTGTTCATAGACAAATCGAAAAATGAGTTCTCCCTCGCGCCCGCTGTCGCAAGCATTGACAATCTCGGAAACGTCGCTGCGCTGCATAAGGTCTTTGAGTACGGAAAACTGCTGCTCCTTGCCGCTGGCAACGGTAAACTGCCAATCCTGCGGGACAATGGGGAGATCGTCATACTTCCATTTTCGGTACTGCTCGTTGTAGGTCGCCGCGTCCGCAAGGCTAATCAAATGCCCGATACACCAGGACACAAGGTAGCCGCTGCCCTCAAAATATCCGCTGCGCTTTTCATTCGCGCCAAGTACGGCGGCAATCGCCGCTCCGACGCTCGGTTTCTCTGCAATTACAAGTTTCATACTTCCTCGTCCTCCTGCTCGGTTTCTAATTCTTCCTCGTCCTCGTCGTCCTCGTCAAAGTCGAGATCGTCAAGGTTGCTGCTACCTTTTGCCGCGTCCTTTTTGGGCTTCATAATCTTAAAGTAATAGAACGCGCCGCCGCCCGCTGCGGCAAGAAGCAGCACAACAAGCAAAATAGCACCGCCCATGCCGCCGCCTTTATCTTCCTCCGGTTCCGGCTGCTCGGTTTCTTCCGGCTCCGGCTCGGCTTCCTTGCCCGCGCACTCGCTCATATTGACGCTGCAAACGGGGCAATCGGTGTTGACGCTTCCGGGGGCGCATTTTTCAGTACAACTACAAACGGGGGCTTCGGTCTGTTCGTCCTCCATAAGCTGCAAAAGGTCTTTTTCATCAACTTGATTGAGGAAATGGACGGTGTTTTCTCCGTCCTCGGCGCGGTCAATGATGATGTAAAAATAGTTTCCGTTTTTCGTAACGATGGTAATAAACTGCTTATCGCCGGACGCTTCGCCCGTTATGTCGTCCACAAGGCTCATGTTGCCCTCCGGCGTTAAGGGCTGCGGCTCATAGCCGCCCGTCGTTTCTTCCGGCTCGGTTTCGGTTACGGGGGTAGGCGGCTCGTCGCTCACATCACCGCCGCCCGCAAAAGCGGTAACAGAAAAGCCGCCCATGAGTACAAGGGCGGCAAGCAAAGCGGTAACGCTGCGGAACAGTTTTTTATGCTTCATCTTCGGTTTCCTCCTGTTCGTCGGTATAGTCTGTGTCCGGCTGCGGCAAAATGATTTCGCCGTTGGCATAGGCGGAGAGGAACGCGGCAAGCTGCGCCCCGTCAAGGTGTACCGCTTTCACCATTTGAACGATCTGCGCGTTTTCTTCCTCGATTTTCTGCGCTTCAAGGTCTTTCAGCCTTTTTTGGTATTCAAGGATTTTCGCCCTCGTTTTCTCAATATCCCTTTCGATACGGTCAAGTTTCGTGTTTGCCATAGAAATAAACTCCTTTCAAAGTCAGTTGTAATGTAGCCGCCCATAGGCGTAAAAATGGGATTGCCAATAGCTTGTATCAAGTTTTGCGTATTGTATCGGGTCGCCACAATGCAGCATGACGGGGCTTCCGTCCCCGTCCTCGCCAACGTAGATACCCACATGAGATACCCCCGGCGTGTCGTATGTACCCGTAAAGAAAACCAAATCCCCCGGCTGCGGGTTGGAAACGCGGGTTGAGATGTTGTAAAGCCCCTGCGCCCCAAGTCTGCCCGTATTGTATAAGCCGCTGTTCGTCAGCACATAGCTAACAAAACCGCTGCAATCAAAAGAGGTTTCCGGGCTGCTGCCGCCCCACACATAGGGAAAACCGACATACTTTTCAGCTTCTTCAATCAATCGCGCAAACTGTTCATCTTCCAGATAGGCGGGCGGGATTTCATAATCCGCTGGCGGGTTTTCATAGTATTTTGAGATATAGCCGGATTGTGGGAAAAGATCGGGTCTGTTCCCAAGCGACGACATATACATAGCGTACATGGATAGCTGTTCCTCGCCCATAATGTAAACGGGAACATGGGAGAGGTTGAAGTTTTCCAAATCCACATTGAGAATGTAATAGTTATAGGGTACTTCAACGTCGTATTCGTTGCCCTCGCTGTCCGTCCTCGTTTCGGTGCGGTAGCGTACCTCGACTTCCTCCGTAACCGTCAAGATATACTGTTTATCAAAGAGCATTTCAAGGGTGCTTTGCGCTTCATCGAGAGTAAACACGCCCTCATGCCAAGCGGAGAGGATAGAGATTAGCACATACGGGTCATGCTCGATCTCGTCAGCCGTTACCCGGTATTCGTCATAGCCGGGGTATTCGCTTTCGATGTTATCCAGCATATCCTGTAACTCGGCTTCCATAGCGACATACGCGCTTTCTGCGCCTGTAATATCCGCGTCCTCGGAGAGATAGGACGACGCAATCAAGCCGCTGCCGCTGTTGCCGCCGAACAGGGAACAAGAGGACAAGCCGCCGAAAAACAGAAGCACGATAAAGGCAATCCCGCCCACAATCAAGCAGCCTTTCCAATGCCGGACGACAAAGAACGTCGCCCGTTTGGTTTCCTGCGCCGTTTTCTTCGCCGCCTTTGCGGTGGCTTCGGCGGTCTTTTTCACCTTGCCGCCCGTTTTCAACGCCTTTGCATACTGCTTTTTAATGCGCTGTTTTTGCCAAAAACGGGAAATCGGGTTGGAGTGCGCAAGGGCGGGGTTATCATGCAGCGCCTTTTGGTAGAGGAAATCGGCGTTTGCCTTTGCTGCCTTTTTCTCGGCTGCTGCCGCCGCCCGGTAAGGTTTCAGCTTATGGCTGCGTATGCCGCGTTTTACTGCCCGCGTCGTCATGCCGCCCGCTTTCTCGCCCACAAGTTCTATCCTGTGTCCGCTTTCCACACCGACGTTTTCTTTCTCCACCTCATAGATTTTTCCATGTACGGCGGCGTCCAATTCCTGCGCCGGACGGGATAACGGGTTATGGCGCAATTTGCCGTTTGGGGGCTTATCCGTCTTTTCAAAAGCAAGGCGCGTCTTTGCTTTGCCTTTGGCTTCGTCAAAAACGCGCTCTTTTGTGATTTTGGTCTGTTTGGGGATAGCTGCCCGCGCTTTGTCTAAACGGTCAGCCGCCGTATCGGATTTTTTGATTGCCTTTTGCAGGTCCGGCGTTGCCCGTTCCGCTTCGGAAAACTGCAAGCGGGACGTATGGGTTTTAAGCTGTGCTGCGTCAAGGGTCTTTTTCTCCGCGCCCTTTTCTAAATGGCGGCTAACCTCTGTGCCGATACGTTGGGTCGCTTTTTCCGCTGCTCCCGCTACGGGGGCTGAATAGTTTTCCTCCGGCGGTCTTTCGCTGATACTCGTTGTTTCGCCCGTCGTAAGGTTTTCCGCAACCGCCCCGTCGCGGGTCATTTTCTGCGTTACCTTGTCGGGGGCTTTTAATTCCTTGCTCAATGTTCATCACCTCCAATACGCTGTTTTGCAAGGGTGCAGTATTCGGGGTTGATCTCTATACCGACATAGCGGCGGGAAAGGCTTTTTGCCGCCGCTGCGGTCGTGCCGCTGCCTAAAAACGGGTCAAGCACAATCCCGCCGACAGGACAGCCCGCCAAAATGCACGTTTCCGCAAGTTTCGGCGGGAACGCTGCAAAATGCCCGCCGCGATAGGAAACTGTGTTGATCTCCCAAACGTTGCGGCGGCTGCGGACGGGGGAAATCATTTCGTCGGTATAGCTGCCTTTCTCGCGGGGACGGTTGATTTTCTGCGGCTGGTTTTGCCCCGGAACGGTAGCGGCATATTTGTTGCCTTTCCCAACTCCGCTTTTCAGCCGTACCGCCGTTGTGGGGGCTATCGGCTCGGCTACTGCTTGCCAATCATAGTAATATTTCTTCGACTTGGTAAGCAGAAACACATATTCATAGCAGCGGGTCGGCCTGTCCCGCGTGCTTTCCGGCATGGGGTTTGTTTTGTGCCAAATGATAGAACTGCGCAAATACCAACCGTCGCCCCGCAAGGCGAGGGCTACAAGCCACGGAATACCGATTAGGTCTTTCGGCTTGCAGCCGGGGGCGCGGTGGTTTACCGCCACTTGCTGCCCGTTTCTGCCTTTGGGATATTTCGGGTCTTGGTGGTCGGCTTTGCTGCCTGTACCGCAATAAGTGTCCGCGATATTCAGCCAACAAGTACCCTCCGGCGTAAGCACCCGCTTTACCTCATGGAAAACCGCCGTAATGCGGGAAACATATTCCTCCGGCGTTGCTTCCCGCCCAATCTGCCCGTCTGTGCCGTAATCGCGCAAAGCATAGTAGGGCGGGGACGTTACGCAACAATCCATACAGTTATCCGGCAAGGTTTGAAGCACCTGCAAGCTGTCGCCGCAATAGATTTTATCCGTTTCTATCCTCATGCCGACACCTCGCCGGGCTTGGTCGTCATCACGCGGTAGAGTTCCGTATCTTTCGGGAAACGGTCAATAAAGGGCAAAATCACGTTGCCATAGAAGATAAGTCCCTCGCCCGCTTCGGAATGGGTTACATAGGTCATTTGCTGCTGCGAAATGTTAAGCTGCTTGGCAAGGATTTCCCGGTCGCCCTGGGCTTGGTTGAGCATATAGACAAAATCGCTGTTTTCAAAGATGTTCTCCACCTCGCGGGACGACAACAAATCTTTCACGTTTTGGGTGATACCTGTCGGAATACCGCCCCACTTCCTAAAACGCTTCCAAATCTCCACGGAATAGGCGGCGGTCTGTTCCTCTTTCAAGAGAAGATGAAATTCGTCCATAAAATACCGGGTGGATTTCCTTTCTGCCCGGTTGACGGTGACGCGGTTCCATACCTGGTCCTGCACAATGAGCATACCTAACTTTTTAAGCTGCTTTCCAAGCTGCTTTATATCAAAGCAGACAAGGCGGTTAGAAAGCTCCACGTTGGTTCTGTGGTTGAATACGTTAAGGCTGCCGGAAACATACAGCTCCAATGCCGCCGCGATACGGGCAGCTTCCGGCTCCGGCTGTCTTAACAGCTCGTCGTAAAGGTCGCCCAAGATAGGCATTTTTGCCGGGTCGGGGCCTGCAAGGAACGGGCGATACACATTTCTTACAGCCCTGTCAATGACGGTCTTATCAACAGGCTGCAACCCCTCCTTGCCGCCGATAACAAGCTCACAAAGGGAAAGGATAAAATCACTTTTCAGCGCAAGAGGGTTGTCGTCCTCGCTGTAATTAAGGTTTATATCCATAGGGTTTACATACTGGGGCTTGCCGTCAATGCCCCTGCCCGTAGGGGAAAGCCGTATCACTTGCCCATTCAGACGCTGCACAAGGGAAAAATACTCGGCTTCCGGGTCGCAGATGATAATATCGTCGTCGGTAATGAGAAAAGCGTTTGTCATTTCTCTTTTTGCCGCAAAGGATTTTCCGCTTCCCGGTGTTCCCAAGATAAGCCCGTTTGGGTTTTTGAGCTGCTTTCTGTCGCAGAGTATCATGTTGTTAGAAAGGGCGTTCAAGCCATAGTACAGGGCTTGCCCCGTCTGAAATAACTCCTGCGTGATAAAGGGGATAAAAATAGCGGTGCTGCTCGTTGTCAAACCTCTCTGAATAGGGATAAGGTTTTCCCCAATCGGCACACTGGATAAAAGCCCCGCTTCCTGCTGATAGTCAAGGCGTGTCAAGCGGCAATTGTATTTCTGTGCGATACCCGCCGCAGCGAAAATGTCATTTTCCAGTTTCCGCTTCGTGTCTGCCATGTTTACCACAAGGAACGTAAGGAGAAACATTCGCTCGTTGCGGCTCTGTAAGTCCTGCAACAAGTTCTTTGCTTCGCTGCCAAAGGTGGCAAGGTCGGACGGGATTATATCCATGTCATAGCCGCTTCTAACCGCTTTTTTCTGTTCCTCAATCTTCATCTTGTCAAGGTCTGTGATTTTGCGCTTAATGGTCTTGATTGCTTCCGACTGGTCGATACTTTTAATGTGGAGATTGACAATAACCCTGTCTCTTATACACATCTGACGCTGCCGACGACTAGTCGAG
>ENA-UAKM01000104-UAKM01000104.1-human-gut-metagenome-genome-assembly--contig:-NODE-104-length-11888-cov-5.305164_pt1 | contig 11888 bp, 9 predicted proteins | sample MGYA00243689_ERZ654446 | MGnify/ENA primary metagenome ERZ654446 (study PRJEB26926, sample SAMN06164519) | human gut metagenome | biome: ENVO:00009003; feature: ENVO:2100002; material: ENVO:00002003... | reverse complement strand
GTCTCGTGGGCTCGGAGATGTGTATAAGAGACAGAGGCGGCAGAGAATACCGCCAAGGCCGCGAAAAAGGCCGCTGAAAAGGCCGCCCGCAAGCTGCCGGAGCTTTCCGAGGACGCGCAGCACAGCCTTACCGTGCTGCGTCGGGCAAAGGAGTATCTGGACGCAAAGCCGGAGCTTTCCGCCGAGCTGAGCGCTGCCCAGCGCCGCAAGCGTGCGCAGCTGCAAAGCAAACCGGTGTACCGCTATGTGGCGCTGGCCATCTTTGTGCTGGGCGTTGCGGCTGCGGCCTACGGTCTGTATTCCGTGTTCAGCCACACCGGCAGCTACGGCGTGTACTTTGCGCTGTTCGGCTTTGCCGCCATCTTCCTGTTTTCCAGCTACAATATGCTGCCCACCGCCCACAATAACAACAACGCCATCATGAAGCGTGCGGAAAAGGCCGAGGCAGCCATGGCAGAGTATGTCAAGCACTACCCCCACGGGGCGTTCCCGGTGAAAAGCTGGTACGCCCACCCCATCGTGCTCAAGCAGATGATGGACGCCGTGGAGGAGGGCCGCGCCGTCACCGTGCCCGAGGCACTGGATGCAGTCAAGGCACGCCTGAAATCCTTGAACGCGGACGTGGAGGTGGAGCAGGAAGAATATGACGAGGTGGTGGTCATCAAGGCCCTGTTCCTCAACCACGATTATCAGTAAAACCTTTCGATAGCACAAAAAACCGGACAGCCCGCAGGCTGTCCGGTTTTCTGCTTTTACAGGGCAGGAGCTGCTGTTCAGAACAGGCGGCGAAGCCCTATGACACAAGGGGACTTTTGAACAGTAGCAGCTGTGCCTCAGATCAGCGCCTCCATCCGCAGCGGGTCGGGGTGATGGGCGTATTTCTGCTTGGCGATCTCGATAAAGGACTGTACCTCCAGCCGGGGTGCGTGGCGCATGGCGGCGATCTCCACCGTCACCGGGGGAAAATCCAGCAGCGGCACCTTGACGATGCCCGGGATCACCGCCGTGGAAAGGCAGGGCACGATAGACATGGCGGTGCCCATCTGGATCATGATCAGCGCACCCTCAAAGCTGGGGGTGATCTTGCTGCAATCCACCCCCACCTGCGCCAGCTGCTCCAGCGACGGCCCCTGACAGGCGGACAGAAAGCTGTCGAATGCGCCGGAGGACACCACGCTCTGCCCCTTCAGGTCTGCCAGATGCAGCGCCCGCCGGTCGGCAAGGGGAGAGTTGGGGTTCATCAGCACATGGTAGCCCAGGGCGAACAGGGGCGTAAAGGAGATGTCCCGGTCGCGGGAGTGCTCGGTGGCGTAGAAAAAGCCGATATCCAGCTGCCCGGAGCGCAGCTGTTCCAGTGGGCGGCGGTTGTCCTGCGGCACAACGTCTACGCAGGCGTTGGGAAACTGGTGCTGGAACTGGGCCAGAATGCTGGAAAAGGTGCTGTAATCGAACAGCTGCCGCAGCCCGACGGTCAGGTGGGAGCGGTCGGCGTCCTGAATATCCTGCGCCTTCTTCAGCGCCTGCCGCCCAAAGCTGGTCATCTGCACCATGTCCAGATAAAAGGACTGCCCGGCAGCGGTCAGCTTGGTGCGGCGGGTGGTGCGCTCGAACAGGTGCAGCCCGGTCTCCTTTTCCAGCGCATTGATCTGGTAGGTGATGGCGGGCTGGGTGGTGAACAGCCGCTCGGCGGCGGCGCTGAAATTCAGCTCCTCTGCTACGGCAATAAAGCACTCTAACTGGTAAATCGTCATAGAATGGCGCACCTCCTTGTGTAAAAAGCTGGTCATCTTTATTATACAGGATTCCGCACAGGCCGTAAAGGGAAAACGATTTATAAAGAGATTTGATAAATTATGGTACAAATTTGTATTTCACACCGGGACAAAACTTTGCTATAATCGTATCAATGTTCAAAATGCACGAAGGAACAGGAAAAACGCAAAAAAGAAGAGAAAAGAAAAAGAAAGGCGAACCTTATGGCTAAGATCTCTCGTCGCAACTTTATGCGCGGTGCCGCTGTGGGCACCATGGGCGCAGCTGCTGCCGGTCTGCTGACCGCCTGCGGCAACTCCGCTTCCAGCACCACCGGTGCTCCCGCTTCCTCCGCAGCTTCCTCTGCTGCTTCCTCCGCTGTGACCAAGCCCTCCTCCCCGGTGGACGGCAAGTACGTCACCAAGGCAATGGGTCACGAAAGCTGGGTGCACGTTGCCACCACCTTCTTTGATGGCAAGATCACTGCCTGTGAGGTGCTGTCTCACGAGGAGACCATCGGCATCGGCAACTATGCCTGCTCCCGCATCCCCGCCGCCATCGTCGAGCACCAGAGCATCAACGTGCCCAACCTGCGTGGTTCCTCCATCACCTCCATGGCTGTGAAGGCTGCCGTGAAGGAGGCCATCGAGCTGGCTGGCTACAACGTGGACGACTTCTCCAAGGAGGTCACCATCGCTGCTTCCAACGAGGTCATCGAGGAAGAGGCTGATGTCGTCATCATGGGTGCCGGCACCTCCGGTCTGACCTGCGCCTGCCGCCTGCTGGAGGCCGGCTACAGCGTCATTCTGGTGGAGAAGCGCGATATCCCCGGCGGCTCCATGTCCATGACCTACGGCGGCGTTGCCACCGCAGGCTCCAAGCTGCAGTACAACTACGACGTGGACGGCAGCTTCCGCAGCTCTGCCATGGGCACGCTGGAAGGCATGATGAACTTCTGGCAGACCATGGAGCAGTACCACCGCACCGAGTTCTTCAACGGTGAGATGCCCTACATGACCAAGCAGTACACCGTCGCCGGTGATCTGGTGGACTGGATGGCAGGCATCGGCATCGGCTTCAACACCATGGGCAACTACGAGAGCGCTACCCAGTACGGCGCTTCCACCCCCTATCTGGCACCCGGCTGCTACGAGGGCGGCGCAGGCTACGCCATGATGTTCATGGCACAGCGTGTGGAGAAGTACGAGAAGGGCAAGATCATCTACTCCACCAGCGTCACCGACCTGATCAAGGACGAAAGCGGCCGTGTGGTGGGCTTCCACGCCAAGGGCGAGAACGGCGCAAGCTACACCCTGCGCGGCAAGGCTGTCTGCCTTGCCTCCGGCGGCTTTGCCAAGAACCCCGAAATGCTGAAGAAGTACAGCCCCGACTACGCCGACTTCTTCTTCAACTGCGCCTCCAGCATGACCGGCGAGGGCATCCAGATGGGTATCGACGCCGGCGGTTATGTGGAGTGCGAAAACCGCGCTCTGCCCGCCTTCCTGTCCAGCTACAAGAGCAAGTTCGAGCTGGCCTTTATCCACCAGTCTGCCCCCGGCATCATGGTCAACATCAAGGGCGACAACATCGGCAACATCGTCTCCGATAACCACTACACCATGGCCAAGGCAAAGCTGAACAAGGACAACGGCGATACCTTCTACTATGTGTTCGACGAGTCCTCTGCCGTCAAGCTGCGCGACAGCGAGGCCTACGGCTTCAACGGCTACGTTGCCATGTTCGAGAAGGGCGAGGCTGTGCACTACGACAGCGTGGAGAAGGCTTCCGAGGAGCTGAACCTGCCCAATCTGGCAGACGCCATCGAGGCAAACAACGCCGCCGCTCTGGCCGGCGAGCCGGATGAGTTCGGCCGCCGCAACTGCCCCTACATCGAGACCCGCGACGGTCTGTGGGCCATCCGCGTTGACCCCACCTTCTACCTGACCACCGCAGGTCTGGCCATCGACACCGATTGCCACGTCCTGACCGAGGACAAGAAGGCCATCCCCGGCCTGTACGCTGCCGGCGACGTCTGCGGCTCCATCGAGGAGAAGGACGCCAAGCAGTACGGCATGGGCTTCGACGCCGCTCTGACCTACGGCTACATCATGGGCGAGACCCTGAAAAAGGAGATCTGAGCTGCGCTCTGACCCCTGACCTATAAAAAGCAAAAGGCTGCTGCACAAAACCGTGTAGCAGCCTTTTTGCGTGGGAGAACAAGCGCTGCAAATGCAGTTTGCCTTTGTGACCCCTCCCGTGAAAAAAGGGATACCGGAGTGTCCGCAGACGCTCCGGTATCCCGAAATTAAAAATAATTCTTCCACTGAATATGCGCAAAGCACACGCGGCGCGCATTCCAAATCGTCCCCTTACGCCGCCGCAGGCTTGCGGAAGATAGCCATGGCACGCTTGTAGCAGCTGGCAAAATAGGCGATCTCCGCCAGCGCGGTCAGCGTCCAGCTGCACGGGTACAGCAGGTACAGCGCCGGGATGGTGTGGAAGTGGGCAAAGATGGTGTACACCCAGATCACCCGGAATACACAGGAGCCCAGCACCACGATGACGGTGGGCACCACCGTCTTGCCCAGCCCGCGGGAGGCGGCGATGGTGCAGTCCATAAAGGCGGAGACGCAGTAGGCAAAGGCCATCACAGCTACGCGCTTCATGCCGGCGTCAATAACGGCGGCTTCGGTGGTGAACAGCGCAAGGAAGGCCGGCCCGCAGAAGAACAGCGCCGCGCCCAGCACAAGCCCCACGCCGAAGGAATAACCCAGACTGATGAAGTAGCTCTTCTTTACCCGGTCAGGCCGTCCCGCGCCGTAGTTCTGGCTCATAAAGCTGGCGCACGCCATGTAGAAGGCCGCCATGCAATCGTAGATCAGCCCATCCGCGTTGGCGGCGGCGCTGTTGCCCTTGACCATCAAAGAGTCAAAGGAGTTGACACCCGCCTGAATGAACAGGTTGGCAATGGCAAAAATGGCGTTCTGCAGCCCGGCGGGCACGCCCAGCGCAAGGATGCTCTTAGCCTGCACCGGGTCCAGCTGTAATTTATGTACGTCCAGCGCATAGCAGTCCTGCACCCGGGTCAGTGCCCGCAGGATCAGAAACGCGGAAACGCACTGGCTGATGGCGCTGGCCAGCGCCACGCCCACCACGCTCAAATCGCACACGATGACAAAGAACAGGTTCAGCAGAATGTTCAGCGCACCGGCAATGGACAGGTACATCAGCGGCTTTTTGGTGTCGCCGATGGAGCTGAACACCGCGTTGCCGAAGTTGTACAGCGCCAGCGCCGGCATACCCAGAAAATACACCCGCAGATACAAAATCGCGCCGGGCAGCAGATCTTCCTTGGTGTTCAGCAGCCGCAGCATGGCGGGGGAGCCCAGCAGACCGATGAGCAGCAACGCCACACCGGCAACGGCGCTGATGATGGCCGCCGAGTGGACGGTCTTTTCCACGTCCTTGGGATGGCGCGCACCATAAAAACGCGCCACCAGCACGTTGATGCCGTTGCTCAGGCCGATGAGAAAGCCGGTGAACAGGGTCACCAGCGTGCTGGTGGAGCCCACAGCGCCCAGCGCCGTGGAACCGGCAAAGCGCCCCACCACCGCCACGTCCGACATATTGAACAGCACCTGCAGCAGGTTGGAAAGCGCCAGCGGCAGACTGACCAGAAAGATCTGCTTGGCCAGAGGGCCTTCCGTCAGCGTATTCGTTTGAGAACTCATACTCTTTTTCCCTTTATCCTATATATCCCTAAACCGTGCCCGCGCACACCGGGGCACAGCCTCTTTTATAAGGCACTACGCTACTTTTGCAAGATGGAAACGGCAAAATGGCGCAAAAAAAACACGGCACCCGGCGGGGCGTCGTGTTTTTTGCGGAAAATATCTCAGCCCAGGTCCTCACCGTTGGTGGCAATGACCTGCTTGTACCAGTCAAAACTCTTTTTCTTATAGCGGTTCCCGGTGCCGGAGCCGTCGTCGTTGCGGTCCACGTAGATAAAGCCGTACCGCTTGCGTAGTTCGCCGGTGGTAAAGGACACCACGTCGATGCAGCCCCACGGGGTGTAGCCCAGCAGGTCCACGCCGTCCAACTCCACGGCCTTTTTCATCTCCTCGATGTGGGCGCGCAGGTAGTCGATGCGGTAGCTGTCGTCACAGGTGTGGTCGGGCTGGAGTTTGTCGATGGCGCCGAAGCCGTTCTCCACGATAAACAGCGGCTTCTCGTACCGCTCGTACAGGGTGGCCAGTGCGTAGCGCAGGCCCACCGGGTCGATCTGCCAGCCCCAGTCGCTGGCCTTGACGTAGGGGTTCGGCACGGTGTGGGCATTGCCGCCGCTGATGCCGTCGCTCTCCACGGCCACGTCCGAACGCACCGCGTTGCTCATGTAGTAGCTGAAGCCCAGATAGTCCACAGCACCCTCGGCCAGAATGGCCTCGTCGCCCGGCTCCATCACCGGGGCAGTGCCCTCGCGCTCCCATTCCTTCTTAGCGTAGGCGGGGTAGTGACCGCGGCAGTGCACATCCGCAAAGTAGTAGCGCTCGTGCATGGATTCCAGCGCCAGCATCACGTCGTCCGGGTTGCAGGAGTAGGGATAGTACGGCACAAAGGAGCACATGCAACCGATCTGGAAGTCCGGGTTGATGGCATGGCCCTTTTTGACCACGAGGGCCGAGGCCACCAGTTCGTGGTGTACCACCTGATACAGGGCCTTCTTCTTGTTCTCGAACTGGGAGAACCGCACGCCGGAGTTGGTCCAGCCAAAGATGTCGTTGGTGGTGTTGCTCTGGTTGTTGATCTCGTTGAAGGTCATCCAGTACCTGACCTTGTGTTTGTAGCGCTCCATCACAGTGACGGCGTAGTGCACGAAGAAGTCGATGCACTTGCGGTTGTACCAGCCGCCGTACTCCTTGGCAAGGGCGTAGGGCATCTCAAAATGGCTCAGGGTGATCACCGGCTGGATGCCGTACTTGAGCAGTTCGTCAAACAGATCGTCGTAGAACTGCAGACCGGCCTCGTTGGGCTGCTGCTCGTCCCCGCGGGGGAAGATGCGGCTCCACGAGATGGAGGTGCGGAAACACTTGAAGCCCAGTTCGGCAAACAGCTTCACATCTTCCTTGTAGGTGTGGTAGAAGTCGATGCCCTCGTGGTTGGGGTAAAATTCGCCGGGCACAATGCCATCGGTGATGCGGCGGGCCACACCGTTGGCACCGCCGGTCATCACGTCGCTGACGGACGGGCCGCGGCCATCGGCGTTCCAGCCGCCTTCCAGCTGATGGGCAGCAACGGCACCGCCCCACAAAAAGTTTTCAGGAAGCATATTCTTTCTCCTTGGTCAAATGTATATCAGTTTTTCTGGGATTCTTTTTCGTCGCAGCCCACCACCTGCACCAGAACAATGGTGATGATAATGGTGGCCAGCACGCCGATCATCATGCCGGTAAAGGAAGAGGGATTGGCGTCGCTCATGGCGTTGACGGTGGTCAACAGGCCGGGCAGACCAGCGTATACATAGTACTTGGTGTTGAAGAAGCTGATGATCAGCGCACCGATGGCACCGCCGATGCAGCCGCAGACGAAGGGCTTCTTCAGGCGTAGGGTCACGCCGTAGATGGCGGGCTCGGTGATGCCGAAGATGCCGGTCAGGCCAGCGGACAGGGAAACGTTCTTGATGTCGGCCTTTTTGGTCTTAAGGAACACGCCGAAGCAGGCAGCAGCCTGTGCGATGACGGCGCAGGTCTGGAATGCCTGAAAGGAATCGCAGCCGTAGTTGGCAAAGTTGGCAAGGCACATGGGAGTGACGCCCCAGTGCACGCCGAAGATGACGAACACCTGCCAGATGCCGCCCACCAGAATGGCGGCCAGTGCGGGAACGTTGTTGGCAAGGAAGTTGTAGGCAGCAGCAATGGCGTTTGCCAGCACATTGGACACCGGGCCGATGACCAGAATAGTCAGGGGAACCATAACAATGGTGCAGATAAAGGGCACAGCCAGCGCCTTGATGATGTCGGGCAGATGCTCGTCCAGCCAGTGCTCCAGCCAGCTGAGCACCAGCACCAGGAACAGCGGCGGCAGCACGGTGGAGGTGTAGGTGGTCTGGCTCATGGGGAAGGCCAGGAACTTGATGACCTCACCGTCTGCGATGCGGGCAGCGATGGAAGCCCAGTCCGGGTTGACCAGCGCCATGCAGCACCACATGGCAATGAAGGTGTTACACTTGAAGTGCTTGGAAGCAGTGACGGCGATCATGACCGGCAGGAAGGTGAAGGGCGTCCAGCTGATGAAGCTGAGCACGGAATACGTACCGGTGGCCGCAAAAGCGGGGAAGAAGTGGGTAATGATGATCAGTGCGCCTTGCACCAGACCGGCTGCGGCCAGAATGTACACAAAGGGTGCGAACACGGCGGACATGGTGGCGATGATGCGGCTGCCGAGGCCCTGCTTGACTTCCGGCGCGGCAGCGGTGCTGTTGTCCAGATCCAGCAGCTGGGCCAGTGCTTCGTACACGTCCTTGGCATGGGTGCCGATGACCACCTGATACTGGCCGCCGCTTTCCATCACCTTGATGACGGCGGGCATCTCGGAGATCTGTTTGGTCACTTCGTCCGAGGGTGTTTCCCTCAGCACCAGACGCAGGCGGGTGGCACAGTGGGTCGCGCTGAGGATATTGTCCTTGCCGACGGCGGCACAGATGTCGGCGGCAAGCTTTGTGTAATCGCGGATTTTGTTTGCCATGATGTTCTCTCCTTTTCATCAGATCACGGGTTTGCCTTGTGTCCTCATTATACAGAGGAAAAACCGCATTGTCAGCTGATTTGATGCGCCAAAAAACAAAAATGTGCAGAAAAAACAGCTTGTTTTTTCTGCACATGGATACAAACATCTGTACAAATTGACGGAGCGTTTCTGCGGTCACTCCAGCAGGCGGTTGTACACCCGGCGGGCCAGTGCTTCCAGCAGGTAAAGTGCAGGCATCTGACTGGTCAGGTCGTAGCTTTCGGTGGTCACGCGGTGCACGGAACTGTAGTACGGCAGGGTGATGTCGGAAAGCTTTGCCGCAGAACTCTGGTCGGAACAGGTAATGGCGATCAGTCCGGCGTTTTTCTCCTTCAGCTGCCGGGCCAGATGCAGCACCTGCTTCGTTTCGCCGGATACCGAAAGAATGACGGCTGCGATGGTGGTGTTGGGCGTGACGGTGATGGGATAGAACGGGTCGGTCACGCCCAGCGCGAATTTGCCCAGATTGGACAGATACCGTGCACCATACTCGGCTATGCTGCCGGAATTGCCGATGCCCACCAGAAACACCCGCTCTGCCCGTGCGATCATACCGGCGGCTTCGTCCAGCGCTGCATCGTATTCCGGCGTGCCGACTTTCCACAGAAAGTTCTGCAACTCGCCCAGCGTGTCCGGCAGACGGGATCCCTGCGCGGAACCGGCCTGCTCCTTCAGCTTCCATTTGAATTGCGCATAACCGTCACAGCCCACCTTTTTGCAGAAGTGCAGCACTGTGGTGGTGGAAACGTGCGCTTTCGCTGCCAACTCCCGGATGCGCATGAAGGGCACCGTGTTCGGATGCTCGATGATGTACTGGTAGACCAGCAGTTCCAACTCGTTCAGATTTTTGATCTGCTGCGGGGTGAATAGTTCCATGAAAAGGCTCCCTCCTTGTCCCGATATCTGTCCTTATTATAGCAAAAGGAAGAACGGAAAAACAGGGCGAACATTTCCGTTTGCATTTTTAGCGCGGCTGTGCTATACCGTTTTATACTGACAGCATCAGTATGTGCGATCGTAGCTCAGCTGGATAGAGCCTTCATTCTGCTTTCCGAAGAAAACAAAAAATCCGAACCCTTCTCCTATCGAGAAAAGGTTCGGATTTTCATTGTTTGGTGCGAGTAGTGATACAGCATTTTTTGAAAACCATCGTAGTACAATTTGTTTTTGAGTTCGTCGGATAGCAACTTGCTTGTATCGCACCCCGATGGGTAGCTGTATTGAAAAAACAGTTGCCTTTTATATACCACACAACCTGAAAATTATCAAGTACGCGCAGCGTTCACTTCTCCCATCACCGGGAGCAAATGGACGCTGCTTTTTTTGTTTGCAACGAAAGGAGGCATCCGTGAAATGGCAGTTTTTCGGGTAGAAAAGAACAGCGGCTACACGGTCATGTCAAACCACCACCTGCGGAACCGGGCCTTGTCCCTGAAAGCCAAGGGCTTACTCTCCCAAATGCTCTCCCTGCCGGAAGATTGGGACTACACCCTGCAAGGGCTGGCCCGTATCAACCGGGAAAGCATAGACGCGATACGGCAGGCCATCCGGGAACTGGAACAGGCGGGCTACATCCAGCGTTCCAGAGAACGGGACGAGAAAGGGCGGCTGCGCGGTGCAGACTATGTGATTTTCGAGCTGCCGCAGCCTGTCCCTGCATCGGTTTCACCTACATTGGAAAATCCAACGTTGGAGAATCCCACGCAGGAAAACCCTACGTTGGAAAATCCAATGCAATTAAATAAAGATAAACTAATTACAGAAAAACAAAAGAAAGAGGGATTAAATACCGATTCCATTCCTATCCATTCCCCAAACCCCTTGCCTTTGAACGAGGACGAGACAGTGGCACCGCCGCCGGAACGGACAGGAAGCCGAAAGGAAGCGGCCTATCAAATCTACCGGGACCTGATTTTGGAGAACATCGAGTATGACACCCTCATCCAGAATCCCCGGATAGACCGGGAGCAGCTGGACGAGATCGTGGACATCCTGCTGGAAACGGTCTGCACTTCCCGCAAGTCCATCCGGGTGGCCGGGGACGATTACCCGGCAGAGTTGGTCAAGGCCAAGTTCCTGAAACTGGACAGCCATCACATCGAGTTCGTCATGGACTGCCTGCGGGACAACACCACCAAAGTCCGCAACATCAAGCAATACCTGCGGGCCATGCTGTTCAACGCCCCCAGCACCATCAACAGCTACTATGCGTCCCTTGTGGCGCACGACATGGCGCAGCCCGATTGGGGCCGCCCGCCCAACACCTGACCGAAAGGAGCGTCCACCCATGAGAACCCTTTACCTGCGGCGGCTGGTGGTTCCACCCTAGCTGCCGCTCTGAATTTTCTGCAACAAGGAGGGATTCATATTGCAGGAAGAAGTCACCCATAAAACCATTGCCCTGTCCATGAAAACAGGCAAGCTCACCGCCCAAGCGTTGCAAGCTGCGCTGAAAAAATATTTGCAGCACCGGGCCAAGGGGCCAAAGCTGCACCACGGCAAGCAAAGCCTGAAACAGCTGAAAGCCCATGGTGCGGCCCTGACCAACATTGAAGTCACGGAGGCGAACATCGGAGCGTTCAATCCCTGCGCCAAGAAGTACGGTGTGGACTTCACCTTACGCAAGGACAAGACCACCCAGCCGCCCCATTACATCGTGATCTTCAAGGCCAAGGATGCGGACAATCTGGAACAGGCGTTCCGGGAGTTCACGGCCAAAACGCTCACTAAGGAGCAGCGGCCCTCCATCCGCAAGGTGCTGACCGCAGCCAAGCAGAAAGCGGCCCAGCAGCCGAAACGCGCCAAAGAAAAAATCAAGCAAAGGGGGCTGGAACGATGAAGCCTGAATGGAAAAAGCTGCTGGTGCTGAATCTACCGTATCTGCTGTTCGTGTACCTGTTCGCCAAATGCGGGCAGGCGTACCGTCTGGCGGCGGGCGTGGATGCTTCGGCAAAGCTGCTCCACCTGACAGACGGCATCTCGGCTGCCTTTGCAAACCCGCTGCCCAGCCTGCATCCGTTTGACCTCTGCGTAGGCCTTGCCGGGGCGGTGGCTGTCCGGCTCATCGTGTACAGCAAGGGCAAGAACGCCAAGAAGTACCGCAAGGGTGAAGAATACGGCTCTGCCCGATGGGGCACCACCAAGGACATTGCCCCGTACATTGACCCCAAGTTTGAAAACAACATCCTGCTGACCCAGACCGAACGCCTGACCATGACCGGGCGGCCCAAAGACCCCAAGACGGCCCGGAACAAGAATGTGCTGGTGATTGGCGGCTCCGGCAGCGGCAAGACGCGGTTTTACGTCAAGCCCAACCTCATGCAATGCTTTCCCACGTCTGATTATCCTACCTC
>ENA-UAKM01000078-UAKM01000078.1-human-gut-metagenome-genome-assembly--contig:-NODE-78-length-13183-cov-4.991012_pt1 | contig 13183 bp, 10 predicted proteins | sample MGYA00243689_ERZ654446 | MGnify/ENA primary metagenome ERZ654446 (study PRJEB26926, sample SAMN06164519) | human gut metagenome | biome: ENVO:00009003; feature: ENVO:2100002; material: ENVO:00002003... | reverse complement strand
GATTTGAACCGGTGTTGGCGCCGTGAGAGGGCGTAGTCCTAGACCGCTAGACGACGGGGGCTTGAGTTATCGCTGTGATTCTCAGCTAGGCTGTGAACCGCAACGAGTGATAAATATACGCGAAACAGCACAGTCGCGCAACTTACGGCGTGTCGCGCTATTTTCCGCCATTCCGCACCAGCCTTCCGCATAAACGAAAACCCGCCGAATCACTCCGGCGGGTTTCCATCATTCAGCTAACAGTCAGCAGCTCAACGGCTCACAGGTGCTCGCGCAGGCCCTTGAGTCGAGCCATGGCAACGTCCTTGCCGACGATTTCCATGGATTCGAACAGCGGCGGGGACACGCGGCGGCCGCTCATGGCCACGCGCACCGGGCCGAAAGCCAGACGCGGCTTGTAGCCGCCGTCTTCGACCAGCGCCTTGTTCAGCGTCTCGTGCAGGAAGTCGGTCTTCCAATCACCCTCAGCAACGGCGTCCAGCGCCGCGATCGCAGCGTCGAGCACGGCCGGAGCGGAATCCTTCAGCTGCTTCTTGGCGTCGGCGTCCGGCTCGATGTAGCCTTCGGTGGACAGCAGGGAGCCGACCATGCCGGCCACTTCGCCCAGCAGGCGCACGCGCGGCTGCACGAGCGGAGCAGCGGCGGTGAGGACCTCGCGCTCACGGTCGGTCAGCGCGTCCCAGGAATCGGCGGACACCACGCCGTCACGCTTGAGGTACGGCACGGAACGGTTCAGGAAGTCCTGCGGTTCGAGCATGCGGATGTGCTCGGCGTTGATGGAGATGGCCTTGTCGATGTCGAAGCGGGCCGGGTTGGCCTTGACGTCACGCACGTCGAACTTCTCGATCATCTCGTCCATGGAGAACACGTCGCGGTCGGGGGCGATGGACCAGCCCAGCAGCGCCAGGTAGTTCAGCAGGCCCTCACGGATGAAGCCGTTGTCACGGTGCAGGAACAGGTTGGATTCCGGATCGCGCTTGGACAGCTTCTTGTTGCCCTGGCCCATGACGTACGGCATGTGGCCGAACAGCGGCATTTCCTTGGCCACGCCCAGCTCGATCAGGTAACGGTACAGCACGATCTGACGCGGGGTGGAGCTCAGCAGATCCTCGCCGCGCAGCACCACGTTGATGCGCATCATGGCGTCGTCGACCGGGTTGGTCAGCGTGTACAGCGGGTCGCCGTTCGGACGCACGATCACGTAATCCGGCACGGAACCGGCCTTGAATTCGATGCGACCGCGGATAAGGTCGTCGAAAGCGACGTCCTCGTCGGGCATGCGGATACGCAGGGCCGGCTTGCGGCCTTCCGCGCGGAACGCGGCCTTCTGCTCTTCGGTGAGGTTGCGATCGTAGCCGTCATAGCCGAAAGCCTTCGGACGGCCGGCGGCCACGTTGCGGGCCTCGATCTCCTCAGGAGTGGAGAAGGATTCGTAGGCGTAGCCGGCTTCGAGCAGCTTGGCTGCGACGTCCTTATAGATGTCGCCACGCTCGGACTGGCGGTACGGGCCGTCCGGGCCACCCACGTTGATGCCTTCATCCCAGTCGATGCCCAGCCAATTCAGGGCCTCGATGATCTGGTTGTAGCTTTCCTCGGAGTCGCGCTGGGCGTCCGTATCCTCGATACGGAACACGAACGTGCCCTTGGTGTGGCGGGCCTCAGCCCAGTTGAACAGTGCGGTGCGGACCATGCCGACGTGCGGAATGCCGGTCGGGGACGGGCAGAAACGCACACGAACGTTTTCAGGAAGTTCCGGTTTGGTATTTTCAACTTCAGTCATAGGCTCCATTGTGCCGCGCAAACCGGACGTGCCACGACCCAATCGCCGTTTTTCTTCCGCAGCGTTCCATACTGCAATATTTTTCCCTATCTTCACATCGGCAAAGGAGTAATGTATGAAGCGACTTTCTTTATTCTTTAGTCACCGTTTTGTGAAAGGGCACTCTAATGACGGACCCCAACCAATACAATCCGCAGGTGCCGCAGCCGGCACCGCAGTACGGCACGCCGGATTACGGGCAGGCGCAGGCGCCCCAGTACGCCGCCCCGAACTACAACCAGGCACCTCAGTATGGTCAGGCTCCGCAGTACGCTCAGGCCCCTCAATATGGACAGGCCCCTCAGTACGGCCAGGCTCCAGCCGCGAATTACGGGCAGCCGGCACCGCAACCGCAGTCGGGCAATAGCTTCTTCGCATTGACCGCGCCGCTTGACATGCCCGCATATGGCTGCAACCTGGGCGAGGCGATCGTCCGTTTCTTCAAGAAGTACGCGGTGTTCAAGGGCCGCGCCTCGCGTAGCGAGTTCTGGTGGTGGTTCCTCACCTATACCGTCGTCACTTTCGTGTTGAGACTCGTGTTCCGCACGTTGAGGAACCTCACCGATTCCGGCGTGATCGCCACCGTCGGAGACTCGTTCTCCTCCATTTGGGGACTCGTCGTGCTTGTGCCGACCATCGCTCTTGGCGTACGTCGTCTGCATGACATCAACATGCGTGGCACCGTGCTGGCCATCATCTACGCGGTACAGGCGGCCACCGGAATCTTCTTCGCCATCGGTCTGATCCTCATCATCGGCAGCAGTCTTTCGTTCAGGTCGTTGGAGGCGGGCAACAGCGTCAGCATCGGCGGCGTTGTCCTGCTGATCCTCGGCGTGCTGGCCTTCATTGCCAGCGGTGTGTTCTACTTTGTGCTGATGGCCCGCGATTCCAATCCGGAAGGCGCGCGTTTCGACGCTCCTACGGCTTCCAACGCATGGGCTCCCGCCACGGGCGAGGCTCCGGCAGACCCGTATGCGGCGCAGGCCACCTCGTACGGCAACGTCCCGCTGCCGACCAATCCGGCGGCTGCGGCACCGGCCGCGCCGTACACGGCACCAGCGACTCCGGCCGATTCGTACACAGCTCCGGCACCGCAGTATGACGCCGCGCAGCAGCACGCCACGCCGCAATACGCCGCACCTCAGCAGAATCCGCTGGCGGAGGCTCCGTCCGTACCGTCTATGCCTCCGATGCCGGCTGTTCCGACCATGCCTCCGACACCGTCCATTCCGCCGATGCCGGAAGTGCCGGCCCAGTTCCAGCATCCGCACGAGCAGCCGAATACCGACGCTCCGGCGGATTCGGATGCTCCGGCAGTACCGAATGATCCGGCGAACGGCACCGATCAGCAGCTCTGATTTCGCTCTGATCCCCGCCTTATCGCCACACAAAACGTGGCACACCATAACGAATAACGAATAATCCCGGTATCCTGTGCAATCGCAGGATACCGGGATTATTCGTTTCAGATCATTCGTTACGGGTAGTGACGTCGTTGCGGATGTAACGCGTGGGATAGGCGACGGCCACGCGCAATTCGAGCGCAAGCACAAGCGCACGCAACGCAAGTACACGCAAAGCCTTCACCGTCAGACGTCACACGACCGCCCGCAACACTTATTCCTCGGTCGGCTCCGAACCGGCCTCTTCCGACGAGTCCGAATCCTCAGACAAATTCGAGTCTGCAGACGAATCCAAATCCGCGTCGGAAGCCGCGTTATCGCCATCGCTCGTCAAATTGTATTTCTTTGCGAGCGCTTCCCTGCTTTTGCGCTCGTCCTCGTCTTTGGCGTCCTGTTCGGCCTGCTTCGGGTCCCACTCCAGGAACCTCATATGCCGCAGCCATTCCTGCCCCGCGAAGAAAGCGAGGTACTTGACGGTGGTGGAGAACGTCAGCGGGTTGAACGAGCTGTCGAACACCGACTGGGGCCGTCCGAACTGGCGGGCGGTGTCACGCAGACCAAACAGGTTGATGAGCTGTTCGGCGTTGATGAAAGTGGGCGGAATCGACAGCTGGTTGCGCATGGCGTTGACGAACAGCAGCACCGGCAGCACGCGGATGGCCTGCTCCTGCGAATCGTCGGTGCCATAGCACATGAGGTTTATCAGCGCGTCGAGAACCGTCATCGAGGCGAGGTAGCGTCTTGCGAATTCGTTGCGGTCCACCGTGGCCGACTGGCAGATGCCGACGTTTTCCGCCACGTCATCGTCGACTTCGAATCCGGAGGCGCTGCGCATAGTGCGTGAGAGGTTCTCCATGAGGTCTTGGATTTCCTTTTCGATTCGGGTCTCCACGTCGATGCCGAGTATTCTGGCGGTTTCCATGAACAGTTCGATGCCGTCGACCCCGTGGTAGGAGGCCATCACGTCATAGGCGCGGTTAGCGTCCATCAGCGTGCGGATGATTTCCGGATCGACGCCGGGAAGCACATCCATGCCTTCGTATACGGCTTCCGCAACCGACTGGTCGACTTCTTCGGAGCGTTTCAGCAGCACCTGCGTCATCATGCCGGAGAACATCACCTGCAGGTTCTCCGCATATTTGACGTCGTTTTCCAGTTCCTGGTTCGTTTGCAACGGCCACATCTTGACCAGATCGACACCGTAGTCAACTGCCATGGAGACCACGTGCGAGCCGTACATCGAGTCGACGACCTTCTGGTCGTATACAAAAGACATACTTTCTCCTTGTATATCGTGCGGCCGGCCCGAACCGCAGTCATCCCCGACCGCGATTGAGCCACCGCATGTTTTGGTTCACATTATTCGACGTCCGCCGCCGGATCGGCGTACGTAATGGACATTATTTTCCCGGTATTGCAATCGTAAGTGATGGAGGTGATAGAAGCGAGCGCGGTGTGGCGCAACAGCATGTTGTGTTCGGGGTGCCCCGTTTCCAGCATGTGCCGGTAGCTCCAAATCGGCGATTCGTGGCTGACCACCACGATCTGTTTGCCGGGGTATTCCGCCACTTTCTCCAGGGCGAAGTCCTGCATGCGATGCGCGATCGACTGGTAGCTTTCGCCCCAGCTCGGCTTCCACAGGTTGCGTACCAGCTTCCAGTTGCCGTTCTTCCACAGCGCGCCTTCGCCGAAGCCGATACGCTTGCCGCGAAATTCGTTGCGCGCTTCGATGAGGCGTTCGTCCGTCTGCAGCTCCAGCGGTTCCTCGCCGCGCAGTCCACGTACCGAATTCAGCGATTCGAGGATCTCCCCCGCCGTTTCGCGCGTGCGTTCCAGCGGCGACGAGTAGACGGCGGATACGGTGTTCAGCTGCGGGCTGACCGCGATGTAATGCGCGGTGGCCTGCGCCATGCGCACGCCCACGTCGGACAGGTGGAAACCGGGCAGCCGCTCGTACAGCAGGTGCCCGGGGTTCTCCACTTTGCCGTGGCGCACGAAATGGATGGTTGTCGCCGGCATATTGGCCGCCTTTCTTGCGTTTCGGACCTGCCGGCCACGTGCTGGCTCAGCACGTTTCGCCGGTCGCCGGCCCTGTGAAAAAATTCGTCGATTCGAATATTGGTTCCTGCCCTAATGTACCGCGTGTCACGACGGTACCTGCGCATAAAGTTGCCTTGGTCAACAAAGACACACAAACAACACGCACCATCCCACCTTTCTCCCCGTGTGCGGCATGTCAAACATGTCAATCGATTGACGTGTTCGGACGGCTGGGGCAGCAAGCTGGTATCGGAAGCGGTTAACCAATAATTCAGGGGAACCACCACCATCAGTCCGCACGCGACGCAAAGCTGCGGACGTCACGAGCGAAACCGTGAGCGGAAAGGAGCGGCAAGCATGACCAACAATGTCCTCGTCGGCGTCAAAGACATCGGCCAACGTCTTTTCGGAGGGTATGCGGAGCTGCTTCGCATACCACATACCGCACGATTCTCAATCGGATCGGTAATCGCCTGCATGCCGTTCCCAATGGTCGGCATGACGATCACGATTTCCGTGCAGCACTACTACGGCAATTATTCGCTTGCCGGCGCGCTGACGGCCGTGCAGGCGATCGCGCTGGCCGTGGCGAGCCCGGTGCTCGGCAAGCTGGTCGACAAGTTTGGTCAGCGTCAGGTTTCGATTCCCACAATCATCGTGTGGATGGTGGCGGCGATCGCGCTGGTCTCCTGCATCACCGCACGCGTGCCGTCGTGGATCCTGTTCTGCATAGTGCCGTTCATGGCCGCGATTCCGCCGTGGGGCGCGATGAGCCGTCAACGTTGGACGACGCTGCTCAAGGGCGATGCGGAGAAGACGAACCGTGCGCTGTCGCTGTCCGGCGTATTCGACGAGTGCATGTGGGTTATCGGCAATCCGCTGGCGTCCACATTGGCCGTGATCTCCGGACTGCTGGCGTTCTCGTTCACCGGCATGTGCGTGGTGATCGGCGCGCTGATGTTCCTCACGGAACTTTCTACCGAACCGAAATCGCAGACGCAGTTGGCTCGTGAAGCCGGCATGACACGTAAAGAATACCGAGAGCGCGAGGCTGCTCGTTCCAAGGCTTTGCAAACCGAAGCGGCGGTAGAATACGCGCGCGACAAGGCTCGTGCGGAAGGCAAGACGGCCGCTGAGGTGAAGGCCGCGATGCAGAAGGCCGCCACGGATATTGCGGCAGGCCGCAAGGAATCGATTTGGGGGCCAGGCCTGATCGCCGTGTGTGTGACGTGGTTCGGCCTGGGGGCATTCCAGTCAGCTGCCAGCATTTCGATTGTTGCATTCGCCACGGAAGCGCATATGAAGCAGTACACCGGTTTCGTATTCGCCTGTTTCTCGCTCAGCTCTCTGATCGGCGCACTTGTGTACGGCGCGAAGAATTGGAAGATTCCGCTGTGGAAACGTTTCTACTTCTGCCTTGCGGTGGTGAATCTGGGCATCGGCTCATTCATGTTCGCTAAGCATCTATGGGTGATCATGATCATCTACCTGTGCATCGGCGTCTGCCAGGCTCCGACGTGGGTGAACGGCAACCAGCTGATGCTGCACCTGGTTCCGCCCACGCGCTTCACGGAAGGCATGGCCTGGATGGGCGCGATGAATTCGATCGGCGGTTCGGTGGGCTCCGCGATCGCGGGACAGTTCATCGACCGCATGGGCTCGCATGGCGGCTTCATCGTGGTGACGACTTTGGCATTGGCTTCGCTGGTGATCGCCCTGTTCGGCTTCAAGCAGATCAAGGAATCCACGGAGCAGCCGATGCTCACCAGCGTGAGCGTGTGACGGAGCATGTGCCGGATGCCGACGGGTAACCGGCAGGCACGGCAGACAATCCGCATAACGAAAAGCGCGTCCGAATCGCAATGGATTCGGACGCGCTTTTCGTTACCCCGTTATTTGGGAGTTACTTCGGCCAGCCCTTGGGCGTATGTTCCAGCGACCACACGCCGAGCTTGTGCGAGAAGCTGTTCTCCCACTTGGCCTCCAGCTCTTCGGGAGTCAGGCGGTTCTCCTGCTTCTTCAAGCGGTTCATCGCATTGGTGTGCGTATCGTCCAGCAGCCACTTGCGGGTCAGGAAGTTCCACACCATCACCACGGCGGTGGCGATGAGCTTGCCCACGTTGGTGCGGATCAGGTATTCGGTGCTCTGCGACACGTAGGCATCGTGGTTCATGCCGTACGTGGAGATCCAGATGATGGCGTCGTTCATAAACAGGCCGATCACCGCGCCGACCACGAAGATGACGATCTCCATCCAACGCGCCATGTCCTCACGATGCTTGAACACCATCTTCATGCTGGCGACATAGTTGAAGATCAACGAGATGATAAACGAGATGGTGGCGGCGAGCACGTTGTGCATGTGGAAGGCGCCGACGAGAATGTTTAGAATACCCCAGTCGATGATGAAGGCGATCACACCCACAATGCCGAATTTCATAAGCTGTTCAATCAGTTTTCTCACACGGGATATTTAACACTCGCGCGCAGACCACCTAAACTTGGGTAACGAAGAACAATATATTTCAACGATTGCAAGGAGCAGCAATGCCAGTCATCCACACGCACGTTTCCGTATCCACCACCCCTGGGCAGCGCGAGGCGCTGAAGGCCGCCTACGGCAAGGCCATCACCGCAGTTCCCGGCAAGTCTGAAGGCTGGCTGATGTGCCCGTTCGAAGACAATATGCCGATTTATTTCGGCGGTGACGATTCCAAGCCGGCCGCATACGTGGAAGTGAATGTGTTCGGCCGTTCCGTGCCGGGTTCCGCCTGGGAGAAGCTGACGGAGCAGATCATGGCCGCGCTGGGCAAGGAGCTGGGCATTCCGGCCGACCGCACTTACATCCGCTACACCGCCACGACTGACTGGGGCTGGAACGGTGGAAACTTCTGACGAAGTTTCCACCGTTCCTTCGAGGTTTGCCCATATTGCAAACCTCTCACCTCACCTACGGGAAGCACGTCTAGGAAGCTCGCCTGACTACGGCAGGGAAATCGCAATATCAGCACCCCCGACCGCTCACAAAAGCGAGAAACGGGCCTTTTCTACGGGACGTGAGCGAAAAGGGGTATGAAAACCGGCAAAATCGTCAGTAATCATACCCCCTTTTGCTCATAAGAGAGAAAAATCGCCCCATTCCGCAACTCGTGAGCAAAAGGGGGCGCACATGCAAGCACGCCCGCACCCACAAACGGACAACGTAAAGGTATCACCCACGAAAAAAGCCGCCGGCCCGAACGGGACCAGCGGCTTTGTATTTACGCCGAATCAACGATTAGCGAGCGCCCTCGACGGTACGGGACGTACCGCCACGCGGCGCAATCGCAAGAAAATCAGACGATCTTCGGCATCGGGGTGGTCAGCGACGTGGTGAGGTTCACGTGCACCAGGCCCGCGCCGGAATGCACTTCGACCTTCTTCAGCGTGACGGTGCGCTCGGCTTCCGGAGCGCGGTCGTTGTCGGTCATGGTGGCCGGAGACTTCACCGCGACCAGAGCAAGCGAGCCGAAATCGATGCCCGCGCTGGCGCACAGACCCTCGGCGGCCTGCAACGACTCGGCGAAACCGTCCTTCAGAATCACACGGTCGGCCGGAACGCCATACGCATGCTCGGCGACCCAACGCACGTTCTCCACCAGAGCCATGCCCTTGTGGCTGTGCGGTTCGGCCGGCATAGAACCGTTCGTCACGGCATCGACGAACGCATCGAGCTGCGGGGCGAGCGCGTCGCCACCGTCGCGGTACAGGTTGCCGATGATCGGGTCGCGGAATTCCAGTTCCTTGGCGGTGTCCTTGAGCGCCGGAATCTGATCATCCTCGCCATCCCACAGGTTGATAAGCGGGAAGGTAGGAATATCAAGACCTTCGAGGCGCTGGACGTGGAACGGGTAGCGCCATGCCAGATCCGGATCGTCGCGCCACGTGGAAGCGCGGGTCACGACGATGGCTGCGGACGGCCACTGCGCGTCGTATTCGCGGCAGGCGATGTCGAGCCACTTCTGCGCACCAGCGTCGGTGCCGTAGCCGGCTTCGACGATGACCACGTCATGCAGCGCGCACGCCATCTCCACGGAAACCAGCGTCGGAATGCCGATGGACACGTTGGCGAACGGGCCGCCGTGCACGTACACCGGAGAGCCGTTCACGGTCTCCGTCTTGGCTGGCTTCACGGCGTCGCCGAGGATGCCGGTGATACGCCACAGGTCAACGAATTCGCCGAAGGTCACGGCCTTGCCATCCTTCGTGCCGGCGACCATCTTGGCAACGCGCTCGGAGATCTCATCCATGGAACGCGACAGCACAACGATCTGCATGAGCTCGCAGGTCGGGGTGAGCACCACACGCTCAGCCACGTCGCCCTTTCCACGGTCCACTGCGATCTGGCGCAGGGAACGGGACGGCACTTCGGAGACGCGCGGTACGAGGATGGTGTCCAGCTTGCCGTCGTCAACAGCCTTCTCCGCAAAGGAGACCAACAGGTTCTGGGCGGCCTCGATGGCTCCCATTTCACCGCACAGACCCCAGTCGATCAGCTCCGGGTGGGTCAGGGAGGCCTTGCCGCCACCGGAGGCGCCACCCTTGGAACCGGCTGCGGTGATGCCCATGCTCGGCTGGCGCAGCACGGCTGCCGCGTCGATGCCACGTTCGCGCAACGCGTCGATCAGCGCGATCGTGGTGGTGGTCTTGCCTTCGCCGCGGGACGCCTTCAGCGGGGTGTCGGCGGTGACGAGGACGACCTTGCCATGCTTGCGCGGCGCATCAGGATTCTTCTTCAGGTAATCGAGATAGCCGAACGCATCAATCTTCTGCACCAGACCGTATTGGCTGGTGAAATCCTCAATGCTGGTCACTGGGTTCCTTTCTTGGGAAAGCATTCCGCTGTATGGCGCACAACGTACGCGACAGACATCGCCTATGCAACGCGCGCCGGCACGAGCGGAAAAGCAAAGACGATCGCCATTCTAATAAGCACGCGCCACCAAAGAAAACCGGCTCCCGCACAGCGGACGCGCGCCGACCGTCATACGGAACTGTTTGTGGCGAACGCTGTGCGGAAGCCGGTTGCTACGCGGGTTTTCGTAGAATTTCTTGCGATTGCGCAATCGCAGAAAATATCAGAAGTCGGACATGTGGAAGCCGTTCTTCATGTTCATGCTGGTGGTGTAGAGCACGGAGTCGAGCAGCTTGTCGGTTTCCGCCTTAAGCTGCGCGGCCATGGTCTCGTTGGCGGCGGCGAGCACTTCGCGGGCTTCGTTGTTGCGGACGGCTTCGATGATTTCGTCCGGTTCCATCGGCTGCACGTCGCCGATCTCGTCTTCGGCGTCGAATTCGTCGACCACGCCTTCCACCAGTCGGTCGATCTGCTCGTCGGTGGCGGCGACCAAGCGGTGGCCCATCGCACCGGTCTTCTCCTGGTAGCGCTCCACCGCGTTGGCGGTGTCGGCGAAGCTGGCGTCGCACAGGGCCGCGATGATGCGGTTCTCCCAGTAGAAGTTCTCGGAGGTGACGCGCGTGGTGGTGTCTTCGAGGTACTTCGGCGTGGAGTCGACGTTCGGGAAGAACGGCACGAGCGTGTTGAACGGGTTGGAACCGTAGGCGATCCACTGCACGGCACGGTTGACCTGCGGGCGGTACGGGCGAATCTGCATGACGGACAGCTGGCTCTGACGGTTGATGCCGATCGGACGGAACATGTGGCGCGAATGCTGGTCGCCGAGCTTGCCGTACGGATCGTACGGGGTGCCTTGGTAGTGGGAGCTCAGCACGTACTTCACGTCTTCGATGGTGATCTTGCGATCGGGCTGGCGAGCCCATGGAATGTCGTCCGCGGTCGGCTGGTGGTCGGCGTCCTGACCGTCCCACTGCTCGTCGTACGGGTTGAGGAAACGCTGCATGTACCAGGCGCGCGGGGTGTTGTAGACGTGGTCGGAATCGGAGTGGGAGCCGAACGCGTCGCGCGGGTTGAACGGGGTGACGTTCTCCACGGCCAGGTCCAGATGGTTGCGTTCGATGAATTCGCCGAGGTCCGCGGAGCACATGTGCTCTTCCTGGTTTCCGAGCGCGTCGTCGAGGTCGAATTCGTCGATGCCGAGCTGGTTCGGCATGGTCACGTATGCCTCGTCCGGCACACGCTTGGCGATCCAGTGGTGGCCGCCGACGGTTTCAAGCCACCAGATCTCATCCACATCGGAGAAGGCGACACCGTTCATTTCGTACGTGCCGTACTGTTCGAGCAGCGCGCCGAGACGTGCCACGCCTTCACGGGCGGTCTTGACGTACGGCAGTACGAGGGTGAGGAAGTCCTCTTCGCCGATGCCGCCGGGCACTTCCGGCTCGTAGCCGTCTTCGCCTTCCTTGCCCTTGGCCGGAGTGAGCTCCACGAACGGGTCGGCGCCGAGCACGCGCTCGTTGGTGGTGAGGGTTTCGGTGGCGCTCATGGCCACGTTCGCCTCGTTGACGCCGGCTTCGCCCCAAATGCCTTCCTTCAGATCCGCGTTCGGCACGGCCGTGTACTGCAACGGCTCGTCCGGCAGATCCACTTCCACATGGGACAGCACGCTCTTATAGTGGCGCGGCTGCTCGTCCGGCTTGACGACGATGAAGCGCTTCGGGCAGAATTCGCCGTTCGCGCTGTCCTCATTGCGGGCGATGATGGTCGATCCGTCATAGCTTGCGTCCTTGCCGACCAGAATCGTGGTGCATGCCATATATGTAGGTTCCTTTCGTTTGTTTTGTTTACGTTTGCGGTATTCTTTGGTATTATCTTGCAATTACGCGGTTTGCGCCTTGCCGGCTGTTCTCGCCGGTTTCGCCGGTCACGCCTTGCCGGTCAGGAAGATAGCGCCTTGGTCCGCGATCGCACCGGAATTACGCAACGCGCGTTCCATCTCGTTGAGCCAGAAGCCTTGATTGAGACCATTGAGAGGCGCGGTGGTGCCCCATACGTGCAGGTAGTATTCGTGATCCCGATCAGGCGGATACGGGCCGTTGTAACGCATGGTGACGGCCGGATCGCTGCTGCGGCCCTTCAACAACGGCGATGCGGCGGACGTGCGTCCCTGCACCGTCTCGGGAATCATCGCGGAAACCGTGCGGGAAAAGTCGGCGGGAATCGCCAGCGCGTGGGAATCGTTGAAATCGTACATCAGCGCGTCCACGGGCAGATTGGCGAGCGACCAATGGTTCCACTGGAAGCCGCACACCGGAATGGAATCGGGATCGACGAATTCCCAATGCAGGAACTGCACGGACGGGTCGAGCTCGTCGATATAGAAGGGGAAGGAAACGATCGGAGTGCCGTCGATGCAGTTCTCAGGCGGCGCAGCCTTGGCGAACGCGTCGGGAATGACGGTGAAATCTGCGGAAATCTTCATGCTTCCAGTATCGCGCATGCGCGTGACGCGACGCGGCCGTATGACGCGTCTACGCCGGTGGCTCAATCGATGCAATCGCAGCAATCGGCGCAACCCTCAGCCGAAACGACCCCGTCCGCGCGGCGATCGCACGGAACGGGGTCATTCCGGGAAACAGGGCCTATCAGAACCGAATCGCTCTCATAGGCACATTTGCAGTGGCGGAACCCTGCGGCCGCGATGACGCAGCCGCAAAGTCCGGAATAGCCGAGCGAAAGAAAGAAGGGGGAAAAATCACTCGGCCGGCTTGTAGAAGTCGCCGTTGAGGGCTGCGGCCGCCTTGGCCTTGGCCTCTTCGAAGGTGACTTCGGCGAGGGAGGCGCGCACATCGTCCAGCGCCACCGGGGTCATGGACAGCGAGTTGACGCCGAGACCGGCCAGCACGACCGCCAGATCCGGATCGGCCGCGGCCTCGCCGCACACGCCCACCGGCATGCCCTTGGCGTTGCCCGCGTCGCAGATCATCTTGATGGCGCGCAGCACCGCCGGATGCCATGCGGTCTGAT
>ENA-UAKM01000070-UAKM01000070.1-human-gut-metagenome-genome-assembly--contig:-NODE-70-length-13534-cov-5.004303_pt1 | contig 13534 bp, 8 predicted proteins | sample MGYA00243689_ERZ654446 | MGnify/ENA primary metagenome ERZ654446 (study PRJEB26926, sample SAMN06164519) | human gut metagenome | biome: ENVO:00009003; feature: ENVO:2100002; material: ENVO:00002003... | reverse complement strand
GATGAGCGCTAGTCTCGTGGGCTCGGAGATGTGTATAAGAGACAGTCATCACGCAACGCACGTTCGTCAACTATCCGACCCTGTGGTGCTGCGTGATCCTCGACGTGGCCGCGTTCGTCATCGTCCTGTTCGCCCGCCGCATCACCGCCGACTGGCACAACCACCGCGCGCTGCTCGACATCGCGAATCTCGTTGCGGCGCTTGCGATCGCGGCCACCACCTTTCGTGCGCTGCCCGACGTGATTCTGCGACTGACGATCTTCGTCGAGCCGGGCGATCCCATCTTCACTTCCGACATGCTGTTGCGCGCGCTCGGCTTCGCTTTGGGCGCGGCCGTCGCAATCATCGCCGCGCTTATCTTCCGCACGATGCGTTCCACCGCCGTCCGCTGGTCGTTCACGACGGCGGTGCTGCTGTTGGTCGCGCTGCTATTCGCACAGCATTTCACCGACCTTGCGCAGATCCTCCAATCCAAACGCATCGTCAGCTTCCCGACTGCCGCCTTCCTCGCGCTCGTGTGGGGCATCAACCATCAGCGCAGCCTGACCATCGCAATGGCGCTCGTCTTCGCCATTCCGGCAATCGCCAGCATCGTCATGGGCTTCAAAGTCAAGCCGACCGGCGCCAACGAGGCGATCGCACGCACGCATATCGCGTTCCGCCGCCGCGCGAAAGCGGCCGGCGCGTTCAGCCTGGTCGCCATGATCTGCGTCACCGTGGCCCTGACGTACGGCGTCGCGCAAACGCAGAAAGTCGTCACGCTGTCGCCGCCGGAAGACTACTCGCTCGCCGACGGCGTGGCCACCATCAAATTCAGCCAGATTTCCGACGGCCACTTGCACCGCTTCGAATACCGCGCGAAGGACGGCACCTCCATGCGATTCATCATCATCAAGAAGAACGGCGGCGCGTACGGCGTCGGCCTCGACGCGTGCGACAACTGCGGCGACGCCGGCTACTACGAGAAGGACGGCAAAATCATCTGCAAGAAGTGCGATGTGGCCATCAACCTCGCCACCATCGGCTTCAAAGGCGGCTGCAACCCGATACCGTTCGACTACCAGGTCAAGCCGGGCAAAATCGTCATCCAAACGTCCACGCTCGACGCGCTGTCGAGCCATTTCCAGTGAGCGCCGAGAAAGGTAAGGGGGTGCCATGTTCTTCCTGAAAATGATCTCTCGCTCGTTCAGCCGGCAGTTCAAACGCCGTCTGCTCATCGCCGTCACCGTGTGCCTGTCCGCCACCGTCAGCGTGGCCATGCTCGGCGTGGTGTTCGACGTGGGCGACAAGCTCAACGCGGAGCTGAGCACGTACGGTTCGAATATCGTCGTGCAGCCGAAGTCCGACGCTGTGGTGAGCGATTTGTACAATACCGGCGATTCTGCTGGCTCGGCTTCGGGTAGTTCGTCCGGTTCGGACGGGGGTTCCACTTCCGACGGCTCGGCTGCGGCGGACAGCGCCGACCCGACCGCGTTTCTGAAGGAGTCGGACGCGCAGAAGATCAAGACCATCTTCTGGGCGTTCAACATCACCAATTTCGCGCCGGAATTGAACATCCACGCGGATGCGGGGTGTGTCGGTTCGGGGGCTGGTTCGGCTGGCTCTGCTGGAACGGCTGGTGCGTCAGGTGCGGCTGCTTCCGCGGCGAAATGCAAGGCGACCAACGTGCCGATCGTGGGCACGTGGTTCGCGAAAACCCTGCACATGGACTCCGGCGAGTCCACCGTGGCCGGCATGAACGGCATGCGCTCATGGTGGAAAATCAACGGAACCTGGCCGAAAGACGACAGCGAGCAGGCGATGGTCGGCAGCGCGCTCGCCGCGAAACTGGGCGTGAACGTCGGTGACAGCGTTACGCTCGACAAGACGATCGCCGTCGGTGCGGACGACAATACGAACGGAGGTACCGGGAAAACCGGCAAATCCTCCACCGAACGCAATCGCGTGAAAGTGAAAATCGTCGGCATCTTCGATTCGGGCGATTCCGACAACAGCGCCATTTATATGCCGTCCATCGCCGCGCAAACGCTTGCGAATCTGCCGAATTCCATCGACAAGATTGAAGTCAAGGCGCTCACCACGCCCGACAACGACCTCGCGCGCAAGGCGTCGAAGAATCCGAACGCGCTCACGCAGGACGAGTGGGAGACGTGGTATTGCACCGCGTATCCGTCGTCGATCGCGTACCAGATCGAAGAGGTGCTGCCGGGCGCGGTGGCCAAGCAGGTGCGCCAGGTGGCCGCGCTGCAGGGCGATGTGCTGAACAAGACGCAGGCGGTGATGGTGCTGATGACCGTGCTGTCGCTGGTTGCCGCCGCGATCGCCGTGGCAAACCTGATGGCCGCGTCGATTGGCGAACGCGGTTCGGAATTGGCGCTGTTGAAGGCGATCGGCGCCACGGACGGTGCGGTTTCGCGCCTTATGCTCGCCGAAACGGCGGTGATTTCGCTGGTTGGTGCGATTGCCGGTGCGCTGCTTGGCTCGGGCGTTGCACAGATCGTGGGGCACGTGGTGTTCGGCTCGGGCATCACCATGCGTCCGATGGTGTTCGTGTTGGTTTTCGTGTTGCTGGCGGTCACTGTGCTCGTGGCCTCGCTTTCGTCGATTCGGGCGATTCTGGGCTTGCGTCCGGCGGAGGTGCTGCATGGTAGGTGAGTTGTGCTTGGCTTTCGTAGGGGGTGTGCGATGACGAATCGCAAGATGTTCTTCACCATGCTGTGGGGCGCGGTGTTCCGCCGTCGCTCCCGTGCGATGATGGCCGTGATCGCGTCGCTCGTCGGCGCGGCCACGCTGTTCTGCCTTGCATCCGTGTGCGTCGCGGTGCCGCAGCAGATGAACGAGGAAATGCGCGCGTACGGCGCGAACCTGATCGTCACGCCCGCGTCCGCAACGGGCAAATCGCAAGGCATCGATACTGCAACCGTACGCAACGTGACGGCGCTCATCGGCGCCGGACACAGCGTGAAATCAGCCGCATACCGGTATGAGAGCGTGCGCATCAATTCCGCGCCGTACACCATCGCCGGCGTGGACGTGAAAGCCGTCCGCGCGCTCAATCGCCATTGGAACGTAACGGGCGACTGGCCCGGCGCAGACAACGTGATGGTCGGCCGCGACGTCGCCGACGCGCTCGGCGTGAAAGTCGGCAGCCGTGTCACCATCGGTTACCGCGCCGCCGACGCGTCTTCTTCAGCGTCTTCTTCCGCGTCCGCAAAATCCGATTCGGACGAATCAACTGAAACGGCAGAATCGTCCGCGCAGGGCACGCAGAGTACGCAAACTACGCAAGGCGAACAGACCACGCAAGCCACGGAAAACGGCCGCGTCTCGTCCGACATCATGGATAACAACGGCACCGAATTCCGCATCTCCGGCATCGTCGACACCGGCGGCAACGAGGATTCCATCATCTACGCCACCACCGCGGACGTGGCCAAACTCGCCGGTTCCAAGCGCGGCGCCGACGTGGTCGAATACTCCGTGAACGCCATGGGGGATGAGCTGAACGCCATCGTCAACAGAATCAACAAAAATACAAACACTGCCGTCAAAGCGCAGACCGTCACCAGAATCACCTCGTCCGACACCCGCATCATCGCCATGCTGCAGACCCTGTTCTGGATTGTCTCGCTCGTCGTGCTCGTGCTGACGCTTGTCGGCGTGGGCACCACCATCAGCTCCATCGTGAGCCAGCGTCGCAACGAAATCGGCCTGCGCAAGGCCCTCGGCGCCGATTCACGCGCCATCGGCGTCGAATTCTACGTGGAATCCGGCATCTACGGCTTGATCGGCGGTCTGCTCGGCACTGCTATCGGCTATGTGCTGGCGCGTGTGCTGTGCTCCACCGTTTTCGGCCGTGCGCTCGGCCTCAACTGGCTGCTTTGCGTTGGGTCGCTGTTGCTTTCCGTGGCGATCGCCGTCATCGCCTCCATTCCGCCGGTCCGCCGCGCCACCCGTATCGACCCCGCCATCGTTTTGAGGGAGGAATAATCATGGACAACGAACATATGCTGCTGGAACTCGACCACATTTCCAAGATTTACGGCGATCTGCACGCCGTCGACGACCTGAGTCTGACCGTTCCGCAAGGGCAATGGCTGGCGATTGTCGGCTCGTCCGGTTCCGGCAAAACCACGCTGATGAACATGATCGGCTGCATGGATACGCCGTCGAAGGGTTCCGTCATGCTTGAAGGCCGGCGATTGGAGGATTTGAACGCCCGCCAGCTCGCCGACGTGCGCAAGAACATGATAGGACTAGTGTTCCAAAAGTTTTACCTCGTGCCTCATCTGACGGCGGTGGAGAACGTGATGGTGGCGCAATACTACCATTCCGTGGTCGACGAGAAGCAGGCGATGGAAGCGCTGGAACGAGTGGGATTGAAGGAGCGTGCGCATCACCTGCCCGGCCAGCTGTCCGGCGGTGAGCAGCAGCGCGTGTGCATCGCCCGAGCGCTCATCAACTGCCCGAAGCTGATTCTCGCCGACGAGCCGACCGGCAATCTCGATGAGAGGAATGAGAAGATCGTGCTCGACCTGTTCCGTCAGCTGCACGAGCAGGGCACCACGATCATCGTCGTGACGCACGATGCGCTCGTCGCCTCCTGCGCACAACGCGAAATCATGCTCAACCATGGTGTGCTCGTCGGCGAACAGTGGAATGACGAGGAGGCGAAACGTGCGTACGAGGCGGCCGGTGGCAAGCCTGCGCACACCGGTTCCGCCGAGGAAGGCGCACAGAACGGCGGTGTCGCGATTTTGTTCGTCGACCCTACGAAGGCCGCAAAAACCGGAGATACGGACGCGGACGGCACGGAAGGGGAGCGCGCATGAGCACCGCACAATCGAACGCAGTCAAAGTCATCGCGCTATCCGCGGCGAGCATCGCGCTGCTGTCGGCATGCGGCGAGCCGAAAGCCACGCCGATGGACGACGAATACGCCGGCAATTCCGGCGAAAGCGTGCAATCGCAGGAAAATAAGTCGAAAACCGACGGCAAGGCGGCTGACAATACGGCCGGCGGCGACGCCACCACCAAAAACCATGCCGATGACGCGAATTCCACGACGTCCAGCAAGCAGGACACCGGCAACTACGCGGATGGCGACTATTCGATCAACGGCCAGTACGGGCCGGTCGGCGAGGACACCATCGACGTGCATCTGACCGTTAAGGACCAGAACGTGACGGCCGTGAAGATCGTCGGCCATCCGTTCACGTCCATCTCCAAAAAGCATCAGAACGACTTTGCCAAAGCCGTGCCGGACGCGGTGGTCGGCAAGCCGTTGAAGGACCTTAAAGTCGACAAGCTCGCCGGTGCCAGCTGGACCTCCGAAGCCTTCAACAAGGCGTTGGAAGTGGCGCGTCAGGAAGCGTCAATCCAATAGCCCATTCCTTCTGAAACCGACACGGCATGCCCGTCTTGCGTCGGTGCGGACGGTTTTCCTGTGGTTACCGTGCGGATTCGGCGCATACGTTCGGCCAGAGCAACGTGGCCATGTTCTCGGCCCAGGAATCAGACTTGCGTTCCTTGCCGGATTGCCGTTCCCCTCCGGCTTCCTGTCCCGCCAACGCTTTGCAAGCCAGCATGGAACCCAGCACCGTGCTGAACAGGAACGTGTAGTCCAAACGGTTTTGAAACACTCCGTCGGCGATGCCACGTTCCATGAACCCCACGAACCGTTCTTCGGCCGGCGCTAGAACTTGTGCTGCGATCGCCTTCAGCGTGGCGTTGTCGGAAGACAGCACCACGCCCACGGCTTTCAATCCGAGTTCGCTGTCGAAGCAGTCCTGGATGCGTCGCAGCATGGTGGCCAGTCCGCTCCGCGACGGCTTCAAATCGTTGAAATTCGGTAGTCCGGCAACTTCCGGTTGGATGCGTTGCAATAAATCGTCGGCGTTTCGGTAGCGTCGGTAGATTGTGGTCTTTGCTACCCCTGAACGTCGTGCGACCTCTTCGATGGTCACCGCTCCGATACCATCGGAAATCACTATCCCCAATGTGGCTTTCATGATTTTGCGGTCGGTTTGCTCCCGTAATCGCTCACGTCGGCCACGTACTGTGCCGACGTCTTCCTGCGTGGTTTTTTGCACCGTCTTCCGCGTGCCCTCTTGCGTGGTTCCGCCCATCATGCCGCGATCACTTTCGTGCTTTCCAGCTTGCTTACGTACCAATGGTTGAACTTGACCAGTGGAATGCGCAGTAGCAGGCCTATCAGCAGCAGCGGCGGAATGAACAGCAGTAGCGCGCCAATCGCAAACCAGTAATCGTTACTGTAGATTCCGCCGATCGCCGCGCGCATTGCTGTGATTGAATGCGTCGCAGGCAGGAACGGGCTGATGCCGCTGATGATTTTCGGCAGCACGGCCAGCGGATATGCGCCGTTCGCTCCGGAGATCTGCATGACGAGAAACAGCACGCCGATGGCTTTGCCGACGTTGCCGAAGCTGGCCACGAGCGTGTAGGTGAAGAACGAGAACACTAGGCTGCTCACCCAGCCGGACAGCATGAACAGCAGCGGATGCACCGCCTGGACATGGAGGAACAGCAGACTGCCTCCCAAGGAGAACGTGCTCTGCAATAGTCCGATCACGCCGAACACACCGTAATGTCCGAGAAACAGTTGATGCGGTTTCGGGTCGCCGAGTTCCTTGCGCACCTTACGCGAGACGGTGGTCTTGAGCGTCACTGCCATGAGCAGCGAACCGACCCACAGTGGCAGGATCGTGTAGAACGGTGCCATCTGCGAACCGAAGTTCTTGACTGGGAACACCGCGTTGCGTTTCACTTTTACAGGGGCTGCAAGCGCGGCGGCCAACGAGTCGGTATTATCGCTGAGCACATCTTTGACGGCGCTCATATCGCCGCTGTTCAGCGCATCGGTCAATGTTCCTGTGAATGCGCCCAGTTTTTTGCCCGCGCCGGCCAGACTATCGGCGGTGGAATCCAACACGCTGCTGATGGCGGTCAGATTCTTATCCGCGGTCTTGGTGGTGCCGTTCAGATTGCCCAGCGCGCCTTTCAGATCGGCCGCTGTGGCATTGAGCGCGGTGGTGGTGCTGGTAATGGACGTGGCGATATCGTCAAGTTGCGGTTTCAGTTGGCTCTCATAGTCGGTTTTGATGCCACTGACGGACGTTGCCGCCTGCTGCGCCAGTTTCTTGATCTCCGCACGTTCGGCCGTGGTGTCGCTTACTTTGGCGTCGATGTTGTCGGCGCTGCCATTCAGCGCCGATGCTAGGTCGTTGAGCTGTGTGATGGTGGTGCCGACGTTGGTTTTGAGATGGTCGATGGCGTTCCTCACCGCTTCCGGCAGCTTTTCGTTTGCGCTGAGCGCGTCGAGCGAATCATAGATCTGCTGGTAGCTTTGCGCCTGCTTGCTGATGTTCGTGGCCTGGTTGCGTAATGCGTTGGCGGTGTTGCCGGCCTGCGTGCCCGCATTGCCGAATAGGCTGTCCACATCTGCTTCCATGGCTGTGAAGCTGTTGGCAGAATCAGTCAGAGCCGTGCCCAGCGCGGTGGTGCCGGTCTTCAACGCGCCCGTCAGATCCTCCACGCCGCTGCCGGCTTGCTTGAGTGTTGTTCCTACGCTTTTCGCATTGCCGCTGACATTGGCGATCAGACCGTCGGAGGACTCAAGCAGATGCCGTGCGCTTTGGATCAGCGTGCTGAACGTGCGGAGCGTTCCGGAAGCGTCGGTGAGCGTTTCCGCGAAGTCGCTGATATTGCCGTTGAACTGCGTGAGTTGTTCCTGCGCGGCTGGCTTGTCGAGTTGGTTGGCGAGCTGCGATGCCACACTCAGCGCGGTGCTGGTCAGTGTTTCGGAGAACGTCTCGTTGACCTGCGCGCTGACCGTATCGGCGCCTTGGCCTGTGATCTTCGGAGCCAAGGCGTTCTTCTTTTCATTGTTGTAGTAGGCGATTTCGGCGTGGTCGCCATCGGATGCGAAGAACGTCATCATACGGGTGCTGAAGTTCTTTGGAATCACCACAGCTGCGTAATATTTGCCGGATTTGGTGCCGTTGATGGCTTCTTTTTTGGTGGTGAAGGTCCAGTCGAGCTGATCGTTGGAACGCAGCGTGTTAACCACTTGGTCGCCGATGTTGATCTTCACTGGAATGAGGTCGGACCGGTATCCGTCGTCCTCATTGGCTACGGCGAATTTCAGATTGCCGGTATTGGCGAACGGGTCCCAGCTGGCGGCCACGTTGAACCATGTGAAGATGCCGGGGATCACAACGAGTCCGATGACGATGATGATGGAGACGACGTTGCTGGTGATTCGCCGGATGTCGCCGACGAACAGTTTCCAGATGGTTTTCATGCGTTGCTCCTTTCCTCGTTGTTTTCGTTGTTTTCGGTTGTCTCGGTTGTCTCGGCGGTCTCGGCGGTCTCGGCGGTGTCCGTGGCGGCATCGTTCGCGGCGGCGCTTGGACCGGTCGTCTGCATTTTCTGCATTTTCTGCACCAGTATGGCGATTCCGTCATCTTCATTGTGGTTGACGCCCGTCACGTTTTCCGTCGTTTCTTTGATGACGCTGGTATTGCGATTATCGGATGTCGTGCGTTTGCCGCTGGTGCGTCTCCGCGTTTTGCGCAGCAGTCTGTTCCGCCGTTCCTGTTGCGCCCGCTTTTTGCGACGGATGCGTGCCGCTTGGCGCTCCACCAGCATGGATTGGATCGATTCATCGCTCAAATGGCCGAGCTCCACTTGACGGTTCAGATTATCGCGCATGTATTCGATGACCATGAGGAAGCCCATGATGAGCAGAATCCAGACGACCCACGTGGCCAGTACCACCACTTTCTCTCCGTTGGTGAACGAGAACACCGCCGCCAGAGTTACCGGAACTACGAATCCGATCACCAGAGCTCCGCGCTTGAGTTTCGGGTACAGTTCCGCGAACCGACTTGCGCGTTCCTCGATCACCTCGCGGTAACCGCCTTTGTCGGCCAGCACCTGAATGGCTTGGGACATGTTGTATCCGCGTTCCGGAAGCTCCACTTCCTCGCCGATAATCATGTCGCTTTCCTTGATTTCGCGGGCGAACAGTCGGTTGAGGTTGACCAACAGAGGACGGACCGCCAGACCGATGACGAACGCCATGGCGGCAAACAGCAGCAGCGTGCCGATCGCCTTGGTCCAATGGCCGTCGTAGAAGCCGGCGATGGTCTCGCGGAATGCGTCTATCGAATAGCTGAATGGCACGAACGGATAGACCATGCGGAAGAATTTCGGCATCATCTCGATCGGATACAGGCCGGAAGCGCCTGGAATCTGCACGATCACCAACGCCACGCACAGGCCCTTGCCGATGTGCATGAACGTGGTGGACAGCGCGTACGTGATGCTCAGATATACCAGCGATGTGATCATGCCGGTCAGTATGAACAGTGGCGCGCAAGCCGTCTGCACGCCGAGTATCAGATCGCCAACGGTGCAGATGGCGCCTTGAATGACGCCCATCGTGCCGAGCAACAGGTATCGGGCCAGATACTTTTCGGTTGCGGTCGGATCGAGACCCTCAAGCCCCTCGTCGTCCACCTCCACTTTGCAGATCACCACAAAGGCGAACGCGCCCACCCACAGTGCCAGATTGGTCATCAGCGGAGCCATGCCGGAGCCGTAGGAGTTGACAGGATACACGTTCTTCGTGTCGATTACGGTCGGGGACTCCATGAACGAGGCGATCTTATCCGCGTCAAGCGAACCGCTGCCGGTCAACGATGCGAGCAGATCCGCAGTGCCCAGCGCCTTCAGGTCGGTGCTGACGGTGGTGAGCTTCGTCTCCATCTTCGCCAGCTGCTGGTCGGTTTGCTCAAGGCCGATGCGGGTGTCTGACGCCACTTGGTCGAGTTGGTCGAGCACGATGTTGGTTTGCCTGACCACGCTGTCCTGGCTGGTCACGGTGCCGGCAAGTGTTCCGGCCGTCCCAGCCAGCGAGCCCAGCGCGGAATTCAGTCGCGGCAGTGCGCCTGAATTGATGGCGTTGCGCGCCGTGCCTGCGCTTTTGAGCGAGTTCTGCGTGCCTATGTTGAAATCGGTGGACAGTTTGGATACGCTGCCGGCTGTGGCCTGTGTGTTCTCGCTCAGGGTTTTGAGGTCGGCGAGTGTTCCGGCTGCCGTGTTGTTGGTATTCTCCAGTTTGCTGATGATTTGCTGGTATTGCGCGTTGTCGCTGGCGGATTTGAGCTTCTCGAGCAGTTTCGCATTGCTGTCGGTGATGTTTTGCATGCCGGTCACCGCCTGCTGCGCCGATCCACTTGCCGCGGATACCGCCGACGAGATCTGGTTGATGCTGGCTGTGGATTGCGCCGTCGCTTGGGAAACAAGTCCGGATCCGGTTTCCAGCGCGCTGTTGGCGTTGGACGAAAGCGTGTTGAGCTGGGTTTGCGCTGTGCCGATGGCGGTGGATGCGCCTGCTAGTCCTCTGCCTGCGCTCGCCGCGGCCAGCTGCACGTCGTTCAGGGCATTGCGTGCTGCTTTTGTCTGCTGTGGCACATTGGCTAACTGGGTGTCGAGATCCGCGATTGCGGAGCGGATCGTGCCTACGTTCCGCTTGGTGTTGTCGAGTTCGCCGATGGTTTCGTTGGCGATGGCGTTGGTGTTGCCGCTGATGGTGCCGTTGGCCGAGTTGACGGCTTTGACGAGCACGTCGCTGACGGTGGAGACGAAGGTGTTGTTGACGGTGCGGTCGACCACGGTCGCGCCTTGGTCGGTGATTTTCGGCGAAATCGGATTCGCCTTCTCGTTCACGTAATATTCGAGCGTGGGGCGATGCTTGCTGTTGGTGACGACGTTGGCCAGATCTTCGCTGAAGTCGGAAGGGATGACGATTGCGGCGTAGCAGTCGCCCGACTCCACCGCTTCCATCGCATTGGCTTTGCCCATGAACTCCCAGCCGAGCTGGTCGTTGCTCTTCAGCGTGCCTTCGATTTGATCGCCGAGATTGACTTTGCCAAGCAGCGCGTTGTCTGTGCCTTCGTCCATGTTGGCCACGGCCACTTTGATGCTGTCCGTGTTGCCATAGGGATTCCAGAACCCGTAGATGTTGAACCATGCGTATAGCGGGGGAATGAGAATCAGGCCGATCATAATCACCCACGCGGCGGGTACGGTGACCAATCGTTTGAAGTCACGGCGCAGGATCTGCAGTACGTTGTGCATTGTCTCTCCGGTTTGGTGAATCATTCCTCTCATAGCGATACGTATTTCGTAGCGCTACGCGGTACGTATCGTATAACGCGCTCCGGGACAATCGCCATCGCGTTTCATGGATGACGGAAATCGGGTCGAGTACTGCGGCAAAGCCTCGGCAAAACCATCGCCGGCTGACGTAGCCCCTTCCGCTCACGTCCGTGACAAATCGCCATTTCTGTATGTCCGTGAGCGAAAGGTGGTAATAAATCGCTATTTTCCGTCCGTATTTATACCCCCCATTCGCTCACGATGCGCTATACATCGCCATTTCTTGCGGACGTGAGCGAAAGGTGGTGTGCGAATGGCGATTGCAGCCAGCTGACGTCCCCCTCTTTTGCTCGCGTCCGCCAATAATCGCACCTGAACCGCTTTTCTTGCGGCGGATATTGCCTACGTTTGGTAGCGTGGGCTGAAGGAAGGAGCGGCATATGAGCGAAACCGCACAATCTGAATCACGATCCGAGGATTCCGCCGCGGGCAAGACGGATGGAGAAATCAAGGCGATTGCCGCCGAAACCGAAATCGCGGCTATCGAAGAAGGCGGAAAGCAGGGCACTGGCGAAGTCGGCAATCCCGCTGACCGTCGTCTGCCGTTAATCGTTCGCATTTACGGCATCGTCATGCTTATTGAAGGCGTGGTGACGCTGCCGATCATCGTGCTGTCGTGCCTGTACTCGATTCGCGCGGTGTTTTCCGGCAAAGTGGCGTTCGATGCGCTCAGCCTCACCGCGATTCTGTCGGTGGTTCACGCGGCCGTGCTGCTGGTCGCCACCGCGTGTCTGGCGGTGTTCGGCGTGATGCTCATTATGAACAAGCGTCGGCATATCGCGCAATGGACGTATCTGATGATTCCGCTCACCCTTGCCGAAGGCTTGCTGTCGCTGGCATTGCAGGGACTTGGTGTGAATTTGATCGGCCCGGCTATCCAGCTTGTCGTGCTCATAGCCCTGCATGTCACTGCCGATCCGTCGCTGCGTGAGGAACGTCGTCTCCAGTTCGCGTTGCGACGTATGGATGCCCGTAGCGCATACGAAGACGCCGCTTCCCAGGGTATGGCTGGCCGCGATTTGACCGGCAAGGGCTATATTTCGCTGGATTTCTTCAATTTGTTCTGGTTGTTCGCCATCGGTTGTGTGTTCGGTTTGGTGATCGAAACCATCTACCATTTCATCCTGTTCGGCGAATACCAGGACCGTGCGGGCTTCCTATGGGGGCCGTTCTCGCCCATCTATGGTTTCGGCGTGGTGATCGTCACCGTGTTGCTCAACCATTTGTGGCAGTCGAATTGGTTGCTGATTTTCTGCTCAAGCGCGGTGATCGGTGGCGCGTTCGAATATTTCACCAGCTGGTTCATGCAGGCCGCGTTCGGCATTCGCGCATGGGATTACACGGGGCAATGGCTTTCGATTGACGGGCGTACGTCCGGCAAATACATGTTCTTCTGGGGTATCCTCGGCTTGATTTGGGTCAAGTTGATTTTGCCGCGATTGTTGCGATTGATCCAGCGTATTCCGTGGAAGATTCGCTATTCGCTGACGCTGGTCTGCTTCATTTTCCTTTTCGTCGACGGTGTGATGACGCTGATGGCCCTTGATGCTTGGTATTCCCGCATGGCTGGGGTTGCGCAGAATTCGCCCGTTTCGCAGTTCTTCGCCACGTATTTCAATGACGATTTCATGGCCCACCGATTCCAGACCATGAAGATCGACCCGTCCACTGCCGGTCGTATGTAGGCTGGTTTTTGCGTTTTGCGGGTTTTGCTGAGCGGCTGGTCGGGCGATGTTCCGGCTGGCCGCTTTGCTTTGGGTGGCTGATTTTGAACGATTTCGGACGATTGCAGTGGGGTTTTGTTGCGGGTTTTGCCGCGGGGGATTTGATTCTTCCGGATTATTGCCGTTTGGGATTCGTACCTTCCGGCTGTCTGGATGCTTGACTGCTGTTGCCGCGCCTACGCCGCGATGCTTTGCGCCAGCTGGCGGATGAGGTCGGGGCGATGTCCGCTCCATGAGGAATTCGGTGAGATGACGACCGGAATTTGCTTGAAGCCGGCGTCCTTGATCTGTTCGAATGTGGACGGATTCTGCGTCAAATCGACCGCCACGTACCGCACTCCCAGTTTGGAAAGCTCTTGTTCGGTGGCCTCGCATTGAGGATTGTTCGGATTGGTGAAGACGGTCACGGTCATTACTTTTCCTCCCTATGCAATCGGCTTCCTTTGGTGCGGAAGATCTTGTCGGCCACGTTTTTCGATTTTGCCCGGCTGCTCGGGCCGTTCATCAGTATACACCTGTCTCTTATACACATCTCCGAGCCCACGAGACTAGCGCTCATCTCG
>ENA-UAKM01000067-UAKM01000067.1-human-gut-metagenome-genome-assembly--contig:-NODE-67-length-13752-cov-4.164124_pt1 | contig 13752 bp, 8 predicted proteins | sample MGYA00243689_ERZ654446 | MGnify/ENA primary metagenome ERZ654446 (study PRJEB26926, sample SAMN06164519) | human gut metagenome | biome: ENVO:00009003; feature: ENVO:2100002; material: ENVO:00002003... | reverse complement strand
CGAGATGAGCGCTAGTCTCGTGGGCTCGGAGATGTGTATAAGAGACAGGTATTTTTTACAAAGCAAATAAATCTATTGTTTTTAGTCCATTCTGGTTATTTCTTGAAACATCCTCCAGATCATAAACTGTTTCAGACAAATAAAAAGGACGCAGGATTTTACTCCCACGCCCCTAAACTTATCTGGCTTTATCTTCCCTGACTTTTGGCAGCTCCTTCCCTGCCGTTTCCTGCTTTGCCTCCGATGTTTTTCTTGCCTCAAAAGCATCTGCATTATACTTGTACTCCTGTGGTTCAGCTACCATCGGTGAGTAGATGATCTCTCTTTCTGTATCCGGTGCTTTCTGATCCTTATCCTTTGTGTGCTCCATACGCTTTTCCTTATCAAACTGCACATTCATAGCCAGATTATCCAGCTTATCAATCGAGGCATCCAGCTGCAGCTCCATTGATACAAGCAGTTTTTTCACTGCTTTCATAGGGGCAAGTACCGCCTTTGTGAAAGGGTGTTTCTGTTCCTTCTGCGAATAATCCACCTCCGGCTTATCTGCAAAGGTATGGAACGCATTGTTTATGGTCTGACCAGCTTCACGGAGTCCCTTTGCAAGAAGTGCTGTCCTTGCAATATCCCTGTCTGTAGATACAATCATATCTTTTACCGCTGTTCTGACATTGAGAAGTCTTTTCTTGATTCCTACAAATTCTGTCACCCTGTAAAGTGCCGCTCTTCCCTTTTCCTTTGCTTCATCAACTATGCTTTTTGCTGTAGATTTGACCTGTGCTTTCACTTCCAATACCTGCGACTTTATCTGCTCACATCTGGTATTAAGTCGCTCCTTTGCTTCTGACAATGCCTTTTTTGCATTATTGACAAAAGTATCTTCCTGCATTTCTTTGATCTGGTTCTGCATATTGGTGAGTTCTTCCGTCATGGAATCAATCTTTTTCTCCAGTCCATCCACATAGCTGCATATCTCAAATACATCGTTTGCCTGCTCTTTCATGGCATTTTTCTTTAATAAGTCGAGAAGTTCTCTTATGACCTCCTCATTGGTAAGTGTTTTTCCTGCTTCCATATCCATTCTGTTTCCTCCATTCTGTAAATGGGGCAGCCTTGGCCGCCCCTGTAACATGATTACTAATTATCGAAAGGGCGTTGCCTCTTTATCCTTCTCTTTATCGGGATTGCCATGATGTTTCTCGGCACTCTCCCTCGCCTTTTCGTTGCTCTTATCCTTTGCTTTCTCATATTCCGAGATAATCTCATTATAGAGTTTTTCCCTGAAATCCTTTGTGACCGGATAGCAGACATCCTGATAGATTGGCTTGCCCTGCTCATCCACCTGCTTTGTCTTATAAGAAGGCATTGATACAAAGATTTTCTCTTTACCCTGCACGATATTGATGTTATTTACGATGAAACTGTTTTCAAAGTAAATACGGGCAAGTCCTTTGATGTTACTGCCTTTCCTCTCATAAGGTGTCACAGTTACGGAAAACTCTGGCATTTCCTGTGTTCTGTCCTGCTTCTGTGTCTCCTCTTTCTCCGGTTCCTTGATTCTTGCATAGGCATCAAGGATATTGGTATAGAGTTCCTCACGAAACTCTGCTGTGATAGGATTACATACATCCTTATAGATCACACCATTGCTTTCATCACGCTCATTAGAGCGGTATCTAGGCATTGATACAAAAAGCTCTCCCTTGTCCTTATTCTCAAGGATTGCAATATTGGTAATCTTAAATGAATCACCAAATACTACTGTTGCAAATCCCTTGATGTTGCTGCCCTCTTTTGCCCTTACTTCGTTTACCTTAATTGAATACTTCATATGCTATTCCTCGCTTTCTTTTTGTTCTTTGTTTTGCTCCGGTATGATAAGCTCACACCAAAGCTGTTCTATCTGTTCACAAGACAATCTGCCATTTAACCAGTTGCCAAGTGTAACGATCATTCCGTCCTGCTCATAGTAGAGCCATTCCTGTGTTTCGATGTTTCCCTCATACACGATAGTAACATCAAAATCAGGCATAAATAATCCTTCCTCCGCATCCCATACGCAGGCTATTCCCTGTCTGAGTGTCAGATTCAGGCTTTCGACATACACAGACCAGCCACTTACGACTATCTGAAATTCATCATCAATCTCTGCAATATCATCCTCGATGTCGATTAGTTCTTCCATTTCCGATATTGCCTCTTCTATATCACCAAGTCGGTATCTCTTATTCATCCATCACCGCCTCCTTATAAATGCACCTGACCACAAAACGCATGGTTCCTTTCTGGGAACAGGTAAAAAGAGTTAGTTCTTTTTCATCTCCCTGTGTCTTGATGCTGTTATCACATGGATTTACTACCTCTGTCTCTGTTACCTCATAGATATGCTTCAGTCCATTTTTGTCGGTTATCATCACTTCATCGTCTATGGATATCTGACTTAGTGGTGTAAAAAATGTGCCATATCTGCTGCCATTGTGACCGCATAACACACAGTTGCCACTTTCTCCGATTCCTGCAGTCTCTTCTATATGACCAATCCCGGCATTAAGCACTTTACTTGTGGTTCCTTCCATCACCGGATACCTGATATCTAAGCCCGGTATCTCAATGATGCCGATAACACCGCCTTCTTTAAGAATGGCTTCATCCTCTTTACTAATGGAGGTTTGCTCTTCCTCCACATCTGTTTCTTCATCGTAATCATCCTCCAATGTCTGCTCAAACTGATTTATGAGCTTGTCTGTATTTCTTTCTCCGGTTGCCCGCCAAAAAAAAGGGACTGCCATAATGGCAATCCCTGCTGTAATCAGTAGTCCTGCGACCACTTTTCTTATGCTCATATTATTCACTCTCCTATCGTGTTCTGCCCTCTCTGTCGGATGGATAAGCACCTTTATCCTCTGCTACAATTGCTGCAGCTTCCATCCTGTCATCTGCTTCTCTTTCTTCCTCCGGTCCGCTTAAATCTGCATCCACAGCCTTTGCATTTTCAAGGTCTAGCTGGGCATTCAGTTCACACTGTCTTGCCAGCTTCTCATTCAGTTCCTCACTGTACGCAAATGGCTTGTCATACTCAGACTTTGATGCTTCAAGGTCATTCTGGTACTGCTCAATCTTCTTTTCTAGGAAATCAATGTTTTCATGGAGTCCATTGAACAGGTTTTCCAGCTTCACCATACTGCCGACAGGACTTGTGGAAAGCTCTGCCTTGTACTCAGTCTTTCCACGAAGCACCATATAATTGATGCCAAGGAAGTTCTTTTCCACAAGCAGTTCAAATCCATGAAACTTACCGATAGCTGTCGTCTCTCCGGTCTTACATTTGCTGATAGCTTCAAGCATCATCGTTCCGCCATCCACACGCTCTGTGTAAGTTGCTTTGCCTATGGTAATGGCAAATTCCGGATTATCAATCAGCTCCTTATCCCTTGCCTTTACATCCTCACGGACATTGGCAAGCTTTTCAGTTGCTGTCTTAATCAGCTTCGGGTACTTAATCATAAAGTTATCCTGCAAGCCATATCTCTGATTGTCATAAGATGCCTTTAAGAGCTTTAATCTCTGGACATCATTGTCAATCTCCATCTTCTCACGAATAAGCGGATTGCCTGTAGCAACCGCCTTAATCTCAGCATAGGAAAGTGTTGCCTCGTCGATGTCCTCACAGCTTCGGCTTACTGCCTTGCTTGTCATGACCTGACTGATGAATCGCTGCTTATTTTCGACGAGCGACCAGTTGTATGCATCAAAGGTTCCTTTGGTGACATATCTGTAGATTGCAACCTCTTCATTTTCGTTGCCCTGTCTGATGCCTCGTCCTTCCCTCTGTTCAATGGAGCTTGGCTTCCAAGGGCAGTCCACATGATGCATTGCAACAAGGTGTGTCTGCACATTTACACCTGTTCCACACTTGTCCGTTGAACCGATAAGAACTTTCTTTTTACCTGTCCTCATCTCCTTGAAAAGTGCGTCCCTCTGTGCATCCGTCTTGGCATCATGGATAAATGCTATCTCATCTGCCGGAATACCATACTGGATAAGTGTTTCCTTCAGATAATCATAAATGGTGAAGTCCTTATCCGGTCCCGGTGTGCCGATGTCCGAAAAAATAAGCTGGCAGCCTATATGACCGTTGGCATTTCCTTTCTCATATTCTTTCCAGACATTTTCTGCTACCTTATTGAGCTTTCCATCAGAATTATTTGGTGCATCCTTATCAATCAGTCTGGCATCCGTTCCAAGAAGTCTTGCCTCATGGGTAATCTTTAGGAAGTTATCCACGCTTGGATCAACTCCACCGCCTCTGATACGCTCTGCCCTCACAACAAAATCCTCCATGACCTGCCTTACATACCAGTCAGGCTCCGACTCCACTATGATAGGCTTGCCGCCACGGAGAGCTGGCACATCAAGGTCAAGCATGTCTGCTGTCTGCACATCTGCTACCTCACGGAATATATTCATAAGTTCCGGCAGGTTTGTAAACTTATTGAATCTGCTCTTAAAACGGAAACCGCTTCCCTCTACAGTAAGCTCCAGTGCTGTTGTCACTTCACCGAAGTTCGCTGCCCATGAATCAAAGTGATAAATCCCCATCTCTTCAAGTGCCGCTTTCTGTAAGTAAAGCTGCATGACATACATCTCACACATGGTATTGGATATCGGTGTACCTGTCGCAAATACAATGCCTCTGCCATCATTTATCTCAGACAAATACTGGCATTTAAGCTGCATATCCGTTGACTTCTTCGCTCCACTGCTGCTGATACCTGACACATTATTCATCTTGGAAAAAATCGCAAGGTTCTTAAAATTGTGCGCTTCGTCAACCATGATAGAGTCCACACCAAGTTCCTCAAAGGTTATAAGGTCATCCTTCCTACTCTCATCTGATAAGGATTTCAGCTGCTCCTCCAGCTTTTTCTTCTGGCTTTCCATCTGCTTTACAGTCCATCTCTCTCCGTTACGCTCCTTCATCTCATCAATCGCATAGCTGATTTCATCAATCTGCTCGTTAAGCATTCTTTCCTTTCTCTCTTCGGAGATTGGGATTTTCTCAAACTGCGAGTGAGACATGATAATGCAGTCATAGTCACCTGTCGCAATCCTTGATACGAACTGTTTCCTGCGGCTCTTCTCAAAATCACGCTCTGTAGCAACTAAGACATTTGCCGACGGATACAGCCTTAAAAACTCTGATGCAGTCTGCCCGATAAGCGGCTTTGGAACAACCATGATCGTCTTATTGGCAAGTCCGAGTCTCTTCTGCTCCATGCAGGCAGCCATCATCTCAAAGGACTTTCCGGCACCGACACAGTGTGCCAGCAGGGTATTCCCTCCAAGAAGGATTCTTGCCACTGCATTCTTCTGGTGTGGCTTTAGCTCAATCGCCGGATTCATTCCCGGAAACTGCAGATGGCTTCCGTCATACTCACGCAGGCGGATGTTATTGAATGTCTCGTTGTAATACTCCACATATTTCTGTCTTCGCTCCGGCTCTGCAAACAGCCATTCCTTGAACTTCTCCTTGATCATGTTCTGCTTTTCCCTTGCAAGCATTGTCTCATTCTTATTGACTTCGTAATGATATTTTCCATCTCCGTCATCAATCCTGTCCCTGACTGTTACAGTTTTAAGATTCAGCGTATCCTCAAAAATAGAATAAGCATCCATGCGGCTTGTACCATAAGTCTTAGTAGCTGCCACTGAATGCTTATCCATACTTTTATTCTCGATGAACCATTCCATGCTCATCTTATTTAGGTGTACCTGAATTCCTGTATTGTAATACTGGCTTCTGACTGCTCTTGCACGCCTTGGCGTATTGAGAAGTTCATAGATAAACTGCTCATAATCAAGCGGTTCAATCCATGTCGTACCAATCTTTACATCAATATCCGAGGCTTCAATCCATTCCGGCTGCACCTTTTCAAGTGCTGCCACATTTCCTGCAAATCTTTCTGCCTGCGGATTGTCTGTATCAGCCGCCATAGCCTTTGCTACACGAAGTTTGTCTCTCACATTTCCCGAAAGATACTCGTCTGCTGTCTCCCAGCCGATGTCGGGATTGTTCTCGTTGTAGCGGTCTGGATTTAGGAAAACCAGTCCGTCCAGCTCTTCCACAAGGACTGCCCTTCTAAGCTCTGCCAAAGCATCGTCACTTAGCGTTATCTCATCCACTGTCTGTCCAGACTTTTCTGCAAGTTCTTCCTTTGCATTTGTAATATCCGGCTCATAGATAGAAAGCATATAGGCAAGATTTACATATCCAAATTCATTGACGGATACATTTAATGCTTCCACAGCAGTCTCAACCCTGTCTATGACAGTCTTTGCCTTAATCGTCTGCTTATAAAACATATCCGCTTTTTTCACCTCCCCATCTTCGTTTACTTCCTCAAGACTGCAAAGAAGTGGATAATCGCTGTCGTCCCTGAATGCTATTCTGTTTGCTTTTGAAGTAATGGCTCCATACTGCTTTACGAAGGCATCATATTTTACATTAAGAAGTCTCTGCTTATCAGAAAGCTCCTCCTCGCTGCAGCCATCCATCTGGATATCAATCAGCTCTCTTGTTATCTGTCTGATTTCATCAAGGCTTCGGATTCGCTCCTCGGCAGTCTGTGATACTTCTTTTCTTACCATCTCGGAATTTTCCCTGTAATAGAGTTTTCCTTCAAAAAACGTGTAAGTGTAGTTTCTCACATCTGGATCAGCCGGGATAACTTCCTCTGTCTGCTCCGCCTCATCTGCCACTCTCTCAAAATCTGTCATCTGTGCTTTGATATTACCGATAGCTTTGTTTAATGCTTCATACATATTGAAGTTCTCATCATTATTCACACAGACTGTATATCTGCTGTCCTGTCCGTAAATCCTTGTGTCATATTCCATAGATCCAAGCATCATCTCCGGATGCTCTGCAAAATAAGAGTTGACTGCAACGCCATTCTCAGTTACACCAAGGTGTACCCAGTCAGGTTCAATATCAATCTTTCTCTCCCTCTTCTGCAAAAACAGGATATCTGCTGTCACTTCGGTTCCTGCATTATCTTTAAATGCAGTATTCGGAAGTCTTACTGCTCCCACAAGCTCTGCTCTTTCAGCCAGATACTTTCGGATAGTAGGATTTGCCTTATCAAGTGTTCCCTTTGTGGTGATTACTGCAACCATGCCTCCCGGTCTTACCTGATCAAGTGCTTTTGCCAGAAAATAATCGTGGATACGGAAGTTATACTTGTTGTACTTTGGATCAAATACCTTATAATCACCAAATGGCACATTTCCGACAACCACATCAAAGAAGTTATCCGGATATGTGGTATTCTCAAATCCTGTGATGCTGATATTGGCATTCTGATAAAGCTGCTTTGCAATTCTTCCTGAAATGCTGTCAAGCTCCACCCCATACAGCTTACTTCTCTGCATTGGTGCCGGCATACTTCCAAAGAAGTTACCGATACCCATAGATGGCTCTAATACATTGCCACCTCTGAAACCAAACTGGACAAGTGCCGAGTTCATGCACATGGCAATCTCCGGTGAAGTGTAAAAAGCATTGTTTACAGTTGCCCTTGCAGCACTGTATTCCTCATCAGATAAAAGATTTTTAAGCTCCGCATATTCTTTGCTCCAGCCTGCGTTTTCCTCGTCAAATGCCTGTGACAGTCCGCCCCATCCGCCAAACTTCGACAGAACTTTCTGTTCCTCCGGTGTGGCAAGCCTGTTTTCTGATTCAATCTGCTTTAGGGTTCGGATTGCATCCATATTCCACTGGTATCTGGTCTTGGGACCGCCTTTTTCCATTTCCCAGAGATTATAGTGGAAGTTGTGCTTCGTCTGCCCGGCAACATTCTTCTCATTTTCAAGACTTTCTACTTGCTGTACTGGTTCCTGCTTTGGTGTAAAATCTACAGTTTCCTGTGATTCTGTATCAGCCTGAATATCATCCACAGATACTGATACCACATCATCTGAAACTACATGTCCATTCTCATCAATCTTGGTATCCCAGCCATTCGCTATTGCTCTTTCCCTGGTTTCAAGACGATTGGCTTTTACACTATCCTCGATATCAAAGAATCTCTTATAGACCGGATTCATCTTATCCCTGTCAGCCTTCTGCTTTGTCTCCTGATAATACTTCTTCTGGTCTTCTCCGCAGTAAAATGGCTGTTTTACCATATAAGATAAGATTTCATATACCTCACGCCAGTCGAGTGCACCTTCCTTACGCACACCATTCCTGTTCTTATAGCTGATCTTCACATATCCGCTTCTGATTGAGTACTCCACAAGACCATACTTATTGTTGGAATATGCCTTTCTTTCTGCATTATCTGTCCCTAATGCAATATCCCTGATAAGGTCAAGTTTATTGGGCATAAATGCAAAATCAGACTGCACCACATCCATAAGGAATGCCCTAAACGGAGTGTAGCAGCTGCAATCTGTTACAAGAATCTCCGCCGCATCACGCAGGTCTTCATCAAGCTCTGCAATACGCTTGGCATAATCAATCGGTGTAATATACTGAAGCTCTGATGGATCTTTTTCAGTTGTTTCAGCTTCTATCTCTGCACCATATTCTGCCTGTGTTACCATGCGGTCTTCATCGGCAGTTTCCTGTGGTGTCATGCCTTTTGCACTTACATAATCTCTGTTAGAAGCATAGCTCTCCGGCTCATCCGGTATTGCATAATCATCAATCTCTGATTCTGCCTCCTCCGGTTCCACTTCCCGGTATTCGGCATCAATGACCTCATCATCCTCACGGAGTCCGTCCATCGCAAGCTCATCAATACGAGGTGTCTCAGACTGGTATTCCCCTGTAAGAATAAGGACACCAAGCTCTTTTTCGATATCTTTCCACGAAACATATCCTTCAACCTCTCCATCCTCATCTCGCCACTGAAAACGCAGTCCATTCCCATGAAATGTGTCATATCCGTGCAGCCCTAGTCCGTCAACCGGCCAGCCTGCACCTCCCTGACCATACTCTGCTTTGATACGCTTTGCCCTGGTTCCTGCATCAATCTCTGTTTCAAAAATCTTGCATACCCTGCCCTTGCCACCGACAAAGCCTGTACCTCTCATAAGCACCTGTTTGATATACTCACCTGGTACTGTTGCAGACTTTTTGGGATTCAGGTAATTGTATTTACCTGCTAATGCAGCTTTTCTGTCCTGCTCGAACTGACGCATAAACTGATTATTGTTTTCATCCTCAGTATGAATGGTGCCAATGCTTGCCTGCCCGTTCTGGTCGAAAAAAAAGGAAGCCTGTGTATATTCGGCTTCCTTACTAACACCCAATGAATTGATTTCATCAAGTTCCCTATTTAATTCTGTATCATCTGATTCTAGTGGAATCGCATCACTATCTGATGGAGTACCACTTCCTCTGCCTGCATCTTCGCCTGCTCTCTTATCTTCCACATCTCCATTGTCGATGACGGATTCTGTGGCTTGTGCTTCGCCAGATACTGCATCTCCAGCTGGTCGTACAGCTGGTTCGCTTCCTCCTCTACCGCTGACATCTTCTCGTACATCTTCCCGAATCTCATCAGCGTCTTGTATCTTGCCGGCTCGTTCTCCTTTAGATAGTTCATCGCCATCCTTCCGTATTTGCCCAGCTTCGTGAGATCCTCCGTCTCGTCCGGCATCTCTATCTGCGGATAAAGCAGTCCGTCCACTTCCTTGTAAGTCATTTCTTCTAACATATCCAATTCTCCTTTCGCTCTCGATTGCCTTTAAGTTACGACTAAATTCTCTAAGAACACTACAGGAGACATCGCATACAATGGAACCAAGACGGTAAATGATCTCTTCGTCTTTGATATTTACGATCTGACTAAAATCCTGTTCTTGCACAGATAAGTCAAATCCGCATCTCGTCCCTACAGCATACATGACACTTGCATATACAAGCTGCTCCATGTCCATTTCCTGCTGTAAGCCATTGCGTTTCTTACTTTCTTCCTTTATCACACTACCTGATAGCTGCATAAGCTCGGTCATTCGGTCTCCGAACTCTTCTTTTATTATAAGCCAAACATCTGTTCCTGTAAACTGTTTTAATATATTTTTTAGAGACTCCCTGTCGCTGTTATCGTACTGCTCAATCTGACCTTCTGACACAAGAAAATCCACATAATCCTTAAGATTTTCTCCCTCAAGGTCCCATGTCAGCTTAACATCCTTCCCTCCGGTATCACTGATATCAAAGATATACCTCATGCGTGGATTCAATGCCCTTGATGGGAAAATAGCGCAGCCTTTCGCACCACGCTTTACATATCTTCCCACCTTTTTCCAGGTATCATAATCTGCCATGAGTGTGCTTTTTTCCGGAGGTCTCTGAGCTGTTACCATAACGATATTGTCAAATTCATAGCGGTATAACTGACCTGCAACCTTTAACACATCCTTCCAGCTCTTTTCTGATCTGGTAATGTTACCAATCTCAGAATCGTATATCGCTTTGACCTTCATATCAACGCCCATACCTTTGTCCTCCTCTACTTAAACATCTCTGCAAACAATCCCTTAAATAGCTTTAACTCATCCTTATCCAGCTCGATTGCAAATTCATTGTCGATTGCCTGTTTTTCGCATTTATCCTTTTTCTTTGCAATCTTACGCACCACACGAAGAAGCACATAACACTCCTTGGACTTTGCAATACTCTGTTTAAAGGTCAGCTCATCCTCATCGACTGACTTCTGTGTCTGATAGATAATCTCTTTTAACTTATCATTGATACCATCTACTTCCTCAAGGGAAATAATAACGGATGCCTTAGAAGCACCCGATCTGTCCCACTCCTTATGAAGTTCCTTTACCAAAAACTCCATGTTTTTAATTACTGTTGTTGAATCACTTTTCATCTTGCTCTTCCTCCGTTTTCTTTTAATGAAGAAGGGAGCTGACCTTCGCTGATAGGCGCAAAATCAACTCCCTTCATGTCCTCTGCTCCAAGGACTATCTGCTCTGCATAATACATATCCATTGCCTTATTGATGGCATCGTCAATCGACTCTGCCTTTACTTTCTGTACTCGTGAAAGCACTTCTTTTATCTCAACATCAAATTCCTGTTCCATATGATATCGCCTCCTGTAAAAATCTCATCACCGGCTCTTTTCTTCCTTTACCTGTCTTTCCTTAAAGCCTTCATCGTACTTTCCATCTTCCAGCCTGTCGTAAAAACAATCCTCTTCAATCGTTCCGAAATCCTCATACATCTGGTGAAGGAAGTCATTCTGCAGCTTCTTTGGTACATCATCATCCTTTGACATATCCTGATAAAAATAGAACTTCTGCTTTAGCTTTGCCCTGTAATCATAGATATCCTCTATCTTTTCCGGTGTACCATACTCCCTCTTGTATGCCTTGAAATTCGTGGTTGAGAGTGTGGAACCAAGATAAATCCCATGCTCCCACGATACCCCGATTGTGGTATTGTCCTTTGTAGGCTTCTCATCCTTCGGATAACGCTTATACTCTGTCGCACCAAGGGCGATTGTAAGGGAACCTGACTTCATATCCATCACCACAAGATTCCTTGGTGATAATGCTTCAAGCACCATGTAATCATGGTCATTGAAGTTATGAAATGTCTGTCCCCTTTCAAATGAGCGGTTCTCCATTTCATAATGCAGGTTAAAATCATCCACCCAGCCCTTATCGGTCATTCCAATCTCCTTAAGCTTTGCAACACATTCAGAAGAACTGGCTTCTTTATCAAACCGGAATTCCTTGGAATCGTTATAAAATCCCTGAAGAAAGTGTCCCAGCTGAATATCATCCAGACAGAATCTCGCAGATACCGTTACATTTGCTGCCCTGTAATACTCTGTGAAGTTATCTGCTTTACCAAGCGTCCTTCCAAGCTGCAACAAATTGTCTGCAAGCTCTGACATGTCATCAACTGCTATAAAACTCTTATAATCATCCAGAGTCATCAGCATATTTGTCTCTGTTCCCCTGTCGTTTTCTATTACCAGTATCATATCTTTTAAATCCATTCTTACCTCCAGTCTCAGAGAGGGACTATGCCCTCTCTGTAAATTTCCTGTTATGGTCTTCCTATCACAACAATCTTTCCTGTGCTTGCCACATCCCGGTAAACCACACCAAGATTTTCATTAAGTGCCTCTACCACCTTGCCATTTCCGACGTATACTGCCACATGGCTGATGTTCTTATATCTTCCGTTGCTTGTAAAACTATAAAAGATAAGGTCTCCCGGCTGTAACTCATCAAAGGAGACTGTCTTTCCTGCTTCATCAAGTCCCTGTGCCTCCGCAGCTGCTGTGGTTGCTCCACCATGACTAATGTCCATGCCTGCATCTTTCCATGAATAATAGGCTAAGGAACTGCAGTCATAATAGTTACCGCTGTCTCTTAAATCCTGACTATAAGGGAAGCCAACTCTGTGAAGTGCATAGGAGCAGACTGTTTTCTGCCTGCTGTCTGTAATTTCGTTTAGGATGGCATTGATTTCATCCTCAGTCATGGAACTTACTCCCGGACTTCCGCCTCCACCGCCACTTCCGCTTCCGGCATATCCAAGCTGTCCCATAAACTCCGGACTCATGATCTGCTCAAGCATTTCCACCTGATCAGAATTAAATCCATAGACCGAAATCATATCTCTGTACGATTTCAGTGTGACATTCACATACAGAACAGACTTCGTGACAGTCGTTACATTACCGTCTGCATCTGTTTCTTCCACATCCTTTGTTCCTGTGCTTGTGGTGTACGAACACATATCATTTACAACTGCCTGCAGCCAGCCTTTTGAAGTGTCATTCATGACTGTTGCAGTATCTCCAACACCATGCTTGACCATATAGACTGCCATGATGTCATAGTAATTGCTTGGGTTTTCTTCCATACCTTCATAATCCACATATACAAGCTCTCCAAGGTCATATCCGGTATGCTCATTCACTTTCGTGTTCACATCCCGGTTAAACTCCTGCACATAAGCACTCGTTACTGTCTGCACGGTATCTCCTGATTCAAGTGGTGGCAGGAATAAAGCAAATGGAGAATTGTAAAGGATTGCTATCGCCGCAATAACCGGAACAGCAATCATGGCAACTACAAGAACAAGTAACAACAGCACCAATCCGATAATCGGTGCAGCTGCCTTTACCCAGGTAATCGCTTTTCGCACAATCAGATCCTTTACCAGTTTTGCCACGCTGTCTGTCTGATTCTCCTGTGCTTTCATCTTATCCAGAAAGAACTTTATCTTCCTGCTCCGGTTTGTCATCTTTTCATCCTTGACCTCTATGGACACACCTGCCGCATATCCGGCTGCCATGCCGATTGCAGTTCCTACTCCCGGTGCAACCGCTGTTCCTGCCGCTGTAGCAGCTGCCTTTGTCGCAGTTTTTGTTGCAACCTTGGCAGTAGTCTTTGCTGTTTCTTTTGCCGTCTCTTTAGCTACAGTCTTGGCTGTATCTTTGGCAGCTTTCTTTGCTGTCTTTTTTGCCAGCTTCTTTCCTGCCTCTACCTTTTTGATACGCTTTCTTGCCTCGGCTGCCGCCTTTTTCCTGAAAAGTGCTGCACCCTTGGATGCTGTTCCGGTAACAGGTCGGCTTGATTCATATGCAAGATATGCTGCCTGCGATACCTCATGCCCGCCTTCCACCTGCTCTGTTACAGCCCCGGCTGCAAGTGCACCGGTTCTTCCTGCTATGTGAAGATTGGTGTTCTTGGTCTTGATGGAAGT
>ENA-UAKM01000066-UAKM01000066.1-human-gut-metagenome-genome-assembly--contig:-NODE-66-length-13994-cov-7.559007_pt1 | contig 13994 bp, 16 predicted proteins | sample MGYA00243689_ERZ654446 | MGnify/ENA primary metagenome ERZ654446 (study PRJEB26926, sample SAMN06164519) | human gut metagenome | biome: ENVO:00009003; feature: ENVO:2100002; material: ENVO:00002003... | reverse complement strand
GTCCAGTGCTGATGGATTTGGTTCTGCGCTTTCCGTTTGTATCCTTCCAGCTCAGAATCATCTGGTAAGTGCCGTTTTGCTCTCTCAAGTGTCCAGCTACATTTATCATAAATAGGCTCCTTTCTACTTGTAGCTAAACGCCTTTTGCTTAGGCACCCTTAGTTTAGAATAAACGAGGATGCTTTGCAAGGATGGCGCAAGGGATTTTTGGCGCGCATCCCTCCTGCATGGTCATACCTGACCCAGCAGGTACTCTACAACGCAGAGCTTCGGGGTTTTATAGTTGCGGCCCACGCGCGTAGAACGAATCTTATTCTGCTGCACAAGCTGGTAGGCGTTTTTCCGGCAGATGCCCAGCATCTCCTGAAGAGTCTGGACAGATACCACGTCGGGGTACGTCTTGAACATGGTCAGGTAGGCTTCTACTCTGCGGTTCGGGTTGTCCTGAATCAAAGTGCAGGACGAAATTTCGCTCATTGATATTAGCCTCTTTTCAAAATTGTTTACAGCCTTGCAATAAATACTATGAGTAATATTGCGGCAGCATTTGTAGGTGGGATGATGCTGCTATCTAAGAAAATCGTTCGTTAGAACTTCATCGGCAGGGTGTCCTTGCGACCCTTACCGTTGTAGGCCATGTAGATGGGGAAAACATACTTCTTCCATCCGGGCAGCTTGGCCGGATTGTTCTGCCCGGTGCGGTAAATGTCCATCGGGTGGATACCGTGCAGCGCACGGATGAGCCGCTCTTCATTGAACTCCCCATGATACAGCTCCACGAAGTGCATCATGCCTTTCAGGACGGCGGCACGGAGCGAGTCCGGACTGCCCTCCCACGCAGCAACGATGAGCCGCATAGTCTCGCAGTAGATCTTCTCGCCCATCTGGTTGTACAGCCGAAGAGCGGTGCCTATGCAGCCGATGCGGTAGACACCAGCCTGCTGGGTGTAATCGACCACCAAACCGACCTGCTTGTTGGCCTCGACAAAGGCTTCGGAAACGGCATCGCCGCCCACGACCTTTGCGCGGAGCTTGATGCCCGCTGTCAGCGGTGCAGAATAGCCGTTCTGTTCAGCGAAGAACAGGGCTTCCTGCTGCATCGTCAGGCCAGTGTAGACCTTGCAGAGAATCGGCAGTTCTTTGCCGCCGTTGCAGAGGATGCGGCTCTCGATGGTATGCTGGCCGTCCACCACATAATATTTGCCGTTGCGGAAGCTGACTTTCGGCTCGTTCGCGGTATATTCATTGAAGTGGCTGGCAATCAACTCCACCCGCTTGCGGTACACATCTCGCTGGTAGACCTCCCGGGGATAAATCAGCACGCTACTGTGGAGCACCACCATCTGATACGGTGGTGTAATATGAAAGGAAGCGGCAAAACCAGCCGCATCGTTTTTCAGGCGCATCGCATTTCCTCCTTGATTCGCCAGATGTATTTTTCAGCCTCTTCCAGAATCTCCGTGACCTGCTTCTTACGCTTCGGGATGGTGAGCAAGCTGGGATTGAAAGTAAAGCTGTATTCGAGCCGCTGGATCATGGCCTGTACAGCTGATTGCAGTTCGGTGTACATCATCATCTCTTGGACTGTCTCTGCATCCTCAAAATTGGATTTGATGGGTGTGTAGGGATAAACGGGTGGCTGGCCGTCAACCGTTTCGGGCGGCGCGTAAGCTGCCGTGGAGCGGATGATGGGTTTGAGCTTTTGGATGCTCCCCATCGGGTTCAGCGCAAGACTGACCCGCACGGTATCATCGACCCTGTGCATTTCCTCTGAGGTGAGATGCCCCAGATACTTGATGACACGGCTCTTGTCGATGGTGAAAATCTGCTCTGTCTGTACAATGGACGGCTCAAGGCCATCCAGCTCAACCAAGCTGTGAGTCGGCTGCATTGCTTTCTTATCTACCTTACTTGTCAAAGCTGCAACGATCAGAGTTGGTGAGCAGACGTTCCCTACATCATTTTGCAGGATAACCACAGGGCGGACTCCGTTTTGTTCGGAGCCAATGCCAAGTTCGAGTCGAACGAAATAGACGTCTCCGCGCTGGAACTTCCATGTTGGTTCCAAATGCGCACCTCCATTTCTGGTATGCAAGAAGCCCGCTGGGCCTTTCGGACAGCGGGCTTCCTTTTAAGATAAAGTACTTTATCGGTACATGACGACGTAATCGTAACCGCGCCGCATCTGGCAGACAGTGCAGGTATCCATGCTCCTGTCTGGACTCGGCACGAGTGCGATTTTGAAAGCTTTTGCTTCCACGAAGTGGCGCAGACAGGTCGCGCAGAGGGTACGGATGGACTTCACCATTTCCGGGGTCAGCTCCATCTCCTCATACATCTCCTGCTCGCGCACGGTATCATCCATTGAGTAGTCCTCCATATCGGTAAAAAGTGAGTTGCGGATAAATATGTAAAAGAACAGGAACTGCCGGAGACCGAAAACGGCATCCGGCCGCTCCTGTAAAAATATGTTTAGGTCTCGCATATTCGCCCTCGGCTCCCTGCGAGTGGGGAATTGTCCGGCAGCGGATTCATACCGCTTCATTGGCATCTCAGCCACCCCGCCTACATTCTGACCGGGCCGCGAATTACGGAAGTATCATCATCTGAGTACCGAACAACTGAACTATTCAACTTTCAAGGTCCGTGAGTGTGGACATTTACCAGCGGCAGGAGTCGCTTTTTGAAATTGTCCCCTCACTTACGAACCCAGTTGAACGGTCAATTCGTAGCATCAAAATCAAAGTTTTTCAAAAATTTAGTAATTCGTTTGATTTTTATGCTTATTGTGGGGCGTGACACACCAAAAACTTTAGAAATTTCAGTTATGGTCAAACCCTCATAAGCGAACAAGGTCACGATTTTAAGATCATTGTCTGAAAGGCTTTCAAGTCCTTTGTGCAGTCGCTCATCCTTGATTTCTCCAACCCATGCAAAGCGTGTTTTTGTTTCGTGGTAGGTATCCGTCACAGTAGTGGCCCGCTCATACTCAACATAATCGCTCTGGTTTTCAGAATCGTCCGCGGTCGGAATCTCAACATCATAGCGATGGTGCGCACGGTCATTGTTGAAAACAGCCAGATCATACTCATAGAGCTTCCGGATAGCATCTTCTTCCATACCTGCTGCCCGGTATTCTTCCCAAAGTTTGTTCCATTTCGTGTAGAAGATGCGGCGGGCATTTCCGCTGTTGTAGCTCATATAAACCTCCAAATTTTCGATAAGGCGTGAAAAGTCGAAAATTTGGAGCTGCTATGGATACCGTGCGGACAGTTCCAGCCACGAAAAGTGGGCAAAAAGAAACATAAAGTGTCCTTTCCGCCGGATGCGGAGGTTGAGGACACTTCGTTGCGGGACAGATTGCGGACTTTTCTTGGCAACAACAAAAAAGAGATGCACTAAAGAAAAGGGTACCGATACCTTTCCATCCGAAAATGGAAAGCAGTATAAGTATCCTCGGCCTTTAATGCATCTCAGGCTTTCGATATGTTTTTATTCGGACGAATCGAAAGCCTTGGAAAATTGCCAAAAAAGAAAAACCTCGTGTGGTAGCTTACAAGGCAGCGATTCGTGCCGTATAAGCATATCACACGAGGGTCTCATGAAAGTCACATGGACGTCTCACGAAAGTGATATAAGGGAGATTTTACCCACTTTTGAGGATTTGCCAAAAATTTTAGGTGTTATGAAAGTCTTATGAACATCTCACGAAAGTCTTATGAGAACTATTCTTGGCTATTTGCTAGTAAATCTAACAAATCAAGGTACTCATTATCTGTTAGTTTTTGCTTTGCTAGACGATATTCATTTGAAGCGAGTTCATCCATGCCCTGCGCCTTGAGGGAACGAATCAACCAGTAATATCCTTTGGTGTTTTCAGGAGCAATCGTCAGGGACCGCATTGCGTACTGGTTTAATAAATCATAAGAATGCAATGAGGCTAAAGACAACCATCTTTTTGAGAATTAACAAAAAGGTCACAAATGACCGGCTTTCAAAGAGGCGCTTCTACTATTAACAGAAAAAGTGGCCTAAAATGGGGGGTGTTGGAGAAAATTTCTGCCTTAAAAGTACGCCTCTACTCACTAGCCAGCGAGAATAGCCAAAAGCCAGCAAAAAACAAATGAATTATGTACTTCTGCCACTGATTGCAACGGCATATCGGTGACAGAAAGATCGTTTAGAGCGATTCTTCGCGGTTTGGGGTGGTAGAAATCGTTTTGTAGTTGGACTTTTTCTGCTGAAGCTGCTCCAGCTGTTTCAGCACCGATTCCTTCTCCGGGGGCTTGCCGCCCGGTGTGGAAAGCTGCTGCTTATTCAGCACCATGTCGATATACTTGCGGATATTTTTCAGGGCAGAGACATCCGGCTGCAAGGTTTCCAGTTTGGTACGCAGTTCTGCGCTGCCGGATTGCAGCGCAGAAAATTCGGCATCCAATGCCGAAAAATCTACCGCTGTGCTGCCGTTCAGTTTCATCAGAGTGCGGACAGCTTTATTAAAGGTGTCCAGCTCCTCTTTGTGCTGGGCGGCATAAGCGTCCTTGGTCAACTTGAAGTTCTTCTTGATAAAGGTGTCGTGGATGGGCTTCAGCTTGGCATGGGCGGCGGCAGCATCCTTGATCTGGGCGATTGCCCGCATACGGTTTTCGTTCTGCTTCAACTGCCTACGGAGAGGGGCGGCGGTCTGGTTCAGGTTAGAAATTGCGGTATCCAGATCCTCGATGGTGTTCAGAGAATGGGCTTTCAGATAGTCCACCGCCCGTTTGACTTCCTCAAAGTCTCGGACAGTGCATTTCAGTTTTGCCTTGCCAGACCAATCGCTGCGCTGCTCGTTGCGGAGGTTGAAGTAATCCACCAGCAGGTCGGACAGCATTGGCTCCTTGGCTTGTTCCAGTGCATCCAAAAGAATCTGCTTCTTTTCATTCAGGTCTGCGATCCAGCGTTGCAGCCCACGAATCGCACTGCGGATGGACTGCATCAGGCTATTGGCGGCGCGAATATCCCGGTTCAGGTTGCCGAGAAAAGTTTCCACTCCACGCTTTTCCATCTGGTGTGCGGCGGGACCGAGATGCACGGTCGGTATCTGCTGGATGCCCTGTCGCTCAAAGGAGCGCAGGTCAACACGTTCCGGGCGGCCAGCCGCTTCCAAATAGCGGTTGGTAATGGTCTCCCAGCCATGCCGCCAGACCTCGGCATACTTCTGGTCGTTCCAGTCCACCGTGTTTTCCTTGTGGCACTTCCAGTTGCCGGAAGCGAGCCGGATGCGCTCACCGTTCTCGTCAAGGTCGTACACCTTTCTGGCTTTCGGGAGCCACTTGCCGTGTTCATCTATTGCCCGGAGCGTCAGCAGAATGTGAGCGTGTGGGTTTCCATCTCCCTTGTCGTGGATGGCAAAGTCGGCAATCATCCCTTTGGAAACAAACTGCTCCTGACAAAACTCTTTTATCATGGACAAATACTGCTCCTTCGGCACCTCCACCGGGAACGCCAGCACGATGCGCCGGGCAAGCTGGGAGTTCCACTGGTTCTCCACAGCTTCTACGGCGTTCCAGAGGGTCGCCCGGTCTGCATATCCGGGCGGCGCATAGGATGGCAGCATGATCTCAGCGTGGACAAGCTCTTTCTTCTTGTTGTAGAATTTTGTTCTCTGGTCGTACTCGCTGAACAGCCGTTCGCCGCTTTGGTAAGCGGCCCCGGCAACAGCGGACTGCCCTTGGCTGCGCTTGACGATGGTAATTTTGAAATGCGGACACGGAATAGGCATCACCCCCAAACAAAAAGACCGCCCAGCAAGATTGCTCTTGGTGAACGGTCTGGAATTGTATTCGGTTTTGCTCGCCGCCTTAGAACGGAGTGCCATGCGCTTCGATCTCAGGCGGGAGCCGCAAAAGGATAGCTGCAAAGCAGCGCAAGGAAAATGCAGTTTTCCTTGGGATGGAATCGGGCTGGCGCACAAACGCCAGCTTCGATTTCATCGAGCCGTCTGCAAGACCGCAATTTCACCGGAACGGTGTATAATTGCGCCCTATTACAATAGGGTTGGGACCGGATATGGTAGCCAGCCATATTCCATTCCAACTCGTACCTAAGTTACAATAAGAGAGTAATCGGCTGACGCATTGCGCCCTGGGCAGTTACGCCCGCAACAAAGACAGTTCGCCATCTCTCTTGTTGTAGCATTCGTTTTAAGCAGGTTGAGCCACCGCCAAGCGGAGCGTTCGTGTCACCCAATAGATTGAATCGGCAACGAGTAAAGATGGATTCCGGTTGCAAATACAAAAAATGGAGGAAAGATCATGAACGCAGTAGGCATTGACGTTTCCAAAGGGAAGAGCATGGTTTGTGTTATGCGCCCCTTCGGAGAAGTGGTACTCGAACCTTTTGAAGTTTTACATACCGCCCAGAACCTGCACGATCTGGCGGAGAAGCTCAAAGCTCTGGACGGAGAGACCCGCGTTGTTCTGGAAGCCACCGGGAATTACCACAAACCGGTTGCTTTCGTTTTACACGATGCGGGCTTATTTGTTTCCGTAGTCAACCCTGTTCTAATTCACGACTACGACAACAACAGTTTAAGACGTGTCAAGACGGATAGGAAAGACGCTGTTAAAATCGCCAACTATACGCTCGACAAGTGGACACGGCTGCGGCAATACCTTCCCGAAGATGATACCCGGCTGGCTTTGAAGAATTGTTATCGCCAGTACCAGCAAGCCGTAGCGATTCGTACTATGCTGAAGAATAATCTGATTTCATCTCTTGACCTGACCTTTCCAGATGCCAATAAGTTGTTTACTAGCCCTGCGAAGAGCAATGGATGTGAGAAATGGGTCGATTTTATCGGAGATTTCTGGCACAGCGAGTGCATTTCAAGTCTTTCTGCGAATGCTTTTGCCAAAAAATATCTGAAGTGGTGCCAGAAACACGGATACGTTTTCACTCGTTCAAAATCGGACGAGATCTATGCCTGTGCCGTTAATTCCGCTTCTCTTCCGAAATCGCCCACCTCAAAACTCCTTATCCAGCAACAGGTCGCTCAATTGAAAGCCGTATCTCAGTCAGTTGCTGCATTCCGGCAGGAAATGCTTCGCCTCTCTCAGCAGCTTCCTGAATTTGACACCGTGATGGAAATGTACGGCGTCGGCCCTTCTCTCGGCCCTCAGCTGATGGCCGAAATCGGGGATGTCCGCCGCTTTTCCTCCAAGAAATCTCTCATTGCTTTTGCGGGAATTGAGCCGCAGCCAAACGACTCTGGCAAGGTCGTTGGGAATGATAAAGGAATCAGCAAAGTTGGTTCAGCAGTTTTGCGAAGAACACTTTTTCTGATTATGACTGTTATTTTGCAAACACAGCCACAGGATGAACCTGTTTTTCAGTTCATGAACAAAAAGCGCTCAGAGGGAAAGCCCTACAAAGTTTACATGATGGCTTCGGCCAACAAGTTCTTACGAATCTACTACGCTAGAGTGAAAGCTGTAATGGACTCCGAACGCTCACAGTAAGCATGGATATTTGTTTTTGGACGTAATTTCCTCTTGAGCCTGAGCTAAATCCAAAGAACCACTTAGCTGGCGCAGCGAACCCTTGACAAACCGAAGCATTCAAATGCTATCCTGATTTTGCGAGGGCTGGCTGGGCTTGCTTTGCTATCCCCTCCGTCGCCCTCGCTGTGTTTTGACCAGCATTTGAATGCTGTTTGTCATGGGCAGCGGTTGGTTGGCGAATTTTCTTATTTTAGGGCTTGACTTTTATTAGCAGGTCTTTATTCTAAAGGGTGCGGAACGCTGCGGCTTTCGTGCAGGTCGTGAATCATCTTTGCAAGAGCCAGCGCAACTTCCGGCTGACGGAACGCAATTTTCAGCAGCTCCATCACCTGATCGTTGGTGAGTTCTTCCGGCGCAATCAGAAAACTTTCCAGCATTCCGGCACGGGTACACAGCCGATGCACACGGGCCTTGCGGGTCAGCTCCGGTATCTGGTGTTCCAGAATTTTCTCCCGGTGCTGGTAGTAGCGCAGCTGCTGTTCTGCTTTGGCTTTCTCGCTGCGGAGATAGGCGAGATCGGTTTTCGGTTGGGTCAATGGCATCACGCTCCTTTTCAAAAGTTGGTTGTATTCGACATTTTTATTGGTTCGTGGTACACTACACACAATCAATGTGAATAGAGGTGACTGCGTTGCTTGCGTTATATCTAAGTGTGCTTGATGATCGAAACTTTGAAGAAGATTTTACCGAGGTGTACAATACATACAAACGGCTGGTTTACCATACCGCTTACAAAATCATGGATGATTCGTATCTGGCAGAGGATGTGCTACAAGAGGTATTTTTGTACGTTGCAAAAAATTTTTCTAAAATTCATCGAGAAAACTGTCACGAACTCGCTGCTTATCTCGTTAGTTGTAGTAGAAGCCGTGCATATGATATGCTTCGCAAACAACGAGAAGAATTGCTGGAAGATGTCCCAAACGAACCAGATGCCGCTCCGGTGCCGGATGATGCAGCAGTTAGCACCGATAACATTGAACGTCTAACAGAACTGATTGGCCAAATGAAACCGATGTACCGTGATCCGCTACGCCTTTTGGCAATGGGATATACAAACCGTGAGATTGCAAAATCGCTGGGATTAACGGATGAAGTGGTACGAACACGGCTCTTTCGAGGACGAAAACTATTATGGAAGGAGATGAACAGCCATGAGTGAGCGGACAGACATTTCATTTGATGCGGCTTTGATGATGGCACTTCGTGCAGATGCGCAAAGAGAACTGGATTCGCTTCCAACGCCAAAGCAGTTTGAGGAAATCTACCCAGATACGTCCCAATGGGACGAACGAATGACAGAGGCCTTAAAGAAGAAAAAGCACCACCCAGTGTTGAAACGAGTACTAATTGCGGCATTGACACTCGTAATGCTGACGGTTGGTGCTCTTGCGGTCAGCGCTGATTTCCGCAGGGCAGTCTATACGATGATTCAAAAATTTCTGCCCATTGAGATGCAGCTGACTTATCAGGTGGATGGCGAACCGCTGGAGTGGCTCCCGGATGGATACAGCGACCATTATGTGCCGAACGGCTTTGAAATGGACGATGTGCAGAAATTTGAGCGAGCAGAAAACTTTTTACATGTTTACTCGTCAAAAGAAACAGAGGAAAGCTACACAGTCCGTTGCTCAATTATCCAGCCAGGGCAGCAGTCCCTGTTTGATAATGAGCATACAGTGTACGAAACCGTAAAGGTCGGAGAAGCAGATGGTGTACTTGGAACCAGTACGGATGAACATGGAAAGAATGTTTATACTCTAAGTTGGGAACATCGGGGGATTACACATACCGTTATGGGAAACATTCCATACGATGAGATTATGAAAATTGCGGAAGGTATCCGTTAAGAAAGCTGGACACTTGTGAGAGTTCACAAATGTCTGGCTTTCTTTTTGTCTGAACTTACAAAGATGGAAAATTTGAAAAATTTTCTCCTGAAAATTGAAACGAAGCGAATGCGAATTGCGTTGATTATACAAAGGCTCTTGATGGGAGCAAAAAAACGGAGGTGTATGTCTATGTCGAAAAAGCGTTTGTTGTCCATTGTTGTTTCAGCGGTGATTCTCTTGAGCTTTGCCTGCACCGCAATGGCCGCTGAAAAGTCTGAACGGTATGTAGGCGATAGTACGGTCAACGGATCTATTTACCAAACATACTATCAGGTTGATGCCCAGACTCGAACTGGAGTAAAGAAAATCAGCGTTTCAGGCGTTCTCTATGAAAAGGGGACAATTGGAACATGGCAAAAAGTAAGTAGCTGCTCAAACAGCAGCACGACCTCAACCTGCATGGTGAGCAGTAGCTTTAACACTAAGCCCGGAAAATCTTATAGGCTTGAGTATTCTGCGACCTTTAGCTATTCCGATGGACGGAGCGAAACCATTACCGGAAGTACCAGTAGATAAGTGGAGTTTGTTATATATTTCAGCAAGTTAGAAAGGTGTGAGGTAATTATAAAGGCGAGACCAACGCGAGTTATCCGATACCTAGCTATAGTCGCACTGTGCTTGCTTTTGGGCTTTATGCTTGGAAGAAAAAGCAAATATGAAAAACGAGATTATTTGAAACAATTCAAAATTGGAAAAGCAACATACTCTGAATCGTTGATATATGAGGCTTATGGCGGATTGCAAAATGATGGGATAATGTTAGCGGTATACTACGATGTGGATGCAGCCAAAATTATTCATCAACTCGATTCATGGGAGAAAATTAATGATTCTCCAACCATATCTTCTATATTAAAAAATGTGTCGTCATATTTTGGATTAGATTTTGTGATTCCTGAAATTGCAAGTGGAAATTTTTTTCTTTATGATAATAGTCAGCATAAGGAACTACGCTCGGAAGCCGAAATGAATACATTGCTTTTACATTCTGAAGATGTGAATTTTAGTCTCGTTGTCTGGGATGATGAGAAGCACACAATTTATATAGTAGAGTACAGAATTTAAGGAGGTTCGTTATGAAGAGGTTCGTATCATTAATTCTTTCAGTGTGTTTTTTGTTTTCGATAAATACTGTGTCTTATGCTGCTAACATAAGCAGCCGTAAAGCTAGCAATCCTGTTATTCAAAGCATGAATGATAAGTATCATGTTGATTTTTCGGGAATGTCGATAGATGAATTAAATAAGTTTATCGATAAGATGAAAGATGAAGATCAAACACGTGCATCTGGAAATTTGTTAAATAATACACAGCTTGCATGGTTGGCAGCTGCGCAAATTGCACGGGATAAGGGATATGAATGTGCGGCTCTTATGGTTGAATTCTCTGTATATAATATTGACTATTCTGAGAGTGTGACGGATTCTTCGACGCCATTGCTTGACAAGTTAAACACGACAACAGTTTTTAATAATTATAAAAACAAAGTACTTAATAGTGGCTTGAAAGATTTTAGTGGAGGAAGTTGGTCTTTTACAATTCAAAAGTCTGATAATGCAGATTTATTCTATGCATTGCATAGGGTAAGCACCTCTGGAACAGGCTTCATGATTGGTAATTCTATAATGTATTACTTGATTACCGTTCATGACACATTTGATTTTGCATATGACAACAACTATGACGACTTGTTTACTACTACAGTGAACAATTGGGCTTGGTTGTGCCAGCAGACGCATGTGTTGAATCCCATAGAGATAAATCTTAGCACGGCTATTGGATAAAAAATCAGTGGTATTTATTTTTTTGCGAAAGTAAAAGTTGAAATCTAAAATAAGGATGGCTCTAACGTATGAAAAATTTTACGGAGGTGTTTCCAATGCAGAGCAACTGATGTATAAGAAATCTTGTGTATACTCTAAAAGTAAAGAAGGAAAATTAAAATAGCTAGTGAAAAAATATCTCGTAGAATTTTTTTGAAAGCAAGTGGGATTGTGGCTCTTTCTTCAATGGAGCTTAACTCTGGGCTGACTGCTTTTGCAGATAATCAAAGTGATGGAAGCAAATCTCATATCGAGAGATACCATAGATACGATTTTGATACAAAAGAAGAATCTATAGAGGAAATTATAGTTGAAACCAATTCCTTCACGGATGGAGAGACAACTGCAGGCTATTTTCCAAATGGAAAGATTTCGGATATTGATCTATCCGATCTGTATGCGATTATCGGAAGCAATGATATCACTGTTGTTGATAATCCAACGGCAACACCATATTGTAGTACGGTATGCCTACAGATAACGACCAATAATGGAGGGACAAATTATGGTTCTGGATTTATGATTGGGCCTAATGCACTTGCAACAGCAGCACATAATCTATACAGTATAAAGGAAAAAGCCTACGTTAAGTCGGTAAATGTCGCACCTGCTCGATCTGATAATAGTAAACCTTTTGGAAGCGAAAATGTATCGGCAAGTTCGATGATTGTTAGTGATTCTTATCTTGCTGGAACAAGTTCGGAGGATTGGGCGATTATTACGCTCAAGAATAATTTAGGAACGAAAACGGGATGGCTTGGGTTACATTGGCAGTCTAGCAATTATTCATCATCACAGTTGGTGTATGCTTATGGCTATCCGAGCCAAATAAATGGTGCCGATGCGAGATATCGGATGTGTAAATCTTCTGGGTATATTAGAAGTCAGACTTCAAAATATCTCAAGGGCGATTGGGATTTGACAGGTGGCTTTAGTGGTGGTCCTCTTGTAGAATATATTTCTGGAGCTGGGTATGTAGCTATCGGAATCCATAAAGATGGAAGCACAATTGATGGTTCTTCATATCCAACTTCTTATACAGGGGCATTGAGAATAACACAATCGCTTTATACGCTGTTCCTTTCATACAGAGGTTGATAAAATGAAATGCAAACGGAAGATTATGGTTGGCATAGCATTTGTGGCAGTGGTTCTCTGCATTCTATTTCAATCGAATACATTCGGAAGAAAAAAATCGGAACTTATAATTGAAGAAGTTGACCTGAAGAACAATTGTATTTATGCGACTGCAAAAAATCAATTATATGATACGGATGACAATTATATAATTTATGGCGTATCAAACTACTTGAAAGGAAATCTTCAGTTGTCGTATCTTAAAGAAGGCGAAAGCATTCTTGTGATATCAAACGGTAAGGTGTTGCTATCAGATCCGTATCAATTTGATAAAATATACAGTATTCAACTGTTGCAATAGCGTTTCATTTTCTCAATAAATAATATAAGCTATTTACAGCTGCCTCCTCTGTTAAGTGGTGGTGCAGTGCTTATTCTCAATAACGATGCGATTGATGAAAATGATAGACCTTTTTGGAATTTAGAATTTTCTCAATAATCAAGCCCCCAAAATGGCAAACTTGAAATCATCGAGAGATACATAAAATATAGGGTTAAATCGACTTTCGTGTCGAAAAAACAAGTGCTAGAAATAGCAAAATCCATTGAATTTTAGAATGACATTTATAAGAAACCAGTAGATTTGCCTGATATTTGTGATTTCTTTGACCATTGGGCCATTGATTTTGCACTACATTGATTTTGCACTACTATGAGCAAAGGAAAAACTTAAAATAAGCAAACAACCCGCCATTTGCAGCGACTGCAAGTAGCGGGTTGTTTGGCCTATTTAGAGGTTAGTCTTTCAGTTTGCCATGGTCACAGCCAAGTGAGAGATAATGCTCAATCTCACCACTCAGCACAAGCTGGACGCACTCCAAGGGCTTGTTGTATAGTAGCCAATCAAGTTCAGCTCGCTGTGCCGGGGTATTGCCGTATTCGTCCTCGATGGCAAGGCAGTCAATGGCAATGGCAGAGCCATCAGCGAACTGGGCTTCCGCTCGGTTGGTGTCCATATTATAGTGCCAAGAACGTGCTTTTTGAGAACTATTCTGGTCAAAAATTCGATTTTGTTTCATTTGAATGCCCTCTTTGATGCTTTTATGATTTAGTTTTTTGACGAGATGAGGTCTCTTTTTTCTTTCTCTTGAGTCACCCAACCGCACTATCCTGCATCTGTTGCACAGACAATGCTATCCACATCCGGGCGGTGCATCAGCTTTTGCAGGACACCAAATTGCTTTTTGGTGGACGCAGACACCAGATACTGCCACTTTTGCGGCAGGATGGGCAAATCTGCAATGCTCCACTTGACGTATTTGGCATCGTAGACATTAGGCGGAGCCAGTTCCACCAGATGACCCACACACCAGCTCACCAGATAGCCGTTGCCCTCAAGGTAGCCGTCCTGATGATTGGTGGCACCAAGAACTTTGGCATAGGACATGGCAACCGACGGTTTTTCTGCCACGATCAATTTTGCGATAAGAATCCCTCCAATCTGTTTCGGATTGCAATATGTACGGCGGCAAATGCCGCCAATAGAATTATTCTTCTGCGTTATCCTCCTCGCCGGTCTCCTCCGGCTCATCCTCCACAGGGATTTCAAAGTCGCCCTTGTCCTCAGTGTAGTTTGCATCGGGGTCAAGGGCTTCTTT
>ENA-UAKM01000055-UAKM01000055.1-human-gut-metagenome-genome-assembly--contig:-NODE-55-length-15438-cov-3.946044_pt1 | contig 15438 bp, 9 predicted proteins | sample MGYA00243689_ERZ654446 | MGnify/ENA primary metagenome ERZ654446 (study PRJEB26926, sample SAMN06164519) | human gut metagenome | biome: ENVO:00009003; feature: ENVO:2100002; material: ENVO:00002003... | reverse complement strand
CGAGATGAGCGCTAGTCTCGTGGGCTCGGAGATGTGTATAAGAGACAGGCATACCCCACGCATGGGTGGAGTCGGTCAAGAAATGCGTCGCCGACATCGCATCGAATTTCACGACCAACCGCATGCTCAACGACTACGAGGAGCGGTTCTACAACAAGCTCGCGGCACGCAAGCACCGGATCGTCGAAGGCGGCTACAAGCTGGCCCGCGAGATCGCGGCATGGAAACGCAAGGTCTCATCGGTATGGGATCAGATCCGTGTGATCGACGTACAGCGTGTGAAAATCGACAACAAGGCGATCTTCGTAGGCGAAAAGTACCATTTCGAAGTGACCGTGGACATCGTCAGCTTGCGTTCCGAGGACATCGGCGTGGAGATGGTCATCGCACAGCAGATCGTCGGCGGGCAGAATGCCAACGTGATGCGCACGATCGGACTCAAGCACACCAAGACCGAAGGCAGCCGCGTTACCTACGCACTGGATTATACGCCCGACGAAGCCGGCACGTTCGACGTGGCGCTGCGTATTTTCCCGGAGAACCCGCACCTGCCCCATCGCATGGATTTTGCATTGGTAAAATGGGCTTAGCGAATTTGGGCCTAATAATGTAAAAAAGATATGAATTTTCGGAAATGCGATTGTCTTTTCATGAAAATTCAGCTATCTTTATAGAACGAACCGTATTTTTTTGAAGGACATGTCAGCACTTACTTTCGACAAAAGCGAATTGGGCAACCTGGAGTATTCGCTCCAGCGCGAAATGCTCTCCACAGACCGTATCGGCGGATATATGAGCACGACTATCGTCTGCTGCAACACCCGCCGCTACCACGGCCTGATGGTAGCGCCCATCGACGACAGCGACAGGACGTATGTCCTGCTCTCGTCGCTCGACGAAACCATCGTCCAGCACGACCAGACATTCAACCTGGCCCTGCACCGCTTCAAGGGGGTATACGAGCCGCGCGGACACAAGTATATCACCGATTTCAAATATACGCCGACCCCCACGATCACCTACCGCGTGGGCGGCGTGATCCTGCGGAAGGAGATGCTGTGGATACACAAGCGCACGCAGCTGATGATCCGCTATACGCTCGTCGATGCGCATTCGGAAACGTACCTGCGGCTGCGGCCCTTCCTTGCCTTTCGCGACAAACATGCGCTGACGCATGCCAACATGGATGCCGACGGGCACTCCTACCCGGCGGTCAACGGCGTGAAATGCCGCCTCTACGGGTCGTTCCCGTGGCTATACCTGCAAACCAGCAAGCCCGGCGCGGAGTTCGTGCCCGCACCCGACTGGTACTACGGGTTCGAATACCAGCAGGATCTGGCGCGCGGTTACGACGGTTACGAAGACCTGCTCACGACGGGCTATTTCGAAACGGAACTCAAGAAGGGCGAAAGCATCATCTTCTCGGCTTCGCTCGATGAAATGGGTTCGGTCAAGACCATCGAAGAGGTATTCGCCGCATCCATCGCCCGGCGCACGCACAAGATCGACTTCATCAGCTGCCTGGAGCATTCGGCGCGGCAATTCGTCATCCGGCGTCCCGGCGACCGCACCGAAGTGGTGTCGGGCTACCCATGGCACGGGGTTTCGGGCCGCCAGACCTTCGTATCGCTCCCGGGCATCACGCTCGAACAGGGGCATAAGGAGGACTGTATCGACGCCCTCGACACGCTGGTGCGCGAAATGCGCGACGGCATGTTCACGGGCAACGCCTCGGCGGCCGTCGCGGCAGATGCCCCGCTGTGGTTCTTCTGGACGCTCCAGCAACTCGAACGGGAAGTGGGCGGCAAGCAGATATGGAAAGCCTACGGCCCGGCCATGAAAGATATTCTGGAGAGCTACCGCCGGGGAGTCGGTGGCCGCGTCGCGCTGCATGACAACGGACTGGTGTGGGCCGCTGCGGACGACATCCCGATGACGTGGATGAATGCCGTGATCGACGGCCGCCCCGTCACTCCGCGCAACGGTTACCAGGTAGAGGTGAACGCCTTGTGGTACAACGCTGTATGTTATGCGCTCGAACTGGCCGGCAAACACGCAGACAAAGCCTTCGTCAAGGCCTGGGAGTCGCTCCCGGCACGCACGCAGGCGTCGTTCGTCGAACTGTTCCGCCTGCCGGAAGGTTATCTGGCCGATTTCGTAGGGACGGACGGGCCCGACAAATCGACGCGCCCCAACATGATCGTCGCCTGCGGGCTGAATTACAAGATGCTCGACGAGGAGTTGCAGCTGGAGGTGATCCGCACCGTGCGCCAGCACCTGCTCACCCCCAAGGGGCTGCGGACACTCTCGCCCCGCAACCTGCTCTACAAAGGTTCGCTGGAGGGAGGATCGCCCGCAGAACGCGATTTCGCGGGCAAGAACGGTTCGGCATGGCCCTGGCTGCTGCAATTCTACGTCAAGGCATGTTTCGATATCGACAGGGACGTATTCCTGCCGCAGGCCCGGGAAATACTCGCCAATTTCGACGAGGACATCCAGAGCTACGGCATCGGGTCGATTTGCGAGCTCTACGATGCCGACCCGCCCTATGCATCGCGCGGGGCTATCTCGCAGGCGTGGAGCGTCGGGGCCGTGCTCAATATCCACAGCATGATCCGCGAGCGCACGCAGGAGGAGGCCCGGGAAAGCAAAACCGCGAAGGCGGCGAAAAGCACCGCCAGGAAAACCGCGGCAAAGACGGCCGTCGCAAAAGAGGCCGCAGAAAAGAAACCCGCAGCGAAAAAGAGTGCGGAGAAGAAACCGACAGGAAAAAAGCCGGCTGCGACAAAGGCCGCGACAAAAAAGATAAAGGCTGGGAAATAACAAGTTGTGAGGGGAGGAAAATCCTGCCACGGCGGGATTCCGGGGCGTCCGGACTTGCAACCGCGGCTTGTGGCCGTGAGCCGGGACGTTCCTGTGAGAGGATAGGTAAAAATTGCAAAACAAGGATATAGTTATGAGAGTTTTAATGTTCGGTTGGGAGTTCCCGCCCCACATCGCGGGTGGTTTGGGAACGGCATGTTACGGGATGACCCGCGGGCTGGCACGCAACGATGTCGACGTAACATTCGTAGTACCCCACGCCTACGGCGACGAGGATCAGCGTTTCACGCACGTCCTGAATGCCAGTGACGTGGAGGCGCTTTACGGATCCACGGGAAGCGGCGCGGACGACATTCTCGAGAAGATGTCGTTCATCCACATCGACTCGAACATGGTACCTTATATCTCCCCCGAAGAGTATGAACAGTACCAGGAGCGCTACGTCAAATCCGGACAGAAAGTCTGGTCGACGACCGATGCCTGGAAACAACGCTATACCTTCTCGGGCAAGTACGGCGCCAACCTTATGGAGGAGGTCGCCCGCTATGCCGTGGTCGCAGCGCAGGTGGCCAAAGACCTCGAAGGGCAGTTCGACGTGATCCACGCCCACGACTGGCTCACCTACTACGCCGGTATCGCCGCCAAGCGCGTATCGGGCAAGCCGCTGGTCGTGCATATGCACGCCACGGAATACGACCGCAGCGGCGAGAACGTCAATACGCAGGTCTACGCCATCGAACGCGCAGGCATGCACGCCGCAGACCGGGTGATCGCCGTTTCGAACCTCACGCGCAACATCGTCATCAACCGCTACGGCGTCCCGGCCGACAAGGTCGTGACAGTACACAATGCCGTGCGGTTCGCCGGAGGCCACTGCAAAATGCCCGAACGGGGCGTGGACGACAAGATCGTCACGTTCCTGGGGCGTATCACCTACCAGAAAGGCCCCGACTATTTCGTCGAGGCCGCGGCCAAGGTGCTGAAGAAAGTCCCCAACGTACGTTTCGTAATGGCCGGCTCGGGCGACATGATGAACCACGTCATCCGCCGCGTGGCGCGGCTGGGCATTGCCGACAGGTTCCACTTCACCGGATTCCTGCGCGGCGAGGATGTACACAAGATGTTCCAGCTGTCGGATGTATACGTCATGCCGTCGGTCTCGGAGCCGTTCGGCATATCGCCCCTCGAGGCAATGCGTTCGAACGTCCCGGTGATCATCTCCAAGCAGAGCGGCGTGGCCGAAGTGCTCGACTATGCCGTGAAGGTCGACTATTGGGATGTCGATGCCCTGGCCGATGCCATTTACGGGCTGATCCAGTACCCGGCGCTTGCGGGGATGTTCGCCTCGAAAGGCCTGGAAGAGGTCACGAACCTGAAATGGAACGATGCCGCAGCCAAAATCAAAACCGTATACGAAGCGGTGATCGAAGAGAATAAAAAACAATAAAATAGCTACCCTATGAAAACCGTCTGCTTATATTTTCAGGTACACCAGCCCTGGCGACTGAAGAAGTACCGCTTCTTCAACATGGGCAAGGACCACAACTATCTGGACGACCTGCTGAACCGCTCCATCATGCAGAAAGTCGCCCGGCAATGCTACCTGCCGATGAACGCCCTGTTGCTGAAGCTCATCCGGGAAAACAAGGGTAAGTTCCGCTGCTCGTTCTCGATCACGGGCATCGCTATCGAACAGTTCCGTGCCTATGCACCCGAAGTCCTCGAATCGTTCAAGGAACTGGCCGCCACGGGCTGCGTGGAATTCCTTGCCGAAACCTACTCCCACTCGTTGGCATCGCTGGCGTCGAAGGAGGATTTCACCGAACAGGTAAAGCTCCACACGGCGCTCATAAAAAAGGAATTCGGGGTGAAACCGACCGCCTTCCGCAATACGGAGCTGATCTACTCCGACGACATCGGCGCCGCCGTGGCCGAAATGGGCTTCCGTACGATGCTGGCTGAAGGCGCCAAACACGTGCTGGGCTGGAAATCGCCCAACTATGTATACGCCAACGCCGTCAACCAGAAGCTGCGCCTGCTGCTGCGCAACTACAAGCTCTCGGACGACATCGCCTTCCGCTTCTCGAACCGCAACTGGGACGAATGGCCGCTGACGGCAGACAAATATGTGAAATGGCTCGCTTCGGACGAGACCCCGGGCGAAGTCATCAACCTCTTCATGGACTACGAAACCTTCGGCGAACACCAGACCGCCGACACGGGAATCTTCGAGTTCATGCGTGCGCTGCCGAAGGCGATCCTCGCCAAGAAAAACGGACTGGAATTCGCGACCGTCACCGAAGCCGCCAAGAAATACCAGCCCGTAGCGGTGCTCCACTGTCCGCACGTGATGTCATGGGCCGATGAGGAGCGCGACGTGACGGCATGGCTCGGCAACGAGTTGCAGAACGAAGCGTTCTCGAAGCTCTACGCCCAGAAGGAGAAGATCGCAGCGCTGAAAAACCCCGATTTCGACTATGTGTGGAGTTTCATGCAGACCTCCGACCACTTCTATTACATGGCTACCAAATGGCTCTCGGACGGTGACGTACACTCCTATTTCAACCCCTACGATTCGGCCTACGACGCTTTCATCAACTACATGAATGTCCTCTCGGATTTCATCATCGAACTGGACAAGGCTGTGGCGGCAAAGGCCGCAAAGGCGAAATAACGGGCGAAAGAAAAATTTACGACACACTAACCGAATAGCAAAGCAGCCGGGATCCGCAGATCCCGGCTGCTTTTCGTCCATCATCCCCGACCGGCCAACAGCCCGAAATAGACAGGAATATCCGCCGCTGCCCGATACAACGACGGATATTTCATAAATACCAGGGCACTCCGCGCCCGCAGCCCTGCGATCGCCCGAAAGCCGCAATCCGCACGAGAACCGCGAACCACACGAGAAACGGGAGCCGCACAAAAGCCCCCCCCCCGAAAAAACCGGGCTCCAGGATAACGAACTCATAATGCGGATCGAGAGAACGCAGGGAAACTTCCGGGCATAAAAAAAGCGGCAGACCGCGCCTCTTCGGTCTGCCGCAGGCAGGAGTTTTACTTGAAAGTGGGAGTTGTTGTTACCAAAAAAATTTGGGATGTGCGACCCCTGCCTTAGGGAGTATTTCCCGGGTTCCCAGCGCTGCTGCGAGGCAGCGCCGGATTCCGCGGAAAGGATCAGAATTAGTTAGCAGGCTCTTCAGGGTGCAACTCGATCGTCACGTCGGCGGTCATCGTGCCCCACTTGTGGCTAACGGTAACCGGGATGAAGAGCTTCACGGTCTTCTCGACCTTCACGCCGTTGATGTTCTTGAAGACGAGCTTCGAGCCATCTTTGGTGATGCAGTTCACACCGAAACGGTCTACAGCCTTGATCGTGGCGGTCTGTGCCGTGATCGTCCCATCCACTACGTAGTTGCCGCTGGCATCTTTCTTCAGGTTGGTCTTGGCATTGGCCAGATCCCAAGCGGGGGCATTCACTGCATAGTAAGCATAGAGGTCGGAAGCATATTTCTCCTTCTCGTCCGTACCGGTCGTGACCTCAGCCACGATGTAGTCCTTGAAGTCGGTCATGGTGAAGGCCTTCGAGCAGTCAACCTCGGAACCGCTGATGATCTGGTCTACGAAGTAGGCGTCGGTCAGCTCGGTGTTGATCTTCAGAGGCTCGACGAAATATACGTTGAAGCAGCCGTTCGGCACCTCGATGCGGTTATAGGGGTTGATCGCAGCCCATACCTTGAGCGTAGCCTGCTGCTTCAGGATCCCGATACCGGCTTCGTTGTTGAGCACCTGTACGGTGATGTCGGCAGCGGCGGCGGTATTGACGGCACCCGGGTTCGTGGTTGCGGGAGCATACCAGTTGTCACCCATACCGTTGTAGTTGAGCTTGACAGCATCCATAGCACCCTTCTTCAGCGTGTAGCCCGTCTCGTCGGCTTCACCGGCAGGTTCGGTCGTCAGCGCAGGTGCATAACCAGTGGCCGGCTGCGTCTTGGCGAACTGAATATCCCATTTGCCGCAGGGCAGCAGGTTCGTGACCGGCTTGCTGTCGGCGAACAGACGGTCGAGTTCATAGCGGTATGCGCAGGTCGAATATGCGCCGGGCGTGTTGTACTGGATCGGGTAAACATAGGCCAGCGTGTAATCGGAGTGCCAGAACGAAGAGTCGTAACCGTAGATCTCAGGCAGCGTCGGCTTCTTAATGTTCACAACGAACGAGAAGGTCAGTTTGCCCTGGTATACGTTCTGTGCGGGGATCGTCACATTGACAACCTTCTTCACCTCCTTGCCAGCAATCAGGTCGGCGATCACGTTGCCGATCTGCTCGGGCGTCAGCGTCCAGGTGAAGGCGGCAGCGGACTCAGCGGCAGCAGCATCGAAGTTGTAAACCAGCTCGACACCGTCACCAGCAGCCTGCGCCACGGTACCTACAGTATGGTCGGTAGCGGCGATTTCGGGAGCAGCATAGGTTGCGATGAACTCAGCCTGCGACAGACCGTTCTCTCCGAGTTTGCCAAGTACCTTGGTAACCATCTCTTCCCAAGTGAACGAACCCTTGAAGGCATCGCAAGTCAACGTGTAGTCGAACGTCTTGAGAACCTTCAGGTCAACCGGAGCGATCTTCTCCTTCAGCCACTGTACCTTGAAGTAACGAACGTCAACGACGGCGTTCTTGTTGTTCACGTCAACCAGCTCGACACGTACGATCGGCGTCTTGTCGATGGCAGCCTGGTTGTTGGTCGTGCCGTCGGGCAGTTTCGAGGTCAGCGTCCACGCACCGTCCGTATTGGCTACGCTGGCGAATTTCTGCTGGTCGGTATCGTTGTCACCTACCTTGTAAGGCTTGGTCGGCAGTACGAAGCGGAACTCGAGGCCGGCAGCTTTCAGTGCCTCCTTGGTGATCTCCTTGGCTTCATCATCGTCGATATAGCAACCGGTAACCATCGACAGCAGGTCGATCGGCTTGTTGTATGCTTCGGTGAACGAAGGATCGGCAGCCTGTGCAGCCTCATAATCAGCCGAGAAGTGATAGTGATCCGCTGCTTCATCGCACTCGAATTCACCGTCCTCGCTCTTGTCCGAGTTCAGGTCGATCAGGGCGGCGATTTTCGGCTCGATGGCCGTTTCGGTCAGCGCAACATAGTCCGAATATACGGCAGTGCCTACTTCGCCTTCGCCGAGATATTTGTCTGCGAGAGGTACTTTCAGGGCAGCCGTGTAGATGTGTTTTGCATCCAGCGTAAGGGCGGTACCTGCCGTCTTCTTCACGTCCACGGTCAGCACACCGCCTGCGATATCCCACGAAGCGACGTTCAGCAGTTGCTCGTTGACGGCAGCGCGCGTACGAACCTCAGCCTTCTCGAATACGAAGCTGGGATCCTTGATGTCCTCTTTGGTAACGACCGAGGGACTTACGTTGTAACGTACCGAAGTAGCCGAAGCAGCAGTCGTCGAAGTCATCGTACCCTGTGCCACGGTCTCTGTCGATGCGGTCGAGGTTACTTTCCATGCCTCGTACGACAGCGATTTCAGCTCGATGGTTTCGATGCCGTTGACATACAGGTCGGGAATCAGCAACACACTGGTCAGACGACCGGAGATCATAGCCTGCAGGTCTGCGACAGCGTCGCTGACAGCCTCGGCAATAGCCTTGTTGATGAAACCGTCCTCTTTCGTAATGGCATCCTCGAGGTATTGCTTGATCTTGGTGTCGTAGTCGTTGATCGCCTGGGTCAGCTTGGTCTCGTTGACGAGGTTGGCCGAAGCGACGGCAGCGTCGAACGAAGTCTTGAATGCATCCTTGCAAGCGTCGCCGGCAGCTGTGATAGCTGCGTCCTTTGCTGCGTTGATGGCATCCTGAATAGCCTTCTCCGTCGTGAATTTACCAAGATTGTTCGTAACAGCCGCTACGGCGTCACCCACATATTTGGTAGTTGCATACGAAGAGAGCGTCGTGTTCAGATAACTCTTCGTAACATAATTGTCCGAAAGATCCTTTTCGATGGCGTCGATGTCCTTCTGGAGTTGATCCTGTGCCTTTTCCAGAGCCTCGATATCCTTGGCATTGGCGTCTGCGTCACTCTTGAGTTCGTCGATCCGTTTTCCGAGAGCTTCATCGGCGCTCTTCAGGTTGTCGACTGCAGTCTGCAACGAACCGAGCTGCGACTCCAGAGTTGCAATTTTACCGGTGGTCAACTCGTCGAGGCGATCGTTGATTTTGTCGATGTCGTCGTCGTAGTCCTTACAACCGACACCGGCTAACATTGTTCCCGTGAGGAACAGTAGGGAGAATTATTTTGGCCTTATTTATCAATCGGTTAAGGACGGTAAAAAGCAGTCGGTTGACACGATGGTTTACAATCCGCCGGTGTTGGTTTCGAGCTGATCCGGCCGGGGGATTTGCCAGATGCGCTTGTTGGCGCTGATGATTTTGTCGGTGTCGAACTCCTTGAGGTAGGTTTCGATCTCCGCGGGATTGCGTCCCATGTTCTGGGCGATCAGGGGCAGGGGAACGTCGGCATGATAGAGCCGGGACGCATAGGTATGGCGGGCCGCATAGAAGGTGACTTTCCGCGTGAGGCCGATGCGCCTGGCGACCCGTTGCAGACTTCGGTTTATCACGTTATTCGCATAGGTGATCCGTTCGAACTGGTGTTCGGGGTCTTCGTCGAAGTAGATCGGGAAGACAAAATCGTTGCCCCGCACCTTTCCCGACCGTACGAACGCGGCCATGTAGGGCCATGCCACCGACCGCTCGACCAGCACCCGCGTCGGGTGTTGCGTCTTGGCACGGACGAGGTTGATCTCGTAGAACGTGGCCGTCGCCTTGTGCGCTTCGGCATATCGCAGGCCGTATGCCGTACGATCCCGGTCGTATTTCTCCTTGTCAGGAATTTCGATGCAGACCAGATCCTTCCACTTCAGCCGGGCGAGGTCGACCAGGGCGAGCCCCTGGAAGATATAGGAACAGATAAACAGGGCGAGCGAAAACTGTTCGGCGTCGATCGCAGCCTGCCTGACGGTACCGTCCGCCCCATACCGCCGGCTGCGCCAGTAGCACCGCCGCATTGCCTTTGCATCAGGCTTCCGGCCCGTCTTATAATAATAGGTGTCGAGGTAGTAACGTACGATCGCTTCCAGCTCCCCGGTTTCCAGCGCCCGTTTGGCCGTCCTGACATCGAGCCTCCGGCTGAGGCGGAACCCGTGGAACGGGCTTACGGCCAACTGGCCGCTTTGACAGGCGTAATTCATCAGCGCCTTGAATGCGCTGAAGAAGCGTTTGATGCTCGTATCGGCGTAGCGCGTATGGAGGTGCTGTTCGAAATCCTGCAGCCAGGCCTTATCCACGTCGAACAACTCGACCGTCCGGTTCTGGGAATACCGTCCGACAATGTGCCGCAGCGTCTGGTAACCGGCCGCCGTATTGTGTTTCTGCATGGTATCCCTGAAATAGGCGATGCGTTCTTCGAACAGGTCGTCCAGCGTTTTGCGCGACGGCGGTTTCCGCCCCGAAGCCTCGAGCAGGCTCTGCACTGAATAGGCCATGCCCTGCCGTTCGTAATCCAGCACCTTGTTTTTCAGGCGCGTCAGTTCCGATTCGATAAGGGCGTTCATATTCACCGAGAGGGGATGGCGGCCGCGCACCTCCTGTTTGGCGGCATTCCAGAGCCGTGTCGGGCAGGAAAGCCCCGTGCTTTTGTATTTGCGCCGTCCGTTATAACAGACCCGGATCATGACGGGGTGTTCGCCGTTGGCAAGGGTTTTCGAAGTATACAGGAGTGCGGTAACGGTGGCCTTTGCGGTTTTCATTTTTCCGGTTTACGCTATGGTTTACAAATAAGGGTCGGGAAAAGACCTGTCGTCCCGGTGACATACGTCCTATACGGCTGGTGTGCAACAATAAGTCCCACCCGATGCCCCGCCGGGAAAAGGCACAATAAAAATCCCTCTCCGGGAGAGGGATTCATCCTGTGGCGGCAGGCCGCATCAGCCTTTGCGCTTGTAGCGCGAGGGGCTCGTGCCGGTATGCTGCTTGAAGTATTTGCCGAAGAACGACTGGGTCGAGAAATTGAGGTGGTAAGCGATTTCCTGAATACTCATTCCCGAGTATTTCAACAACGCTTTGGCCTCGAGGATCACCGACTCGTCGATCCAGCGCGCAGCGGTCTTGCCGCTGACCTCCTTGACGACCGACGAAAGGTATTTCGGCGTGATATTCAGCTGTTTGGCATAAAAACTTACGTTGCGTTCCCGCTTGTTATACTGTTGCAACAGGGACATGAATTCGTCGAAGAGGACTTCGCAGCGCCCCTGTTTGATTTCGCCGGGCTGCTCGCGCTGGTTGATCTCGGTGATGATGTAGAACGCCGTGGTGAAAAGCGTGCGGATGATCTCGTGGCGGTAACGCTCCTTGTCGCTGCGCAGCATGGTTTTGATCAGTTGGAACAGCTGGCGTATCTCGTCCACGTCCTGCGGCGCAACTTCCAGCACGGGGGCTTTCCCGAAGCGCATGTAGACCGGCAGCGAGGTCGAAAGGTCAATCTGGATTTCGTTGACGAACGACTTGGAGAAGGCGAGGAAATAGGCTGCGGCGTTGGCCGAGCATTTCACCGTGCGGATGATGCTGTCGGGGTTGAAGAAGACGATCGTATTGGGTTTGACACTGTAATTCTGCATGTCGATCGACACGGTCGCCTCGCCTGTCATCATGATGATGGCCGAAAACCCGTCGATCGAAGCCGGGTACTCGGCCGTCGTATTGTTCTGCGCAGAAAGCGTCGTGATTACCAGGTCGTCGGAGAGGTAGAACACATCGTTCATCTCCTTTTTGATGCGGGAGATCGAAACCTTACGCAAGTTCTCCCTTCCGTTCTCCTTTATCGCCCTTGCCGTTTTGATATTATCCGCCATATCGTCGTGGTATTTCGGACAAATGTAACATTTTTCATACGGAAATGCAACATTTTACGCGAAAAACAAAGAAAACGCAATATCCGCGGCCGGATTCCGCACCGCCTTTATTTCCCCTCTTCGCGGGGGCACATCACGCGCAGGCCGCCGGCGATGCACTCGATATGCAGCGGGAATTCGGCACCCTTCTGGCCGTCGACGTCCGTAGGTTCGTTGAGTGTCGAGACGATATCCAGAGCCCGGGCCCGCAAGTGGCGGACTATCTTGGGGTTTCCGCCCAACAGGTAGCGTCCCATGGCCAGCGTCGAACGCAGGAAATTCTTCTTTTCGAGCATCAGGCAGTCGAACAGGCCGTCCTTGATCGACGACCGGCGCGCAAGGCGGAATCCTCCGGCGGTCTCGCCGTTGAACACCAGTACCATGAGCGAATTGAAATCGAATACCTGGCCGTCGGCCACGATCTGGAGCGGCACGGCGTGCATCGCCCGGAACTCCTTGACCCCCTCGATGATATAGGCCAGCTTGCCGATCTTGTGCTTGCGTTCGTCGGGCGTACGCTGCGAGGTGGTGGTAAAGATGCCGAAGCTGAAAATGTTGACGAAATAGAGTCCGTTCACACAGCCGCAGTCCACCCGGTCGATGGCACCCGAGGCGATCTGCTTTGCAGCTTCGAGCGGTTTGTGCGACATGCCGAGCGCCCCTGCGAAATCGTTGGCCGTACCTGCGGGGATTACCCCCAGCGGAATATCCAGCCCCTTGTTTCTCATGGCGTTGACCACATAGTTGACCGTGCCGTCGCCGCCGGCCACGACCATCAGGTCGATCTGCTCGTTGCCGTCGAACGGGTTGGCCTCGAAATCGATCGGTTGCGGAACGATCTCGTAGCCGTAAGCCCGGAATACGGTGCAGATGCTCGCGGTACAGTGGCCGATCTTGCACTTGCCGGATTGGGTGTTGTAGAGGAAAACTGCGCTTTTCATAAGTCGGTTATTGCATGATTACCGCCTCCATGGCAGGCGAAACATACTCTTCATAGGCGTCCGCACCGTCGGCGAGGATGAAATAGACCTTCATCTGGGGCATGGACTTCGCTGCGGCCAGCGCATCGTCTGCTCCCATCGCCAGGAACATGGTTCCCAGTGCATCGGCCTCGGCGCAGGTCGGGGCCACGACCGTCACCGACAGCAGGCGCGAAACGGCGCTGCGTCCCGTGCGGGGGTCGATCGTGTGGGCGATCTTGTTGCCCTTGGCGTCGAGGTAGAAACGGCGGTAGTTGCCCGAGGTGGCCAGGCCGCCTTCGGTCATCCCGATACGCCGCTGGAGGTATTCGCCGTTCGACATGTTGCCGTCGAACGGGGTCTCGATGCCGATGCGCCACGGATCGCCCTGCCGGTTGACACCCTTGCAGCGGACTTCACCGCCGATGTCGACGATGTAGTTCCGGGCACCGAACGACTCGACGAGCTGCGCGAGCAGGTCGACGATGTATCCTTTGGCTATCGAATTGAAATCCAACTGCACCCGGGGATCGTCCTTTATCAGGCGGCCGTTTTCGATGCGCACCTTTCCACGTCCCACGAACGCCAGGATCGAATCGATGTTCGGGTTCTCCTGCGCCTCTTTTCCGGCGAACCCCCACGCCTCGACGAGCGGTTTGACGGTCACGTCGTAGCGGCCGTCGCTCAGCGAGCTGATGCTGTCGGCCAGGCGGAGGTTGAAGGCGATATGGCGGTCGACGCTGTCGGTTTCGTTGCGGTTCAGACGGCTCAGCAGCGATGCCGGGTCGAAGATCGACATCGAGGCTTTGGCCTCACGGTCGAGCGCCATGACGGCGGCGTAGAGTTCCTGCGGCGAGGTGCCCTGCACGTCGGCCACCACGTGCAGCGTCGTGCCGAGCATCGTCCCGTCGACGGTCGTATAGGAAACCTTGCCGCCGCAGCCCCACAGGAAGGCCGCGCACATCGTCGCGAGGAGTGCGAAAATAAGCGTCTTTACCATAACGTAGACTTGTTTAGCCGCAAAAATAGTATTTTCCGGAGTTTTAGGCGATAAATCCGTGTAAAAAAGGTAAATAATTTTTCATTTACCATGCTTAATTGTCAATTATTTCGTAACTTTGCCGGACGCTCTGGCGTTATCCACGGTAAGGGGGATGCGTCGTAGAGTGGAATTTAAATAAACTTTCAAAAAATGGCTTATTTAACAGCTGAGAAAAAGCAGGAGCTTTTCGGCCAGTACGGCAAGTCTAACACCGACACGGGTTCGCCCGAGAGCCAGATCGCGTTGTTTTCGTACCGTATCAGCCACCTTACAGAACACCTCAAGAGCAACAAACACGACTTCGGAACCCAGCGCGCACTGCTGCGCCTGGTCGGTAAGCGCCGCGCGTTGCTGGAGTATCTGAAAGAGGTCGACATCGAGCGCTACCGCGCCATCGTCAAGACGCTCAACCTCCGCCGATAATCCGCGAGGGAGAAATGAGGGCAATTCCCAACAGGGGTTGCCTTCATTTTCGTAAAGGACAACGATTCGAAAAACATTATAGGTTTAGATTTTTATGGAAGAAAAGAAGCTGTACAACGCAGTCCGCAAGATCATCACGCTGGCCGACGGACGCCAGATCGAGATCGAAACGGGCAAACTGGCCAAGCAGGCCGACGGCTCCGTGGTAGTCAAGATGGGAGATACGATGCTCCTGGGTACCGTGGTGGCCGCCAAGGACGCAAAACCCGACACCGATTTCATGCCCCTCCAGGTGGAGTACAAAGAGAAGTACGCCGCCTGCGGACGCTACCCCGGAGGCTTCATGAAGCGCGAAGGCAAGGCCAACGACAGCGAAGTGCTCGTCGCGCGCCTGATCGACCGAGCCCTCCGCCCCCTGTTCCCCGCAGATTACCACGCCGAGGTTTACGTAACGGTGAACCTCATCTCGGCGGATAAGGATATCCAGCCCGACGCCCTGGCGGGCCTGGCCGCTTCGGCCGCCCTCGCCGTTTCGGACATCCCCTTCGGCGGCCCCATTTCGGAGGTTCGCGTGGCACGCATTGACGGCAACTACGTCATCAACCCCAACTATTCGGAGATGGGCAAGGTCGACCTCGACATCATGGTCGGCGGTACGATCGACAACATCCTGATGGTCGAAGGCGAGATGAAGGAGGTTTCCGAGGAGGTGATGCTCGGGGCCATCAAGTTCGCACACGAGGAGATCAAGAAGCACTGCGCCGTACAGATCGAACTCGCGAAAGAACTGGGCAAGGATGTGAAGCGCACCTACTGCCATGAGGTCAACGACGAGCAGCTGCGCCAGACGATCGTCGAGGAGCTCTACGACAAGGCGTACGCCATCGCCACGAGCGGCACGATGAAGCACGAGCGCGAAGAAAAGTTCAACGCCCTCGAGGCCGAGTTCGCAGCGCGTTACAGCGAGGAGGAACTGGCGGAGAAAGCCCCGCTGATCCACAAGTATTTCCACGACGAGGTGCAGAAGAAGGCCATGCGCAACATGATCCTCAACGAGGGCAAGCGCCTCGACGGCCGCAAGACCGACGAGATCCGCCCGATCTGGTGCGAGGTGGGTTACCTGCCCGCAGCCCACGGTTCGGCGATCTTCACGCGCGGTGAAACGCAGTCGCTGACCAGCGTTACGCTCGGTACGAAACTCGACGAAAAAGTCAAGGACGAAGTGCTGGTACAGGGTACCGA
>ENA-UAKM01000047-UAKM01000047.1-human-gut-metagenome-genome-assembly--contig:-NODE-47-length-16386-cov-3.948380_pt1 | contig 16386 bp, 13 predicted proteins | sample MGYA00243689_ERZ654446 | MGnify/ENA primary metagenome ERZ654446 (study PRJEB26926, sample SAMN06164519) | human gut metagenome | biome: ENVO:00009003; feature: ENVO:2100002; material: ENVO:00002003... | reverse complement strand
GTGCTGTGGGGTCTTGTCCTACTGTAGTTCTTGTATAATGAAACACAATCCATACAGCATTGCCGTCGGTATGAAACTCCGGATCCGGAATACCGACACGGCGACATTCGTTTACCATAAGGGCTATGCCACGTCCCCAACTCTCCAATACTGCACTTTTGTACAGCACATTGGCTACTATCAGATTTTGTGGTTCGGAATTGTGGCCACCCAACAGTTTCTCAATGGTAATATCAGGCGGAAATGTTCCGCTGTTTTCAATCTCCACGCGGTCATCATAGATAGCAATCCCGACTGAACTGCCGGGGCGATGGTAAACACGATGTGCAAAAGCATTTATGCAACATTCTCTCAATGCCTTATATGGCACATTCAGTTCCTCTTCTCTGTACAAACCTTCAATTTTACCGGAAAGGGACAAATGCTTGAAGAAAAATGCCATTGCAGCATCCAGCAAGTTGAATATATTGCCTGTCACACGCTGATTATCTAAAAATTCATCTTTTGTCGTTCCTTTGAACCGGGCTAAACGGAGCAGACATTGGGGATAATGGTAGAAGTTCCGTCCGAATAGGACAACGGAAGCATTGTTCAGCTTTCCATCATTCAACAAGTCAAATTTTTCAAGGATGGTTCGGACATCCTCCTGCATAGAACCTTCCGGCAAACGTCCGCCTCTGATTCCTCCACGTACTGCGCCCAAGATTGCCGTTTCGTCAAGGTCGGATATTTTCAAGCCGGGATTTTGCATGGAATCCCAAGCATAGGTTCCGCCTCGCTGCATAACCAACAGGTTGTATATACCCTGCGGCATGGCAGATGTAACGCTCTCTATCCGTTGATAAGCCCTCCCCTTATAGGTGAACGGGCGCATATATCGTTGTTCTTCCGCTGATAAAGCTATAACACTTTTGTTCGTTCCCGGAATGTCTGTATAGGATATATCAATGGTCGCAAACGGCTCGATTCGTCTGATGGTTTCCGCAATATCGCGCTTCGTCTTGTCGCTCACTTCCTGACCGATAATCTTTCCCTTGTCGGTTACACCGAACATCACCGTGCCGCCCGTACCGTTCAAGAAGGCACAAAGAGTTTCCATTCCACGCTCCAACTGCCCGGTAGTTTCTTTGAACTCAACTGTCCCGCCTTCGGCTCCGGCAATCAGTCCATTCAATATTTCGAGGTTATCTATTTTCATCCGTCATTGATTAATACTTGCAAAGTTAATGATTTTAATCGGCTTTCCGGCAGATAATAGAGTGATTGTAAATGAAGAAGGATAAGAAACCGTATAATCCGGCCGCTTATCCTTTGTTTGGCATTCGTTTATCTCCTCATCCGCTCCAATTCATCGTCATGTCGCATCTTCGCGTTCAGTTTGTCCTGCATCTTTTCAAGGAAGTAGGTGCGACTGTCGCTTTTCCTGCGTTTGATGTCCGTATAGAAGCGGTAGCAGTCTTTGGACTCCACACCGAAAAAGGAATAGAGGACAGGAGCAAGCTCTTTCAGCGAAGCCTTGCCGCCATTGATGCAGCCGGTGGCGTAGAGGGCATAGATTAGTTCTACCAACTCGACGGCATTACCGGTCCATTGCAAGGCTGGGACTGTGGCTTTGGTTTCGGATGTGGATGTTAGTGGTGGCACGGAGGTAATTGCAGAAGCGGATACTATCTTCTGCATCTTTCGGATGAAGGATAACGCCTTGCGGATATACACAGTGACGACATTCTCCTCCGATACCGACAAGTTCTGTGGATGGTGCTGTAATTCGATTTCGGCAAAAGCCAACGCCACAATAATATGCTTGGCATCATTGCCGCCGTAGCACAGGTTTATTACTTCCTGCACGAATCCGCCGTATGCCGTTTCCGTGCTACCGTTGTCTTTTCCGTTTATCATGGCGAAAAACTGTGTTTCCGCCAGTATGAGATGGTTCATTATCTTTTCTGTTTTGAGGGTTTACACTTGTTTATCAGTGTGCGCACACTGATATATGGTGCAAATCATAGCCCTAAACACGAGAAAAGATTGTGAGAAAATTGTACTACATTGTTTTTCAGAAGGATAAAATTCAAAAATAATTTTATCCTTGATTGCATCCCTTGTGAAATGTGTTCAGATTCTGAACATGTGTTCACTTTCTGAACACGGAAATTCCGCCAAGATGTTCATAATCTGAACATTTTATGCCCGTGGCTCTTTATGATAGGTAAGCCGGATTACTCCGTCCCTATAAGTTTTGTTCTCCATAAGCCGCCAGTCATTCATAGGTAGTGCTGACTTGAAAAAATGCGCTCCGTTTCCGTCGATGGTTGGAACAACGTATAGTATGATTTCATCTATCACGTTCATCCGTAACAGTCCGTTGGCATATTCGGTATTCCCGGCAGTTACTTCCAACAAATGGCAAATGCTTCCACCTTCCTCCCTCCATTCTTGAAGTACGGATACCGAATAGTCGGATGTCAGCTTATACAGGGCATTGGCACGTATTTCATCCATACCGTAATCTTCGGTTTGAAGCAACCGCTTCCGGGGATGCAGTTTCATCGGACAGCCATCTATTGAGATAACGGCAAGTAATTGTATTTTCGCCATAACGTATTTTCTTTCCTTTTTGGCGAGGCAAAAAAGTAGCGTGCAATTCACACTACTTTCAAGCGATGGCTCTGGTAAAGCCTTTACGGAGAGTACGTGAATGCACGCTATGCGTAAGCATAGCATAAGCATCACGCAATCGTCTCCGTAGTTTCAATTTACCAGATTTTCGCTCGAAACGCCTTGCGGTCTTATGTCTATATCATCGGCGAAAAGTTACCCGATCGCCTGCTATTTTCTGAAATACAATTGCAAAGTTAATCAATTATTGCCATTTACAGCCATACTCCGGTCAGTTTTCTTCATTCAATCCATACTCTACCAATTTATTATACAGCGTTGTCCTGCCGATACCCAGTATCTTTGCAGCCATTTTCTTGTTACCGGCTGCTTGTTTCAAAGCACGCAGGATACGTCCTCTTTCTTCATCCCCGCTCTTCAATGTAAAACAAGCGGAAGTAGCGGACGGTTCATTGTCAAGTTCCAAATCGGCTTCGGTTATCATATCGCCTTCTGATTGCAGGACTGCCGTCTGTATCTTCTGTTTCAACTCGCGCACGTTGCCCGGCCACGCATGGGCGAGCAGGGCATTACGGGCAGATGCGGCAAACCCTTTTACTTCACGTTCCAACTCACGGTTTGCCATTTCACGGAAGAACTCGGCCAATGGCATGATGTCTTCCGGGCAGTCGCGCAAGGGCGGCATGGTTATCACATACTCCTGCAAGCGATAGAGCAAATCCTGCCGGAACCGCTTTTCCGTTACGGCTTTCTGCAAATCCTCGTTGGTTGCAGCCACTATCCTCACGTTGGCTGTTTTGTCCTCCTTTGCTCCGACGGGACGGTAACGGCGTTCCTGTATGGCGCGGAGCAGCATCTGTTGCATCTCCATTGTTAGGTTGCCCACTTCGTCAAGGAACAGCGTGCCGCCATCCGCTTCCAGAAAATACCCCGTCTTGTTTGCTTCGGCACCCGTAAACGCGCCCTTGACGTGTCCGAAGAAGGCGGATTGTATCAATGACGGGGACAAGGCTCCGCAGTCTACTGCCACAAAAGGTTTATCGGCAAGTTTGCTTTGTTGGTGTATATGTTGTGCGATATGTTCCTTGCCCGTACCGTTCTCGCCCAGTATCAGCACGCTCATCCGGGTGGTGGCTACAAGGCGCACACGTTTCTTGATTTTCTGATAGGCTTCGCCCTGCCGGACGAATATCGGAATGTTCCATTGTAGTCGCTTTTCATGTTCTTTTTGCAGGGTGCGGATAAGCGGTATCAGTTTATCCTCCAACAACTGTTTCTGTATGTAATCCTTTGAGCCGAGCTTCATACTTTCCACTGCCGTATGCACCTCCCCGTAATTGGTCATAACGATAAACACCTGTTGTTTGTCGTTGGCACGCATCCACCGTAACAACTCTATGCTTTCACCGTCGGGGAGGCGTAGGTCGGCAACGACAATATCATCCACCTCTGACTTTGCCAATAGTTTCTTGGCAGTGGCAAGATTATATGCAGACATAGTATCGAAGCTGTCTTTCTTCAGCAGGTTGCAGACATAATCGTTATAGACGGGGTTGTCCTCAATCACAAATACTTTCATCCGACGACCTCCTTTCCTTTTGCGCAAGTTCTATGATAACTGTTCCCATACGAAGCATGGCATCCACGCATTTCCGCAATTCCATTTCGGAACATTCAGATTCTTGATGCAGCAGTTCATACTGGTTCCACAAGGGTTTGTCAGCACGGATAACAGCCCATGAACTTCGCTGACGGTGTATCCATTCGTCCAACGCCTTGCGGTCATTCCTCTCCATGATTTCCCGGACAGCCTGCATATCCTTTTCTGTTTCGGTTATCAGACGGTCGAGCATCGCCCGTTTGTCACCATAGGCAAGCAGAGAGGACAAGTCGGGAAGTTCATCCTTGTCCGTACTTGTCAAAAGGCATTTGTCTGATACAGCAACCAGTTCGGAAATGGAAAATGGCTTGAACAGGCAGGCGGTAAATCCATTTTCCAACAGCTCCTCTTCGCTGCAACTGCCGGAGGCGGTCGCCACGACAATGGGAATCTCTTTCGAGTTGCTGACACTTGACGAGCGTAACAACTCCAACACCTCATAGCCGTTAATCTCCGGCATCTTCATATCGGTTATCATGAGGTCGTATGTGTGCTGCCGCATGGCTTCCATTGCATCGCCAATAGTGGTGAACGTGTCGCAATGCACACCTATACCAGCATACATTTCCTTTGTCATGGATAATACCATCGGATTGTCGTCCAATACGATGACAGAATAAGGTCTTTCTATATGAGCCAGACTTTCTGCGGCTGTCTGTTCTTCAATACCAATATCGGCAGTGTTCATTGGCAACTCCACAGTAAAACGACTGCCTTCTCCTTTTTCGCTTTCCAAGCGTATAGTGCCGCCAAGCATCCCGACTATCTGTTTCACAATGCTTAACCCCAATCCGAAACCGTCTTGCGTGGCGGCGTTGGAAAGCCGCTCGAACGCTCCGAACACTCGCTGTTGTTCTTCCGCACTCATGCCGGTTCCGGTGTCCTCTACTACAAGGGTCAGCCTATTGCCGTCATAGCTTATGACAAGTGAAACGCTTCCGGCATTCGTGAACTTGACGGCATTGCCCAGCAGGTTGTCGCATATCTGTATGATGCGCTCCTTGTCGCCATTCAGGATAATACTCTCCGGGCACTCGATGGTAAGTTTAAGATCTTTTGCTTCTGCTTGTTGCGTAAACTCCGTTTGCAACAGCTCCGCGATGTTTTCCAAACGAAACGGACGGACATTCGCCTGTTCCTTGCCGCTGTCCAAGCGGAAGAAGTCAAGCAGGGAGTTGAGCATGTCGGTCATTCTCTTGGAGGCTTGCAGGATATTGTCCGCATAACCGCTTATCTTTTCTTCTTCGTTGTCCTGCATCAGTTCCGCATATCCATGTATGGCAGTCAGTGGTGTGCGTAGCTCGTGGGTGATGGTGTGCATCGCTTTCTTGCGTGAGGCTATCAACGATTCGTTTTGTTTTACTGACTTTTGCAGTTGCCCGATTAAATCTGTTGTCTTACGTTTGTACTGCTTGATGCGGGTGGCATAGCGGTGAATGATGATGTATGAAATAATGAGCAACAGCAGCATGACACCCGTTATGATACCTACCTGCAAGAACGACTTTTCACGCATAGCGGATATTTCCGCCTCACGTTCCTGCAAGTCAGCCTGCACCTTGTGGTCCATCTGCTGGATAAGGGTTTGCAGTTGGCGGTTCAGTTCCGCATTGCGGCTGGCAAGGCTGTCGGCATACTCCGACAGACGATGGCTTTGGGCACGTTGTTGCGCTATCATATCACGGTTCAGTGTGTAGAGCATCGTGGTGGTCGTCGTCGGAGGTGCTTCCTGTTTCTTGCCGAACAACCCGAGAAAACCTTTCCTCCTCTGTTTCTTCGGCTCTTCCTGCCTGCTCGTTTGCACTATCACCGGCACCTGCTTGGCTATCCGGCGGTTGATGTCCGCCTGTTGTTCCAGAGCCTCCATGATGGCGCACAGCCGCTTTTCCTTGTCCTCCAGCAAGTGGCGCACGCTGTCTATGCGCACCGATTCGTAATGGCTCTTGAAGCGGCAAAGCATACTATCCACCGTCATCCGTTGCCGCCGGTATGCCGCCACATCCTTATCGTCCCATTCCAGCACCGACTCGCCCAAAAGAGACAACTCCACCACACCCACATACGCATCGTGTGTTTCCTTGCGGAAGCGGTTGATTTCACGGTTCTCCCGTTCCAGCAACTCCAAGTCGCGCCATTCGCCGAGCCACGTGCAGATGATGCCGCCCACCAGCAGGACTATCAACAGATAGCCTGCGGCAAGCAGCTTGCGGAAATGCTTGGTAGTGGTAACGAATTGTTCGCTCATTTGCTGTTTGTGTAAATACCGTTATTCAACATACGCATATAGGTCGTGGAACTTCGCAGGTTCATGGATGAGAATGGCGGCCATGCTGCCTATGACCGCCACCAGAATTATATATCCGAATAGAATTCTACTCCTCAATGAAACAACCATTCTTCCCTTATTTACAATTGTTATAATTATTAAGGCATCTGACCACCGGCGATAGGTGGAATTTCTGTTAGTATGGGATTTCTCGGGATTGAGTTAAAAATTCTTTGGCCACGTATGGCTTGACTTGGAGGAGCGTTTTCATTTACATCAAGCCGATAACATCTATCGTTAAATGTTATAATTCCCCAAATACCAATGGTTCCTGGGATTCTCGCCAATCCTTCAGTAGGTTTAAAAAGAACAACATTATCTATTATTCGATTTTTAACCGCCCGATTCCATGATGTTTTAATACTATTGTTAGGCGTTGGAATATGAGCAACATACCTAATGCCATTGTGCCTAAAACTGGCCATATAACACCCCGAAAAACCTGAACTTAAAGTATCTATGCCATTTGAAGCAACGACTGCTATTCTATCCGCAATATATATGACACAGGCATAGTCTAATCTAAGAAAACGATAGTTACGGGTATATCCTTTTATTTGAAATGTCAACTTACTTTGCGTGACAATCGGAGGGGTCAAACCTACATTATAAATATTTTGATAATGAAACCGTGCAATATTTGTCATTACTGCTTGACTGTTTGGCAATCTTAATGCTTGAATCAAATTCATATATTTACTTACTGTTACTTTCGTTTGTTATAGGCTCGATACATGATGCCATTATATCCATCAGTTTAGACAGACCTTCGGTCTGCGGCTGCTGACTGGCTGTCACATGTATCTGGTATTTTGCCGTTTGGTTGGTCATGCGGGTGTTCTCGCGGGCGGTCGTGACTTTGCCGCTGATTTCCGCATTTATAAACCAATGTTTTGCAGAAGCTTTTGCCTCTACTTCTGCGTTGGTAGTGCTTTTTACGTTTGATGTATCGGTAACCTCCATCTGGAAATCGACATCCACGCGATCTATGAGCAGGGAAGGAATAGGCACCAATCCTATAAACGGAGCCTTGACACTTTGTGACATTGTTGTCATTTTTCCATCCTGCTGTATCGGTCTTTCGACATCGAATTCCAATATACGCGCTTTATTGCCGCTTTTACCATCAAATGCAATTTGCTGGTAGAAATTCCATGCTGTCGCTGCCAATTCCTGTTGTGCTTCGGCTGCTGCAATAAGTGGAGCTGCAATAAGTTCCCGCATGGGAAGCCCCTTGAATTTGTCAGTCACGTTTGAATCTGCTTTAAGAACTGGAGAAGTTTCTCTGTTTTGAGTCTCTTCCAATGCAGCGGAGATAATTTCTTTCGCCTGTCCGCTTACATTTTCATTCAAGTTTTCCGCATTTTCTTGTTGCCCTTGGTTCTTTATTTCTTCTGCCATAACATTTGAATTTTAAAATTGTTAGATATTTTTTACAAAATCGTCAATAATTCGGGAAATGCTCTCTGGAGTCTCCTGAACCTTAAAATTGACGCAAACCTCCATGACATCATCCGCATCCGGTTTTATGTTGCTCATCTGCATCTGGAGATTGGCTCTTTGTGGGCTGGATAACAATAAGTTGTTTTCTGGAATCTGTGATTCCACGCTTCCGACCTTCGCCTTGAACTTTATCTGCACATTATCCATCGCAAGATAATGATGGGATATCAAAGCTATAAGTGGAATATCAATAGTCTTGTCTCCAACCATGATTTTTTTCGATTGGAACGTATTTGCGTTATTTGCATTTGTTCCTTCAAAAAGTCTGGTCAGATTTTGTATCTGATGATTCTGTAATGTATCTTGTGCACAGTTTACGGCGTACTGCAAACCATTCATAATATCAGAGAATGAATTGGTTTGAACACTGTCCGGCTCATCGTCATTATTTTTCTTGCCTCTGTGAAAAAGTCCCATGTTTTTTATTTAATTACTTGATTTGTTGTCTTTAATGAGCACCAATCTTGACAATGTCCGGCTTACAGCTTCCATATTTACACTGGAGTCTATATTATTATTGACAATGCCTTGATGCCAAAACCAATATGGTGGATTCTCCGTGTGTTCCATCACGTCCTCCTTTTTTTATTGGGGTTATACTTCGGTTAATGTTTGTTGCGGGCGGAACTTTTCCGCCCGCAACGGTTTACAACTTCCTCAAGGTAGGCAATGCTCCGTTAAGTTCGTAACGCCACCCTGAGCCTGCGTTCTGCAAGGCGGTGTTCATGGCATCAACGGCTTTCTGCCAGGTAACGTCAGTACCGTCCACCTTCGTAGCTTCGGGGGCGGTGTTATGCTGATTGCGGCCGATACCTTGTTCCTGATTGTTCTTCCAGTAGCAGGCGGTCACGACGGTGTAGTTATCTCCAAACAAGCCGCCGATATGCACATTGCCGGTGCTGCTACCCTTACTATTTACGTTGCCAATGGCATAGCAGGCAAGGACGCGGCTTCCTCCGTTTAATCCCACTACACCGCCGCCAGAGAGATTCTTTGGGGAGCCTATTTCTAAGGTCACGTTGCCTGTGGCATAGCAAGCGATCATGGTGCCCCATTTTTCTCCTGCCACACCGCCGACATAGTGCGTTCCCTTCACTGTGGCAGAGGAGCTGCATCCGATGATGGAACCGGCCTTTTGTGAACCCACCACACCGCCGACACAATCCGTGCCGCTGACGCTGCCCGACACCGAGCAGTTTTCAATTGTGCCCCAGCTATATCCTACCACGCCGCCAGTACAGCCAAACATGTGATTGCTTGTTATCTGTATGCCCTCCATCACCACGTTCTTCACCGTACCAGCTCTATTGAGCCAGCCGAACAGACCCGCAAATTCGTCATTTGTCGTAAAGGTCAGCCCCGTAATGGTATGGCCGCCACCGTCGAAGGTGCCTTTGTATGAGTTGTCGTAGTCTGTGCCTATCGGCGTCCAGGCTTTGCCGGTGAGGTCAATGTTTTTGTCGAGGGTAATGTTTATGTCGGTCTTACCTCCGTTCACTAATTCGGCTATATTCATCAGACCGTCGGCGTTATAGACCGTGTAGCTGCCGTCGTCCTCTATGATATAGCCTCTTGCCGTAGCGAGGGAGACGGTGTAGGTATATTCACCGCCCGCCTGCCAGTCGGTAGCATTCTTCATCTTATAAACTAAGGTCTTGCCGTTAGTGAAGGTGCAGGTAATGAAGGCCGTGCCAGCTGCCACACTTTGCGGGGCTACGAGGGCGATGTAGGTGTTGCTGCCCTTGTCATACGGGGTGATTTTATCTGGATTGTCATTCTCGGTGGAGAGACCCGTCAGCTGCACGGATGCCAGCCCCTCGGTGTAGTCCGTCAGAACGACGGTCACTCGCGCCGTGCGGTGGGTGAAGCGGAGCGTGGGGCTACCGTAGGTCACCGTCTGTCCGTCGGCTACGATGAGGTCACTGCCATCAAAGTCTTTCTGGGCACTTTGGTTGGCTTTTACCTTTACCGCAGGTGGGGTTGTCTCGCCAGCGGTGTAGGGCCACCACGCCGTGACGGTGATGTCGTTGTGGTTGGTCCAGTAGTACGGGTCGGTGGAGGTCAGCGTGGCGCTGGTGGGCGTCACGTCGTATGCCTTCACCGTGCCGTCCATCAGGACTGCCACGCTCTGCACACCCTCCCAATTGCCGTCCACCGGGGCACGGGTGCCGGCGGTGGCTGTCGCGGCGGGGTTCAGCCCCGTGGCGGTGAAGACGATGGGTGTGCCTTCCGCCCCTTCAGACAGGAAGCCTGCTTCGTCCTGCGTGCAGGCGGCGAGGGCGAACAGCAGGGCGAGGGCTGCGAATATATGGATGTTTGTTCGTTTCATGATGCGTGTTGTTTAGGGGTTTTTATTGTTTCTTTTCAGTACGGGCAGACCGCCGGTGCCGAGTGTCCACTGGTAGTCGTTGCCGGTGAGGGCGGTGTTCATGCCGTCGACGGCTGTCTGCCATTTCACGGTCGCGCCGTCTACCTTCGTGGCAACTACCGTTCCTCCTTCATTACGGAGTACTCCTTGCTCGGCATTGCCTCCCCAATAACAGGAAGTTATATTCTTGTAGTTGAAACGCACTATAGTTCCACAGCCAGCCTCATCTTTCAATGTGCCGTTGAACCAGCAAGCGATGATATCGCCATAATTTGCATTGGCTATACCACCACTATGTACAGTAAGTTTTCCCGTCACAGAGCAGGCAATGATTTGGCCATGATTTCGGTCCACCATTCCAGCAGCTCCTCCACTACTGCCATCCAGATTCACATCTATGAGTTGTAGGTTCTTTATCACTCCACTTTGATTTAAAAAAAGAAAAAGTCCAAACCTCGCTGCTGAAAAGTTTAATCCCGTAATGCTGTGTCCCTGCCCATTAAAGACGCCGGAGTAGCCTGGCCATGTGTCTAAACGTGTCCATTCCCTACCCGTCAGGTCGATGTCGGCGGTGAGGGTGCAATTTATCGATTCATCTTTTTGTATGGCTTTGTTCCATGCCAGTAGGCCGTTGGCGTTATAGACCGTGTAGGTCTTGGTGTTGCTGTCGTAGATGTAGCCCAAATCCTCAGCCTCGCCGCTCTCGCCGCCGCCGTCAACCCAGCTGCCGATGGTGCAACCCTCTAACGTCAAGCCGGTGGCGTTCACCTTAACGGTATATTTATAGCGGCTGCCCGCTTCTAATACGACGTTGTTCTGCGGACGGAAGTAGAAGGTGCCGTCGCCGAGTTCCACCTTGACGAACGGTTTGCCTGCCGCAACGGTCTGCGGGGCGGTCAGTGCCTCGTAGGTGTTGCCGCTTGCGTTGTAGGTCTTGATGGCGGTCGGGTTGCCGTTATCGGCGGACAGGCTCATGAGGCTCACCGTGGCACCAGCGACGCTCGTGAATCCCGTGCCGGGCTTCAGTTCGATTGTCACGCGTGCCGTGCGGTGGGTAAATTCGAGTGTCGGGTTGTTAAATTCCACCTTCCGGTTCTCAGCAGAGATGAAGTCGCTGTTCTGGAAGTCAGCCAATTTGCTTTGGTCTTCGGCCACCTTCACGGCAGGCATCTGTGTGATGTCGGCATTGTCGAAGGGCCACCATGCCGATACGGTAATCGGGTCGCGGCTGGTCCAGTAGTACGGGGCGTTCTCGCGTGAAAGCGTGGCACTCTTGAAATCGGTAGAAGCCGTAACGGTGTATTCCTTTACCGCATCGCCCATCTTGAGTGCCACGGAAGTGACGCCCTGCCAGTCGCCGTCCACGGCGGAACGGGTTGACGGGGCTGCCAGCGGCGTTGTCTCTACGGACAGTCCGGTGGCACGGATGACGACGGGGTATTCACCTTCGGGCAGACGGTTATCGTCAGCAAGTTCGTCCTGCGTGCAGGCGGCGAGGGCGAACAGCAGTGCGGTGGCTGCGGGGATAAATAATCTATGTCTCATAATTCTTTATTCTAATCGATTAATTATTAAAATCCTACAGGTCAGCACCCACATCTCCACCGTCTATATCGTTCCACTTTGCAATGGTGGCTTCGCTGACTTCAAGGACTTTGTTGCGTACCTTGACGGTATAGGTATAGTTGTTGCCCGCCAGCAGTGCGCCTTCGGGCATGGTGAGTGTGGCATGATATTCCTGACCTTTGTAATTCACAACCAACGGCAGGGATGCAACTGTCTGCGGGAAGAGGATGATCGATGACGTGAGATTGCCGTCTGCCAGATTCATGGCCAGTTCTCCGGTCTGTACTCCGTTGTCTGCGGTGGCAATACCGTCGGCCGTGTTGAACGTACCGGTGAGTAACAATCCGTCCAGCGTGTAACGTTCAGGCTTGACCACGCTGAAATTCACGCCGTCGCCCGCCTCGAAGGTAAGGGTTATCTGGCTCATGCGGTGGTGGAAGGAGTTGTCTTCACCGCCTTTGGCGGTTTTGTCGGTGAAGCTTACTACCGGGTTGTTTTTGTCTCCCGTGGCTCCTGAAGCAAAGAGGAAGTCGATGGCAGGCTGGTTTTGCTGCGCCGTGGCATCGGTCGTGGCTGTGAGGATGCCTCCCGCCGCGTTGTACGGATAGTAGGCGCGGAAAGTATGGGTCTTTGCATCTTCGATATAGATAACCTTTCCTTCTGCCTCAAATTTCCCGTTTTTCAAGATGAAAGGCACGTTGCCGTACTGGGAATCGTAGCCGATGTCGGTGATGCCGATACGGTCGCCGGCAGTCCAGGTGGTTCCGCTGGCGCGGGTGGCGGGGGCGATGTCGGCGGTAAACTGGGCGGCCACGGGGTCACCGTTCAGGTTCTCGTTGTCGTTGTTGCAGGCTACCAGTGCGAGGGCGAGCGCTGCAAGTGTAAAAAATCTTGTCTTCATTATATCTGTCATTTTATTATTTACAAATCGGCATTTACATCATCACCTTTCACTTCTTCCCAGCCGTTGATTTCGGCTCCGTCCACTTCCATGCCTTCGGGAGTCTCAACCAGCGTTCCGCCGAGGGTCAGCGATTCGCCCTTTCCGGTGTTGAACTCCTTGAGGGCTTCCGTAAGGTCGCTTTTCAGCGTGGTGGGGGTCGGGTTGCCGTCAGCATAGCGGATTTCACCCGTCAGCAGTTGTTCCGTGCCGGTCACACCCAGCAGCCGCACCGTGGCTTTCCACTTGCCGGCATCGTCACCTTCGGTAATCTTGGTGAAGGGCAGCACGACGTTTGAAGCGGCTCCGTAGGTATCGGTAGCGAAATCGAGTGTTCCGGCTGCACCCGTCAGATGGGCAACAATCTCCGTGATGCGTCCGGCGGCATCACCCGTCGGTTTGACGACAAGCGTCAGTTCGCGTACCTGCTGCTTCATTGCGGCGGTCAGCGGATAGTCCTTGTCTTTCTCGATGCTCACCTGTTTCGTATAGGTGAAGAACCATCCCGGGGCATTGTTCACAAAGGCATCCGTTCCTGCCCGGTTTCCCGTGGCTGCGGCAATGGTGGCGGTGGTACCATTTACCATGATTCCTTCAGCAGGGTTCCACACCGCAAGGGTGTAGCTGCCCGGAGCAAACAGATGGTTGGGGGCATGGGTGGCGGAAGTCTCCGTACCCGTATAGTCACCCATGGTGACCGTCCACGTGGCAGGTATGTCGATACCCTCACCGCGGGCCGACCAGTCGGCTGTCACCGCAATCTTCCCGCTGTCGGGGTGTGGCGTGTCATAGAGCGTGTCCTTCACGCAGGAAGAGAGCAGCACGGCGGCTGCCATTCCCATCATATTTATATATTGTCTTGCTTTCATATTCTATTCCTCCGTGTTAGAATAACTTCCATACCAATGTCACACCGGCATTGATGGGGCCCCACCAGTCCTTTGTTTCGTTGCCGCGGCGTACACGCACGCCGTCGATGACTTCATATTTTTCGAAATCGGCATTCAGGTAGCCCAGACCGAGGTTGAAATCAAGAGCCAGTGCCTTGTTCAGCCGCAGCTGATAGCCGGCGGTGATGCCGCCACCCATCAGGTCGCCCTGCTTGCCTGCTTCGGAGAACTTGTAGTTGAACTGTCCGGCCTTGAACATCGCGCCCAGATACCAGGCTTTCTTCTCACCCATATAGTAACGCACTTCCGGAGCCACTTCCCAGAGTGCATAGCGGCGGTCCTTGTCGCTCCACGTCCATGAAGTCCACGAGCCGTTTACGGCAATGCCCCACGATGGGCAGATGCGCCATTCCACGCCAAGATCTGGTGTCAGGGTAGCCCAGCGCAGCAGGTTGGCACGCAGGGAGAGATGATAATCAGTTGTGATTTTGGTTTCCGACGGCGTGTCGGCAAGTGTATTTTGTTGAGCGGCTTTCTCGGCTTCTGCCTTTTCAGCGGCAAGTCGGGCTTCTTCCGCCTTGCGCTGCTCTTCGGCAAGCCGTTCCTGCTCGGCACGCTTCTCGGTTTCTAAGCGTTCGGCTTCCGCCTTGCGTCGTGCTTCTGCTTCCGCATCCGTCACGGCTGTTTCCTTTACCGGTACCGTCAGGCGCACGGTGACAAAATCACCCTCTGTCACATGATTGCGGGTAATGAAGTTTTCTTCCTTGATTTTCGCTCGTGTAATCAGTTCTGATTTCACACGGTTGGCACGAATCTTCGCTGTTGCAAGGTTCTTGACTTCACTGCTCTGCGAATTGCAATATCCGTCAACCAATAGCGGCAGTTTGCCGTCAAGAATTGTTGCTTTGTTGTTTTCGATACATTCCAACAGGCGGGCAAGTTCCGTGTCATTGCCATTCCAAGGCACGTAGAACATGTCCTTCTGCGTAACGAACCGGAAGGTGTAGGTCGTGTCTGCTTTCTGCTGCGCAATGACAGGAAAAGTTAGCGTCATCAGCCACAGAAACAGGGTAAGAAAAGTGATTTTTCTGCTCATATAAACTTGAATTCATTATCTTTGTCATCTCCAAAGGTAATAAATGCCATTCAGCGCCCAAAATATTACAAAAACTTTTTCTGTTGAAATACAGCGTTTTATAAAAAAATTGTCGTTTGAGCACTTTTCAAATTGTCGTTAGAGCACCTTTTTGTCGAATTAGCACTTTTTTGTCGCTTGAGCACTTTTTGAAAATGGGCTTCTGAGACCTTTTTCATCGGCTTTTTACCACACAAATTATTCCAGATTTGCTTTTTTCCACTTGCCAGGCGTACATCCTTCCTTTTCGGTAAATGATTTGATAAAGTTACTGCGAGAAAGAAAGCCGGAAGACTCAGCCAGCTTCTGTATATTGATTTCCGGATGCTCCTTCAGTATGTTTTTCGCATACTCCAACCGGAGACCGGTTATCCATTCGCGGAATGTCATTTTATACGTAGTCTTGATATAAGCGGAAAGATAGGTACGGTTCGTATGAAGTATTTCGGACAGTTCTTTTATGGTAAGTCCCTGCTGGACATAGCCGTCTGTCTTTATCCAGTTGGCCACTTTCTCTATAATTTCTGTATAGGACACTGGAACTTCTTTCTCAGAAACTATTTCAGGTTCTGTTTCTGTATCTGTCAGAAGTTCTTCTTCAGACGGTATATCTTGCTCAAAAGCATTTTCCACCTGTTCATAGAACAGCAGGTAGTTCTGATAGCTGTAGAAAAGATAGCTGTAGAACGGTATTGACGACAAAATCCAGATAAAAACATATTTGTCTGGCAGAAATGTCAGCAATCCGCATCCGACACCGAAGATAACAGCCCAATAAGTGAATATGGAAAGCCATTCGATATATGTACCTATATCATCCGCCTGAGTTTCATTGAAAATCCGAATGGCTCTACGGTATGCAATTATGACTCTGCGAGCTAAAACGACTCCAAAAACGACTAACCATACAGCTAAAGCAAATAAAGAGAATTTTTGCATGATTCCGCTTGGCAACAGGAACAACACAACTCCGGAAAGAGTTGAAAATATAATCCATAAAATGATATGTGTCCACACACGCCGTTTGGTAATGTAAAAACGATCAAGCAACATTATCAATGCCGAACTGAACAGAGAATAGCACAGGAAGTATGTGGACATGTTCATCAATATGGCAGAATCCGCATTTTTGAATCGGATACCAAAGAAGAAATGTACCGAATAATTTGCCGAAAGCAGCAGCATAGCTATACCCATAATCTGTCGGGAGCGGAGATAATTCTTGAAAATTTTCTTTTCAGGAGTCTTTGCAAACAAAAAATAAAAGCCGAAGAATAACATCAACGGCAGTGCGGTATAAAGTGAAAAACTGTATATAGATATAGATGGCTCCATTGTTACTGTCTCTTATACACATCTGACGCTGCCGACGACTAGTC
>ENA-UAKM01000046-UAKM01000046.1-human-gut-metagenome-genome-assembly--contig:-NODE-46-length-16436-cov-7.529943_pt1 | contig 16436 bp, 10 predicted proteins | sample MGYA00243689_ERZ654446 | MGnify/ENA primary metagenome ERZ654446 (study PRJEB26926, sample SAMN06164519) | human gut metagenome | biome: ENVO:00009003; feature: ENVO:2100002; material: ENVO:00002003... | reverse complement strand
AGTCGTCGGCAGCGTCAGATGTGTATAAGAGACAGTACCGGCACGGGCGCTCTCCTTGAGGTTCCAGTCGATCGTCTTGTTGCAGCGCAGCGCATCGGTCAGTTCCCGTGTAATGGCAACCAACTGTTCGTTCGTATAGAAATCGCGTACGGCCTCGGGTTTGGTCAGCGCATCGTAAAATGCCAGCTCTTCGTCGTTCAGATCGAGCGCTTTGTCGGATTCTTTGCCGTGGGCGATCTCGTGGGCGATTTTCAGCAACTCCTGAATTACCTCCTCGTTGGTCAGCAACCCTTTGAGGTAATTGCTCATGGCACGGGACAGAATCTCGGAGAATTTTTCGGCCCGCACCGTATTGGTCCGTTGATAAATTCGCACCTGTTCGGCAATCAGCTTGCGCAACAGTTCGACGGCGAAGTTTCTCTCCTTCATCCGGGAGATCTCTTCGAGAAATTTCGGATCGAACAGCGAAAACTCCTCCTCGACGTCGGAGAAGAGGTTGATTACACCGTCGCTCTTGATGCTCTGTTTGAGCAGCTCGTTGATCCGTGCGTTGATTTCGCGCAGCGACATTTTGCCCTTGCCTTCGATGCGCGTCAACAGCGTGCGCACAGCTTCGAAATAGGCCGCTTCGAGACGCTGCTCGTAGTTCAACAAACTCTGACAGAGCGACAACGCCTGCCGCAACAGCAGCGCCTCCTTGATAAACAGCTTCTTCGGCTCCTCGCGTTCGGGAGCTTGCAGAAAATCGACTCCTCCGCTGATCGCTTTGGCCCGTTCCAGATCGGATTTGCCGAAAAAGGCCGTATAGTCGAACCCGTGCAACAAATCGAAACATCATACAATCTCTATCTAATTGAAAATTAAACAGTTATTTCTGTTTAACTAATATCAGGTAACGATTTAGAAACGAGCGAATTACAATATTCTGTTTTCTTTTGCCTCTGTCAAAGAACGATTCTTTCAATGCAAATATACACTTTACTTGTGACAAAAGCAATCTTTTTCTACATTTAATCGACTTACAGTCAGCCTTAAAGAGGGTATCTGGTCTCATTCCATCTTCTTCCTCAAAAATAACATAGCAGTCTAAATTGGTTTATGTATGGGATAGGTCTTGTTCATTCGATCCGGTAGACTACTATACATAAAAGTATAAAGGCGAGATACGACAAGGAGATGCCATGCTTTTGTGTAAGGGGAATCTCTCTTAGCTTATCGCAGACCATGTATAGCTAAGTGTTTTGAGAATAAACAGTCTGTAAAAAACGGAAAGACACCGATTATGGGCCGTATCACCATCAATGGAACCCAAGCCGGTTTCAGTTGTAAGAAAGAAGTGTCCCTCGCTTTGTGGGACGTCAAAACCAACCGGGCCAAAGGCAAGTCCGAGGAGGCCCGTACACTCAATCAGGAGCTTGACAATATCAAGGCGCAAATCACCAGGCACTACCAGTACATCTGCGACCACGACAGTTTTGTTACAGCCAAGAAAGTCTATAACCGCTATGTCGGCTTCTCAGAGGAATGCCACACCCTTATGAACCTTTTCAGGGAACAGCTGGAACCGTATAAAAAGAAAATCGGCATAGAGAAAGCCGAAAGCACCTACTGCGGTCTGGTTGCCGATTACAAGAGTCTCCTGCTTTTCATGAAAAGCAAGAAGAATGCAGAGGATATTATCATCGAAGAACTTGAGAAATCATTCATCGAGGATTACTACAACTGGATGCTCGGTACATGCGCTTTGGCAAACTCCACTGTCTTCGGGCGTGTCAATACCTTGAAGTGGCTGATGTATATCGCGCAGGAAAAAGGCTGGATACGGGTTCATCCGTTCGCATCATTCGAGTGTATGCCCGAATACAAGAGGCGTTCTTTCCTTTCCGAAGAGGAACTGCAAAGGATAATCCATATAGAACCGAGATACAAACGCCAGCGTGCCATGCGCGACATGTTCCTGTTCATGTGCTTCACCGGTCTTTCCTATGTGGACTTGAAAGCCATAACATACGATAATATCCATACCGACTCCGACGGCGGTACATGGCTGATGGGCAACCGTATAAAAACGGGAGTGGCGTATGTCGTAAAATTATTGCCCATTGCTATCGAACTGATTGAAAAATATAGGGGTACGGATGAAAAGAAAGACTCCCCGAATGTGTCTTTCCGGTAGGTGAATACAATGCCATGCGGCTCAGTCTTGGAATCATAGGCAGGAAATGCAACTCCGGGGCGAGGTCACCCCGCACATCGGACGCCACGCATTTGCCGTTCTGGCCATACTCAAGGGGATGCTGCTGGAAACTCTTCAGAAAGTGTTTGGGCATAAGTCCATCACATACGTCCTGCGCATCCATTCACTTGTCCGGCGCAGGCGGGGCAATCTTTTTCTGGAAGTCGCCCATCTGTACGACCAGCGTGCTGACCAGCTTTCTCAACTCCTAATACGCGCTTGTTTCAATAATTGTCAGTTCCATACTAAAATTCTTTTTAAGATTCTGAATATGCGACAAAGTAACGCACATCCTATATCCTTTCCAAACAGATAATATCAGAGTCTTCCGTTGGCGTGCATTGGCGTATCCAACGTTAAAAGAGAAGGTCCTTCACCTGCATCCATGCGGCAACGGAACTTCCATTCCCTTACTTGTTTTCCATAAATTTATAGGATTAATTTCTGGTGCATGATATTAATAGTCATTATTCTGTCTGCTTTTTTTGCTTGCATAATTGCAGCTAACAGTTATCTATTCCAAAACGCATTGTTATGGAAAATGGCAAGCTGTTTTGGTGGTTTATGGATATTGTGTATGATAATTACCGTCTTCGTTTGTCGTAAACTTGAATGCTCTAATTAAAGCGACACGGTTATCATGCTTTGTGTGTTTTATCGTAAATATTATGTGAATTGTTTGGATATGACATGTAATATAGATAATTTTGCAGCCGGAAAATGGTTTCGGGAGGTTTACGCCTTCCGAATGAAAAGGGAACCCGGTGAAAATCCGGGACAGTACCCGCTGCTGTGAGTCCACAAAAACGGACATCGAACTTTTGCCACTGGTGTAATACCGGGAAGGCACGATGACCGGGACGAGTCAGAAGACCTGCCATGACCGGAATGAGATTTACACCTGCGGGATATACGGGTCGTAATCAAATAAGGAATAGCTCATCGGCCATTCAATATTTGAAGACAGACATATTCCCGTTCGTGTAAGTCCGCACGAACGGGATTTTTTTGTGTTTGTTAATAATATGTTTTACATTAAAATGAGTGACCTATGAAAAGAAAATTACGCTTTCTGGCAGGTGCCTGTCTATTTACCGCAACCGCCTTGTTCTCCGGCTGTAGCTCGGACGATGACTTTTTGATGGAACCGGTTTATTCCGGAACTCCGCAAACCCGTGCTGTGACAAATCCGGACGGTACCTTGACTATCACTTTCGACGATTTCGATTCCGGCATGTTAGCAGGACCTACCTCGGCCGGAGAAAATCTTTATTCGTACCAAGGGTATCCTCAAGTAACCACCATTTATGACAATACTCCGGAAGAATATCTCTTTCTTTCAATGTTTAATACAGTAGGTGGAAGCACAGAGTATTCCAGCGGCGGCATCGCACTTTCCAACTGGAACATCCGCTCCAATCAGTCGGGAAATACCGGAGACTGGTGGTATTCTTATCTAAACCAATGTTCTGTCTATAACACTGCGGTGGAAGCGGAAGGACAGAATAAGGAAGCCGGGCACAGCGGTTCCAATTTCGGTGTCGTTTACGGATATGTGGATGCTTACAATCAGGCATGGATGGCTAAACCAGAATTTTATTTCAATGTTCCCCGGAAATTGGTCGGCCTGTGGATCTGCAACACCTCATACACTTATGGTGTCATTACTTATGGTAATCAGTTCGGTTCTACGGGGGTAGCGACTCCTCTGAAAGAGATGAAAGGGTATTTCCAAGTGAATCTGGAATGTTATGATGCGAATGGCGGTCTGATCCGCACTTACAAACGTCTTTTAGCCGATTATCGTAACGGCCAACAACAGGTTGATCCTATCACGACATGGGATTATTGGGAAATCAATGCCGAAGGGGTGCAAAGTGTGAAATTCAACTTCGAGGGTTCGGATTCGGGAGCATACGGTTTGAATACTCCGGCTTATATCTGTATCGATGATATCACCATACAATAAAAAGAATACAGGGATATCCCTTCTGTCGGGGGTATCACTGTTATTTTTCTAAAATCCACACATCATGCATCGTTTTTACTATTTTATTATTTCTGCCTGTATGCTGTTCACCTCCTGCAACAAGGATGAAGTCATTACCGAAGAAGTAGGAGGACAACCTATAATAGAACTTGACAGCGAGACCGGTATTTACACGGTCAAGGTCGATCACGAATTGACTATCGCCCCGACATACCAGAATGTTGAAGATGCTCTTTTTGCTTGGACGATAGACGGTACGCTGGTTTCTTCGGGTCCGTCTCTTCAACGTACATGGAATGAATGCGGGGATTTTTATGTCAAACTAAGAGTAGACAATGCGGAAGGCTATGCCGAAGAGGAACTGAAAGTAGAAGTGAAAGAACTCACCCCTCCGGTCATCTCACTGGCACTACCTTCGCAGGGGCTAAAAGTCGTCCGGAATACCGATTACACATTTACTCCCGATATTCAGCATTCGGATGTCGAAGGGTTCAAAATCGAATGGGTACGGGAAGGAAAAATCGTTTCCACCGAGAATACTTATACTTTCAATGAAAAAGAACTCGGTGTTTATACGGTGACAATCAACGCTTCCAATATAGATGGGACAACAACGAAAGACGTAAGCGTAGAGGTCGTGGAAACGATGCCCTACGTTGTCAAATTCCCGACCCCGTCTTACCTGCAAACATCCACGGACAGGTACACTTTTGCCGACCGTCCTGTTTTCCTGCGTCCGTTGTTGGAGTATTTCGACAATCCCCGTTTTGAGTGGAGTGTGGACGGTCAGGTCATGGAAGGAGAAGTGGAACGCATGTTCAAGTTCACGCCGTCCGCACCCGGAGAATACACCGTCTCCTGTACTGTGTCGGAAGACACACCGACGGAAAAAATAAGCAGGAATATCGACAAAGGGAAAACGGCTGTCACTGCCACCGTAAAAGTCGTTTGTGTGGACAAAAAGGAACAAGACGGCTTCCGGGCTTCGGGAAGTTCCAAGCTCTGGAATAAAGTCTATGAATATACCCCAGCTCCCGGCCAATTTATCAACGAGACGAGCACGATAGGTGGTATGACCGGCAACGAAACATCCCCTGAAGCGGCTGTCGCATGGGCAACACAGCGTTTGAAAGACAAACTGCACGTCTCTTTAGGTTCTTTCGGGGGTTATATCATCGTCGGCTTCGACCACAGTATTCCCAATTCGGGTAACCAATATGATTTCTGTGTTCAGGGGAACGCCTTTGACGGCAGTTCCGAACCGGGTATCGTATGGGTCATGCAAGATATAAACGGAAACGGATTGCCGGATGACGAGTGGTACGAACTGAAAGGATCTGAAGCAGGCAAGGAAGAAACAATACAGAATTTTGAAGTGACCTATTACCGTCCGGAAGGCAAAAAAATGGATGTCCAATGGATCAGTTCCGACGGTAGAAACGGCTGGGTAGACTATCTGTCCGCTTATCATACGCAGGACTATTATTATCCGGCTTGGATTTCGGAAAACAGTTACACCCTGACAGGCACTTGTCTGGCCGCCCGCAACACCCAAGATTCACAAACCGGTTATTGGGATAATCAGAGTTATGACTGGGGGTACGTGGATAATTTCGGAAACGACCAGATAGAAGGCGGCAGTACGGTGGATGGAAGCGGTCAAAGGAACGGTTTCAAAATTTCCAATGCCATCCATGCCGATGGAACGGAAGCCAATCTGCAATATATTGACTTTATCAAAGTACAATGCGGTGTCTTGGCCAAAAGCGGCTGGCTGGGCGAAGTTTCAACGGAAGTATTTTCTTTTGAGGATTTAACAAAATAACAATAAATACAAGTATGAAAAATTATTTTCTTCCCATGCTCCTATCCTTGTTCTTTTTGGGAGCGTGTGACAAAAACGATGAAATTATACCTGAAGATGCAGATGAGAATTTCATCACGTCAGTTGTAATGACCGTGGACGGGAAATCGTACACGGCCGACATTGCGGACAATACAGTAACAATAACCGTTCCCTATACGGTATCGCTGAACAATGCCGAAGTGGAATTCAAGTACACAACTTCTGCAACAATCATACCTGATCCTGAAACGGTAACGGACTGGGATAACGAACGAACCTTCCGGGTGACATCCTATAACGGAGATGCCCGCGAATATGCCTATAAAGTGGTGAAAAGCGAAATAGAATCTGACGGAGATGTGGAGTTGAAGACCACCGAGGAGGTAGCTTCTTTTGCCGCAACCAAAACAACCGTTGTCAAAGGGAACCTGATTATCGGCTCTGATGCGGAAGAGGCAGAAAAAATCACTGACATATCAGCATTGGCATCTTTGAAAGAGGTTACTGGCAACATTGTCATTCGTAACAGTTACAACGGTGCAGACTTGACAGGGTTGGATAATATCGTTTCTGCCGGAGGTTTACAGGTAGGTTCGACCGATGTCGCCTCGAAAGCTACGGAACTTCACATGATTTCCATGAAAGCATTGGAAACGCTCTCCGGAGACATATCGGTATATAACGACCAAGTGACGTATGTCCTATTCGAGAAACTGGCAACTATTGAAGGAAGCGTGATGTTCAATGCGTCGTCGTTACAGAGTTTTGAGTTTCCGGTTCTGACTACTGTAGGTCAGGATCTGAATCTTCAAGGACTCAATGAAGAGAACACAGCAGCCGGTTCGATTGCGTCTTTGGAAATACCGGAACTGACAAGTGTCGGAGGGGTCTTGTCCGTAAACAATCTTGCCAAGCTGACTTCCATGAGCTTCCTTAAGCTGAAAGAGACCGGTGGCCTTGATTTCCATACCGTCCCCGTGATGTTGGAAACCATCAACCTTCCGGAAATCGAAACAGTAAACGGAAGTATTATTATGGAAGCCAATATGGAAGCTCCTCCTACCGGTAGTTTTGTTCCCCAACGAAATGACGTGCTTCAGGCTTTCGGTGGAATGGACAAACTGACAACGATAAAGGGACAGATAAAGATAAAGAATTTCACGGCACTCAAACAACTTCCCGACTGGAGCAAGATCACCACACTTGGAAGCATCACGCTGGATTATCTTGAAGATGTGAGCGGAACACTGCTGTTGCCGAACGCCCGATTTGAAACCTTCGGAGAAACAGCGCCCCAGATTGAAATTATAAACAAGGTGCAGCTCTCCAAAATTGAAACAGCCGAAGATTTGTCAAATGTAAATTTTGTCATCACCAGTCTCACGAATAATAAGTTCCCTGAAATCACGTTCAAGAATATCAAAGACTTCACTTGTAAGCCAACCACCAACAATACCGATTATACCATATCGACAATTCAACATGTATATGGAAATCTAAATGTGACAGGCCAAATGCGAAGCAATGCCAAATTTCCCGACTTGGAAATCATAGATGGATATGGATACATCCAAATACCAATGATGGGGACAGTCACAATGTCATCCTTGAAAGAAGTAGGAGGCCAGTTCTATTTATCTGGAAATCTTACCGGTTGTGACTTACCCTTGGTGTCCAAAGTATGTTGCTCAACCTCTCCAGTATATCATAGCGAAGGAATGGGGGCGTTCGCAATAACTTTACAAAGTAAATCGTTAAACCTTCCAGAATTGCTTCATGTAGGAGGTGAAGGGTTGTTCGTTAATAAAGCAACAGGCATTACTTGTGATAAATTACAGACTATAGATGGTACGCTACAGATAAAAAGTGCGACTTCTCTTTCTCAGGAAACACTTTCCATGGAGAAGTTGGAGACCTTGCATGGGGTTGTTTTTGACGGTTTGACGAAATTTACCGACTACACTTTCTTCGGCAAGTTTATAGAAAACGGAATGATTACGGGGGAAAGTTGGAGCGTGACGAAATGTGGGTATAACCCAACCTTCCAAAATATGAAGGACAAACAATATACGCAGCAGGATTAAACCTTATACCTTAACCAGAGTACCCGTAATGATTCGGGTACTCTTTTTTATCCGAATGACAATGAGCAGAACAATACAACGGATTTGCCTTTTTCTTTTCTGCCTGCCAGTTTTCGGCAGTTGCATGAAATGGGATTACGGAGAGATGGAAGATTTCTCTGTATCGGCCTCTGGTCTTTTCATTACCAACGAGGGGAATTTCCAGTACAGCAATGCCACGCTTTCCTACTACGATCCCGCCACGTGCGAAGTGGAGAATGAAGTGTTTTACCGTGCCAACGGGTTCAAGTTGGGCGATGTGGCCCAGTCTATGGTTATCCGGGACGGTATAGGCTGGATCGTGGTGAACAACTCGCATGTGATTTTCGCCATCGACATCAATACTTTCAAGGAAGTGGGCCGTATCACAGGTTTCACCTCACCCCGGTATATCCATTTTCTGTCGGATGAGAAAGCCTATGTGACGCAGATATGGGACTACCGTATCTTCATCATCAACCCCAAGACATACGAGATTACCGGCTATATCGAATGTCCAGACATGGACATGGAATCGGGTTCCACCGAACAAATGGTACAATACGGCAAGTACGTCTATGTGAACTGCTGGTCGTACCAGAACCGCATCCTGAAAATCGACACGGAGACGGACAAGGTCGTGGACGAACTGACCATCGGCATACAACCTACTTCGCTGGTCATGGACAAATACAACAAGATGTGGACCATCACGGATGGCGGTTACGAGGGCAGCCCATACGGTTACGAGGCACCGTCTCTCTATCGTATAGACGCCGAGACTTTCACCGTAGAGAAACAGTTCAAGTTTAAGCTGGGCGACTGGCCTTCGGAAGTCCAGCTCAACGGTACACGGGATATACTTTACTGGATCAACAACGATATTTGGCGAATGCCGGTGGAAGCCGACCGTGTTCCCGTCCGGCCTTTTCTGGAGTTTCGGGACACCAAATACTACGGCCTTACGGTCAATCCCAACAACGGGGAGGTATATGTGGCCGACGCTATTGATTACCAGCAACAAGGTATCGTGTATCGCTATTCGCCGCAAGGCAAGCTGATCGATGAATTTTACGTGGGAATCATTCCGGGAGCTTTCTGCTGGAAATAACGAGGAAGGAGGACAAAAATGAAAAGACATCTTATTCTATTGTTCGTGGGGGTAAGCCTGCCCTTTCTGCTTGCCGCCCAGCAGAAAAATTCCGTCAGCATTACCAAAAGGGTACTACGTATTCCGGAGGTTACGGTGGTGGGCAAACGACCTATGAAGGATATAGGCGTGCAACGAACCCGTTTCGATTCCATCGCCATGAAAGAGAACATCGCCTTGTCTATGGCCGATGTGCTGACATTCAACTCATCCGTTTTTGTCAAGAACTACGGACGCGCCACGTTATCCACCGTGGCTTTCCGGGGTACCTCTCCCTCGCATACCCAAGTGACGTGGAATGGTATGCGCATTAACAACCCGATGCTGGGCATGACGGATTTTTCCACCATCCCTTCTTACTTTATCGATGATGCCTCGCTGCTGCACGGAACGTCATCGGTAAACGAAACGGGCGGCGGCTTGGGTGGTCTGGTCAGGCTCTCCACTTCTCCGGCCAACCATGAAGGGTTCGGGTTGCAGTACGTGCAGGGAGTGGGGTCGTTCAGCACGTTCGACGAGTTTCTCCGCCTGACCTACGGTGACAAACACTGGCAGTCCTCCACCCGTGTGGTGTATTCCTCTTCCCCCAACGACTACAAATACCGAAACCGAGACAAGAAGGAAAACATCTATGACGAGGACAAGAACATCATCGGTTCCTATTACCCGACGGAACGCAACCGCAGCGGGGCTTATAAGGATCTGCACGTCTTGCAGGAAATTTATTATAACACGGGCGAAGGCGACAAGTTCGGGCTAAACGCCTGGTATATCAATTCCAACCGGGAACTGGCGATGCTCAGCACGGATTACGGGAACGACATGGACTTCGAGAACCGCCAAAGGGAGCAGACGTTTCGCGGCGTCCTCTCGTGGGATCGCGTGCGGGAGAAATGGAAGGTCGGTGTAAAAGGCGGCTATATACACACATGGATGGCCTATGATTACAAGCGGGACAAGGGAAACGGCGAAATGGCTTCGATGACCCGCTCACGCAGTAAGATTAACACGTTCTACGGAAGTGCGGACGGGGATTATGCTCCTTCAGAGAAATGGCTGTTCACGGCCGGTGTTTCCGTACACCAGCATTTGGTGGAAAGCGCGGACAAAAATATCATCTCGCAGGAAGGTAACAAGGCTGTTGTCGGGTATGACAAGGGACGTGTCGAGTTTTCCGGTTCCGTTTCTGCGAAATGGCGGCCTGTCGATCGTTTTGCCGCCTCGCTTGTCCTTCGCGAGGATATGTTCGGTACGGAATGGGCCCCGGTTATCCCGGCTTTCTTCATCGACGGGGTACTGTCGAAAAAAGGCAATATCGTGGCGAAAGCATCCATCTCCCGGAACTACCGTTTTCCCACGCTGAACGACCTCTATTTTCTGCCGGGCGGTAATCCCGACCTGAAAAGCGAGCACGGCTTCACATACGACGTGGGGTTGTCGTTCTCGGTGGGGAAAGAAAATGTATATGCTTTGAGCGGTGGTATCAACTGGTTCGATTCGCACATCGACGACTGGATCATCTGGCTACCCACAACCAAGGGATTCTTCTCCCCCAGAAACCTCAAAAAGGTACATGCTTACGGGGCAGAGACCAACGCCCACCTTGATATAATGCTCGGAAAGGACTGGAAACTGGATATGAACGGAACTTTCTCGTGGACTCCCTCGATCAACGAGAGCGAACCGATGAGTCCGGCAGACCAATCCGTCGGCAAACAGTTGCCATACGTGCCGGAGTTTTCCGCAACGGTGACCGGACGTCTGTCATGGCGGACATGGAGCCTGCTTTACAAATGGTGTTATTACAGCCAGCGTTATACCATGTCGAGTAATGATTATACCCTGACGGGCTATCTGCCTCCTTACTTCATGAATAACGTGACACTGGAAAAACAGCTCTCTTTTCGATGGGCCGACCTGTCGCTAAAGGGCAGCATCAACAACCTGTTCGATGAAGAATACCTTTCCGTATTGTCCCGTCCCATGCCGGGCATCAATTTCGAGATATTCATCGGCATAACACCCAAGTTCGGAAAAAACAAAAATAGTAAACGATAATCTGCATCAATATGAACGCATTAAAGAATTTAAGCCTGATTTTGTTGCTTTCTCTGGCATTTACAGGCTGCCACAACAAAAGCTCAAAAATCAATGATTTCAACCTGCTGCTTTATGCTCCCGAATATGCCTCCGGCTTCGACATCAAAGGGGCGGGCGGGAAGGAAAGCGTACTGATAACCGTCAGGAATCCCTGGCAGGGAGCGGACAGTGTAACCACATGGCTGTTTATCGTCCGCAACGGTGAAGAGGTTCCCGAAGGGTTTGCAGGACAGGTACTCAAAGGAGACGCCAAACGCATCGTGGCGATGTCTTCCACTCATATCGCCATGCTTGACGCAATCGGTGAAGTCCGGTGTATAACCGGCGTTTCGGGAATCGACTACATTTCCAACCCAGACATCCAAGCCCGCCGCGACAGTATTGGCGATGTCGGCTATGAAGGGAACATCAACTACGAGTTGCTGCTCTCGCTCGATCCCGACCTCGTTCTGCTCTATGGGGTGAACGGCGCAAGCGCAATGGAAAGCAAACTCGAAGAACTCGACATACCGTTCATGTATGTCGGCGATTATCTTGAAGAGTCGCCTCTCGGCAAGGCCGAATGGATGGTAGTGCTTTCAGAAGTCACAGGAAAACGTGAGAAGGGTGAAAAAGCCTTTGCCGCAATCCCGGTCAGATACAACGCCTTGAAAAAGAAAGTGGCCGACAGTACCCTCGGCACTCCTTCGGTTATGCTTAATGTTCCCTATGGCGACTCGTGGTTCATGCCTTCAACCCAAAGTTATGTAGCCCGCTTGATTACTGATGCGGGAGGCCGCTATATCTACCAGAAGAACACGGGAAACGCTTCTATCCCCATTGACTTAGAAGAAGCATATCTGCTCGCGTCGGATGCGGACATGTGGCTGAACGTGGGAATGGCGAACTCCCTTGACGACTTGAAGGCATCATGTCCGAAATTCACCGATACCCGATGTTTCAAAAATGGAGAGGTGTATAACAACAACGCCCGTACCAACACAGCCGGGGGTAACGACTATTACGAGTCTGCCGTCGTGAATCCTGACATCGTGCTCCGCGACCTCGTGAAGATATTCCATCCTGAACTGGTGCAGGAAGAGTGTGTGTATTACAAGCAACTGAAATAGATGCGTTCCCGTTCGACTATATTATTCTCCATATTGATTACGCTCACGGTCGGTCTTTTTTTACTGGACTTGGCCGTGGGAGCTGTCAACATTCCGATCCGCGATGTATGGGCAGCACTGACCGGGGGAAATTGTTCCCGTGCCACGGAAAAAATCGTACTCAACATACGCCTCATAAAAGCTATAGTGGCACTGTTGGCCGGGGCTGCCTTATCGGTCAGCGGTCTTCAGATGCAGACCCTCTTCCGTAATCCTCTTGCCGGTCCCTATGTCCTTGGCATCAGTTCCGGTGCAAGTCTCGGTGTGGCACTTGTGGTACTTGCCGGGATCGGTTCATCAATAGGCATTGCCGGAGCAGCGTGGGTGGGTGCGGCTGTCGTGTTGCTCGTGATAACTGCCGTCGGACAGCGAATAAAAGACATCATGGTAATCCTGATTCTGGGCATGATGTTCTCATCGGGCGTAGGTGCTGTCGTGCAGATATTGCAGTACCTCAGCAAAGAGGAATCGCTGAAAGCCTTTGTCATTTGGACGATGGGGGCTTTGGGTGACGTCACCTCCGGACAACTTCTGATTCTTGTTCCATCGGTGTTTGCCGGACTGCTGTTGGCGGTACTGACCATCAAACCGCTTAACCTCCTGCTGTTCGGAGAGGAATATGCCGTAACAATGGGACTGAATATTCGGCGTTCACGCAGCCTGTTGTTTCTCTCGACAACGCTGCTCGCCGGAACGATAACCGCTTTTTGCGGTCCGATAGGTTTCATAGGTCTCGCTATGCCTCATGTCACAAGAATGCTTTTCCAAAATAGCGATCATCGTGTCCTTCTACCCGGAACAATTCTTTCAGGAGCATCGATATTGCTTCTTTGCGACGTCATTTCCAAAATATTCACCTTGCCGATCAACGCCATTACAGCTCTATTGGGAATCCCAATCGTCGTATGGGTGGTTTTACGCAACAAATCCATCACCGCATGATAGAATTACAGCATTTTTCCATAGGTTACAAAGAAAACTCGTTGCTCCACGAGGTAAATGCCACGATAAAAAAAGGTCAACTGACAGCCCTTATCGGAAGAAACGGGACAGGAAAATCGACGTTGCTCCGCGCCATAGCCGGTCTGAACCGGTGTTATTCCGGAAAAATCATTCTCGACGGGCACGACATCGCCTGCATGAAAACCGAAGATATGGCAAAAACGCTGGCTGTCGTCACGACCGAGCGCACGCGCATCGCCAACCTGCGGTGCAAGGATGTCGTAGCCATAGGCCGTGCTCCTTATACCAACTGGATAGGTAGGATGCAAGAAACAGATAAGGAGATAGTCATGCAATCGCTCATTTCGGTGGGAATGGAGGCTTATGCAAACCGCACGATGGATAAAATGTCGGATGGCGAATGCCAGCGTGTGATGATTGCTCGTGCATTGGCACAGGATACTCCTATCATTCTCCTTGATGAACCGACTTCCTTTCTTGACATGCCTAATCGCTACGAACTTGTGGCGTTGCTTCGTAGGCTTGTCCACGACGAGAAAAAATGTATCATGTTCTCGACACATGAACTTGACATCGCGTTGTCCATGTGCGATTCGATAGCATTGTTAGATACCCCGAATTTAAGTTGCTTGACCGCGTCTGAAATGCAGAAAAGCGGATACATTGACAGACTTTTCCAAAATGAAAACATCCGTTTCGACTCCTTATGCGGTACAATGATTTTGAAACAATGAGTATATACACTGTAGAAAATTTTACTTCAGACATCACTGTTGAAGGATATATCGCCGAATTCCGTGACGAACCACATTTTCTTGAACTTTGCAAACAATGTACCAATTACGGTAAAAGTTGGGGGTGTCCTCCATTTGATTTTGATACGGAATCGTTTCTCCGACAATACAAGTATGCACATCTTATGGCAACGAAGATAATCCCTGAAGACAAAGATATTCCGATTGAATATACACAAAAACTCATTTTACCGGAACGGATACGAATCGAGAGCGAATTATTGGATATGGAACGGAAATATGGAGGGCGTTCATTTGCCTATATAGGTAAATGTCTTCACTGCTCAGATAACGAGTGTACGCGTAACTGCGGCACACCATGCCGACACCCGGAAAAAGTGCGTCCGTCACTCGAAGCCTTCGGATTTGACATAGCCAAAACGCTTTCTGAACTTTTTAACATCGAACTTCTTTGGGGAAAGGATGGCAAATTACCTGAATATCTTGTTCTCGTAAGCGGATTTTTTCATAATGAATACGAACTTTGCAACATAGCATACTAATGATTCGGACATGAAATAAACAGACAAACTAACCACATTCGGTTCAATCTGTTTTGTGATTTCAAATGAATTATAGTTAGATATGTAAAAAGCGACGCTGGAGCTTGAAATAAGTAACGGTTTATCGGTGTATTCTCCGTTAAACCGTCCTGTTTTCGTTAAACGAAAACACAACTTGCTGTCCCCTAATGGGGACAACATTCTCCAATAGGAATTGTGTATCAGCCCATTGTACGGCTATTCTCCTGTGATTTTCGGGTCATTTCCATCAGGCATTTGCCGGCTGCTCTCCCCATAAAAAGGTGGCTGTCTCTCCTGAATCATGTGACTTACGCCCATAATTCAGGAATAAGGGAGACGTATGTACTGGAAATCTGCCCTTTCCATACCCTATTCTCCATTAATGGATTGTTATTTTTACACTTCTGCAAATGGAGAATGGCAGGTAGCCGTATACACCTTATTGTTTTTCTTCATTGTCTCCATTAATGGATTGTTACTTTTACACATCTACAAAAGGAGAATGGGCTGTGAACCGTATATGCCTTATGGCTTTCCTTCATTGTCTCCATTAACGGATTGCTACTTATACACATCTGCAAATGAAGAATGGGCATGTAACCGTGTATGTCTTATGGTTTCTTTTCCTTGTCTCCATTGATGGATTGCTACTTCTACACATCTGCAAATGAAGAATGAGCATGTAACCGTGTATGCCTTATGGTTTTCCTTCATTGTCTCCATTAATGGATTGTCACTTCTACACTTCTGCAAATGGAGAACGTGCATGTAGCCGTGTACGCCTTATGTTTTTTCTTCCTTGTCTCCATTAACGGATTGATATTTTTACACTTCCACAGACCGATAATTCAAGAATCCGTATCAGGACGGATGCATGCTCCCACACCTGCCCATAAGGATTTGAAAGGGGCGGTGGACAAGGAACGGAATCCCGCCGCTTTTCCACGCCGCTACGGACAGCAGGATTCTGACGTCACTCCTGCATGGGAAGAACCATCCGGATGGAACCATATGTTCGTCCCCCCGTCATGTGTATCATGACAATCCCCGACTTTGGATGACTATAAGTGACAGGTGGTTCCGTTCCGTCCTGTCCTCTTCTTTTTTTATTTTGTATTCCGAGACAATACCAGTTGTGTAATTTAATAATTTAAGATTTTAAAATATGGATTCAGAAAAGGAAAAGAACCGGCTTTCCGATATCGTTCTCGAGAGGGTCGGACTCACGGGAAACCTTCTGTCAGCTCCCGTTTCCCCATCCCCGGAACCGGCGGTGGATATGCCGGGTCATGAAAGGCAGGTCCGTGCAGGGAAAGTGACAGCCCCGGAAGAATACAAGAGGAGGTTTCTGGTTCCCGCTCCCAAGTCTGTGGAGTGGAAGACCGCGTATATTGACGGGAGGCTGCACCGCCGGATCGCCATGCTGGTCAGGGCCGCCGGTTGCGGCAGCATCTCCGGGTTTATCATCCGGCTGCTGGAGCTCCATATGGAGGAACATAGGGAGGATATCGCCGCCCTGCTCGGTGAGGTCTACCGTCCCTGGGATGAGGACCTGTCTCTTATACACATCTCCGAGCCCACGA